>Ga0075421_100007299_pt1 | contig 13540 bp, 17 predicted proteins | sample SoiMetdeltSBSDD5_FD_75292 | JGI IMG/M metagenome (GOLD analysis project Ga0075421, IMG submission 75292) | Bulk soil microbial communities from a Populus tree surrounding site in Tennessee, USA - Soil MetaG P. deltoides SBSDD5 | ecosystem: Environmental > Terrestrial > Soil > Tree plantation...
CGGGCATGATCGCGCGCGTCCGCTCGGTCACCTTCGCCGCGACGTCTTCGGGGTCCACGTTGAGGGTTACCGGATCGATGTCTGCGAAGACCGGGCTCGCGCCCGTGCGGATGATCGCCTCGGCCGTGGCGTAGAACGTGAACGAGGGGCAGATCACCTCGTCCCCGGCCCCGATCTCCATCGCCTCGAGCACGAGCACGAGCGCGTCCGTGCCGTTGGCGACCCCGACTGTCTGCGGTACGCCCAGAAACGCCGCCGCTTCCTCCTCGAACGCCTTGACGTTCGGGCCGAGGATCAGCGTCCCGGAATCGAGGACGCCCTCGAACCGCTCGAGGATCTGCGGAATCAGGCGCTCGTACTGCGCCCGGACGTCAACGAGAGGGACCGGCACCTCGTGCCAGTCTAGATGAGCGCCTGCTCAGAATCAGCCACGCGAGGCCGACGATCACCGCGACGACGACCGCGTACTCCGCGTACGAGAAGTCGTGGTGGAAGTGCTCGTAGCTGGAGCCGAGTGCCCAGCCCGCCGCCGCGATGCCGAAGCACCAGGGCAAGCAGCCGAGGAACGTCAGCACCGTGAAGCGCACGATCGCCATTCGCGCGACGCCCGCCGGAATCGAGACGAAGGAGCGCACGACCGGCGTCATCCTGCCGAGAAAGACGGTCCAGTCGCCCCAGCGGTCGAACCAGCGGTCGACCCTCGCGAGCTTCTCCCGATCAAGGTGGAACCAGCGTCCGCGCTCCTCGAGCAACGGACGGCCGCCGTAAGCGCCGATCGCCCAGCCGATCAGCGAGCCGACCGTGTTTCCGAGCACGCCCGCCAGCGACACGGCCACGTAGGCCCAGAAGTGCGAGTCGATTTGATGCCCGAACAGGACGACGTGCTGGCCGGAGAACGCTCCTGCCGCGAGAGCGCCGGCGTAAAGCATCACGAGCTCGCTCGCGGCCGGGAAGACCGCGTCGACGACCATCAGCAGAAAGATCGCGTAGAGGCCGTAATCGCCGATGAACGACGTCACCGAGCTCGTGACTGAGGCGAGCACTTCGGCTGAGGCTAGCGGTGCGCCAGGAAGGTCTGCGTGAGAGAGCTCGGCCCGAGCTGGTTCTGCGCCCGCACGCGGAGGACGTAGCGCCCGCCGTACACGAGGTTGTGGCGCCGGTCGCGGCCGTCCCAGCGCACGCTCGCGGTGCCGGCTCCGATGCTCGCCGTGCCGACCTTCCGCACGACGACGCCGTTCGTGCTTTCGACCGTCGTGGTCACCTTCGCCGGATGGGTGAGCATGAAGGTCGCGATCACCGCGCGACGTCGCGCCCCGACGCGCACGACCCGCGGGACGCGCAGCTTTCCGATGGTGTTGTTGAGCCAGAACGGCTGGTCGACGCTCGACTGGCGGCCGAGGTCGTCCACGGCGGTCACGGTCCAGTGCCAGCGTCCTTCGGTATCCACCGCTCCGTTCGTCTTCGTCCCAGCGAAGGTGAACTTGTAGGTGCCCGGCGCCTGCGTCCCGCTCTGTGTGAAGCGGGCGACGCCGTCGGGGCCGACGATCTTCGCGGTCACGGTCGACGGGCGAACGACCTTGAAGCCGAGCAGCTCCTTGTCGCCGGCACCGTCCCCGTTCGGCGAGAGCACCGGGTCGGATGGGACGGGCGCGTAGACACCCGCGTACGACACGAGCAGGCCCTCCGAGACCGCGCGCTCGCCGGACGGGTCCGAAGGCCGGTTCAACAGCTGTCCGTCGAAGGCCATGGTCGACGAGGCGCCGGGCTCGAGGCCCGCGCCGGTGACGCAGCCGAGGCGCACGAGCTGCTGGGCCAGCTCGTAGTTCGTCAGCCCGACGCTATAGCCGACCTGCCCGCCGTCGGAAACCACAAGCAGGATCGACCCGTTTCGGCGCTGGCAGATCGCGGTGCGTGCGACGCGCGGTGCGAGGATCGTCGCGGAGAAGTCCTCGAAGGCCCGGAAAACGGCCTTCCCGTTGCGGACGAGCAGAGGCCCACCGCCGATCGCGTCAAGGTCGGTCGCCCACCCGGAGCTGAGCAGGTAGCGAATCGTCACGCGCGCGCCCGGAGGCGCCTCGGCGTCGAGCTTCTGGGCCGAGCCGCCGGTAGCGGAGAGAACGGCGCCGCCTGCCGGGATCGGCGTGTTGCCGCCCTGGGTGAACTGCACGACGTTGCCGCTCAGGTCGTTCCCGGGGGTGAGCGCCGGGAACGGGTAGACGACCGCCTCCGTCGCCCCCGCGGCCGGGGGCGTCGCGGCTCCCCAGGCGGGCGTGTAGAGCGTGATGCCGCCCGGATTCGCCGGCTCGTTCAGACCGGTGAGCGGGCGGCGCTGGCCACGGCCCTGCCAGAAGGCGTTCCAGGCCGCGTGACGGATGTCGAGCGAGCCGTTCGGCTCGATGCCGATGCTCGAGCGTTCGGAGTTCGGGACCGACTGGAGCACCCGGTTTTGCATCACGATCCCGTCCGGCCGTCCGTCGGCGGCGTTGAAGAAGTCGCCATTGACGCCTGCGACGGTCGCGGCCGCCGAGGCCTGGCGCTCGATCCCGGTCAGTCGTTGCCGCCCCGAGATCGCGCCGTCGGAGAGCGTGGGGTCGAGGCTCCACAGGCCGCCGGGACGCGGCGCGACGAGCACGTGCTCGACGACGGGCCCGTGCGGCGTGAAGAGCAGCTGGCGCGTGTAGGTAAGCCCTGGAAGCAGGGTCTGCGTAGCCGCACCGGCGGGCGGCGCGGACGCGAACGCAAGCAGCACGACGATGAGGACCCGGCGCAGCAAAACTGACCCCGCGCCAAGTTAGCGGAATTTCGGCCACGATTCCGGCGTGACGAAGCTCGCGGTCGCGCTGACGGCCCTCGGGGTCTTGCTCGCCGCCTCGGGCTCGGCGCGCCCGGGATCTGTCCGCCCGCACGACCGCCCGGTGCCGATCCTGATGTACCACGTGATCGGCTCGCCGCCGCCGGGCTCGCCGTTTCCAGACCTCTACGTCGGCCGCCAGGACTTCGCGCTCCAGCTCGCCTGGCTCCACGCGCACGGCTACCACGCGGTGTCGCTTCGCCGCGTCTACGACTACTGGAAGCGCGGTGACGCGCTGCCGCCGCGGCCGATCGTCCTCACCTTCGACGACGGTTACCCGCAGGACTTCACGCGCGTCCGTCCGCTCCTCGCCCAGCGCCACTGGCCGGGCGTTCTCAACCTCGCCGTCCGGAACCTGCTCGACGGCAAGCTGACCGTCCACCAGATCCGGCTGATGATCCGGCAGGGCTGGGAGGTCGACGCGCACACGATCAACCACATCGACCTGACGACGCTCGCCGGGTCCTCCCTGCGGCACGAGGTCGGCGGGTCTCGCGCCTGGATCCGGCGCCGCTTCCACGTTCCGGTCGCATTTTTCTGTTACCCGTCCGGTCGGTACGACGCGCGCGTGATCGCGGCCGTGCGCGCCGCGGGCTTCCTCGGCGCGACGGTCGAAGGCGCGGGGCGAGCCTCACCGCGCGACGGCTTCTTCACGTTGCCGCGGATCCGCGTGTCCCACTCCGACGGCGTTTCGGGCCTGGCCGCGAAGCTCGGCGGATAGGGTTGCAGTCGTGACCGCACGCACGGCTCTCGTCGAGGACCTGATGGCGCGGTTCCCGCACATCCCGCGTGAGGCGGTGCTCAAGGAAGACCTGCTGCGAACCGGTTTCGCCTTCGACGAGTCGGCGCTGACGGACAACCTCGACGGAGAGGTCAAGCCGAAGTCGTACTTCATCTTCTCCTTCGACCAGAAGCCGCTCGCGGAGCTCGGCGAGGCCGCGAAGCGACGGCCTCCAGAGGAGGTCGCGCTCACCGGCGGCCCGTACGACTTGCGGCGGACGATCGTCTCCGTCCGCGTCAACCCGTCGTCGCCCTACCGGGTCGCAGAGGAGAACGGCGGGCTGCGGCTCTCGCTCGAGGGCCGCGAGATCGCGAGCGTCGCGCTGCCGCCGATGCCTGAGTACTACCGCCACACCCTCGCGAACGGAAAGACGGTCATGGAGACGGCGCCGACGATCCAGTGGGGCTACCTGATCTACCTGACCGTGCTGCGGCTCTGCCAGTACTTCGGCGCCCACGAGGAGTGCGGCTTCTGCGACATCAACCACAACTGGCGCCAGCACAAGAAGGAGGGTCGGCCCTACACGGGCGTCAAGCCGGTCGCGGACGTGCTCGAGGCGCTGGAGCTGATCGCCCGCCACGACGACGGCGCCTCGAAGGCCTACACCTTGACCGGCGGTTCGGTCACGTCCACGGTGGACGGCCTTGCCGAGGCCGACTTCTACGGCCGCTACGCGAAGGCGATCGAGGAGCGCTTCCCGGGCCGCTGGATCGGCAAGGTGGTTGCGCAAGCGCTGCCGAAGGCTGACGCGCAACGGTTCAAGGACTACGGGATCACGATCTACCACCCGAACTACGAGGTCTGGGACAAGCGCCTCTTCTCACTGATCTCGCCCGGGAAGGAGCGGTACGTCGGCCGCGAGGAGTGGCACCGGAGGATCTTCGACGCCGCCGAGGTGTTCGGCCCGCGTTACGTGATCCCGAACTTCGTCGCCGGGGTCGAGATGGCGAAGCCATTTGGGTTCGCGACCGTCGACGAGGCGATCGCATCGACCACGGAGGGCCTGGATTACTTCATGTCGCGCGGGATCACTCCGCGATTCACGACCTGGTGTCCTGAGCCCGCGACGCCGTTGGGCCGTGACAATCCGGAAGGAGCTCCACTCGAGTACCACGTCAGCCTCCTGGACGCGTATCGCGGGGCCCTCGACCACCACGGGCTCGAGGCGCCGCCCGGTTACGGGCCGCCCGGCCCTGGCAACGCGGTCTTCTCGGTCAGCTCCTTCATGGACACGCTGGAGCCGGCGCTCGTATGAGGATTTCGGTCGACGAGGCGCGGGCTCTATGGGAAGCGCCGGACGACGAGCTGGTCCGCCTGGCGACCGAAGTCCGCGACCGCTTCCACGAACCCAAGCGGGCGACGTACATGGTCATGCGGATCATCAACTACACCAACGTCTGCGTCGCCCAGTGCGACTACTGCGCGTTCTACGTGCTGCCGAACCAGCAGGGCGGGTACGTCCTCTCCCGCGACGAGGTGTTCGCGAAGATCGACGAGCTCGTCGAGTTCGGCGGTGACCTGGTCGCTTTCAACGGCGGCTTCAACCCGCGCCTGCCGCTCGACTACTACTGCGACCTGTTCGCCGCGGTGCGCGAGCGCTACGGCGACCGGGTCGAGTTCTACGCGCTCACGATCGCCGAGTTCGTCTTCCTCGCCGACCGGGCGGGGCTCTCGTATGCCGAGGCCGCCGCCCGGCTGCGCGACGCCGGCGTCCATTGGGTCACGGGGGGCGGCAGCGAGATCCTCACCGAGGACTTCCGCGCCCGCCACGCCAAGTGGAAGTACACGGTCGCGGACTACTTCGAGGCGCAGCGCGCGGTCGTCGAGAGCGGCATGCGCACGACCGCGACGATGGTGATCGGCTTCGACGAGACGCTCGACGAGAGGCTCGAGCACCTGCAGCGCACACGCGACTTCCAGAACGAGACCGGCGGCCTCTTCTCGTTCCTCTGCTGGACGTACAAGCCGTACGGAACCGCGTTCGGCGGCCGCGAGATCTCGCCGCGGGAGTATTGGCGCTGGATCGCGCTCTCGCGCATCTTCCTCGACAACGTGAAGCACATCCGCACGTCGGTCCTGACGCAGAACGAGGACGCGTTCCGCGCCCTCGACTACGGCGCGGACGACTTCGACCTGCCGATCGAGGACGAGGTGACACAGAAGGCAGGCGCCCGGATCGACCTCGACCTCGAAGGCCTCCTCGCGATCCCGCGGCGGCTCGGCTACACGGTCGAATACCGGCGGGCGGAGCGACCGGCCGCACTCGCGGCCTCGTAGTCGGCTGCTCCAGGTCGCGCTCAACGGCGCCCGCACGCCTGACGAGCATCCGGCGATCCCCTACACACCGGACGAGCTCGCCCGCGAAGCGCGCGCGTCGGTCGATGCCGGGGCCGACGTCGTGCACGTCCACGCGTACGAGGACGGGCATGAGACGTTCGAGAGCGAGCCGTGCGCGGCGATGGTGCGCGCGATCCGCGCCGCCTGTCCCGGCGTCCTGATCTCGCAGACGACGGCGCTCTACATCGCCGGCGAAGACCCGGAGCGGCGGCTCGCGCTTATCTCGGGCTGGACGGACCTTCCCGAGCTCGTGACCGCGAACCAGGGCGAGGACGGGATCGTCGAGCTGTGCGAGCACCTGCTCGCCCGCGGAGTCGGCATCGAGGCGGGCCTGCTCTCCGTCGGCGACGCCGAAGCGTTCGTCGAGTCCGGAATCGCCGAGCGCTGCACGCGTGCCATGATCGAGCCGCTCGAGGTGGATCCCGGGCTCGCAGTGGCCCAGGCCGAGGCCACGGAAAACGTCCTGATCGCCGCCGGCATCGAGCTCGAGCAGGTCCACCACGGCGAGATGCTCGGATGCTGGGCGGTTTGCGAGCGAGGCGCCCTTCGAGGTCACGGCATCCGCACCGGCCTCGAAGACGTGACCGTGCTGCCCGACGGTACGCCCGCTCGGGACAACGCCGAGCTCGTCTGCTACGCGAAACGGCTCTTGGTCACGACTTAGCAGTCGTGGCTGGATCTGCGACTTGCCGCCCGTGGGCAGCCGGGCGCGCGCAGACGAGGCTGGACGCGCTGCGCTCGGGCGACCAGCAGGATCAACCTCGGCTACGCGGAGACAGTCTCCTTCTGATCGAGGAGCGACCTCAAGTAATCCTCCAGCTTGTTGAAGCTGTCTTCCTGGCCGTCGGACTTGGTCATGTGGGCACGGCCGGCCTTGTCGCTGAACGCCATCTTCATCGTCAGCGTCGTCACTCCGTCGGTTTCGTGCAGATCCACAGACTCGACGGCATCGGCATCTGGCCACCCTTCGAACAGCCACGTTGCGACGGTCCGGGTCGGCGGCTCGACCTCCAAGTAGGTTCCGCGAAACGAGCACTCCCTTCCATCGGGGGTCACGAAGACGATGTGGTAGCCCCCGCCGACGCGCAGGTCGATCGAGCACTCCGTCACCTCATCCTCGAATGGCGCGAACCAGTTGCGCACATGCTCCGGCTTCGTCAATACGTCGAAGACGAGCTCGAGCGGAGCGTCGAACTCTCGAGTGGTGACGATCTCGAGTTCGCTCGGGAACTCGATGACTGACGTTCCATGCCGATTAGCTGTCACTGCCACTCTCCTTTTCTCGTAGCTCTTTGAGGTAGTCGTCCATCCGATCGAGCCGCTCGTTCCTCGCCCGCTCGTACTTGGCCAACCAGTCGTGAAACGGCTGCAGGCGCGCGTGTTCCAGGCTGTAGAGCCGGCGACGCCCCTCCGCCCGGCAGCGGACGAGCCCGACCTCGCTGAGCACCCGCAGGTGCTTCGACACCTGTGGCTGGGACAGCGAGAGGTCGGTCACGATCGCTCCGACGGCCTTCTCGCCTGCGATCAGCGTGTCGAGGATTTCGCGCCGGTGCGCCTCTCCGATCGCGTTGAAAACATCCGTAGTCGTCGACGAGCGGGCCATCGGCGCATCATATTCCTTTATCGGAATATGTCAACCGAGGCGGCCGGCTGCTAGATGTCGTCGTGCTGCGCCGCGCCCTCGTCGTACTGCGCCGCGCCCTCGACCGGCGGTACCCAGCTCTCACGCCGCTTCACCCAGATCTCGTCTGCGGGTTTCAAGTCGAAGGGCGCGTCGTCCAGGCTTCCGATCCGAATCTCGATGAGCGTGCCGCCGGGGTCGGATGTGTCAAGGAGCCGAGACCCACAGTGGGGGCAGAAGCCCCGGTCGTCGTAGCTCGAGATCTCACCGCTCATCTCAAACGCCTCGGCGGGCCAGAGCGCATACACACTGAACGCACTGCCGGACTCCTTTCGGCAATTCGCGCAGTGGCAACGCCGGACATGCACAGGCTCACCGCGAACGGTGTAGCGGACCGCCCCGCAGAGACATCCGCCGGTGCGTACTCCTGGCTCCACGAGCCCGGATGCTATGCAGCAATGCGCTGGGGCACTGTTCGGAAATGATTCCTGACGACGATGGCCGACCGATGATTCATGCCCGGCTGTCGAGTCCCTGAAAAGAGCCCTCCGCGAAAGGGAGCCGCACCATGACGAAGGTGGTCGCAATCATGTCGATGTCCCTCGACGGGTACGTCGCCGATGTGAACGACGGCGTCGACGAGGTTTTCGACTGGTACTTCTCGGGCGACGTCGAGATCCCGATGCCGAGCGCGACATCGGACATGACATTCCGCGTCTCGCCGCCGAGCGCCGACCACGTGACGGGCTTGATGGCCGAGGTCGGCGCCATGCTCACGGGTCGGCGCACGTTCGATCGCGCCGGCGGCTGGGGCGGTCAGCACCCGTGGGATGTGCCAGCGTTCGTCGTCACTCACAACGTGCCGGACGGCTGGCCAAGGCCCGGATCGACGGTCCAGTTCGTCACCGACGGCATCGAAAGTGCCGTTGCCCGGGCGAAATCGGCCGCCGGCCCGAAGTCCGTGGGTGTGCACGGCCCTCAAACGATCCAGCAGTGCCTGGACGCCGGACTGCTCGACGAGATCCACGTGGATCTGGCCGCCGTGTTGCTAGGTGGAGGAGTGCGGATGTTCGACCACCTCGCGGACACGCCGGTTTTCCTCGGGAACCCGAAGGTCGTCGGCGGAGTAGGTGTTACCCATCTGCGCTATCCCGTGCACAGTCGGTAGACCATCGGCGGCTCAGAAGACGCTCCTGGCCAACATCCTTGACGCTAGATGACGCCCGGTACCGAACGTCAGTGATCGCCGTGAAAGACAGCTTCTATGTTGTTCCCATCGGGGTCGAGGACGAACGCGGCGTAGTACCGGGAGTGATAGTGAGGTCGCAGCCCAGGCGCTCCGTTGTCGACCCCTCCCGCCTCGACGGCTGCGGCGTGGAACGCATCAACGGTTTCGCGGCCTGGCGCGGCGAATGCGATGTGCACCGAACCGGCCGCCATTCCCTGCTCCGTGATCCAGAAGTCTGCGCCATCGTCGATCGCGAAACCGGGCCCCTGCGGGTTTTCGATGACCCTGACACCGAAGGGTTGCAGCGCCCGCTCGTAGAACGCGCGACTCCGCGGGAGGTCGCTTACCGGCACCTTCACGTGATCGAACAGGCACGGCCCACCTGGCACGGGGCGAGTATCGCGCACTAACTGACCCCCGAGGGTCGCGAGGTCGCCTACGACGTTGGTTCGACGACTTTGGTGACGACCCAGCGGTGCTTGCCGATCATGCGGTCGCGGACGAATCCCAGCTTCTCGTAGGTCGACAGGGCGCCGTTGAAGAGGAAGCCGGCAGGAACCGAACCTACGTCCTCGGGATAGCCCTCTACGTTGCCGCCGCCGAGACGTGCGATCAGTTCGAGCGCCCCGGCGAGAGCCGCCGTGGCGACGCCATGGCGCCGGTGCCCCTTGCCGACAAAGTTGCAGGCAATTCGCCAGTCCGGCAAGGTCGTGAGGCTCTTCTCGTAGGCAGCCCGGTTCTTGATCTTCGGCACTTCGTCCGGCGCGCCGAATTGGCACCAACCCACACAGTCATCGCCGTCGAACACAAGGGCCGCATGCGCGCTGCCTGATTGCACCCGTGCGAGCTTTCGTTCCCGGTTCAACGTAGGCTCGCGGCTGTCATCCGGATGAAAGCCCATGCACCAACAACCCCCGAAGACGCCGTTATTCGCCTCGACCAGCCTGGCGAACGCATCCCAACTCGACTCGTCGAGAGCCTTGATCGTGTACCCCGACCCCACCACCAACTCAGCCTAACCCGCCGACACTCGGAGCACTGGGCTGCGCCAGTGTTCGGAATTTCCCCGACGTGCTCGACGGCGGTGGGCGACAATCGAGAGGGATGAACGAGCAACTGACAGATGGCCCACGCCCCCCGGACTCAGTGGTGTCCCCGCCTGAGCAACGGGTCAACGGGCTAATCCCGTTCGTTCATGTCGAAGACGTCGAGCGCTCAATCGCCTTCTACTACCACCTCGGATTCGTCGTCGCGAGCATCTACAAGTACAGAGGGCTGCCGGTGTGGGCGGAGCTGCGTAGCGACGGAGCTGCGCTGATGGTCAGCACGGACGGCGACCCGATCGATCCGGCTGGCCAGGGAGTGCTGTTCTATCTGTACTCAAACAACCTGAGCGGGCTGCGCGAGCAGATCCTTGTTGAGGGGATCGATGTCGGGGAGATCGTCGACGGCACGCCCGGGCCGCGGCAGGAGATGAAGCTCACGGATCCCGATGGCTACGTGCTGATGGTGGCGCAGGTCGAGCCCTCGGAAGCCGGCTGATCGAGTCGCGCTCGGCTCGGGCAGGTGCGCTGCTGGCCTGCGCCGGCGTTCCGGAATGACGTCTGAGAACGCTCGCGCTGATCCCGAATCATGGTTGGTCTTTGTTCCTGCGCGTCTGCGGATGTACCGTCTCGCCGCGCGCGAGCATCGCCACGAACTCCGCGATCTTGCGGGCACGAGTCTCGGGCCGCTTCACCGCCTCGATGCGATGCAGAATCGCGTAGCGATTCTGGCTCGTGAGCCGTCTGAACATCGTCATCGCCTTCGGTTCACCGGCAAGCGCAGCTGCCAAGTCGTCGGGCACGCGGGCCGTCGCGGGGCCAGCGTAGGCAGCCTCCCAACGTCCGTCGGCCTTTGCGCGCTCGACCTCGGCGATTCCCGAAGCCTGCATCCTGCCCTCGCTGATCAGCCGCTCGGCGAGTGTCGTGTTCCGCTTCGACCAGCGGCTCCGTGCCCGCCTCGGCGTGAAACGCTGAAAGTACGTTCGCTCGTCGCGGCGGCGAACCTGACCGTCGATCCACCCGAAGCAGATCGCCTCCTCGAGGGCCTGGTCGTAGGTGAGGCTCGTCGGCGAGAGGCTCGTCGGCGAGGTCGTGCCCTTCTTCGCCAGTACGAGCATGACGCCCGCCCGATCGGCGTGGTTGCGCCCGAGCCACTCACGCCACGCGCGCGCGTCAGGGACAACCAGTTCGCCGTCCTCACCGCTGATCCAGTTACTTCTAGCATCGCTCGGTGGGCCCAGAGTCGTTCACGAACTCAGTAGCGTCGCCTGCGCCGACGGCGGTGACGAAGGATCGGTGCGATTTGTCTTCTCCATGCCTAGCATTGCGGCCCATGCGTGAGCTGCGCCCTGGTGTCTGGCATTGGCAATCGCCGCATCCCGAATGGGACGCGCAGCAGTGGTGGCCCGAGCTGGTCTCGTCGTACGCGATCGAGCTCGGCGACGACTTCCTGTTGTTCGACCCGCTCTCCGTTCCCGACGAGCTGCGCGAGCGCGCGACCGCGGTCGTCCTGACCGCGCCGTACCACGAGCGCGACGCCCGCCGGCTCGGCCTCCCGGTGCACACGCCGCCTGCAGACACCTGGCAGGACTGGGTCGAGAAGTTCGGCGTCGACCCCGACCGCGTGCGCGGCATGGAGAGCGAGGACCTCGCCTGGGTGCGCGCGGGCGAAGGCGAAGGACACTTCCACGGTCCCGGAGAGTGGCCGTTCGGCGCCCACGCGTACGCGGGCCGTGAAGACAATGACCTCATCCTTTGGCTGGCGTCGATCAACGCGATCGTCACCGGCGACTCGCTCTGCGACTTCGGCGACGGACTGGACATCCAGCTGGGCGGTCGCAAGCATGTGACGCGCGACGATGTGGTCCGACGGCTCCGTCCGCTGCTCGACCTGCCGGTCGAGCTCGTGATGCCCGCGCACGGCGAGCCAACGGATCGCGCAGCCTTCGAGCGCGTGCTTTCCTGAGCGGCGCAGGCGAGACTGTCTGGGAGCATCGGCAGCCAGGCGAGTGAGCGGGTCGCCTGGGCCAGTGTTCGGCAATGTCCCCGCGAGCATTGCCCGAAGCGAATCAACAGACGAGGCACGAGCAGTCGTCGTAAACTCGGCGGCATGGTCGCAGCCGCCGGTCCTGTTCCGGGGCACGTCCTCGCTACACGACGATTCGGAGCCGAGACGGTTCTCGTAACGAGGATCGCCGGCCCGTCGGCCTTTTGCCCGCGCGGCTACCTCCTCGCGGCCCTCAGGAATCGGAAGGTCGTCGCCCGGCGGAGCATCCGACCCACTCTTTTCATGGGGGCGCTGTGCGGGACCAGTTTTCGCTGGCTCGCTGTCGGTCGGTTCGTTTCGGTCGACATCCACGACACCGCCTCGATCGGCGAGGAGGCTCAGGTCTATCGCCTGCGCGAAGGCCGCTTCCGGCTCATCCACGTCTTCGGTGCGGATCGAATCCGCCCAGCAGCAGGTGGCGCCTTCGTCTCGAACTGGATCACCGCTGCACGGTCGCCACGAGCGCACGTGCGCGAGGTCTGGCGCTGGCGTGACGGTCGGTTTCGGCTGGTCAGCTCGCGTTAGCGCTGAACCTATGAGCCACTGGGCAGTAAAGGCCCTGGCATGCGCGAGTGTTCAGGAATGTCCCCCGAGCGGGGTTCGCAGTCGAGCCGGATCGCTTGGGTTACGCCTCGACCAGAAAAACCAGCGTCTCGGGAAGGACGCCGTCGTGTGCCATCGCGTCTGCAGCTGGCTGCGTCTCCATCGCGCCCATGACGGCATCCATGTCCGCAACGTCCATCACCAACCCGACTCGGGTTGGATTCTCCGGATCGACGAACGTCCGGATGTTGGTGACTCCGAGGGGCCCGAAGAACTCCTCACGCTTCGGGGAAGCGAGCCAGTGATCCTTGTCCTTCACGTCGTGGTAGGCCATCACAGTAGGCATCTAATCTCCTCATGTTCGGACGGCATGGCCGATCAGGTGCCCGAACCATATGACGTGCACGGGTGCGGTGCACATCTCGCACATCTCGGTATCCGTCCTAGCCGCGCAGACGAGACGACGGCTCCATGGGCGAGTGCTCACGAATGTCCCCCGAGCAATCATGATCAGGCTCGATGGCGACGCTCCCAAGGGTGATCAACCCTCTCGCTCCGCTCGGAGAAAGGGGCGGCGTTCAGCTGGTGCTTGTGAGTGTCGAGGCGTGGCCTGACGAGGTCGTCGTGCGGATGCGTGGGCTGCCGAACGGCGTGACGACTCAGCTCGACGCTGACTTCGGCAACGCACTCGAAGCGTGGCACCGCGCCGGCGCCGAAGGAACGCCGCCTCAACAGCCTGCAGAGTGGGTCTTCCCGCTTGACGTCGAGCTAACGGACGACGTAGGTACGGCGTATGCGCGTCGTTCGTCAGCGCGCGGAGGTAGCGGCACGATGTTCCATGCTGACTACGTATTCACGCCGGGTCCTCCGAAAGCAGCCGCGTCTCTCAACGTTCGTGTGGGCGGGGCTGACGGTGTTGAAACGCGAGTCGAGTTGACAGGCAGTGCGTAACGAATCGCATGCGCGAGCGTCCTCTCACTGGTGTTGACAGCTAGAGATTTCCGTTTCCGCTCGCCTTGAGTCTGGAACTGTGTTGCGACGATTCGAGCCGTCACGGCTCTGACTGGGCATAGCAGCAGTCCGATTAGG
>Ga0075421_100007302_pt1 | contig 13535 bp, 9 predicted proteins | sample SoiMetdeltSBSDD5_FD_75292 | JGI IMG/M metagenome (GOLD analysis project Ga0075421, IMG submission 75292) | Bulk soil microbial communities from a Populus tree surrounding site in Tennessee, USA - Soil MetaG P. deltoides SBSDD5 | ecosystem: Environmental > Terrestrial > Soil > Tree plantation...
GCCACACGCGCTATTTGAGCCAGCGGGCGAGCTTCCCCTCGAGGAGCTTTTGGTTGAAGGGGCTGCAGTGGAAGGTCTCGCCGCCGGCGACGAAGGTCGGCACCTTGCGCTTGCCCTGGTTGGCCGCCATGACTAGTTGCGCCGCCCCGGGAGTGGTCTCGATGTTGACCTCGTCGTAGGCGATGCCGCGGCGGTCGAGAAAGAGCTTCGCCATGCGGCAGTCCGGGCACCAGGTGGTCGTGTACATGGTGATCTCGGCCATGCCCTGATCTTACCTGAAATTCTTCAACCGCGAAATAACTCAGGCGATCCACGAAGGGCACGAAGGAACACCAAGGTGAATCCCTTCGTGTCATTCGTGGATCAAGTTCGTCAGACCGGCCCGACGACGACCAGCGTCAGCCGGTCGGGCGAGATGTGGCGGCGCGCGGCGCGGAGCACGTCTCCGGGCGTCAGGCGGCCGACCTCGGCGACGAAGCGCTGCGGGTAGTCGAAGCCGAGCCCGTAGGTCTCGGCGCTGACGAGGAACTGCGCGATCTGCGCGTTGGTCTCGAACTCGAAGACGAAGCTCCCGGTGAGGTAGTCGCGCGCGCCGCGCACCTCGTCCTGGGTCGGCGCCGCCGCGGCGATCAGGCCAATCTGCTCGCGCAGGCCGGCGACGGCCCGCGCCTGGTTGCCCGGCGAGGTGCCGATGTAGGCGGCGAAGCGCCCGGGGTCGAGGCCCGCGCCCCGCGCCGCGTGGCAGTAGACGGCGTAGGCCAGCCCCTGCTCGTCGCGCAGGACGCGCGGGATGCGTGAGGTCAAGCCCGGCGAGTCGCCGAGGATCACGTCGAGCAGCCGCACCGCGTGGTAGTCGGGGTCGGTGCGCGCGATGCCAAGGTGGCCGAGGAAGATGTTGACCTGCTCCTTCTCCTTGCGGATGAGCCGCGTCGCCGGGGCCGTTTGCATCCGCGGCGCGGGGACCGCCGGCGCGCGGAAAGCAGGGTCGCGCGCCCAGCCGCCGAAGAGTTGCTCGACTTCGACGCCGACCGTGGCGGCGTCGAAGTCGCCGGCGATCGCCAGGAGCGTGTTGTTCGGGACGAAAAATCGCCGGTGGTGGGCGGCCAGGTCGGCGCGCGTCACCCGCGGCACGGTCTCGGCGTAGCCGGCGAGAGGCCGGCGCTGCGGTGTCCCGGCGAAGACGATCTCGTTGAAGGCGTCGGAGGCGAGGAGCCGCGGCTCGTCCTGGCGGGCGCGGATCTCGGCCAGCCGCCGGCTCACCTCGAGCGCCACGCGGTCCTCTGGAAAGCTCGGGCGGCGGAGCATGTCGGCCACCAGCTCGAGCCCGAGCGCCAGGTCACCGGCGAGCAAAGTTGCGCTCAGCTGCGTCGTCGCGTAGCCGCCCGAGCTCGCAAGCTCCCCGCCCGTTGCTTCGACCGCCTCGGCGATCTCCTGCGAGCTGCGCGCCTCGGTGCCCTCATCGAGCAACTCGCCCGCGAGCGAGCCCAGGCCGGCCAATTCGTCCGGGACGAACCGCTCCCCGGCCTTGACCACGGCATTGACCGAGACGGCCGGGAGCGCATGGTTCTCCGAGAGCAACACGACTAGGCCGTTGGCCAGCTCGCGGCGCTCAGCCTTGAGTCTCGGTACGCTTGTCTTCATCCCTTATTTCTTCAAGCATGGGTCAGCTGACCTACGGTGCAGTGATCCTCCACCAGGTAGGCGGCCGCCGCCCGCCGAACCTCGTCGGCGCCGACCCCGTCGATCCGCGCGAAGAGGCCGGCGAGGTGCTCGTAGCGGTGGATCGTCTCGTACATGCCGAGCGCGATCGCCTGGTCGGCGACCTGCTCGTGGCCGAGGACGAAGCGGGCCTTGATCAGTTGCTTGGCCCGCCGCAGCTCTTCGTCGGCGACCGGCCCCTGTCGCAGCCGGTCGATCTCCTCGGCGACCGCGCGCTCGACCTCGCCGACCGCGCAGCCCGGCTTGACCTCGGCGCGGATGACGAAGAGCGTCGGGTCGATCCGGTCCTGGTAGTCGACCGAGTGGTGGGTCACCGACTGGTCGCGCTCCTCGAGTCGCCGGTAGAGGCGCGAGGTCTTGCCTGTGCCGAGTAGTGTGGCGAGGACCTGGAGCGGTGGGGAGTCCGGGTGCCCTACTTCGGGCGCGCGGTAGGCGACCTGGAGCCGCTCCATCTCGGTCGGGCGCTTGAGGATGAGGCGGCGCTCGCCGCTCTGGCCCGGCTCGCGGCTCGCCACCGGCCGCGGGGCCGGGCCGGCCGGGATCGGCCCGAAGAGTTCCCCAACGCGGGCGAGCGCGTCGCGGGTGTCGAAGTCGCCGGCGATGACCAGCGTCGCGTTGCGCGGGTGGTACCAGCGCCGGTAGTAGGCCTCCATCTCCTCGCGCGTCGCGCGCTCCAGATCCTCGAGCCAGCCGATGACCGGGTGGTGGTAGGGGTGCTGCTGGAAGGCTGCCGCCCAGACTGCCTGGTCGAGCGCGTCCCACGGTCCGTCGAGCCCGATGCGCAACTCCTCCTCAACGACCTCTTTTTCAGAGGCGAACTCCTCGGGCGCGAATTGGTTGTGGGCCATGCGGCTGGCCTCGATCTCGAGGGCGACCGGCCAGCGGTCGGCGGCGAAGTTGAAGTAGTAGGCCGTGAAATCGGTGTCGGTGAAGGCGTTGTTCGCACCCCCCCGCTCCAGAGTGATGAGGTCGATCTCGCCCTTGCCGTAGCGGTCGGTGCCCTTGAAGAGCATATGCTCGAGGAAGTGGGATTTGCCCGTCTGTCCCGCCTCCTCGTTGCGCGAGCCGACGCGGTACCAGATGATCGAGGTGACGATCGGCCGGTCGTGCCGCTCCCGGGTGAGGACGGTCAGCCCGTTGGCGAGCCGCGTCCGCTCGACCCCTTCGGTGATGTCAAACATTGGCATGATGATCAGTAGTTACTAACCGCAGGCGCGTTCCGAGCCCGCTCCGAGGGCTCAAAATGGTCCCCTGAGGCGAGGCGGCTCATTATAGCGCCGGGACGCGGTTTGGCCAATCACACCGCCGATGCCTAACTTGACGCTCCCCGGGCCGTCAACTACAATTTTCCATTGCCCGCAGAGGTTCAAGGGATTGTTGTCTCAGAGGTGGAAGCTATGACCGCGGTCGAAAAAGTGATCACCAAAATCTTCGGCTCGGCCAACGAGCGGCTGCTCAAGCGGCTGTGGCCGGTCGTCGCCCAGATCAACGCGCTCGAGCCCGAAATCCAGCGGCTCTCGGACGAGGAGTTGCGCGCCAAGACCGCCGAGTTCCGCGAGCGCCTGGCGCGGCGCCTGGAGGGGGCGGCGGAGCTCCCCGCCGAGGCGCGCAAGCTCCTCGAGCAGGAGGCGCTCGATGAACTCCTCCCCGAAGCCTTCGCCTGCGTCCGCGAGGCCTCGGCGCGGACCACCGGGATGCGCCATTTCGACGTCCAGCTCATCGGCGGCATGGTGCTCCACCGCGGCATGATCGCGGAGATGAAGACCGGCGAGGGCAAGACGCTGGTCGCCACCCTCCCCGTCTACCTCAACGCGCTGCTCGGCAAGGGCGTCCACGTGGTCACCGTCAACGACTACCTCGCCCGGCGCGACGCCGACTGGATGGGCCGCATCTACCGCTTCCTCGGCATGGAGGTCGGGTGCATCCAGAACGACCTCGACGACTTCGAGCGGCAGGAGGCCTACAAGGCTGAGATCACCTACGGGACGAACAACGAGTTCGGCTTCGACTACCTGCGCGACAACATGAAGTTCGACCTCGCGACCTGCGTCCAGCGGGGCCACTACTACGCGATCGTCGACGAGGTCGACTCGATCCTCATCGACGAGGCGCGCACCCCGCTGATCATCTCCGGGGCCTCCGACGACTCGACGACCAAGTACTATGAGGCCGACGCGGTCATCCCGAAGCTCGAGCGCGAGACGGACTACCAGGTCGAGGAGAAGCAGCACACGGCGACGCTCACCGAGGCGGGGATCGAGAAGGCCGAGAAGATGCTCGGCTACGGGAACCTCTACGACCCGTCGAACATGGAGATCCTCCACTGCCTCAACCAGGCGCTCGTGGCGCACACGCTCTACCACCGCGACAAGCAGTACATCGTCAGGGACGGCGAGGTGGTCATCGTCGACGAGTTCACCGGGCGCGTCATGACTGGGCGGCGCTGGTCGGACGGGCTGCACCAGGCGGTCGAGGCGAAGGAGGGCGTCAAGATCGAGCGGGAGACGCAGACGCTGGCCACGATCACGCTCCAGAATTACTTCCGCATGTACCAGAAGCTCGCCGGCATGACCGGCACGGCCGAGACCGAGTCGGTCGAGTTCGCCAAGATCTACAACCTCGACGTGACGAGCATCCCGACGCACCGGAAGATGGTCCGCCAGGACAACTCGGACGTCATCTACCGGACGGTCGGGGAGAAGTGGGACGCGGTCGCCGAGGAGATCAAGGGGCTCCACGAGAAGGGGCAGCCGGTGCTCGTCGGCACGGTCTCGGTCGAGAACTCGGAGATCATCGCGCGCCGCCTCAAGCAGCTCGGGGTCCGGCACAACGTGCTCAACGCCAAGCCGGAGAACGCGGGGCGCGAGGCGGAGATCGTCGCCCAGGCCGGGCGCAAGGGCGCGGTCACGATCGCGACCAACATGGCCGGCCGCGGGACCGACATCCTGCTCGGCGGCAACCCGGAGTTCCTTGGGCGCGAGCTGCTCAAGAAGCGGGAGGTCGACCCGGACGCGGCGACGCCGGAGCAGCTCGAGGCCGCGCTGCGGGAGGCCCGGCCGCAGACCGAGGCCGAGCACCGCGAGGTGGTCTCGCTCGGCGGCCTGCACATCCTCGGGACCGAGCGCCACGAGTCGCGGCGGATCGACAACCAGCTCCGCGGGCGCTCGGGCCGCCAGGGCGACCCGGGCTCGTCGCGCTTCTACCTCTCGCTCGAGGACGACCTCATGCGCATCTTCGCCGGCGACCGCGTCAAGGCGATCATGGCGCGGCTCGGCATGGAAGAGGGCGTGGCGATCGAGTCGAAGATGGTGAGCAAGCGGATCGAGGCGGCGCAGAAGAACGTCGAGGCGCACAACTTCACGATCCGCAAGCACCTCATCGAGTACGACGACGTCATGAACAAGCAGCGCGAGACGATCTACAGTCTCCGCCGCCAGCTCCTCGAGCAGCCCGACCACCGCGAGGAGATCCAGGAGATCGCCGAGAGCCTGCTCGACAACGCGCTCGAGGAACACCTCGGCCTCCAGGCCGCGCCCGAGGAGTGGGACCTGCATGCCTTCAAGGTGCAGCTGCTCTACCAGTTCGGCTTCGACGCGGACGCGGAGGGGCTCAACTTCGAGGAGCTCGAGCGCGACCAGATCCGGCAGCAAATCTGGGAGCGGCTCTCCCGCCACTACTCCGAGAAGGAGGGGCTCGTCGGGGCCGAGGCCATGCGCTACTACGAGCGCATCATCATGCTCAACATCGTCGACGCGCAGTGGAAGGATCACCTCCTCGCGCTCGACCACCTCAAGGAGGGGATCGGGCTGCGCGGCTACGGACAGAAGGATCCGCTCGTCGAGTACAAGAAGGAGTCCTTCAGCCTCTTCGAGGCGATGCTCGACCGGATCGACGTTGAGACGGTGCGCGCCCTCTTCCTGCTTCAGGTGACGGTCGAAGAGCCCCCGCAGCAGCGGCTGCAGCGGCGCCCGCGCCGCGGGCAGCTCTCCTTCACCAAGGCGAACGCGAGCGCGGCGGCCGGGGGCGAGGACGCGGGCAAGCCGCGGACGGTCGTCAGCGACCATCCGAAGATCGGGCGCAACGACCCGTGCCCCTGCGGCTCGGGCAAGAAGTACAAGAAGTGTCACGGGGCCGAGCTCTAGGGCGGGCCGCGGGTGGAGTCGGGCGGGGAGGGGAGGCGCCGGCGGGCGGGGCGGCCTCCCCTTTTGCTTGCCCGAAAGAATGATTGACAGCCCCGGGGCCGGCCAGTAGAATGGCGTCGCTTTTTCCCCGAGAATTGCAATTTAGCGCCGGTGGCAGTGCTCGCCTCGGCGGGCCCGCGCCGGGTAACCTTCCCCGCAACCGGAGGCGTCTATGGACATCATCGTGACACTCATCGTGGGTTTGATCGTGGGAGCACTTGCTAAGTTCATCATGCCGGGCAAAGATCCAGGGGGGATCATCATCACCATCATCCTCGGCATCGTCGGCGCCTTCCTCGGCACCTTCCTCGGCCGCTACCTGCTGGGCCAGGGACCCGGGTATAGCGCGGGCTGGATCATGTCGATCATCGGCGCGATCATCGTGCTCTTGCTCTACCGCCTGATCATGGGCCGCCGCACCGTCGTCTGAGCCCGTCGGCGGCAGACCCGGGGCGAGGGGCGTCCGGATTGACCCCGGGATGGGCTTGGTGTATGTTGGGGCCGGTGTGCACCCGTAGCTCAGCTGGATAGAGCGTCAGCCTCCGGAGCTGAAGGTCCCGCGTTCGAATCGCGGCGGGTGTACCACTCAAGTTTTCAGACCGCAACGCGGATGCCGCGGGAGATTCAGATCGGCGCTGATCTGAGCCTCCCGCGGCATCCGCGTTGTGGCCTTGGCTCGAGGTCCGCGAGCGCCCGGGTCGGGGGGCGGTAAAAATCTTGCGCTCCTGCCCGCGCGCGCGCCGTGGTTTATCTTCCGGCCATGCCAATCCCGAACGATTTGATTTAGAATAGCGCGCGCCAAGATCAACTTAATCTCAGACCAAAGGAGAATGCCAGATGGCCAAAAAGAGCAGTGTCAAGAAGTCCGCGAAGAAGCCCGCGCCGGTGAAACAGGCCGCACGCGCCAAAGCCGCCGGGGGTAAGGCGGCCAAGCGCGCCGCGCCCCCGCCCCCGGCTTCGCTCGCCTCCGACCTCGCCGCGCTCCGCCGCCGCCGCCTCGGGTCCTGACTGCCCCCTGCACACGCCGAGCCCTCCCTGCGGGCAATAAAATAGGGGTGGTCTCCCACCCCTACCGGAATCCATCGCAAGATGAAGGCGCGCGCCCGGCGCGGGCGCGCGCCTGACCCGCTAGTTACTTCTTCTTGGCGGCCTTCTTGGCGGCCTTCTTGGCGGGCGCTTTCTTCGCAGCTTTCTTGGCTGGCATAGGTGTCTCCTTTCTCTCTTGTTGGCCCGACCACAAGATCAGGTATCGCTTTATCTCTTGTGGCCTAGTGCAATGAACCTACTAGATGTAGCTTATAAACTTCTTCGCGGGACGTGTCAAGAAAATTATTTGGCGGGGGGCGGGGGCGCGGGGGTGTGGCACGCCGGTTGTGAGCGGGGGGCGAGCGTGGTGGTTGCCTGCGGGCGTGGCGGCGTACGATAATGGCCGCCGCGCGGGGAGCCCCGCGCGCGCACCACGTGACCCGCGAAGGAGAAGACATGCGCCGACAGACCCGCACGCGCGCGGCGGCCGTGGCCGCCGCGCTGACCCTCCTGATCAACCCGCTCGCGGGCGCGGCGCGCGCGCAGTCGGCGCGCGACTGGGAGGAGATCTTCCGCGCGGTGCCGCGGCCGGAGCGGCTCCGGGAGGCCATGCGAACGCTCGCCGCCGAGCCGCACCACATCGGCTCGGCGGCCGGCAAGCGCAACGCCGAGTGGCTCCGCGACCAGTTCCGGTCGTGGGGCCTGAAGGCCGAGCTCGAGGAGTTCGATGTCCTCTTCCCAACGCCCAAGGAGCGCTTGCTCGAGCTCCTCTCGCCGGCGAAGTTTACGGCGGCGCTCAAGGAGCCGGCGCTCGCCGAGGATCCCGACTCGGGCGACGCGGGGCAGCTCCCGACCTACAACGCCTACTCCGGGGACGGCGACGTGACGGCGCCGCTGGTCTACGTCAACTACGGCGTGCCGGCCGACTACGAGCAGCTCGCGCGCCTCGGCGTCGACGTCAAGGGGAAGATCGTCATCGCACGTTACGGCGTGAGTTGGCGCGGGATCAAGCCGAAGGTCGCGGCCGAGCGCGGTGCGGTCGGGTGTCTCATTTACTCCGACCCGCGGGAGGACGGCTACTACCAGGGCGACGTCTACCCCGAGGGGGCGTACCGGCCCGAGCACGGCGTCCAGCGCGGCTCGGTCATGGACATGCCGATCCATCCCGGCGACCCGCTGACGCCCGGGTGGGGCTCGGTCAAGGGGGCGCGGCGCCTCGCGCGTGGCGAAGCGCGAACGCTCATGAAGATTCCGGTGCTGCCGATCTCCTATGCGGACGCGCGGCCGCTGCTCCAGGCGCTGCGCGGCCCGGCGGCGCCCGAGGCGTGGCGGGGCGCGCTGCCGCTGACCTACCACATCGGGCCGGGCCCGGCCTCGGTGCGGCTGAAGGTGACCTCGGACTGGGGTCAGCAGACGCTCTACAACGTGATCGCGCGGATCGAGGGGAGCGTCTTCCCCGACGAGTGGGTCATCCGGGGCAACCACCACGACGCGTGGGTCAACGGGGCGTCCGACCCGACGAGCGGCATGGTCGCGGTGCTCGAGGAGGCGCGCGCCTTCGGCGAGCTGCTCAAGCGCGGGTGGCGGCCGAAGCGGACGATCATCTTCGCCGCCTGGGACGGCGAGGAGCCGGGGCTGCTCGGCTCGACCGAGTGGGTCGAGGAGCACGCCGCCGAGCTGCGCCAGAAGGCGGTCGCCTACATCAACTCGGACAGCAACGGCAAGGGGGTGTTCGGGGCTTCCGGGTCACACACGCTCGAGCGTTTCGTCAATGACGTGGCGCGGGCGGTCGCCGACCCGCAGACGAAGCAGTCGGTCTGGGAGCGGATGCGGGAGCGGCGGGGCGCGGCGGAGCGGCGCGAGACGCGGGCCGACCTGCGCATCGGGGCGCTCGGCTCGGGCTCGGACTACACCGCCTTCATCGACCACCTCGGCGTCGCCTCGCTCAACCTGAGTTTCGGCGGCGAGAGCGGGGGCGGCGTCTACCACTCGATCTACGACTCGTTCGCCTGGTACACGCGCTTCTCGGACACGACCTTCGAGTACGGGCGGGCGCTGGCGCAGGTGGCGGGGACGGCGACGCTGCGGCTGGCGGACGCGACGGTGCTGCCCTTCGAGTTCACGAATTTCGCCGAGACGGTCGGCGGCTACGCGGAGGAGCTGGCGCAGATGCCACGCGAGGGCGTCGACCTCTCCGCGCTCGACCGGGCGGTCGAGCGGTTGCGTCGCAGCGCCGCGGGTTACGACCGCGCGCTCGGGGCGGTGGCGCGCAGCGGCGGCTACGGGGCTGAGCAGATGGCAGAGGTCAAGGCGCTCAACGCGCTGCTCTACCAGTCGGAGCGCAAGCTGCTCGCCGAGGCGGGGCTGCCGCGCCGCGAGTGGTTCAGGCACCAGATCTACGCGCCGGGCTTCTACACCGGCTACGGCGTCAAGACGCTGCCGGGCGTGCGCGAGGCGCTCGAGCAGAAGAGCTGGGCTGAGGCCGCGGCACAGGTCCAGGTCGTCGCCCGGACGCTCGAGGCGTTCGCCGCGCAGGTCGACGAAGCGGCGCGGCGGTTGCAAGGGTCGCGGTAACAAGGTCGCGGTAACAAGGTCGCGGTAACAAGGGGCGCGGTAAATTACTCGGGCGGTGATGAAGAAAGAGTGGACCCTAACCGGGGACGCCTTGGCGAAGCTGCTTGCTGCCCTCGACGTTGACCCGGGGCGGGCGGGGGAAAAGTACGAAGCATTGCGCTGCCTGCTGGTGAAGTTCTTTCGCTGGCGCGGCGCTTCGTTCCCCGAGGAGCAGGCCGACAAGACGATCGACCGGGTGGCGCGGAGGATCGACGAGGGCGAGGAGGTCCACGACCTGACGGGCTACTGTTACGGGGCCGCGCGCCTGGTCTTCCTCGAGACCCTCAAAGGGCCGGAGAGCCGGCGCGAGTCGCTCGACGGAGTCGAGCCTGCGGCGGCGGCTGGCGGGCGGGAAGAAGAGGAGTCGCGGCAGTCGTGTCTCGATGAGTGTTTGCGGTCGCTCCCGGCCGAGCACCGCGAGATCATCCTCCAGTACTACCGGGACGAGCGGCGCGCGAAGATCGACCGGCGCAAGGCGCTGGCCGAGCGCCTGGGCATCCCGTCGAGCGCCCTCCGCAGCCGGGCGCAACGGCTGCGGGACAGGCTCGGGGAGTGCGTCGACCGCTGCCTCAAAAAAATATAATCACCGGGCGGCGACATAAATCCCGGCCCGCGCCACTCAGTAGTGAGGGCGTCCGCCCTCGAAAAGCACAGACGGGGTGGGGTGTGAGATGAGTCAGACGCGAAATGACGAAGAGGTAGCGCGCCGCTACCTGCTCGGGGCCTTATCGGAGGCCGAGGAGGAGGCGCTCGAGCGGGAGTATTTTGCCGACCCGGAGAAATTTGAGCAGGTCTGGGCGGCGGAGAACGAATTGGTCGACAACTACGCGCGCGGCCGGCTCTCCGGGGTCGACCGCGAGAGGTTCGAGCGCCGCTACCTGTCGTCGCCGGAGCGCCGCCGCTGGGTTGCCTTCGCCGAGGGGCTGGTGCGTGTCGCCGATGCGGAGGGGGAGGAGGATGTGCCGGCGCCGCGTCGGGAGTTGGCCGCGTCAGTCCCGTGGTGGCGGTCGGCTCTCGGTCGTCTGCGCGTGCCGGCGGGCGCAAGTGCGTGGCCGTTCGCAGCGGTGGCGGCGGCGGCCGTCCTCCTGGTTGCCTGGGGCGTCATGCTGCTGATCCAAAAGCCGGACTTACGGGGGCGCGTGGCCGGTCCGTCGGCGGGAGAGGTGGTGAGCAATTCGACCCCCGCGCCGCCGGCGCAGCCGTCTCCGTCCCCGGCGCCGACCCTCATGCCGGCCGCTTTGCTGGCGCTCAACGACGGCGGGCGGAGCGTGACGCTTGACGCGGACGGGAATCTGACGGGGCTCGAATCGCTCTCGGCGCCGGAGCGGGAGAAGGTCAAAAAGGTGTTGACGGCGCGGCGCGTCGAGGCGCCGGCCGGACTCCCGGCGAAGCACGAGACGCTGCTCGGCGGAGGGCGCGAAGGCCGGCCGTTTAAACTTGTCAGTCCGGTGGGCACGGGGGTCCTCTCCGACCGACCGCGCTTTGAGTGGCGGCCGCTCGCGGGCGCCGCCGACTACAGCGTCAAGGTCTTCGACTCGGACTTCAATCCCGTGCTCAGCAGCCCGCCGCTCTCGGGGGTGGCTTGGGAGGGGACCGCGCCGCTCGCGCGCGGGAAGACCTACGTCTGGCAGGTGACGGCGCGCAAGGACGGTGAAGAGATCATCTCACCGACCTCGCCCGCCCCGGAAGCGCGTTTCAAAGTGCTGGGGCAGGCGGCGGCGGGCGAGCTTGCCCGCGCGCGGCAGCGCCATTCCGGCTCTCCGCTGACTCTCGGCGTCCTCTACGCCGAGGCCGGCCTGCTCGACGAGGCGGAGCGAGAGTTCCGCAAGCTGCGCGAGGCCAACCCCCGATCTCCGCTCGCCCGCCAGCTCTTGGGCAGCGTGGTCGCACTGCGCCGCTAGGAAGGAATAGCCCACGGATGACACGGATATTCACGGATCAGAAATCCGTGAATATCCGTTTAATCCGTGTCATCCGTGGGCTATTCTTCCCGGCGCTCAACGGCCGTCGCCGACGAGGACGAACCCGGCCCAGTAGAACGGGTGACGGGAGGAAGGTTGGCGCAGGAGGCTCAAGGCGGCCTCGCGCAGCGCCGCGGCTTTGGAAATCTCGGCCCCCGCGCGCAGCCGCCGGTGGAACTCGATCATGAGCCCGGTGGTCGAGGCCGCCCCCACTTTCCACTGGCTGACGACGGTCGCCGGGCAGCCGGCGACGAAGAGCGCCCAGCTCAGCCCGATGACCCCCTCGCCCGCGCCGACCCTCCCGCGCGCCGTCTCACATGCCGAGAGGACTGCCAGCTCGGCCCGCAGATCCAGCCTCATTAACTCCCAGGCTTCCAGCAGTCCGTCTTCTTTCCCGCCGGCCCCGGGCCGGGCGAGCAGGAGGTGCGAGTACATCGGGCTGCGGTCGTCGAGGATGCCGTGCGTCGCCAGTTGGAGGACGCGGTAGCCGCCGGCCTCAGCCTTGAAGCGCTCTTCGCTCGCTTCGGCCCCGAGGTAGACCCGGCTCCGCCCGGCGCCGTAGATCTGCCCGAGCGTCTTGACCTGGCGCTCGAGCTCCGGCAGCGGGGCGAGCGCCTCGGACATGAGCCCGGACGCCGACCGCCCGGCGGCCTGGCTGCCGAGCGCCGGGTTGCCGAGGGCGAGCAGGGACGGGGCGTCGGGCCGGCCCTGCGGTGGGGCCCGCCGCCGAGCCATCTCGCGCAGGACCGTGAGCGAAGGCGCGTACGAGATGTCGCAGTCTTCGATGAGGTAACGCGTCGGGGCGGGCTGCAGTGCCTGGAAGGGCAGCTCCCAGAGTTCGGCGTCGGGCACGATGACGAGCGAGGTCTTCCCCCGCAGTTCGGCCCGCGCCGGTCCCAGGAGTAAGCTGTGCAGTGCTTGCGCCGACTGGCGGAAGCCGAGGTCGAGTTTGGCCAGCTGCTCGCGGAAGCCCGCAACGCGGGCGGCCAGCTCCCGGCGCTTGATCTCCAGCGGGAAGACCTTGAGGCCGGACTCCGCGGTCAGCACGAAGAGGAAGCTTCGCTCCTCGCCGACCGCGAACTCCAGGAGCGCGCCCCGCGCGCCCGGTAAGAGGTCGCGCGCCTCCTCGGGCCTGAGAGGCCTCGCCTCGCCGCGCTGCGCCCGCAGTTCGGGATGGGCAGCGTAGAGGCCGACGTCAAACGCCTCGTGGTCGAGCCGAGCCTTCTGCACTCTGGCATTGAGGTCGGTGAGCCGCGCGGAGTCCGGCCGCGGGCGCAAATTCTCGCGTGTGATCTGGGTGTTGAGCGCGACGAGCTGGTCCCGCAGCCTCTGCTCCCGCTCCCGCTCCGCCGTGGTCATCGCCTTGTCGACACTTGCCCTCCCACTCTGGAGCACGTCGAGTAGCACGCGCGCTTTGGCGCGCTCGGCGACGGCGAAGGCCTCCCCGCCGCGGCCTTGCGACGCGAGCAGCCCGACGAGCGCCTGGTAGGGGGAGATCTGACCCTCGAAAAAGCGCTGCTGCTCCTGCTCACCGCCCGCGACCCGGGCGCGCGTGTCCTCGACGGCGGCGATCGCCTCCTCGAAAGCGCGGCGCGCCTCGGCGGGCTGATCGAGGGAAAGGTAGGCCAGGCCGGCGACGGTGAGCGCGGTCCAGAGTGGCACGGGGGTCCCGAGTTGGCGTGAGAGGTCGGCCGCGCGGGCGGCGTAACTCAGCGCCTGCTGCTGATCCCCCAGCGAGTGGTGAGCCTGGGCGACGGCGACGAGCGCCTTCGCCACGGCCTCCTTGTCCCCGAGGGCCTCGAGCTGCGCGAGCGCTTTCTGGTGATACTCCAGGGCGCGGGCGTAGTCGCCCCGCGATTGGTAGACGCTCCCTATGTTGTCGAGCGAGGTGGCCACCCCGTCCTTATTCCCGATGGCCTCGAAACGCGCCAGCGCCTCCTGGTAAGACTTCAAAGCTAAGGCGTGATCGCCCCGCGCGAGGTGGACGCCCGCGATATTCATGAGCGACGCGGCCATGCCGTCTTTATATCCGGCT
>Ga0075421_100007303_pt1 | contig 13534 bp, 7 predicted proteins | sample SoiMetdeltSBSDD5_FD_75292 | JGI IMG/M metagenome (GOLD analysis project Ga0075421, IMG submission 75292) | Bulk soil microbial communities from a Populus tree surrounding site in Tennessee, USA - Soil MetaG P. deltoides SBSDD5 | ecosystem: Environmental > Terrestrial > Soil > Tree plantation...
GCGCGGGCGCTGCTGCTTTACCGGGCCGAAGACATGGCGCTGCAACGGTTTTTCAACGGTGGCGCGCCGGAGCTGGAGGAGCTGCGTGCCGTCGCGGCCGCCTTGCACCGGGGGCCGCAGACCAAGACGGCGCTTGGCAAACTCACCGGCATCGGCGCGCGCAAACTGGGTACCCACATGAGCCTCCTCGAATCGGTAGGAGCCGTGGCCACCGGGGCCAAGGGAGAACTGAGCGTGCCGCGCTACGCGCCCTTGCCGGATCAGGCGGCCCGCGAGGCGCTCGCCGAGCACACGAGCCACCAGACCGGGCAGCGCTCCCGCACCGACATGATGCGCCGCTTCGCGGAGAGTCGCGGTTGCCGCATGCAGCCCCTGCTCGGCTACTTCGGCGAGCAGCTGAGCCACCCGTGCGGGCACTGCGACAACTGCCACGGCGGGCTGGCGGAGGTGCTGCCGGAGAGCGGACCGTACCCGCTGCACAGCACGGTGCGGCACCCGGAGTGGGGCTCGGGGACGGTGCTGGGGTACGAAAAGGACCGCATGACCGTTCACTTCGACGGCGTCGGCTACCGCACGCTGTCGGTCTCGGTGGTGCAGGCCCAGAACCTACTCGTGCTCGAGTAAGGCTTCGCTGCCGCTCCTCGGTACAGCCGGTGCGTCAGTATCAACCTCGACAGGGTGTTGTTCGGTGTCGATGCCCACCAGCTCCTCCCCGCTCACCAGGTCGAACGCTGGTTCGGGTGCTGAGGTTTACCCCGGTCACGCCCTCGAAGTGTCCTGGGCCAGGGCGCGAGCCGGTATTCGATCGGTACTTGGCCGGTACTTCTGCCCCACTACCGGCCGCGCGGCGGTGTCCAGGCCCAGGCTGTTGAGCAGCTTGATGAACTGCTCCTCGACGAATACGCAGCCGCCGTCGAACGCCTCGGTCACCTCGTCCAGGCCGGCGGGCGTCAGACCGGCCTCGTGCGCCCACTCGATCGCCGCCGCGGCGGCCACCGCACCGCCCGGAGTCTCGGCGAGGATGCGCGCCCTCAGTTCGTCGTTCTCCCGCACGTATTCGGAATCGTCCCCGTCGATGGTGTACGGCGTCAGCAGGTAGCCCAGGGCCCCGTCCAGCTGAAGCCATGCCTTGCACTCTGTCCGCGCGCCAAGCCCGTGCACGAACGCACCGTCACTGTCAAACACCTGGCCGGCAAGGACCGGCGCGCCGGTAGCATCCCGCAGCCGGGCAAGCAGGTCGGCCGGCAGGTCTCGCAGGCCCAGGTAGACCCGCCAGACCTGCCAGGCTCCGTTGACGCGGTCGTAGTCGAGCTCGGCTTCGTGTAACTCTTCGATTTCCGGCAGAAGCTGCGCCAGCAGTGGCTCGCCCCGGTACACCACGATGGTTCCCCAGAATCCCATGTCCGGGAAATCTACAGTCAGGCGACCGCCTCAGTGGGACTCAGGCACGCAACGGGCATCGCCGGATACAGCCCGGTACTGAGCCTCAGCCGACCGCTGCGGCCAGTGCGGCTGCGAACTCCGCCGGCCGTTCGATGTGCGGGCTGTGCCCGGTACCGGCGAATACCAGCTCCTCGAACCTGCCACCGGCCTGGGCGTAGCGGGTAAGTACCTGCCGAGTCTGCGTCACCATCGGCTGCGGTGGGCAGACCTGCTCACCCGGCCAGCCCGGCACGATCCCGAGCTTGCCCAGGTACGCCAGATCGAACTGCGAGGTGTCGGAGACGATGACGTCGGCGTCCCCGCGGATCCATGTGATCGGCGGCTTGGTGCCGAGCGCGACGAGCTCGTCGGCGACGTTGTGCCGGCTGGGGTCCATCGCGTTGAGCACGCCACTTTTGCCCGGGCCGACGCCCGGCCAGCCGTCGGTGGGCATGGCATCGCCCGGATAGTTGTCTTGGCCGACGGCGGTCGACAGGACCGTCGAGAGTAGGGCCTCCTCGTCGTCACCGAGGCTCGCCGGGTCGGCTACGTAGCAGGCACGCAGGACGTTGCGCGGGCTGGTGGGCGCATCCGGAGTCCGGTCACCGGCGGCAAGCGCGGCAACGAAGTCGGGGTTGGCCGCGCCAGCACCGCCGACGCCGAAGCCGTAGGGCGACAGCGGCGATTCGAGTACCAGCGCAGCCACCCGATCGGGCGCGTCAACGAGCAACCGCATGGCGATCCCGCCACCCATCGAGTGCCCGACGACGTTCGGTCGGACGCCGGGTGCGAAGACCCCGGGCGTGTCCAGCAGCGCTAGCAGATCGTCGGAGAAGTCGCGCAGCCCTCGGGTGGCATCGACCGGCGCGGTCTGCGTGTGGCCGTAGCCGCGCAGGTCAGGAGCGATGATCCGCCAGCTCGGCGGCAGGTGCCGCAGCAGCGGCTCCCAGAATGCGCCGGAGGAGCAGTTGCCGTGCACGAGCAGCACCGGCGGCCCGTCGAGCGGCCCGCGGGCCAGCAGGTTCTGATCGATGCCGCGGGCGGTGACCCGCATCCGGGTGGTGACCTCCATACGGCCATGGTGACGCGGCTCAGCGGGGCGGGCAGTGGCGTGGGGACCCATGGTGCGCCGCCCTCGCCTGTGTGCGCGCCACATTGTTTTCGACCGCAGGAACTCGCAAAGGACCCTCCGCGACGACGTCGGGCTTTCCGACCAGCCGCCTAGTTGCGCAAGATCCTGCATCACGAGCACATCTCGATCTGGCGGCGTTCTTAGGCGGCGTCGGCGACGTGGTCCTCACCCCGACAAAGCCGATGCCAGCGAGGTGCTCCTGGTACAGGCTATAGGTAGAAAACCGAATGTGATCTTCGGTCCCGGAGGGCTACGCTGCGGCGCATGATGATGGCCAGGTACGGCCAGGGCACCCGGTAAACCGCGCGTAAACCGGGGCGCCGGTCCGGCGCACACATGCCTTGCACGCAGGTCCGTCTCGCAGACGGCGCGCCTGCCTTCGCCGTACCCTCCATCGGAGCCCACCATGGCCGCCGCGTACGTCAGCGCACGCGATCCGCGCATCCGCGCGCTCCTGTCCAGCCGAACCCCGTCCGGAACCGTTCCCGCCGAAGGAGTCTGGGCCCACCGGTACCTCCTTGACGTCGGTGCGGACATCGAGATCTTCATCCTCTGCCCGCGACTGCTCGCCGGGCCCGCGCAGGAGCTCGCCGAAGCAGTGGCACGGCGGGCCCGCGCGGTCTTCGAGGTTTCCGCCAACACCTACCACCGCGCCAGCCGCCGCACCCAGCCATCCGGGCTGGCCTCCCTGGTACGCCTACCGCTCTGGCGGGCCGGCGACGGAACCATCGGCGACCACGCCATCCACAGCGGCACACGGGTACTCGTGGCCGACGGGATCGAGTACGCCACGAACCTAGGCGCCTTGATCCGGGTCGTCGACGCCAGTGGCGCGCAGGCGCTCTTTCTGACCAACCGCCAGGCTCGGCTCGAGCATCCGGATGTGTTCACCGCCAGCCGGGGGACGCTGCTAAGCACCCCGGTGATCGACTTCGGCGAGCCGGAGGCCGCGGCGGCATGGCTGGCACGCGAGGGTTTCAGCGTGTATCTAGCCCTGCCGCAAGGGTCCAACGACTTTCGCGACCTTCCCCACCGCTTCGGCCCGACGGCGATCGTCGTGGGCTCGGAAGGCCGAGGCGTGTCAGCACAGTGGCGGTCCATGCCGCACCAGCCGGTGTCGATCCCCATGCGCGGCCGGGCCGATTCTCTCAACGTCGCCGTCGCCGCCGGAGTCCTGCTCTTCACCTAAGAGCCGCGTGTGGTCCAACCTGCGTCGCGGGCTGGCCAACCTCGCCGCCGGTACCGTCACCGACCTGGTCCGCGGGGCCAGGAACTGGCAGGCAGTACCGGCCGGGCCCGGTCGACGGCTTCCTCGCCTCCACCAAGGTCACCCCCCGCGTCTGAGTTACGCCGTCGGTTCTCAGTCGTTGGCTCTAGCGCGTGGTCCCTGTCGCTGGGAGCGTGCATCGTTACGGGCAGCAGGTCCGGTTGATCGACATTCTGCCGTCGCGGACCCAGGATCTTGCGACTGGGCGTGGTCGCCTTATGCCCAGCATCCATCCACTATGCACATCCATTTAAGACCAATTTGGACCGCGTGTTTTTCTTCCGATTTGCACATGTATAGGTCGTTACGACCGATATAGTCGGTACGCGCCATCGGTACGGCTGTGAACTAGGGGGAACAGTGGTCGTCGGGTTGTTGCTGGCTGTTGTCTCAGCTGGACTATTCTTCGTCGCGACGGCCACGATCTGGTGGACATTACACGCATGGAACACGCCGGAAACGCTGCGCGCGACGCGGTTTGGCGAGGCGGATGGCGCGCACGAACTGTCGTTCTCGCTCATCGTGCCAGCTCGACACGAGGAGCCGGTGCTTGAGCACACCGTGCTGGGCCTTCTTGCGTCGACCCACACGAACTTCGAGATCATCATCGTGGTCGGTCACGACGATCCGGATACCGCCGCGGTCGCATATCGCCTGGCCGAGCGGACGCCGACGAAGGTACGCGTCGTCGTCGACACCCACGCGGTCAAGAACAAACCGAGGGCGCTGAACACCGCATTGCCAAGCTGTCGGGGCGACGTGGTCGGAGTGTTCGATGCCGAGGACCAGGTGCATCCGCGCCTGCTGACCCATGTCGACCATGAGTTTCGCCGCAGCGGCGCAGATGTCGTGCAGGGCGGGGTTCAGCTCATCAACTTCCACTCAAGCTGGTACAGCCTGCGCAACTGCCTGGAGTACTTCTTCTGGTTCCGCAGCCGGTTGCACCTTCACGCGAGACAGGGCTTCATCCCGCTGGGCGGCAACACGGTCTTCGTGCGGTCGGTCCTGTTGCGCGAGGCCGGCGGCTGGGATCCGAACTGCCTCGCCGAGGACTGCGACCTGGGGGTACGACTGTCCAGCCAGGGCGCACGAGTGGTGGTGGCATACGACCCGGAGATGGTGACCCGGGAAGAGACACCGGACACGATCGGGTCGCTGTTTCGCCAACGCACCCGATGGAATCAGGGCTTCCTGCAGGTGCTGCGCAAGCGGGACTGGCATGCGCTGCCCACGCGGCAGCAGCGGCTGCTGGCGTGGTACACATTGGCCAGCCCATTCCTACTGGCATCCGTCGGGGTCGTCACCCCATTCGGAATCGTCGCGGCCATCGCGTTCAAGATCCCGATCGGCCTCGCGATGATGACTTGGCTACCGGTTCTGCCGACGGTTGCGATGGTCGCTTTTGAGGTGGTCGGACTGCACGACTTTGGGGTGCAGTACCGCCTGCGCGTGCGGGCGAGGCATTACCTCACACTCATCGCCGGTACCCCTGTCTACCACCTCGTGCTCGCCGCGGCCGCTATCCGCGCAGTGTGGCGCGAGTTCACCGGTCGCAACGACTGGGAACTGACCCGTCATGTGGGGGCGCACCTACCGGCGCCGGCACGGGTCGACCGGGCCGCTGAAGACGCGGCATAGAGCTGTTTTACGATGAGCACCGAGATCACAAGCGCCGCCAACGAAATTCACGCGGCGACGCTCACGACGGCAACGTCGACGAAACCAGAACGCACCCGTGCTGGCTCGGGATCCAGAAGAGAACGCTTGTTCGCTCTGGCGCCGCGCCAATGGCCCCTTGCCGTGGCCTTAACCGTGATCCTTGGTGTACAGGGATGGAATATCACTAACTATCCGTCACTGTCCGATGACGAGGGAACCTACCTGGCGCAGGCGTGGGCTGTGCGACAAGGCATGGGACTATCCCATTACACCTTCTGGTACGACCATCCACCGTTGGCCTGGATCCAGATCGCCGCGGTCTCCTGGCTTCCGGAGCTGATTTCCCCAGAAGGGCCGGCCGTGGCGTACGGCCGATTGCTGATGCCGGTCGTGACGCTGAGCAGCGCACTGCTGCTCTATCTGCTGGCTCGTCGGCTGGCTCTGCCGCGGTGGGCGGCCGTGCTCGCCGTGCTGCTTTTCGGGCTGTCGCCGATTTCAGTCAGCATGCATCGACAGGTCTACCTGGATAACATCGCGGTGGCTTGGATGCTCGCCGCTTTTGTCCTGGCCCTGTCGCCGCGACGCGCGTTCTGGGTGCACGTCTGCGCAGGCCTCGCCGGTGCGGTGTCGGTACTGTCGAAAGAGACGATGATCTTGGTAACGCCCGGTCTCGTCATCGCACTATGGCAGGGCAGCCATCCAAGCACACGCAAGTTCTCCTTCGTTGGGTTCGCGTGCAGTCTCGTGCTTATCAGCGGGCTGTATCCGCTCTACGCGACCCTCAAGGGTGAGCTGTTCCCCGGTGCCGGCCACGTGTCGTTGATCGGTGCGTCGCTGTACCAGCTCCGCGATCGCACCAGCTCCGGCAGCATCTTCACCGTGGGTAGCGACGCCAATGACCTGCTGCGATCGTGGCTGTTCCACGATACCGTGCTCCTCGTCGGCGGAACTCTGGCCGTCGTGTTAGCTCTGGCGGTCCCACGCCTGCGCGCTCCTGCCCTCGCCGGTGTAGTGCTCGTTCTGGTCGCAATGCGACCCGGCGGCTACCTGCCAGCCATGTACGTCATCCAGGCGTTGCCGTTCTTCGCACTCACCCTCGCCGGTCTGGCCTGGGTTGCGGTCCGGATGCTCGTGTGTCCTCCATTTAAGACGCTGTGGCGCTGGATCGGCCTCGCGGGGACGGTCGTCGCCGCACTGCTTGCCACCGCTGCTGTGGTGCCGCGCTGGATAGACGGCAACCATCGGGCGCTGACCGCGTCAGAAACCAGTTCGTACGCTGAGGCCGCGGCGTGGATCCGCGGGAACGTCACCCATCCAGCAGACACGCGCATTGTGGTCGACAATGTGCTCTGGCTGGACCTGGCCATAGCTGGGTTCGAGCCGGGCCGGGGTGCGATCTGGTTTTTCAAGCTCGACCTTGACCCGGCCATTGTCCTGCCCGGCGGTTGGCGCGACCTGGACTACGTGGTGTCCAGCCCGGTGGTCCGCCGCGATGCCGAACGGTTACCCCTCGTCGCCGCAGCGCTCGCCAACTCGGAAGTTGTCGCATCATTCGGCAGCGGCGACGGGCGCATTGATATTCGCAGAGTTAATCAGAGCAAAGAGTGAGCATTGTGGACATAGACGTTGGGGATCTGACCGGGATGATCGGCGAGCCGGCTCGGGCCGCCTCGCCAGGGCCGTGTTTCCCCATGCGCTGCAGCGCGTCAGCGATCCCGTGAGCGGGCTGCGCTTTCTCGCCACCGACCGATTTATCTACATCAATATAACTGCTTCCGCATCTTCCACAGTGGAGTAATCATGTCAATGAACCAGAGACGCCGTCCTCTTATCCTGGCGGTGTGCCTCGCTGCAAGCATCGCGATACCAATCGCGGTGACGACAATCGCACGGGCGGACTCCCACACGTGGCGCGGGGAGTACTTCACGGGCAAGGCCCTTTCCGGCTCTCCCGTCCTCACGCGCGACGACGACTCCATCAACTTCGACTGGGGATCGGGCAGCCCGGATGCCAGCGTGCCAGCCGACCAGTTCAGCGTCCGCTGGACGCGCACCCTGGCCCTGACCGCAGGGACCTACCGGTTCACCACCATGACCGATGACGGCGTGAGACTCTTCGTGGACGGCCAGCTCAAAATCGACAAGTGGGTTGACCAAGGGCCGACAGAATGGCAGGCCGACGTCCCGCTATCCGCCGGGGAGCACACCGTCGTAATGGAGTACTACGAAAACGGCGGGGGCGCCGTCGCGCGCCTTACCTACAGCACTATCCAGACCGAGTTTCCACCTGGTACGTGGTCGGCCCAGTACTTCGGCAATCCGAACCTGGCTAACCAGCCCCTGATGACCCGCGCCGACCCGGCGATCGACTTCGAATGGGGCGAGGGTACGCCTGGCATCGGCATGCCGGCCAACCAGTTCAGCGTCCGCTGGACCCGCACTCTCACGCTAAGCGCCGGGACCTATCGCTTCGCAACCTCCACCGACGATGGCGTACGCCTGTTCATCGATGGCGTCTTAAAGATCAACGACTGGACCCCGCACGCGGTGAAGACAAACCAGGTCGACGTACCGTTCACCGAAGGTCAGCATACCGTGGTGATGGAGTACTTCGAGGCTTTCGGCCTAGCGACGGCCAGGTTGAACTGGGCGCTGCGGGCTCAAGGCAACGTGGTCCGTACCAATGCCGGCGGTGCCGGCTTCCCCGACAGCCACAACCAGTTCTGGGACGACGACACCTACTTCACCGGTGGGATCACCTCCGAGGAGGCGCAGCCCATCTGGAACACCACCGACGACCAGCTCTACATCAACGAGCGCGCCGGAGCCTTCAGCTACAACGTCCCGCTGCCGAACGGTGACTACATTGTGCGGCTGCACTTTGTCGAACTGTTCTTCAACAGCGCAGGAGTCCGGCGCTTCAACGTGGCCATTGAGGGCAAGCCCGTATTATCGAGCTTCGACATCTACGCGGAGGCCGGAAAGGCATCGCTGATCACCAAGGCGTTCCCGGCCGCCCTATCCGACGGTGTATTGAACATCGCCTTCTCCAAGGTGTTCGACAACGCGGCGGTACAGGGCATCGACATCTACCCGGCGAGCACCTCGCTGGACCTCACGAGCCCGGTCTTCGTCGCCATACCCGAGCCGGAGAACGCCACGCACACCACTCCACCCACGGTGACGCTCAACATCGCCGACGACCGAAACCTCAATGACGGTTACTGGCGAGTCGATGACCAACAGCCGCAACCGCTGTTCACAAGCCTGTCCGGCACCTCCCACACCGCTCAGTTCACCCTTCCGCTCGAAACGTTCAATGCACTCTCACTCGGCTCGCACACGTTGAGCTTCGGCGCGAACGACGACGCCGGCAACGCCTCGACGCAGCGGTGGCGCTTCCGCAAGCTCGCCAGCGGTGGCGGGTCGGTGCCGATCGCCTTCAACCGCCGGGTGCTGGTCAGCCCAACGACACCCGGTGCGGCGTCGCTCAAGCACCCGACGTCGATCCAGTTCGGCCCGGACGGCCGACTCTACGTCGGGCAACAGGACGGCTATGTCCACGTCCTCACCCTCGACGCGAACCGCAACGTCACCGCCGTCGAGCGCATAAACACGATCCGCAACACGCCTAACACCAACCCGGACGGTTCGCCAGCCACCGTCGTTGGCCGACATCTCATCGGGATAGACTTCGACCCTAAGTCCACACCAGACAGTCCCATTCTCTGGGCGGTGCACAGCGATCCTCGCTTCTGCTTCAACAAGACTCCCGAGACATGCCCGGTCAACACCGACTCGGGCGTCCTGACCCGCCTGTCCGGCCCGTCGTTCGACGCCCCGGCCAACCGTGTCGACTACGTGACCGGGCTGCCCCGCTCTCGGGAGAACCACTCGCCCAACGCCATCCATTTCGGTCCCGACGGGTGGCTCTACATGACGATAGGCAGCAATACCAACTACGGGGCGCCGAGTACCGCCTTCAGCGGCCTTCCTGAGGACTACCTGACGGCGTCGGTTGCGCGGATCAACGTGAACGGCGCGGCGAGCCGGTTCCCGATCGACGTCAGGAACGTCAACAGCGCCTCCGATCTCATGCCCGGGGTCTTCGAGATCCACGCCACCGGCTATCGCAACGCCTATGACTTCCTTTGGCATTCCAATGGAAAGCTGTATGTGAATGTCAACGCCGGCAACTTCACGGCCGGCACCACACCTGGACCGGAGCACGGCTGCCCCGACGGCTTCGCGTTCGATCCCGGTACGCGGGCTGACTTCCTCGCGATCGTGAACGCTGGCGACTACGGCGGGAACCCTAACCCGGCACGTGGCGAGTGCATCCTCGACGACGGCGCGATGTATACGCCACCGAAAGCGCCCGAGCCCAACTATCGCGCGCCGATACTCCACTACTCCAACGGCACGTCATCGGACGGCGTGGCCGAGTACCTGGCGCCGGCCTTCGGTGGTCAGATGAGGCACAACATCATCTCGGCCACGTTCGCTGGCAGCCAGAGCGTGCGTCGCGTCGTCTTGTCCAACGACGGCACCAGCGTGCTGTTCGAGGAGGACCTGGCGATATTCAACCAGCCACTCGACGTCGCGGTCGGCAGCGAGGGCTCGATCTACGTCGCCGAGTACGGCGCCAACGATCTGCAGATCATGGAACCCGATCCCGCCATGGACGGCAACTGGGATGTCCAGACACCACTGCCGGTGCCGACCCAGGAGGTTGCAGTGACTGCCTGCGCAGGCAAGGTGTACGTCCTCGGCGGACTCATCGGGCCGGATGCCGACACCAACGGCGTGTGGGTGTATGACCCGGGTACCAAAGTCTGGTCGGCGGCCGCCCCCTACCCGGGGGAGTCTGTCGACCACCCGGGAGCGGCGTGCGTCGACGGCAAGGTGTACCTCATTGGCGGCCTGCACCATGTGGGCAGCGCGTTCAAGACCGTACTGCAGTATGATCCGGCGACCAACTCCTGGACCCAGAAGGCCGACCTGCCGTTGCCACGCGGCGCGATGGGCGTCGCGGTCTACAACGGCAAGATCTACGCTGCCGGAGGGCTCGGGTACCCGGCGAAGGCCGACCTGTTCGCCTATGACCCGGTCGCGAACACGTGGCAGACGCTCGCTCCGATGCCGACGCCCCGCGACCACCTCGTTCTGGAAGAGGCCGGCGGCAAGCTGTACGCGATCGGCGGTCGCAACGTAACACTCGACACCGTGACCGCGGCCACCGAGATGTACGATCCGGCGACCAACACCTGGTCGGCCCGCGCCCCGATGCCGATCGCCCGGGCCGGGATAGCGTCGGCCAACCTGCACGGCCACATCCAGGTATGGGGTGGCGAGGGTCCCTCGGGCACTCCAACTGGTACCTACCCGCAGGGCCACGACTACGATCCGAAGACCAACACCTGGAACACGATCGCGGGCGAGCCGACGCCACGGCACGGCACCGATGCGGCCGTCATCGGCGACGTCGCCTACATCCCGGGCGGCGGACCGCGGATGGGCAGCTCCGTAACCGACGTCAACGAGGTCTTCTCGTTCGTCTCCACGCAACCGCCGTCCTCGTGCATCCCACCCGGTAGCGACCCACGCACCACCGATAGCGATAACGACAGGTACACCAACCAGGACGAGATAGACAACCACACCGATCCGTGCAACCAGGCATCCGTTCCGCCGGACAACGATCAGGACGCAGTGTCCGATCTCAACGACCCCGATGACGACAACGACGGCACCGGGGACCTCCTCGACCAGTACCAGCTCGACCCCGCCAACGGCACCGCCACTCAACTGCCGTGGGCGCGCGAGTGGAACCCGGGCGACGCACCAGCCGGCAAGTTCGGCAACAGCGGCTTCCCCGGCTACCAACTCACCACCCACGGCACCGGGTTCATCGGCGACAGGGTCCACGTCGGCGGCGCCGGCGGCTTCCTGACGCTGAACGCCACCGCCGGTACAAACCAGGCGAGTACCAACTCCCAGGACAACGCGCTGCAGGTCGGCTTCAATGCCACGCAGCCTGTCACCATTGCGGCGCGCGTCACCGATCCGCTCAACGGACAGGTCGTCGAGCCCGGCAAATCTGGAGGGGTCTACTTCGGACTCAACGAGGACAACTACGTCAAGCTCGTCCTTGCTACCGACGCCGGCGGCGGCACACCGGGCCTGGTGCTGGGGGTGGAGACTGGCGGTTCCTACGTCGCCAACCCATCCATCAACCCGGTCCCGCTCACCTTCGCCGGGCTGAGGACGCTTGACTTGTTCCTCGTGCTGGACCCGGCGACACGGGCCATCACCGCCCGGTACCGCATCAACAGCGATGCCGAGGCCGACATCCAGCCACTGGGCACCGTCTCCGCGGGCGCGTTCCCCGGGCTGGCTGACCTCTTCCGTCCCGGCGCAGCGGCCGGCGTCCTGACCACAAATGCCGCGCCGTCGCCGTTCGGACTCGCGTACGACCACTTCCGCATCAACCCGTCTGCGTCCCCGGCCGCGCAGCCGACCAAAGAAGGTAAACCGAATGCCGGCGGTGGCGCCGTTCCGCCGTCGGCGTCGCCGTCGGTGTCGCCGTCGACGGCTCAGTCGCCCGATCCCAGCGAGCCGCCGACCGCCAGTCGCACCCCAGCCCCGGCCCCAGCCACCAGCGGTCGTCGATACTCGTCGGGAAGCAACCTGTCCGCTGCTAGACGAAGGCGTGCTCGCCGGCGCGAAGGCGCTCTCTGATCCTGGTCAGGAGCGGAGCCTGACCGCCCCGTCGACTGGAACGTCACGGGGCGGTCAGTTCTGCTACGCCGACGAGCCGAAGAAAACGTTGCCTGGCTCGTTCTGAGCGAGGAGGGGAATGATGGCGGCCGATCGCCCAAACACGACAAACTCCCAGGCGGTTTGGCTGGTTCGGGTCGCTCGGGCCTTTCAGCGCAACGCAAACGAACACGTTGGCGGTCAGCCGTTCGCGCGGTTGCCAAGTAGTGGCACCGCAGGGTATCGATTCGACCGCAATGTCCGACTTGGACTGCCCTAGCCAGCCATTCTGGCCAGTCAAGAATGTCATACGATCAACCGCGCGGGCCGCCGTCACCGGCCAGCTCGTGGGGGTTGGCGCAGTCGAAGGCCACATTTCTCGCCCTGAATCCCATCCGGCAAGATTACGGGAGTCTGAGATGTGACAGGGGGTTTTACCATGCTCTCCATGGGCCGCGATGGCGTCTTCCTGACCCTGTTCGTGATCGCCGCACTGGTGGTGTGGGCGGTGCTTGCGTCGCGGACAGCGCCCCAGATGCAGCACGAGCAGACCGACCACGACGTCTACATCGTTAGCCATGGTGACCCGGAGGACGGCCCGCTAGCGGCGATGTGCACCAGATGCGAGTGGAACGACCTGTCGACGGAGCGCGACACGTCGGCGCAGGAGCACGACCTGCGCGCCAAAGCGAAGCGGCACAGCAAGAATGTGGCCCCCAGGATTGTCGTGCTGGACGCTGAGGCGCAGCCCGGCGGTGGCGAGTGGGACCCCGGCCAGTACTACACCTACCCGACGGAGGTCACGCACGCCGGAAACACCTGGCGGGCACGCTGGCTCAACCGGGGCGAGGAGCCGGGCGTGTCGGAGGCGTGGGACGAGGTCAACCCGTAGCGGGCCGCACGATGTCGTGCAGGCGTTCGCGGTCGACCGGCCCGCCGGGCCGGGAGACGAAAAAGGCGATCCAACCAGGCAGTCCACCCGACAGTCCAAAATCGACGGCCACGTCGTCGGCGGCCAGCCGGTGCCGACGAAGGCGTGACTGACCAAATGATGGCGGCGCGACATGATCTCGACGCGCGCAAACGCTTCCCGCTCAAGCCTTTTGGCCGCCAGTGCCTCGGCGCCCCGGCGTAGCCGTGCGCCGTGCCGAGGCGCAGCAGATCGAGATGCCCCCGAAGGTCCGTACCTGAGTGCGGTGTCCACTAACGTTCACCGGGTTTGCGGTGGTGTTGTGGATCCTCGCTGTTGTTGGCGAGCGACTCCCCACGTTGTGGGGCGGGCCACCGCGGGCCAA
>Ga0075421_100007306_pt1 | contig 13530 bp, 8 predicted proteins | sample SoiMetdeltSBSDD5_FD_75292 | JGI IMG/M metagenome (GOLD analysis project Ga0075421, IMG submission 75292) | Bulk soil microbial communities from a Populus tree surrounding site in Tennessee, USA - Soil MetaG P. deltoides SBSDD5 | ecosystem: Environmental > Terrestrial > Soil > Tree plantation...
GAGGTTGATCGGCTTGCCGATGAAGTCGTAGGCCCCGCCGCGCAGCGCCGCGATCGTGTCCTCGACCTGGACGTTGGCCGTGATCATGATCACGACCGCCTGTGGCTGGCGCCGCTTGATCTCGCGCAGCATGTCGAGCCCCGAGCCGTCGGGGAGGGAGATGTCCTGGAGTACCGCGACCGGCTGCTCCGCCTCGAAGGCCGCCAGGCCCTCAGCCGCCGTCGCGGCCTCGACCGGCGCGTAGCCCCAGCCGCGCAAAGCCTCGGCGAGCGACCAGCGGACCGTCGGCTCGTCGTCGACTACGAGGACTTTATCGCTCAGCGTCATGCTTTTTGCGAGGCGGCTCTCAGCGGTCAGTGGTCAGCTTGAAAGGAGCCCCCGGTTTGGCTGAAAGCTGACAGCTGAGAGCTGACGCCTTACGGTAACGCATAATAGCCGGCTTTGGCGCGGATCTGGACGCGCGGCGCGGCGCGGCTGACGCGGACCTTGATGCCGCGCCACCGGCCGTCGCGCTCCGCGTTGGTCGGCGTGTAGCCGATGCTGTACTGGCGGCGCAGCTCGAGGGCGATGCGCGTGGTCGCCTCCTCGAGCTCGGCCGCCGAGGTGACGAAGAAAGCTCGGCCGCCGGTGACCTTCGCCATCTCGTCCAGGACCGCCCGCCCCGGCGAGGCCCGCCGGGCCTCGTCCGCCACGCCAACCCCGACGCAGTAAACCTGCACGCCAGCCTCTTTGAGCAACTGGCGCAATTGGCCGAAGCTGTAGCGCGAAGCATTGTCCTCGCCGTCCGAGATGACGAGCAGGACGCGCTTCGCGTGGCGGCCCTGCCGGGCCTTCTCGACGCCCAGGTAGGCGGCGTCAAAGAGCGCCGTGTTGCCGCCCGCCCCGAACAGGTCGAGCTGCCGGACGAGCGTCGCGGCGTCGGCGAACTCGGGCAGCAGGTTGGGCCGGCGGTTGAAGCCGATGCCGAAGAAGTCGTCCTCCGGGTGGCTCGTCTGGACGAAGGTCCGGAGCGCGGCGCGGGCGTCCTCGAGCTTGCCCGCCATGCTCCCCGAGAGGTCGAAGATGATTCCCACGCTCGCGGGCGCGTCGGCGTCACTGAAGTACTCGACCTGCTGGCGGACGTTGTCCTCGTAGATCTCGAAATCGGCGTTGCCGAGCTCGGCCACCATGCGCTGGTCGGGGTCCGTCACCGTCACGGTCAGCGTCACCACGTCGGTCTTCTCGCGGAAGACCGTATCGCGGTCCCGGGCCGCGCCCGGGAGCAGCGTCCGACCCGGCGGCGCGGGCTGGGCCGCCGCCTGGGCGCCGCCGGCGACGAGCACGAGAAGAAAGACCCAGCCTCTGAGCAAGAGCTTGCTTTGGCACATGACTTCCGCACCACACCCCGGGCCGCGGCCTGGGGCCTCTCCGGAAATGTCTGGCAGGGAGTAACGCCGATCATCCTACCGGAATCGGCGCGCGCCCGCAACCGGCTTTTCCGGCGCGGAAATCACCGGACCCGGGTTCACATTTCGCGGCGGATCTTTGATCATTGTCCCGCGAGTCATGAAGACGGATTTTCATACCCTGGTGATCGGCGCGGGGATTGCCGGACTGGTCGCGGCCTACCGTCTGCACCGGGCCGGGCGCGCGGTGCTCCTCATCGAGAGCGGCGACCGCGCCGGGGGCATTATCCGGAGCCAGGATGCGGAAGGCTTCCTCCTCGAGCGCGGCCCGAACAGCTTCCGCGGCACTCACGAATTGCTCGACCTGATCGACGAGGTAGGCCTGGCGGGCGATCTCGTCGCGGCTGACCCGCGCGCCCCCGCCTACGTCTACGCCGGCGGCGCGCTGCACGCCGTCCCGATGAGCCCGCCCGCGCTCATCAAGACGCGGCTGCTGTCGACCGCGGGCAAGCTGCGGCTGCTCCGCGAGCCCTTCGTCCGGCCCCGGCGCGAGCCGGGCGAGGAGAGCGTTGCTTCGTTCGTCCGCCGGCGGCTCGGCCCCGAGGTCCTCGAGCGCCTGGTCGCGCCCTTCGTCTCGGGCATCTACGCAGGCGACCCCGGGCAGTTGAGCGTGCAAGCGAGCTTCGCGCGCCTGGCCGCCCTCGAAGTCGAGGGGGGCAGCCTGCTGCGCGGGGCGTGGCGCGCCGCGCGCCGTGCCCGCGCCGCGGGCCAGACGCCCGCCCGCTCGCTGCGGCCCTACCGACTCTGCTCGTTTCGCGGCGGGCTGGAGCAGTTGCCCCGCGCGCTCGCCGCGGCGCTCGGGCCGAGCCTGCTCACGGGCGCGCGCGTCACGCGCCTCAGTGCGGACGGTCATTTCGCGCTGACGATCCTGCACCAGGGCGCAGAGCACACGCACTCGGCGGCTAACCTGATCGTCGCGACCCCGGCGGCGGCGGCGGCAGCGCTGCTCCGCGGCCTGGCGCCGGAGGTCGCGGATCTCGTCGCGCCGATCCCCTATGTCGGGCTCGCCTCGGTCCCGCTCGCCTACCGCGTCGGGCAGGTGGCGCGGCGGCTCGACGGTTTCGGCTTCCTCGCGCCGCGAGGGGAGGGGCTGCGCGCGCTCGGCTCGGTCTGGAACTCGTCACTCTTCCCGGGCCGCGCCCCGGACGGGTGGGCGCTGCTGACGAGCTTCGTCGGCGGGGCGACCGACCCCGAGGCGGTGGCTCTCGGTGACGAGGAGCTGGCGCGGATCGTCCACAGCGATTTGCGGCGCGCGCTCGGCGTCGAGGGCGAGCCGCGCCGGCTTCCCGTGACCCGCTGGGAGCGCGCCATCCCGCAGTACCCGCTCGGCCATGCCGCGCGCGTCGCGCAGATCGAGGCCGCGCTCGGCTCCCGTTCGGGCCTTCACCTGGTCGGCAACTACCTGCGCGGTGTCTCGCTCGGCGACTGTGTCCTGCAGGCGGCTCGCGCCGCCGAAAAATGTGCAGCCTCCAGCTAAATCGAGCCGCTCGAGATTAGGACAAATGGCCCACGGCTGACACGAATTGGGCGGATGTTCACGGATGTTCTCCGTGCCAATGAAGGGTAGGAGGCCCAAAAGAGATGGGGCCTACGTCGGCGACCGAGCGCCGGCGTAGGCCCGAACCCTAGAGCATTCTAGGGGCGAACATCTCACGCAGCCGGCATCATAGCACCTCTTTTTGGCAGATGGAAGGGGTGTCGAGCGGAAAGCTTGTGTTTCTGGAGCAGATTCGCGCGAAATTGTGGTTGACCACCCGGGGGCCATCTTGTACACTCGCCCTGCCTGTGAGTTCTCATCTCGTTTGTCAAGGACTCACCGATCACAAACAAGCCCCAGTCGAGCGCTGCACCGGCCGACATCGTGGATCAGCGGGCCGCGCACAATCATTCCTCACATTTAACTAGTATCTCTTGACGGCCTGACCCTCCCGGGATTCGGTAATCAACATGGTTAAGAGATTTGGCTCTTTGCTGGAACAGAAAAGGAAAGCAGCAGGACTTTCGATCGGCGAGCTCGCGCAGCTCTCCGGGGTGGCAGCGGCGAGATTACAAGAAATGGAGCAGGGGCACGGGGACCTCCCGAGCTTTGACACCTGCTACCACCTCAGTCACGCCCTCTTCGCCCGGAGCGGACAGATTTTCGTCCTCCAGGATTTGTGGTCGGCCCTCAAGACCGACCGCCTGAGAAGTGACATCCCCCCCGCCCAGAAGGCCGGCGGCTGAATGAAGGCTCACCGCCGCCAAACTTTAGGAAGCCACTGCCATGACCCATGGGGACGGACTGGCGGCGCTCGACGCAACCGCCCAGGCGGAGTTGGTGCGCCGGCGCGAAGCGACCGCGCTCGAACTGGTCGAGGCCGCAATCGCCCGCGTCGAGCAGGTTAACCCCGCGCTCAACGCGGTCGTCGCGCCAATGTATGAACAGGCGCGCGCCGCCGCGGCGGGCGAACTGCCCGACACCCCGCTGGCCGGGGTGCCCTTCCTTCTCAAAGACCTGCAGGCGGCCCACGCGGGCGTGCCCCTGACTGCCGGGTCGCGCTTCCTGCGCGACTTCGCCCCCGACCACGACTCCGCGCTCGTCACGCGACTCAAGCGCGCCGGCCTCATTATCCTTGGCAAGACTAACACCCCGGAGTTCGGCATTCTCCCGACCACCGAGCCGCGACTGTTCGGGCCGACCCGCAACCCGTGGGACGTCGGCCGATCCGCGGGCGGGTCGAGCGGTGGCTCGGCCGCGGCGGTCGCTGCGCGCCTGGTGCCGATGGCCCACGCGAACGACGGCGGCGGCTCGATTCGCATCCCGGCCTCCTGCTGCGGCCTCTTCGGGCTGAAGCCGACGCGCGGGCGCAACCCGCTCGGCCCTCACTTCGGCGACGTTTTCAGCGGGCTGGTCGCCGAGCACGCCGTCACCATCTCGGTGCGCGACAGCGCCGCGCTGCTCGACGCCACCTCCGGGCCGGACGCCGGAGACCCCTACTGGGCCCCGCCGCCAGCACGCCCGTTTCGCCAAGAGGTGGACGCCGACCCCGGGCGCCTGCGCATCGCCTTCACCGCGGAGGCGGCCAACGGCGTCCCGGTGCAGGCCGACTGCGCGGCCGCGGCGCGCGGGGCCGCCGCCCTCTGCGCCGAGCTGGGCCATACGGTCGAAGAGGCCGCGCCCGCGCTCGACGGGGAGCGACTGTCGCGAGCCTTCATCACCATCTACGCGGCCGGCAATGCCTGGCTCCTCGACAGCCTCGCGCTCGCGGTCGGCCGCGCCCCGGGGCCGGAGGACGTCGAACCCCTCACCTGGGCGCTGGCCGAGATGGGCCGCCGGCAGCCGGCCCCGGCTTACCTCCTCGCCGTCCAGACCGTGCAGATCATCGCCCGGCAGGTGGCGCGCTTCCTCCAAAGTTACGATCTCTGGCTGACCCCGACGCTGGCCGAGCTGCCGCCGCCGCTCGGCAACTTCGACTCGCCACCGGAAGAGCCGCTGCGCGGCCTCAGGCGCGCGGGGCAATTCACCCCCTTCACCCCGCTCGCCAACGCGACCGGGCAGCCGGCAATGTCGGTGCCGCTCCACTGGAGTACGGAGGGGCTGCCGGTCGGCGCGCATTTCATCGGCCGCTTCGGCGACGAGGCGACCCTCCTGCGCCTCGCCGCCCAGCTCGAGGCCGCGCGCCCCTGGGCAGGGCGACGCCCGCCCGTCTGCGCCTGAAGGGCCCCCGCGGGGGTGGCGTGAGCCGCAAAAAAAAGCGGCGACCAGGTCACCGCTCTTCTCTCAAGCCGCCCCTCCGGGCTATTGCTCAACGGCCGCCGCCTGCTTCGGCTGCTGCGCCTGGATGTCGCGGTAGTAGTCGAAGACGTAATCTTTGTAGTCGCCGTGGCCCCACCGCGTGTAGAAGTCGTAATCCTTCATCTCCTGGTAGGCGCGCTCAATATCCCACCCCTCGACCGTCATCCGATAGACCGCGGCCATGGCACCCGTGCGGTGGCGGCCGCCGGCGCAGTGGATGTAGACCGGCCAGTTCGCAGCGTCGTTGGCGATCTCAAGGAAGCGCGCCGCGGCGTCCGCCGGCGGGTACTTCTTGTCGTTGAGTGCGAGGTTGATGTACTTGAGCCCCGCCTGCTCGGCCAGCGGCCGGGCATAACTCTTCGCGTCATTCCGCAGGTCGATGACGGTCTTGATGCCCATCGCCGCCAAATCCCGGTAGTCATGGCCCTCGGGCTGCGCGCCGCGGTAGAGATGCTCGTTAACTTTCCCGAAGTTCGAGATGCGGATCTCCTCCGCCCCGGTTACCTTGCCATTCACCTTGGCGGACACGACGAGGCTCATCGGGCTGAGAAACGAAATCGTCATCGTCGCCGTGAACACTTGCTGAAAGAACCGAGACCTTTTCATGCTTCACCCCATTGAGAACTGATGATTTCAGCTCCGAACGGCCTGCTTTCGGGCCGATTATTAACCCTCACGCGGCTCATATTCGCAAGGTCCGTACCAAACTTTCGGCAAGGTTTAGCGGCACTTTAGGCCGTTTTCGGATGATCCTCTGCGTGATTCAAGGCACCACCTACACGCTTTGGTCAATCGGCCGCTAAAACACCTATCTAGATGGCCTTGCGCGGGGCCGCGTTGCTCTCTAATGATTAATTGGGGGAAGAAAAGGGGGCGGCCCTCCCCGAGCCGCCCCGCCATACCTTACTTGAGGGTCACGGAAATGAAATTGAGCTGGCCGCCGCGCTCGATCTGGAGCACGACCTCCTGCCCTGCCTTGAGTGTGCCGACCGCGCCGATCAGCTCGTCGGCCGTAGTCACCGCCGTGCGGTTGACGCGGTGAATGACATCGCCCCGCTGCAGGCCCGCCTCGGCCGCCGGGCTGCCCGGCTGCACGCCCTCGATGAGGGCGCCGTTGCTCACCTTGAGCTTCAGCTCGCGCGCCGCCTCGGCCGTCACGGTCGCGACCGTGACGCCGAGCTTGCCAGCGCCCCGGTCATCCTCGCCGCTCTCCCGGCTCGCCACGCGGTCGCGGCCCGGGCGCTCGGCGAGCTTGATGGTCGCCGTCTGGACGCGGCCGTCGCGGACGAACTTGACCGTCGCCGCCTTGCCGACCGGCGTGTCGGCGACCGCCTCGGTGAGCTGCTTGGGCGAGGTCACGCGCTTGCCGTCGAACTCGGTGATCACGTCGCCGCTGCGCAGGCCGGCCACGGCCGCCGGGCCCGAGCTGTCGGCCAGGTCGCCGACGAGCGCGCCCTCGACGCCTTCATAGCCCACCGACTGCGCGATGGCCGGCGTCAGCGCCTGGAGGGTGACCCCCAGGTAGCCGCGCCTCACCTTGCCGTCGCGCGCCAGCTGCGAGTAGACCTTCGACGCCAGGCTCGATGGGACCGCGAAGCCGATGCCCTCGCTCCCGCCCGAGCGCGAGAAGATCATGGTGTTGATCCCGATGACCTCGCCCTGCATGTTAACTAGCGGGCCGCCCGAGTTGCCCGGGTTGATCGAGGCGTCGGTCTGAATGTAGCTGTCGTAGGGGCCGGAGCGCAGGTCGCGGCTCGTCGCCGAAACGATCCCCGCGGTCATGGTCTGCTCCAGGCCGAAGGGACTGCCGAGGGCGATGACCCACTCGCCCTGCTCGAGCTTGGTCGAATCGCCGAGCTTCGCCGTAGCGAAATTCTGCCCGTCGACTTTGATCAAGGCCAGGTCCGTCTCCGGGTCGCCCCCGATGAGCCGGGCCTTGAGCTCGCGCCCGTCCGCGAGCTTGACCTTGATCTCCTCGGCGTCGCCCGCGACGTGGTTGTTGGTCAGGATGTAGCCATCCGGGCTGATGATCACGCCCGAGCCGGTGCCGCGCCGCGGCTGCGGCTGCATCTGGCCGAAGGGCGGAAAGCCCGGAATCTGCGGCATGCCTTCGAACTCGCCGCGCGCCTGGCGCCGCGGCTTCTCAACGACGCTGATGTTGACCACCGCCGGCTTGACCTGCTTGGCGACGCCGACGAACGTACGCGACAGATCGGCCGGGCTGGCCATCTGCGCCGGCGCTTGCGATTGCTGCCCGCTCACCTCATGCTGCGCCACCATGCCCAGCCCAAGGGCGACGGCCAGACCCGCCGCGAGGAATCCACCCCGCGCCCGGTTAAATTTGTCTAAACTCATCTCCTCTTTTTCCTCCCTGCAATTTGCTGGATGATCGTCCACGGAACATCGCTTTTGATGCAGGGAGGGGGGGTTCGGCTGTCTACCGCTAATTTTTTAATTTTTAATCTTATCCGTGGCGATCCGCCCGATCCGTGTCATGCGTGGGCTATTCTTACCTATCGTCGTCGTCAATATCGATCGACAGGGGGGCGAAGACCGACTGCCGGGGGCGGGGGTAGGGGACTCGCCAGCCTTTGACCTGGTGCCAGACGATGCGGTTGAGGCGCTCGGTGGGGACGGCGTCGGGGACGTCGAAGCGCATGCGCTGCGAGGCCAGGGCCCCGCGCCGCGCCGCGCCGCGCAACTGACTGAGCTGCGGGTTGAGCTCGAAGAGTGATTGCTTCGGCTCGACGGCCGCGTAGGGCGCGAAGTCGGGCTCGCCCGTAAAGCTCGCCCGCATGTCGTTGGCGATGAGGTCGAAGAGCGAGAGCGTCGGCAGGCCGAGCATAAGCTCGATCGTCTTGAGGATGCTCGGCTGCGAGTAGAAGGTTGAGTCGACATAGCCGCGCCGGACGTAGGGGCTGATCGCGAGCGCGATGGTCCGGTGCCCGTCGACGTGATCGACGCCGTTCTGCGCGTCGTCCTCGACGACGAAGATCGCCATCTTCTTCCAGAAGCGGGACCGCGAGAGCGCCTCGACAACCTGCCCGAGCGCGAGGTCGTTGTCGGCGACCATGGCCTTCGGCGTGTGTACCCCGGGGCTCGTCCCGCGCGTGTGGTCGCTCGGCAGCTGCAGCAGCACCAGGTTCGGCATCTCCCCCCCGGCCTCCCACCGCTTGAGGTCGGCGAGGAAAATCTGCGCGCGGACCACATCGGGAATCCCCTGCGAGTAGGACGGGTAGTTGCTCGCGAGAATCTTGTTGAGCGGCTTGAGCGGCGCGGTGATGCGCCACTCGCGGGTCAAATCCTCGCCGCGCTTCCAGCGCTCGAAGAGCCGCGCCCGCTGCCCGCGGTCGCTCTCCGGCAGCCGCCCGGCGTACTCCCCGTAAACGCGCACCGTCTTTTTCATGCGCAGCGCCGCGTCCCAGATGAAGCCGCTGTCGGCGTAAGCGATCGGGTCCGTGCCGTCGAAGGGGAAGCTCCGGCCGAGGTAGCCGGGCCAGAGGCAGTAGCCGGTCTCGTTCGCCTGCGTCACCCACTGGTGGCCGTCGCCGCTGTTGCCGCCCGTCGCGTAGAAGTTGTCGAGCAGGACGAACTGCTCGGCCAGCCGCCGGTGATTCGGCGTCACGTCGGCCCCGAACATGACTAAGCTCGGGTCGCCGTTGCCCTTCCCCAGATCGCCGAAGAGCTGGTCATAGCTCCGGTTCTCCTTGATGACGTAGACGACATGCTCGATCGGCGACGGCTCGCCCGCGCGCGCCGGGACCGGGGCCGGAGCGATGCCTGCGCGCGCCGGCGGCTGGGGCGCCGCCGGCCCGAGACTCTGATGATTATTCTCGGCGACGGCGGTGGTGTAGCTGTCGAGCTGCGCCTCATCCGGGACCGGGACCACGCTCACCGTGCCGCGGTAGGCGTGGACGAAGCGCTTCTTCGGGTCGCCCTGCCAGCCCGAACCGGCCCCAAGCAGCGTCGCGACCGCGAGGTGCTTGCCGTCGGCGCTGAGCGCGAGCGCGTTGGGGTACCAGGCGGTCGGGATGAGCCCCGAAATCTTCCGGCTCCCGGTCTCGACCACCGCCACCGCGTTGATTCCGCCGCAGGCGACGTAAAGCGTCGCGCCGTCGGGAGAGACGGCGAGCGCCGACGGCGCGACGCCGGGCACCCGCCTGGTGAAGGGCTGGAGCGTGATCGTCTCGACGACCTGATTTCGATCGGTGTCGATCACCGAGACCGAGTCCTTGTTGCCGTTGGCGACGTAGAGACGGCGGCGCGGCTCGTCCCAGACGACGGCCGTCGGGTGCAGCTCGACCACGATCGTGTGGGTCGACTGACGCGCGTCGAGGTCGACGCGCGTCACGGTGCCCGTCGCGGCGATGCCGCGCTCGTCGACAACGACCTGGTCCGCTTTGGGGTCGAAGCCGGTCGGCAGCGTCAGGTCCCGCGGCCGGGGCAGGCGGCCGCCCCAGTTGGTCACGTAGGCGACGGTGCCCGCCGCGTTGATCGCCGCGCCGAAGGGCGCGATCCCGGTCGCGACCTGGCCGAGAAGTTTGCCGCCGGCAAGGTCGATGACGGCCAGCCGGTTGTTGTAGACCAGCGGCACGACGGCGATCCTCAGACCCTGCGCGTCCGGCCTGGCCGAGACTGCCGGGGCGCCCGTGAGATAGCCGCCCAGGCCGTCGGCCACCACGCGCGGCGCGTCGTCCGCGATCGAGAGCAGCCGCGCGCGGCCGGGCTGGCCCTGCGCCGGCAGCGTCGCGCTCACCAGGGCCTGGCCCGTGACCGGATCGAAGACGATGCCCTGGAGCCCCGGGTTCTCCCCGAGCGGCACGCGCCGCAGCACTTTGTTGGCCGCCCAGTCGAGCCGGAAGACTTGCGCCTGCGAGTTCTGCCGACGCGCGTTGAGCACCCAGACCTCGGCCGCCGACGGGCCGAAGGCGACCCCGTAGACACGCCCGTCGAAGACCGTCTGCACGCCCGCCGGGGTGATTGTCTGCCGCGTCGTGATCACGCCCGGGTCGGTCACCGACCGCGTCTGCGCGGCGGCCGGCACGCACAACATGAGGACCGCGAGAATCCGTCTCATCGCTCTCATCCGCGTTCGATCTAAAACTGCAGCCTCACCGCGGCCTGCGTGGTCCGCGGCCCGCCGACGGTGCTCGTGATCTGCCCGGCGTTGTCCGGCCCGTTGGCCGCATAGGTCGAGGCCGGGTTGGCGAAAGTCGGCGTGTTGAAAGCGTTATACAGCTCCCACCTGCGGGTTGTCCACCGCCGCGGTGACCACGTACTAACTTCCCTGTCGTTGGAGCTACGATTGTGTGCTGTGAGATCAGAAGAGTGGCAAGGCAGGCTCAAGTTCGTGTAACCGGCGGCTCGATTGTGTGTAAAATGAAGATCGCCCGCGAATCATCACTGAGGAGGGAAAATGACGGGAACGAAAATCGCCCCCTATGGGTCGTGGAGATCGCCGATTACCTCGGACCTCATCGTCGCCGGGACGATCGGCCTCGGGCAGATCGCGATCGACGGCGGGGACGTCTACTGGACGGAGATGCGGCCGGCCGAGCGCGGGCGTTACGCGGTGGTGCGGCGCGCGCCGGGAGGCGAGACGAGCGAGGTCACGCCCGCGCCGTTTAACGCGCGCACCCGCGTCCACGAGTACGGTGGCGGCGCCTTCGTCGTCGGCGAGGGCACGGTTTACTTCTCAAACTTCGCCGACCAGCGGCTCTACCGCCGGGGCCCGGGGGCCGAAGCGCGCCCCATAACACCCGAGGGCGAGTGGCGCTACGCGGACGGCGTCATCGACCGCGCGCGGGGGCGAATGGTCTGCGTCCGCGAGGACCACACGGTCGCGGGGCGCGAGGCAGTCAACACGGTCGTCGCCCTCGCGCTCGACGGGAGCGGCGAGGCGCAGGTCCTGGCCGGAGGGCACGACTTTTACTCGTCGCCGCGGCTGAGCCCCGACGGCGCGAGCCTCGCCTTCCTCGCCTGGGATCACCCGAACATGCCGTGGGACGGATGCGAGCTGTGGGTCGCGGAGGTGCGCCCGGACGGCGCGCTCGCGGACGCGCGGCTGGTGGCGGGCGGCGCGGGCGAGTCGATCTTTCAGCCGGAGTGGTCGCCGGACGGGCGACTCTACTTCGTCTCGGACCGCACGGGCTGGTGGAACCTCTACCGCCTGACCGACGCGGGCGGCGAGCCGGTCTGCCCGAAGCCGGCCGAGTTTGGCCTGCCGCAGTGGGGCTTCAGGATGTCCACTTACGGGTTCCAGTCAGCTGGGCGGATCGTCTGCGCCTACATCGAGCGGGGGAGCCCGCGCTTGGCGAGTCTGGATCTGGACACCGGCCGACTCGCCGAGATCGTCATGCCCTACACCAAGTTCGACGGGCTCCAGGTGACGTCGACCCATGCCTACTTCGTCGCCGGCTCCCCGACAGAGCCTTCGGCGGTCGTCGCGCTCGACCTGGCGACGGGCGGGGTCGACGTGCTGCGGCGCTCGAGCAGCGTCGCGATCGACCCGGGCTACATCTCAGCGCCCGAGCCCGTCGAGTTCCCGACCGAGGGCGGGCTGACGGCGCACGGCTTTTTTTACCGGCCGCGGAACCGCGACTTCGAGGGGCCGGGGGACGAGTGCCCGCCGCTCGTGGTCATGAGCCACGGGGGGCCGACGGCGGCGACCTCGCCGACCCTGCGCCTCGGGATTCAGTACTGGACGAGCCGGGGGATCGCTGTCCTCGACGTCAACTACGGCGGGAGCACCGGTTACGGGCGGGCCTACCGCGAGCGGCTCAACGGCCGGTGGGGGATCGTCGACGTCGACGACTGCGCGAACGGGGCGCGTTACCTGGCCGGGCAAGGCGAGGTCGACGCGCGGCGCATGGCGATCACGGGCGGGAGCGCGGGCGGCTACACGACACTCTGCGCGCTGACCTTCCGCGACGTCTTCGGGGCGGGCGCGAGCCACTACGGGGTGAGCGACCTGGAGGCGCTCGAGGTCGACACGCACAAGTTCGAGTCGCGCTACTCGCACAGCCTGGTCGGCCCCTTCCCAGAGCGGCGCGACCTCTACCGCGCGCGCTCGCCAATCCACTTCACCGAGCGCCTGAGCGCGCCGGTGATCTTCTTCCAGGGGCTCGAGGACAAGATCGTCCCGCCCAACCAGGCGGAGATGATGGTCGCGGCGCTCCGCGCCAAGGGGCTGCCCGTGGCCTACATCGCCTTCGAGGGCGAGCAGCACGGCTTCCGCCAGGCCCCGAACATCAAGCGCGCGCTCGACGGGGAGCTCTATTTTTACTCGCGCGTCTTCGGGTTTGAATTGGCCGATGAGGTCGAGCCGGTCGAGATCGAGAACCTTTAAGAATTTCACGCGGAACACGCGGAATAGGCGGAACAGGCGGAAAGTCCTAAAGGGTGTTTCCGCCTATTCCGCGTGTTCCGCGTGAGCCTCTTGCGCGGCCCGATGCTAGCGGAAGGTCACCCGGTACTCTTTCCCCGCGGCCAGGCTCAGCCGCACCGTGCCGTCGGGGCCGGCGGCAAAGCGCGCCTCCCCGCCGCTCTCGGTGACGCGCGCGAATTGCTGCCCGCGCGGGGGCCGCACCCGAATCTCGCCGCTCACCCCGGGCCGCAGCCTCGCCTCCGTCGCCCGCCCCGCCGCCCAGCTCAGGTCGAGCTCGACGTTGCCGCGTGCGCGCAGGCCCTTGACCGAGCCTGCGGGCCAGGCGCGGGGCAGCGCGGGCAGCAGGCTGATCTCGCCCGCGTGGCTCTGCATGAGCATCTCGGCTATGCCCGCCGTCCCGCCGAAGTTCCCGTCGATCTGAAACGGCGGGTGGTTGTCGAGCAGATTCGGCAGTGTCGATTTGGCGAGCAACGCGACGAGGTTCTCATGCGCCAGGTCGCCCTCCTCGAGCCGCGCCCAGAAGTTGATGATCCAGGCGCGGCTCCAGCCTGTGTGGCCGCTCCCGGCCTGAAGCCGGCGCTCGAGGCTCGTGCGCGCCGCCCGCGCCAACTCCGGCGTCCCGCGCACCGTGATCTGGTCACCCGGGTGGAGCGCGAAGAGGTGCGAGATGTGACGGTGGCCCGGGTCCGGTTCGTCATAGTCCTCGAGCCACTCCTGCAACTGTCCGTGCCGCCCGACCCGGAGAGGGGCGAGGCGGCCGCGCGCCGCCGCCACCCGTCGCCGGAACTCCCCGTCCACGCCGAGCAATTGCCCCGCCTCGATGACGCGGCCGAAGAGCGCGTGCGCGATCTCCTGATCCATCGTCGGGCCCATGCAAAGCTTCGCGACTTGGCCGTCGGCGGTCCGGTAGCGGTTCTCGGGGG
>Ga0075421_100007307_pt1 | contig 13523 bp, 9 predicted proteins | sample SoiMetdeltSBSDD5_FD_75292 | JGI IMG/M metagenome (GOLD analysis project Ga0075421, IMG submission 75292) | Bulk soil microbial communities from a Populus tree surrounding site in Tennessee, USA - Soil MetaG P. deltoides SBSDD5 | ecosystem: Environmental > Terrestrial > Soil > Tree plantation...
CTGGTAGGCGTGCCGGTGGATCTTCTCCACCAGGGCGGCCAGGTCCGCTGGGAGGCCGGCCCCCGCGGCGGCGGCGGCGCGCAGCTCCGGGCTCGCCGATCCGGGACCTCGCAGGACCTGCTCCATCAACTGGGCCCGTGCGGCCCGCATCGCATCCAGGGTCATGAGAGCTCCTTCACTGCCGGCGTGAGCAGTATGACAGGAAGCGCAAGCTAGGGAGTCGCCCGCCGGGCCGCGCCGTACACGTCGGTGCTGAGGTACTTCAGGCCGGAGTCGACCATCAGCGTCACCACCTTCTTCCCCGGCCCCAGCCGCTCCGCGACGCGGATCGCGGCGACGACGTTGGCCCCGGAGGATGGCGCGAGCGGAACGTGCTGGGACAGCAGGGGCGCTACGTGCGGCAGCGGTTGTGGCGCTCGAAGCCTTCCGGACATTGCAGTGTCGGCATAATGACGCGCTGTAGCTTGAATTCGGCTGCTCGCACAGGCTACATGCAAGCACCCTTCGCAGTACCCAACTTGCCGGCACTCTCGAACCGAGGAGTCCCCCCATGGCCCACACCAGGCTGTTCGATCACGTGCGTCGTGTCTTCAAGATCGCCGAGCTCTGCGAGCGGAACGGGCTGAGCACGCGGGACGGCCTGGCGCGCGTGGAGGAGATCAGGGAGCAGGAGCGGCGCGCGCTGAGCCGGCGCGCGGTGCTCAAGGGGGCGGCGGTGGCGGCGGTGGCGGCGGGGGTGAGCCGGCGCGCGTTCGCGCAGGGCGGCAGCGCGCCGCGGATCGCGATCATCGGCGCGGGGATGGCGGGGCTGGTGGCGGCGGACCGCCTGCGGGCGAAGGGCTACTCGGCGACCATCTACGAGGCCAACAGCCGCGTGGGCGGGCGGGTGAAGTCGGTGCGCGGGACGTTCCCGGGCCAGGTCGGCGACGCGGGCGGCGAGCTGATCGACAACCTGCACAAGACGATGCTGGCCTACGCCAACGAGTTCGGCCTGGCGAAGGAGGACCTGGGCAAGGAGCCGGGCGCGCGGCCCTTCTTCTTCGGCGGGCAGCACTACACGGAGGAGGAGGTCGTCGACGAGTACCGGGAGCTGGTGCCGAGGGTGCGCGCGGACCTCAAGAACAGCTCCGGCGTGCCGACGTTCTACGCGTACACGGCGGGCGACCTGTTCCTGGACCAGATGGACCTGGCGACCTGGCTGGGGACTCGCGGCGCGGGGCTGCCGCTGGTCCAGGGCGTGCTGGAGCAGGCGTACGTGGCCGAGTACGGGCTGGAGCTGGCGGAGCAGAGCAGCCTCAACATGCTGCTGTTCATCCACGCCGACCGGGCGTCCAAGTTCCGTGAGTTCGGCGTGTGGAGCGACGAGCGCTACCACCTGGTGGGCGGCAACGACGCCATCGCGACGAACATCCGCGCGCGGCTGCCCGGGCCGGTGAACATGGGCGCGGAGCTGGTGCGGCTGGGGAAGAACGCGTCCGGTGAGTACGAGATGTGGTTCAAGAACGCGTCGACGCCGGAGCGGGCGGACGCGGTGATCCTGGCGATCCCCTTCTCGGTGCTGCGGCGGGTGACGCTGGACGCCAGCCTGGGGCTCTCCGCGGACAAGCTGCGCGCCATCAACACGCTGGGCTACGGCGCGAACTGCAAGACGATGATCGGCTTCAACGGCAAGCCGTGGCTGGACCAGGGCAAGTGCGGCCTGATCTACGCGGACCTGCCGAACCTGAAGAACACCTGGGAGACGAACTACACCGCCGCCGGTGCCACCAGCATCCTCACCGACTACGCCAGCGGCAACCGCGCCCGCGCGCTGCAGCTCCCGCCGCCGCCTCCGGGCTCGACCAGCTCGTGCAACAACTGCCACAACGGGCCGGGCGGCTTCTTCGACATCCAGGACGCGCTGATGCAGACGCAGGTGGACGCGTTCCTCACCGACCTGGACCAGGTGATCCCCGGCGCCAGGGCGCGCGCGACGAAGGTGGGCGGCAAGTACGTCTTCCGCCGCGGGCACTGGCTGCCGCAGGCGTTCTCGCGCGGCTCGTACACCTGCTACCTGCCCGGCCAGTTCACCGGCGTGTGCGGGCTGGAGGGCGAGTCGGCGGGGGCGCTGAAGTTCGCCGGCGAGCACGCCAACTCCTTCTACGAGTGGCAGGGCTTCATGGAGGGCGCCTGCCTGTCGGGCATCGCCGCCGCCAACGACGTGCTGTCCGACATCCAGTCCGGGCGGATCTGATCGCCACCCCTATTGCCCGCCCGGCGGGATCTCGCCGGGGCGGGGGAGCAGATCTCTGCCGCTGGTGAGGGAGGTGAAGTCGTAGGCGCCGGCGGGGGACCGGCGCCCGTCGTGGAGCGCGGTGAAGGGGACCAGCGCGAGCTGGCCGTCCGGTGCCACGAACAGCTTCCGGGCGTTGCCCAGGGGCCGCAGCAGCGGCTTGAAGGCCAGCTGGTGGAGCTTCCGCGAGGCGTCCTGGACGCCGTCGCTCCGGGCGGCCAGCGCGTCGCGCAGCTCCGAGACGGCCGCGTCGATGGGCGCCGCGGGTCCCAGGTCGACGGCGCCGGTGCGGCCGTCGGGGAAGAGCAGCATCGCCAGGTAGCGAGGCTGCGCCGGAGCCTTCGACTCCGCGACGCCGGGCCCGGGAGCCGGCGGCCGGTCTCCGTAGAGGACGAGCTCCACCAGCGCGCCGTCGCGGGGGAGCGCGGCCGCCACGCGCCCGGCGATCTCGGCCGGCGGCGGCAGCGCCCGCTGCGCGCGCAGCGGGGCGGAGCGCTTCGCCAGCTCTCCCTCCAGGGCATCGCCCTCGTCCACCAGCTCCTTCAGGCGCCGCTGGTAGTCGTCCGGCGCCAGCTCGCCGGGGCCCTCCACGGAGAGCTTGGCGAGCTGGGTCCGCAGCGCGCGCAGGCGCCCGAACGCCTCCCTGTCCTCGGGTCCCAGGTCGTGCAGGGCCGCGCGGGCCACGCCGGCGGCCTCCTCCGCGGAGCGCCCCTTGAACAGCAGCGCCGCGGCCAGCGCCAGGCTCCTCACGTCGCGGGCCTCCGGCTGGGCCCGGGCCAGCGAGTAGAGGCGTTGCTCGTCCTTCCCCAGGTACTGGAGGAGGTTCGCCATCCGCGCCTCCGAGAAGTCGAGCGCCTCCCGGCGCAGCCGGCCCTCGGAGATGGCGAGCGCGCGCGAGAGCAGCGGCACGGCCTGGGCCAGGCGCCGCTGCCTCAGGCGGACCCGCGCGAGGTTGTTGAGCGATTCGGCCACCAAAGGATGCGTCCCGGTGAGCGACGTCTCGCGGATGGCGAGCGCGCGCTCGAAGAAGGGGCCGGCGCGGTCCAGCTTCCCCTGCCGGTAGGTGAGCTCGCCCAGGTTGGTGAGCGCGAGGGCCACGTCGAGGTGGGACTTGCCGAAGATCGCCTCGCGGATGTCGAGCGCGCGCTCGAACAGCGGCACCGCCTGGGCGTACTGCCCCTGCTCGACGTGGAGGAGCCCGAGGTTGTCGAGCGCGAGGGCGACCAGCGGATCGGTGTCGCTGAGGTTCGCCTCTCCGATGGCGAGCGCGCGCCTGTACAGGTCGGCGGCCCGGTCGTGCTGGCCCAGCGCCCGGTAGTCGGCGGCGAGGGTGTTGAGCGCGTGGCCGACGCCGGGATGCGTCGCGCCGAGGGCCGCCTCCCGGATGGCCAGCGCCCGCTCGTGCGCGAGCGCGGCCTTGTCGTGCTGCCCCTGCGCCGCGTGGAGGTTGCCGATGTTCAGGAGCGAGTTGGCCACCGAGGGATGCGTCTTGCCGAGGGTCGCTTCCCTGACGGCGAGCCCGCGCTCGTGAAGGGCCAGGGCCCGCTCGTGGAGGCCCTGCGCCTTGTAGGTGTTGGCGAGGTTGTTCAGCGCCTGGGCGACCTCGGGGTGCGAGGGGCCGAGGACCGCTTCCCGGATGGCCAGCGCGCGCTCGTGCAGGGGCAGGGCCCGGTCGTAGCGGCACTGGTCCACGTAGACGTTGGCGAGGTTGTTGAGCGACTGGGCGACGTCGGGATGCGAGGGGCCGAGGGCCGCCTCCCGGATGGCCAGCGCCCGCTGGTGGAGGGCCTCGACCCGGTCCTGGGGACCGCGCTCGTGGTAGAAGATCGCCAGGTTGTTGAGGGAGTCGGCGACCTCGGGATGCGACTTGCCGAGGACCGCCTCCTTGATGGCGAGCGCGCGCACCAGGAGCGGCTCGGCGCGGGCATACGCGCCCTCCCTCCGGTGGAGCCCGCCGAGGAGGTCCAGCGCTCTGGCGACCTCCACGTGCTCGCCTCCGCGCGCGGCCTGCAGCAGCGCGAGCGCGCGTTCGGCGTGTGGAATCGCCTGCTCGTGCTTGCCCTCGCTCCTCAGCCTTCGCGCCTCGTCCGAGGCTGCCTGCGCCTCGGCCAGCCTGGGGTCCGGGGCCCCCGCCCCCGCGTCCCGAGGCGCCGCCGCGGCCGCCGCCGCCACCACCAGCGCCACGCCGCACAGCGCGGCCAGTCCCGTGCCCCGGAGCATGGGTGCACATTACCCTCGTCAGGGTGGCCCCGCGCCCCGCGTCCGGATCTGGACGTGGGAACGTCGGGCTTGCCGCGCGCCCTGGGCTGTCGGCAGGATGCGACCCCCTAGAGAGAGGCGAGATCGATGTCCGAGCAAGTGACCGTGACCCTCCCGGACGGGAGCCAGAAGCAGGCGCCGCGCGGGATGAAGGTAGGCGACTTCGTCAGGGAGAGCATCGGCGCCGGCCTGGCCAAGGCCGCGGTGGTGGCGAAGCTGAACGGCGAGCAGGTGGACCTCTCGCGCTCGCTGGACGCGGACGCGAAGCTGGAGGTGCTCACCTCCAAGGCCCCGGATGCGCTGGAGGTGATCCGCCACGACGCGGCGCACGTGGTGGCCAGCGTGGTGCAGCGCCTCTACCCCGGCACCCAGGTCACCATCGGCCCCACCATCGAGGACGGCTTCTATTACGACTTCGCCCGCGACAAGCCCTTCACCCCCGAGGACCTGGAGAAGATCGAGGCCGAGGCGAACGCGGAGGTGAAGAAGGACCTCCCCTTCGTCCGCAAGGAGGTCTCCCCGGACGACGCCATCGCCCTCTTCAAGGGGAAGGGCGAGACCTTCAAGGTGGAGATCGTCAACGACATCGTCCAGAGGGGCGCCAAGACCCTCACCCTCTACAGCCACGGCGACTGGGTGGACTTCTGCCTGGGCCCGCACGGCCCGTCCACCGGGCGGATCGGCGTGATCAAGCTGCTCTCCTCCAGCGGCGCCTACTGGCGCGGCGATCACCGCAACCCGATGCTCCAGCGCATCTACGGCACCGCCTTCTTCGACCAGAAGGCGCTGGACGCGTGGCTCAAGCAGCAGGAGGAGGCGAAGAAGCGCGACCACCGCAAGCTGGGGAAGGAGCTGGACCTCTTCTACTTCCACCCCTTCGCGCCCGGCGCCGCGTTCTGGGCCCCGAAGGGCACCGCGCTGTTCCAGGTGCTCTCCCACTGGATGCGGAGGCTGTCGCTGGAGAACGGCTACGTGGAGGTGAAGACCCCGCTGCTCTACAACAAGGGGCTGTGGGAGATCTCCGGCCACTGGGGCAAGTACCGCGAGAACATGTTCCTGGTGCTGGACAAGGAGACCGGCGAGCACGACTTCTCGCTCAAGCCGATGAACTGCCCCAGCCACCACCTGTTCTACGGCTTCAAGAAGCACAGCTACCGCGACCTCCCGCTGCGCCTGCACACCCAGGACGTGCTCCACCGGAACGAGGCGGCCGGCTCGCTGGGCGGGCTCACCCGGGTGCGCCAGTTCCAGCAGGACGACGCGCACCTCTACGCCGCGGAGAGCCAGATCCCCGGCGAGGTGAAGCACTTCGTCCGGATGCTGGACCACATCTACAAGGCGCTGGGCCTGACCTACGCCTGCAAGTTCGCCACCCGCCCGGCGGAGCGCCTGGGGGATGACGCGCTCTGGGACCGGGCGGAGGAGGGGCTCCGGTCGGCGCTGGAGGCGCTCAACATCCCCTACGAGCTGAAGCCGGGCGACGGCGCCTTCTACGGGCCGAAGATCGACTTCCACGTCTCCGACAGCATCGGCCGCACCTGGCAGCTGGGGACCCTGCAGCTGGACTACCTGGCGCCGGAGCGGTTCGACCTCACCTACGTGGGCGAGGACAACGCGGAGCACCGCCCGGTGGTCCTCCACCGCGCCTTCTACGGCTCCTTCGAGCGCTTCATCGCCATCCTCGTCGAGCACTTCGCGGGCGCGTTCCCCACCTGGCTGGCCCCCATCCAGGCCTGCATCGTCACCGTGGCGGACCGGCAGATGGACTACGCGCGCAAGCTGCGCGACGACCTCCGCCGCCAGGGCTACCGCGTGGAGCTGGACGAGCGCGGGATGACCCTCAACGCCAAGATCCGCGAGTGGGAGCTGCAGAAGGTCCCCTTCACCCTGGTGGTGGGCGACAAGGAGGTGGAGCAGGGCGCCGTCTCCCCGCGCCGCCACGGCGGCGAGGACCTCAAGACCATGAAGCTGGAGGCGTTCCTGGCGCTGCTGGCCAGGGAGGCCGCGCTGCCCATGCTGGAGCCGGCCGGCGCTCCCCGCTACGGCCCCACGTCGTAGCCGCCGGGGCTACGTCCTGGCGGCGCGCCTGGGCGGGTCCCAGGTCTTGCCCAGCTTCTCGTACTCCCGCTTCGTCGCCCGCAGCAGGTGCTCCATCCCGATCTGCCCCCCGTCCGCCGCGGCGTAGTAGGCGGAGGCGAGGCCGATGTTGCGGATGTGCCCGCCGGAGAGCCGCACCTCGCGCGCCAGGTAGTCGAAGTCCAGCTCGGCGGAGAGCGGCGCGTGGCGGGGGAAGGTGACCTGCCAGAGGCGGCGGCGCTGCGCCTCGTCCGGGAAGGGGAACTCGACCACGAAGCGCATCCGCCGCGCGAACGCCTCGTCCAGGTTCTGCTTGAGGTTGGTGGCGAGGATGGCGATGCCGTCCAGCTCCTCCATCCGCTGCAGGAGGTAGCCCACCTCCACGTTGGCGTACCGGTCGTGGGCGTCCTTCACCTCGGAGCGCTTGCCGAAGAGCGCGTCCGCCTCGTCGAAGAAGAGGATGGCGTGGGTGGCCTCGGCGTCGTCGAACACCTGGCCCAGGTTCTTCTCCGTCTCGCCGATGTACTTGCTCACCACCTGCGAGAGGTCGATCCGGTACAGCTCCAGGCCCAGCTCGGCGGCGATCACCTGCGCGCCCATGGTCTTGCCGGTCCCGGGCGGCCCGGTGAACAGCGCGGAGAGGCCGCGGCCCAGCGTCATCCTGGCGCCGAACCCCCAGTCGCCCAGCACGCGGTGGCGGTGGCGCGCCTCGTTGCACAGGTCCTCCAGGTGCGCGCGCGACGCCGCCGGCAGGATCAGGTCGTCCCACGACTGGCGGCCGGGGAGCCGCCGCGCCAGGGAGATCAGCCGCCGCGTCCCGGTGGCCCGGCACGCCTCGTTCAGGTCCGCGGTGGTGATCCGCCCGCCCTCCGACCCGCGCCAGCGCGCCACCGCAGAGGCGGCCTCCAGCACCCGGGGGATCTGCTCCGCGCCGTAGCGGAAGCGGCTGGCCAGCGAGCCCCAGTCCACGGTCGCGTCCACGCCCGGCCACGACGCGCCCAGCTCCTCCCACGCCTTCCGCCGCTCCACCACCTCCGGCGCCTTCAGCTCCACGCCGTACACCTGCGGCCCTTCGCCCGGGTGCTCCGGCAGCCAGGCACGGCGCCCGATGAGGAAGGTCAGCCGCGAGCAGGTGGCCAGCGCGTCCAGCAGCGCCGGCACCGCGGCCGCGCTCCGGGCCGGGTCGGCGAGCAGCGCGTCGAAGCCCTCCAGGCAGAGGGCGGCGGGGAGCAGCGCCGCCTCGCGCGCCAGGAGCCAGATCGCCTCCGGGAGCGGCAGCGGGCCCGGCACCAGGCGCTCCAGGTCCACCGCCAGCAGCGGCACCCCCAGCCGGGCGCAGGCCGACTCCGCCAGCGCCCGCCGCCCCGAGCTCTCCGGGCCGTGGAGGTGGAAGCAGACGCTCTGGCGCTTCTCCGCCGGAGGGCGCGCCTCGAGCAGCGCCCGGATGCGGCTCTCCACCTCCGTCTCGGCCGGGCGCGGAGCGGCGCTCTCCGGGCCCACCAGCCGCCAGGCGCCGTCCAGCCGCGCGTCCACCCGCTGCTGCCCGAGGAGGAAGCCGGCCACGCGGTCGTCCATCACCAGCGGGCGGGAGAGCAGCGACCCGGAGGCGCCTTCCTCCCCCGGCGTGCAGAGGCGAAACCTGGGGAGCGGCGCCTGCGGATCGAACGAGCGCCGCGCGGCCAGCTTCTCCTCGGCGGAGGCGCAGAACAGGTCCAGCGCCAGCGCCACCGTGGGCCGCTTCTGGGTGACGTCGTCCTCCAGGTAGCCGTAGAGGCGCTCGTAGCGGCGGTCCAGCGAGGGGGCCAGGCAGAGCACCAGGCACTGCTGTTCGAACGGCGTGAGCCGGAACAGGTGCGCCAGGTGGGGCAGCGGGAGCATCACCTGGTGCGGGTCGGTGGCGGAGAGCCGCCCGGCGATCTCGCGATCCAGCGCCTCGAGCGCGCCGCCGCCGCCGCCGGCCTCGCCGGGACCGGGCGGGAGCGGCGCGGCCTCCCGCTCGCGATCGGCGGCCAGGCCCTCCACCAGGTCCGCCGCGTCCTCGTCGGACACCACCAGGCCGCGAAACGCGTCCAGCGGATCGTCCGGCCGGCGCCGCCTCACCTGGCCGGCGCGCTGGGCCAGCAGCAGGTCGAGGCGCCGGAGCTGGTCCTGCATGAAGTCCCAGGCCGAGCGGTAGGGGAGCCGGTCTTCCATGGCGCGCGAGCCGGGGAGGATGGCGCGGCCCCCCGGGCGTGGCAAGAGATGGCGGCGGAGCGCGCGGAGCGAGGCTCAGCGCTCCGCCGGCCCCGTGCCCTCCAGCCACCACCCCGCAGCCGGGGCCGGCCCGGTGCTCGCGGCGGTCGGTGGAGCAGAGCAGGTGGGCCCGGAAGCGGCCGGTCCGGCCGCCGCGCGCGACCCCGGCGACGACGTGAGCGCCCGCCCCGTGGCCGTAGGGGGCGACCTCCACCACGGTGACGCGGCCGCCCGCGAACGCGCCGGCCCGCGCCTCCAGCGCATCCAGCACCTCCTCGCAGCGCGCCGGGTTGGCCTCACCCCACCAGACGTTCCGGCACGCCGCCGCCCGGTCACCGCGCCCGAGGGCGTCGGCGGTCGACTGCAGCAGGTCCTCGATCCGGCGCTCGTCCCGGTGACAGCCGCCGGCGAGCAACCCCGCGATCGCCGCGAGCCGCAGCGCCGCCGCCGCCGGCACCGGCACTAGAACCACCCGAGGTCGCGCGCGTGGGAGATGCCGGCCCGGCCGACGTAGTTGATGTCGCAGACGCCGTCGGAGTCGCGGCCGTTGACCACCTGGTGGGCGTCGATGTGCAGGCTGGAGTTCTTCGGGCCGCCGAGGCAGATGTGGACGCCGGGGGCGTTGAAGATCACCTCGCGCCAGCACTCGGCGCCGGGGTGCTCGCTGCCGCTCAACCACGAGTCGTGGCAGAAGCGCGCGCTGCCGTTCATGGCGGTGCGCATCGCGCCCTCGTCGGCGGGGACGAAGGCCAGTCCCGCCGACGTGCCGGACCAGGCGTGCCCCACGGTATGAACGGCGCTCCACGGGAACCCGGCGGCCGTCGCGCGCTGGTAGTTGGCCAGCAGGATCGCGCTGGGGTAGCGATCCAGCGCTTCCCACCACGTCGCGGGGACGCCGGCGCCCCAGTACGCGTTGGCCAGGTTGTCGCGAGAGTTGACGGCGGCCGCCGCCCGCTCGCGGAAGGAGCGCGCCACGCTGCGGCGCAGATCGAGCGGCCAGCCCGCGTACGGCGATCCGGGCGGCGGGGTGGCGTCCGCGTCGGTGGTGACCACCACGGGCGGTTGCGCCTCCGGGACGAAGGCGATCACCTCGCTCCGCTCCGCCGGGGCCAGGCCGGCGGTGCGGTCGCGAAGGTCGGCCAGCGCCGCCTCGCTGAACGGCCTGGTCTGAGGGGACAGGTCGGCGGCCACCACCGCCGCCTCCATCCGGGCGACCCGGACGCCCGGGTAGCCGGGGACGTGGGAGACCGGGTAGCCGGAGGCCCTCAGGGCGACCAGCGTCCGCAGCAGCTCGCTCATCGGCAGCGAGTCCAGCAGCTGGAACGCCGCGGCCGGGTTGCCGACTCCGGCCGACTGGCCGGGCTGGCTCTGGTGCATCAGGTCGAGGAAGCGCTGCGTGGCGGGCGGCGCCCCGTTCACCGCGCGCGGCGTGGAGCCTCCCGATCCTCCGTCCACCCCGGCGTCGGATTGCCGCGCCACGTGCGGCGGGCCCCCGTGCAGCAGCCCCGCCACCGCCCGGTTGCCGGCCGCGCGCTGCAGGGCGAGCACCGGGTGGCCCGGAGACGCGCGGGCGCGACCCGCCGGCCGGCGAACCTCGTCGCGGGAGCGGCTGGAGAGCGTTCGCTGGGCGTTCATCCTGTGCCCGCGGAGCCTAGCAATTCAGGGGGGCTCAGGACCGGGATCGAGACCAGAGCGCGGCGGCGATCAGCACCGCGCCGATCGCCGCCAGCGGCGCGTCGATCTCCCAGGGCACGTCGAACCAGTGTCCGAACGCGTAGAAGGCGTCCTTCTCCGGCCTGACGATCCACACCCGCGCCCGGTCCGCCGCCGCCGCGAGCACGGCCGCGCACCCCAGCCCGAGCAGGATCCGGCGCCGCCTCATGGCGTGAAGCGGCGGTAGATGCCGGTCTTGGTGTACTTGATCTGGATCCCGTGGGCGAACTGCTCGCCGATCCCGAAGACGTCCATCGCGTCGTCTCGGGCGCTGATGTAGAGGTCCTTGGTGTTGTAGTTGCCCAGGTAGATGCCCACGTGGCCGCCGGTGCAGAGGATGTCGCCGCGCACGGGTGACTTCACCACCGGGAAGTTGGGGATCGCGAAGCTGGCGTCCCCCCACTCCTTGGCGCGGAAGGGGAACCAGGCCCGCGGGTCGGTGCCCGTCTTCCCCTCCTTGAGGTGCCCCTGGTGGACCAGGCCGGTGGCCTTGAAGATCACCTCGCCCAGGAACGCGTTGCACTTGTTCTGCGCCGCCGGCACCACCGCGTAGGCGGCGGCGCTGGGGGTGAAGTCCCTGGAGTCCAGCCGCCCCTCGCCCCACTGCCCGCCGGTGTCGGCGTCCCACAGGAGCAGCGCCTCCACCACGATGCGCAGGTCGTCCGGCAGCGTCTGGCCGGCCGGCACCGCCTCCAGGTCGGCCTTGAGCTGCTTCTTGAAGTCCTCCACCGCCTTGTGGAAGTCCGGGCCCCCGCCGCTCTCCGCGGACGCCTTGACCGCCAGCCGGTGCAGGTGGCCGAGCGCGCTGGTGGTGCCCGGGTCCAGCGGCCTGGGGCCGGGCTTCACCTGCGGCGGCTTGATGTCGATCACCACGCTGCGGTGGGTGGGTCGAGCCCCGGGCGTCGCGCCGTGAGCGTAGAGGCCGGAGATGCGCGGCTCCGGCACCCCCGAGCCGACGAGGATCTCCCTCGCCTTGATCGCGCGCTGGCTGGAGAGCCGCTCGTTCAGCTCCGGCGTGCCCTCCTCGCTGGCGAAGCCGTGGATCTCCAGCGTCCCCTCGCCGGGGAGGACCCTGGCGAAGGCGCGGAGCCGCTGCTCCTCGCCGGGGCGGAAGCGGTCCGTGCTCACCACGTAGTGGAAGCGTTCGCCCTGCGCCTCGCCGGCGAGGAGGATCGGGACGGGCGGCGGCGTCGAGCTGGTGAACGGCGCGGCCGGCCCGGGAGGCGCCGGCGCGCGGAGCACGGCGCGGGGGGCGGCGGGTTCTGGTTCCGGTTCCCCTTCGTCCTGGGGTTCCTTGGTCCGCTGGGCGATGCCCGACTGCTGGACGACGTGGGCCAGCTCGTGCGCCAGCAGCCGCTGGCCGGTCGACGTCTGGGGCGCGTACTCGCCGCGGGCGAACACGATGCTGCTCCCCACCGTGTACGCGCGCGCCTGGACCCCGTGCGCGGCCTGCGCGGCCTCGGCGTCCGCGTGCACGCGCACGTGGCCGAAGTCCTGGCCGAAGCGCGGCTCGAAGAAGCTGCGCGCGGACTCCGGCAGCGGCATGCCTCCGCGCCCGGCGACCTGCGCCGCCGCCTCCGCGGCCTCCGCTCCGATCTCGCCCTCGCCGGCCGGCGCGCGGTGGACGTGGCCCTGCTCCTCCTCGCACCCGGCGCACATCCGCTGGACGGCGAGCGGCGCGGAGCTGGCGGCCCGCGGCGCCACCATCCGCATCACCTGGTCGGCCACCTGGTCCGCCTCCTGCTCCAGCAGGTCCCCGGGGGCGCTGACCGCCGGCGTGCGCTGGATGCTCCGGCTCAGCAGCGCCGCCACCACCTGGTTCCCGGCCGAGCGCTGCAGCGCGACCAGGGGATGGGGCGGCGGGGCGGGGCGGGCGCTCCGCTGCGGGTGGGTGGCCTCGCCGTGGGTGGCGGTGGCGCTGGCACGCCTGGAGTGCATCCGGGCGCGGAGCGTACCAGCTCCCGGAAGCGGAGGACCCGCTTTCAGGATTTGTGTGTGGAACTGTCGCCAGTCCCCGTCTAAGCTTGACTTGGGGAGGTGGACCAGTATCTTCCGCCTCCTTTTTTCCAGGCCGGAAGGGGTCTTGGACCTTCAAGCCCGTATCGGAGGAGTCTCCCAATCGCTCGCGATCAGAGAACAAACCGCCGTATTCGTGCGCGCGAGGTTCGCGTCGTAGGCCCAGCCGGGGAGCAGCTGGGAATCCTGACGATCGAAGCAGCGCTGGAAAAGTCAGGGGAGTTCGGCCTCGACCTCGTCGAGGTCAACCCCATGGCCAAGCCGCCAGTCTGCAAGATCATGGACTACGGCAAGTTCAAGTACGAGGAGAAGAAGAAGGCCTCCGAAGCGAAGAAGAAGCAGGTCGTGGTCCACCTCAAGGAGGTGAAGCTCCGGCCGAAGACCGAGGAGCACGACTACGAGTTCAAGGTCCGCAACGTGAAGCGGTTCCTCGAGGAGGGCAACAAGGCGCGCGTCACCATCATGTTCCGCGGCCGCGAGATCACGCACAAGGAGCTGGGCCAGGCCCTGCTGGATGACGTGGTCAAGGACGTGAAGGACGTGGGCGTGATCGAGCAGCCGCCGCGGATGGAAGGCCGGCAGATGTTCATGATCCTCGCGCCCAACCCCAAGGTCGCGCAGCGCGCGAGGGACCTGGCCCGGCAGCAGGCCTTGGCCCGCGAGCAGGCCGCGAACCAGCGCGGCGGGGAGAAGGAGAAGGGGAGCCAGCCGCAGGGTGGGCAGCCGGACGGAGCGCAGCAGCCGGCGCAGGGGCAGGGGCAGGGACAGGGCGCAGCTCAAGGGCAGGCTCAGGCGCCGTCGCAGGCGCCTTCGCAGCCGCAGGGGTCGGGGAAGCCGGAGGTGGCGCCGCAGGCGGCGGCCGCTGGAGGGGCGGGTGGGGCGCCGGCCAGGCAGGAGCCGGGCGGCCCGAAGGCGTAGGACAGGTTCTGGAAGCTCAGAGGTTCAGAGAGGAAGC
>Ga0075421_100007311_pt1 | contig 13519 bp, 15 predicted proteins | sample SoiMetdeltSBSDD5_FD_75292 | JGI IMG/M metagenome (GOLD analysis project Ga0075421, IMG submission 75292) | Bulk soil microbial communities from a Populus tree surrounding site in Tennessee, USA - Soil MetaG P. deltoides SBSDD5 | ecosystem: Environmental > Terrestrial > Soil > Tree plantation...
CGCTCGGTAATCGTCGGCTGGGCGCCCTCGGGCAGCTTCACCTGGGAGACGTGGACCGACTGGCCGATGTGCAGCCCGGTCAGGTCGACGACGACCTCCTCGGGGATATTGTCGGCCGGGCAAAAGAACTCGATCTCGTGGCGCACGATATTGAGAACGCCGCCGGCCTTGAGGCCCGGAGAGGCTTCATGGTTGCGGAAATGGACCGGCACCTCGACGCGAATACGGGCATCCTTGCCGAGCCTCAGGAAATCGACATGGATAATGAAATCCCGCATGGGCTCGAACTGGACGTCGCGCGGAATGACGCGCAGGGTTTCCCCGTCGACGTCGAGATCGACGAGGGTGGCCGTGAAACGGCCGGTGCCGACATGGGGGAGCAGGTCTCCATAGCGCAGGGAGACGAGTTTGGGTTCCGTCTTGTCGCCGTAGACGACGGCAGGAACGAGGCCTCGGCGACGAACGGCACGGGCGGCCCCCTTGCCTGCCCGGTCGCGTGCCTCGGCCTTTAGGGATACAGCTTTAGCCATGGCAAACTCCTTGAATCTCTTGCAGGAATAATGGAGCCAGAGGCGCCATCGTATATGCGCGAGCCTTCCTCCAGGGGTGACCGGCGCCCGCGCGAGGGCCTTATAGCGGCAGGACTCGGGATTTGGCAATGGCGCATTGGCCCCTTACCGCCATAAGTCGTGGTCTTCCGATTTTATTCCACAGAAAACGGTTTTTGGCCTTGACACTGGATTATATTCCACTAGGAATATGTGGGTTATTTATTAGATGAAGGTCCTATTATGCATGAATGGTATTTTAGATATTGGATTGCTCAGTGTGCTGCCCTCCATCGTCATTCCGGCGGAAGCCGGAATCCAGCTTGATGGCGATGAGGCGCTCCGGTTGTCCTCCGATGCCCGAAGCTGGACCCCGACTTTCGTCGGGGTGACGAAGGGAAAGATGGCCGGCCGATGGAAAGAGATGGCCGGATCAAGTCCGGCCATGACGCTCTCTTCATTTGTCATGCGCGGGCTCGACCCGCGCATCTGCTCGCGCCAAGAGATAGCCCAGTCCTGCTGGACCCCGACTTTCGTCGGGGTGACGAAGAGTGAAGACGAAGGTATCGCGCTGTGTGAGCTCTCAGTGCTCGATGCGCGACCAGATCCGTTCCTTGCAGATGTAGAGAAGCACAGCGAGGACGATCAAATAGATCACCACCTGGAAGCCCAGGGCCTTGCGCGCCTCCAACTTTGGCTCCGCCGTCCAGGCGAGAAAGGCCGAGACGTCGCGGGCCATGTCGGACGCGGTATTGGGAGCGCCGTCGTCGAAGGTGACCTGCCCATCGGACAGCGGCGGCGGCATGCCGATCCAGTGACCGTTCGTGTAATAGGGATTGTAGTATTTCCCCGGGGGCTTCTCGGCGGCAAGCTCAGACGGCTCGGGCTCGTAGCCGGTAAGGACGGAATAGACATATTCGCTGCCGCCCAAGCCTTTGGCGAGCTGGCGGAAGGTTCCCGTCCAGCCGGCGCGTGCCTTGGTGATCAGCGACAGGTCGGTGGGATAGGCCCCGCCATTGGCAGCGCGCGCCGCCTGTTCATTGGGGAAGGGGCTCGGGAAACGGTCGGAGGGAAGGCCCGGGCGAGTGAACATCTCGCCCGATTGATCGGGGCCGTCCTGGACCTGGAAGCTCGCGGCAAGAGCTCTCACCTGTTCCTCGGTGAATTCGGGTCCGCCCGGCTCCGCCAGATTGCGGAGGTAGAGCAGTCGCATGGAATGGCAGTTGGAGCAAACCTCCTTGTAGACCTTGTAGCCGCGCTGGAGCTGGGCGCGGTCGAATTTGCCGAAGGGGCCTTCGAAGGAATAGTCGACGTCCTTGGCGAAACGGACCTCGGCGGCGCGGACGGACTGGGAAAAGCCGGCAGCGAGGATGAACGCTGCGGAAAAGGCAATGGCTGTGGTGAGCTTCATCATCATCCTTTCCTATTCGGCCGGCTGGGCGGCGAGGCGCCTGGAGTTTTTCGCGAGCACGGATTCGGAGATCGAGGATGGCACGGGCTTCGGCTTTTCGAGCAGGCCGAGCAGCGGCAGGATCACGAGGAAGTGCAGGAAATAATAGGCGGTAAGGATGCGCGCGGCGATGACATAGCCGCCTTCCGGCGGCTTCGAGCCGAGATAGCCAAGGCCGATGCAGACGATCGCGAACAGCCAAAAAAACTGCTTGAAGACGGGCCGGTAGGCGCCGGAGCGCACCTTGGACGTGTCAAGCCATGGCAGGGCGAAGAGCAGGAAGATCGAGCCGAACATGGCGACAACGCCCAAAAGCTTGTGGGGAATGCCGCGCAGGATCGCATAGAAGGGCAGGTAGTACCATTCGGGCACGATGTGGGCGGGAGTCGCAAGCGGGTTCGCCGGATCGGAATTGATCGCGTGGCCGAGGTAATTCGGCGCATAGAAGACGAAGAAGGCGAAGAGAAGCATGAAGACGATGAGGGCGAAACCGTCCTTCAGCGTGTAATAGGGATGGAAGGCAACAACGTCCTGAGTCGACTTCACCGAGACGCCCGTCGGATTGCTGTTGCCGGGCACGTGCAGCGCCCAGATGTGCAGCACGACGAGCCCGGCCAAGACGAAGGGCAGGAGATAATGCAGGGCGTAAAACCGGTTCAGCGTCGGATTGTCGACGCTGAAGCCGCCCCACAGCCAGGTCACCAGCGGCTCGCCGATGAAGGGGAGAGCGGAAAAGAGATTGGTGATGACCTTGGCGCCCCAGAAGCTCATCTGTCCCCAGGGCAGGACATAGCCCATGAAGCCCGTGGCCATCATGACGAGGTAGATGATCACGCCGATCATCCACAGCACCTCGCGCGGCGCCTTGTAGGAGCCGTAGTACATGCCGCGGAACATGTGGATGTAGACCGCGATGAAGAACATGGAAGCGCCGTTCGAGTGAACGTAGCGGATGAGCCATCCGTAGTTGACGTCGCGCATGATGTGCTCGACGGAATCGAAGGCCATGCTCGTGTGGGGGGTGTAGTGCATGGCCAGGGTGATGCCGGAGACGATCTGGATCGCCAGCATGGCGGTAAGAATGCCGCCGAAGGTCCACCAGTAGTTCAGATTCTTGGGCGTCGGGTAATCGAGGACGTGGGTCTTGACGAAACCGAGGATCGGAAGGCGCTCCTCGAACCAGCGGCCGAGGGCGCTTTTTGGCTCATAGACGGTATGTTCGCTCATTCCTGGACCTTCTTATCCAATGCGAAGCGTGGAATCGGCGACGAATTGATAGTGAGGGATGTGGAGGTTCTCGGGTGCCGGTCCTTTGCGGATGCGGCCGGCGGTGTCGTAGTGGGAACCGTGGCAGGGACAGAACCAACCGTCGTAGTCGCCGGACATGCCCAGTGGCACGCAGCCAAGATGGGTGCAGACACCCATCATGACGAGGTACTGCGGCTTGTCCTTGGCGGCGCGATTCTCGTCGGTCGCAGGGGCGTTGTCGGGCAGGTTCTCGTTGCGGGCGGAGGGGTCGGGCAGCTCATCGACCTTTATGCTGCGGGCCTCTTCAATTTCCTTGGGTGTGCGATGGCGGATGAAGACGGGATTGCCGCGCCATTTGATGGTGACGGCCTGGCCCTCGGCCACGGGCGAGAGATCGACATCGACCGTGGAAAGCGCAAGAACCGATGCATCCGGATTCATCTGGTCAACAAAGGGCCATATGGAGGCTACCGCGCCCACCGCCGCCATGGCGCCCGTCGCGATGAAAATGAAGTCGCGTCTGGTGGGATCAGATGAGTCCGTTGCGGTCATTGGGGATGGATTTCCTGCTTTGGAACCTAAGAGGAGAGGCTGCCCAGAGGGCCGATCCGGTTCGGGTTTCTGGCATTGGACCTGGAGAAAGTCTAGCCATCAAGTGTCGCAGTGACGGGGTCCTGACACCCATGCCTGAAATCGCGCTCTATCAGCCCGACATACCGCCCAATGTGGGCACCATCCTCAGGCTTGGTGCCTGTCTGGGGGTTATCATTCACATCATCGAGCCCACGGGCTTTGCCTGGAGCGAGCGCAGCCTGCGCCGGGCGGGGCTCGACTATGCGGCGGCGGCGGCAATTTTCCGCCATGCTTCCTATGAGGCGTTCTGTGCCTCCACAAACGGGCGGCGTCAGGTGCTCTTGTCGACCAAGGCTGAGCTTGCCTATACGGAATTCGCCTTCCGCAGCGGGGATATTCTGGTGATGGGGCGCGAAACGAGCGGCGTTCCGGACGTGGTGCACAGACGGGTGGAGGAGCGCATCACAATTCCCATGCGTCAAGGCATGCGCTCGCTCAATGTGGCAATCGCCTGTGCGATGGTTCTCGGCGAGGCGCTGAGGCAGACGGGCGGATTCCCCGAAACGCCATGATGACGCTCGAGAACAGCAAGGCCAGAGCGAAGCAATGGTTCGAAGCCTTGCGCGACCGACTGTGCGCAAGCTTCGAGACGCTGGAAGAGAATCTTCAAGCATCGAAGCTCGAGCCCGGGTGCTTCGAACGCGAGGCCTGGAAGCGGCCGACAGAGGATGGAAGCGGTGGCGGCGGCGTCATGGCGATCATGCGGGGCCGGGTCTTCGAAAAGGTTGGCGTTCATGTGTCGACTGTCGAGGGCGAGTTCTCCCAGGAATTTCGCCGGCAGGTGCCGGGAGCAGCGGAAGATCCGCGATTCTGGGCGTCGGGCATTTCCCTCATCGCCCATCCCCGGAATCCCCATGCGCCAACGGGCCACATGAATACGCGGTTCATCGTAACGACACGCTGGTGGTTCGGCGGCGGGGGCGATCTGACACCCATGCTCGAGAGGCGGCGCGTGCCTGAGGATAGGGACAGCGTCGATTTCCACGATGCCATGAGGCGGGCCTGCATCGAGAGTCCGGGCGTCGACTATCAAAAGTACAAAAGCTGGTGCGAAGAGTATTTCTATCTGCCGCACCGGGGAGAGATGCGCGGCGTCGGCGGCATCTTCTACGACTATCACAACAGCGGCGACTTCGAAGCGGATTTCCGTTTCACGCAGCGCGTAGGAGAGGCGTTTCTCTCCGTCTATCCAAAGATCGTCCGACGCAACATGCAGTTGCCGTGGACACCGGCCGATCGCGAGGAGCAGCTCATCCGCCGCGGGCGCTATGCAGAATTCAACCTGCTCTATGATCGCGGCACGCTGTTCGGCCTCAAGACCGGAGGAAACGTCGAAGCGATCCTCTCGTCGCTGCCGCCGGAAGCGAAATGGCCGTAGCCAGCGGCGCCAAGCACATCAGCATTGCTGTGGCGGGACTGGACACTCAGGAGCGGCCCCGGTTACACGCTTGGCTCATGGCGCACAGCGCAGCACCGCCGGTTCGCTCGGCATTCGGAAATCTCGTCGCGGCGATCGCCACCATTGCGGTGTGCGACATCGCCTTCGGCTTGACGTTTCCACTCCTGTCGCTCCTGCTCGAGCGCCGGGGCGTGCCGGCCTGGATCATCGGCCTCAACGCGGCCATGTCGCCGCTCGGCATTATCATCGCGGGGCCGATTATCCCTGGAGCCGTGCGGCTCATAGGCGCGCGCCGGCTCGGGCATTCGACGATCTTCGGCATGGCGGGGCTGTTGATAGGGTTCTTCCTTTTCCCCAGCCTCCTTGCCTGGTTCATCCTGCGGTTTGCATTCGGCGTCGTGGCGGGAACGCTCTACACGTTGAGCGAGGCGTGGATCGTGCATTTCGCAGAGGGGCCGAAACGGGGGCAGATCACAGGGCTTTACACGAGCGTCGTGTCGGTCACCTTCTCGGCGGGTCCCTTGATTATCCCCTATGTCGATGTCGAGGGCATCGTGCCGTGGCTGCTCGGAAGCGTGATGGTGCTCGTTGCAGGTGTGCCGCTCATGTTCCTCAATGCGGGAGACGAATTCAGTCCGGACAAGGACCAAAGTGTTGCTCGTTTCGTGCGGCGGGCGCCATTGCTCCTGTTCGCTGTCTTGACCCTCACCATGTTCGACGCGGTGATGCTCGCCTTCTTCATCATCTATGGGCTGCGCAGCGGGCTCGACCTCGAGACAGCAAGCTGGGCGCTCGGCGTCTCGATCGCCGGCAATGCGGTTCTGCAATATCCAATCGGAATGCTTGCCGACAGATGGCGTCGCACCAGCATCATGTGGCTTGGCGCGTGCACAACAATCGCGATGGCGGCGCTCCTGCCTTTCAGCGTGACGACAATGTTGATCTGGCCTGTCGCCTTCATCATAGGTACTGCAGCCTATGCGATCTATACGGCTGCTCTCGCCATACTGGGTGACGAATTCAAGGGTTCAGAGCTGATCGCTGGAGCTGCGGCCTTCGCAGGGGCCTGGGGGGTGGGCGGTATCGCCGCTCCGCCGATCGTGGGTGCAGCCATCGATGCATTCGGCATCCAGTCGCTGCCGATCTTTCTGATCGCGCTTTACTCGGCACTCTTAGCGCTCTTGTTCGTCTCTAAAGGGCGGCTGGTGAGAGCGGCGGCATGAGCGGGGCAGAAATCCGCTGGCGCAACCTCGTGGCGGCCTGCGCGACGGTGGCGGTGTTCAGCTTCTCGCTTGGCGAGATGTTCCCGTTGCTCGCCCTCAAGATGGAACACTGGGGCATCAGCACCAGCGTCATCGGCCTGAATTCGGCCATGGCACCCGTCGGCATTCTGCTCGCCGGCATGTTCATTCCCAAGCTTGCACACAAGTTCGGCTCGCGGCGCGTCACGTTGGTGATGGTCGTGCTGACTTCGCTCGTCATTCTCACCTATCCGGCACTGCCCAAGGTGACGGCGTGGTTCGGCCTGAGGCTGGCGCAGGGCATGTGCGTGGCGACACTGTTTGCGCTGAGCGAAGCCTGGATCGTGCGTTTTTCGGAAGGGAAGTACCGGGCGCGCATCGTCGGGGCTTACGCCACCGTGGTCTCGGCAAGTTTCGGGCTCGGGCCGCTTGTCATCAAGTATCTCGGCATCGAGGGCTATGCGCCCTTCATTGCCGGCGCCATCGTCATGCTCCTAGCGCTCATTCCCATCTCGCTCGTCGACGAAACATCGGCGCGCGAGGCCGACCGCGAGGAGGAACATGTGTCGGTCATCAAATTTGCTCCGAAAGCGCCAATGCTGCTCCTCGCCATCTGTATCCACGCCGTCTTCGACGGGGCCTTGCTGGCGCTCCTGTCGGTCTATGGCGTGCGCTATGGGTATGGCGTGGAGTCGGCCGCATTGCTCATTACGGCGCTGGCGCTGGGCAATGTCTTCTTCCAGATTCCGATCGGACTGATCGCCGACAAGACATCGAAACAGGGGATGATCAAAAGCTGTTTCGCTGCCGCGGCGTTGCTCATGCTGCTTCTGCCCATGGCGATGGGGAGCATCTTCGTGTGGCCGCTGCTGCTGCTCATCGGAGCCGCGGGGTTCGGCATCTATACGGTGGGTCTTGCGCTCCTTGGCGATTTCTTCAAGGGAACCGATCTGGTGGGCGGCACGGCCGCCTTTGCATCCGTGTGGGGGCTCGGATCGCTCATAGGGGCCGTAGCAGGGGGCTGGGCCATGGACGTCTTCGGCGCCGATGCACTGCCCTATGGCCTGGCACTGGTCTTTGCGATCTATCTCCTGCTCAATCTGCGACGGTCGCTGGTGGCACGGCCGGCCATGAACCAGGTCACGCAGTGACGCGAGCGCCCGCCATGCGCATCAGATTGTCGTACAACCGGCGCGCCAGGCGATGATAGTGCGGCATGATGGCGGCAGCATCGGCCTTCATACTGGCATAGGCGCCCGGGCCCAGAGCGTTTTCCATCGCCGCCAGATAGGATGGGAGGGAAGCCCAGGAGGCGATGAACTCGCTTTTCCATTCGGCATGGAACTGGAGGCCCAAGGCACAGCCGAGCGACATGGCCTGCACCCTCGTCGTCGGCGAAGAGGCGAGGACGATGGCGCTTTCAGGCAATTGCGTGACCTCGGCATGATGCCACTGGGTGACTTTGGCAGCAGCGGGCAATCCGTGGAGAAGAGGGTGAGCGGCGGCAGCTTCGGCCAGCGTAATACCAAAGACGCCGATTTCCTCCTTAACGGCCATGCCGATGCGGCCGCCCATTGCTTCGGCCAGGAGCTGATGGCCAAGGCAGATGCCGAGAAAGGGTCGGCCGCGGTGGTTTACCCATTCGCGAATGGCGGATTTCTCGGCGCGCAGCCACGGGTGCGTGTCCTCTTCCCAGACATCCATGGGTCCGCCGAGCACGTAGAGAAAATCATAGGGTGCGAGCGAGGGCAGGGGCTCGCCCCGATGGAGCATGATTCGGTCGATCTCATAACCATCCTCCCGCAGGAAGTCGCCGAAGCGGCCCGGTTTGTCATCGTCCATGTGCTGGAAAAGCAGAACCCGTCTGGTCATGGCTCAATCGATCTGGCTTTTGACGGGAGGTAACACCACCTCATGCGAGCGGCAATCGCTGCGCCGGCGATGTCTGCATTGCGTAAATCGCCCATCCGGGGAAAAGCAGACGCGCAGTTCCTCAAGCCGGGCGCCACCGGAGCGCGGCTTGCAGACGAGGGCCATCATGTCGGGCGACAAACCGCGATTGGTCTTGACGAAATCCGAGATCAGCGCTTCGGGTGCAATCGTCACGGGTTGAAGCGGCGTCAGATAGCGGGCGGGAATTCTCACTTTTCGGAATAGGGCTTGGGTGAAATCGAAATAGTCGTTCATGCCGAGGCGGGAACAGGCGCCGTGCTTCCTCCACTCATGAATGATAAGCCTTTTGGAGGGCATGATGGGAAGCATCTCCTCAATCTGCTCCTGAGGCACCCAATCCTCTCGGGTCGGACAATATTGCGGCGGGCGCGAGCGGCTCCCCTGGGGCCAGAGGCCGTGAACCACGAAGGCGAAGCGCCGATTTCGGCCGCACTGTAGGCTTTCGTCCTCTGCCTCGGGGGAAGCACAGAACGTCGGCGACCAGGAGAGTGCCAGAACATAATGATCGATTTCTTCGCCCTGCGCCCCTGCCGCGCCGTGGCTGGCGAGAAGCAGGAACAGCGCCGCGGTCAGGCGGGTAAGCGCTGGCAATCCATCACCCAGCAGCGATTTTCGTTTTGATGTTGAGCTTGCGAGGCTTGTCGTCCCTGCGGCTCAGCGGGCAGGTATCGCTGATGAATTTCCAGGAGGGAACGTTCTGGAACATCATGCATTGGGCCAGCTTGCCCCGGATACACGCGACAGCGCCGATCTCAATGCGCTGGTCGAAATAGCGGCACTTGCATTCCTTCGCCCCGGCGACCGGGGACGCGGTGACAAGAGCACCCGCAGCCAGCGAAAGGATCAGCCAGGATCGCGACATGATTCTACAATAGCACTGAAAGCCTGTTTTGCACCAGCCGCAAGCGAAACGGCGACTTCAAGCCAGGCAATAAATTCGGAACGGTTTTTCCATAACGGGGTTGGGCTTAGCTGAAGCTAAGGCTTCGCTTTTAACCGGTCGCCGGCAGCAGGCGAACGCCGATTTGTGTCAGAGGCTTAGAGTCCGGACTAGCTATGCACAGCGTTACACAGAACCCAAGGGCTCATGTCCAGCCGCCGTTTCAGCGTCAGGAGGACAGCCTTCAAAACTCGCTCCTTGCCCGGCTGCCGGGCGAGGAGCTCGCGAAACTCGCCCCCCAACTCACAGTCACGCCGTTCGAGCCGGGGCGGGTCATCTTCGAGCCGGGCGAGCCGATGGGCAGCGTTCACTTCATCTTGAAAGGAGCCGTGTCGCTCCTAGCTGCACTGCCCGACGGCCATAGCCAATATGTCGCGATCATCGGAAGAGAGGGAGCACTGGGTTTGAGTACCGGGCTTGGGTCGACCCTGGCGTTCTGCCGGGCGATCGTGCTCTCGCCCATGGTCACCGGCTCCATGCCGGTCTTTCCGTTTTCGGAGTTTGTTCAGCGGAGCGCGGCGCTTCGGGCGCTGATCATCAGCTACAACGACGTTTTGCTGGCGCAAAGCCAACAAGCGCTCGTCTGCAACACCGCCCATTATCTGCAGGCGAGGCTGTGCCGTTGGCTGCTGCACGCGAAAGACGCAACGGGGTCGCAGACGCTCCAGCTAACCCAACAATTTCTCTCGGAGATCCTCGGGGCACAGAGAACGAGCGTCAATTTGATCCTCGGGACCTTGCAGGCCGAAGGACTGCTTGAGGTCCAAAGAGGGCGCATCCACTTGCGCGATCTCGAAGCGCTTCACAGAAAATCTTGCTGCTGCTATGCGGCGGCGCAGCGCGTGATGAGCGGGATGCTCTTGCCCGAACAGGGCCCGCGTGCCGACAGGACTGCCACAGAGGCGCGAGTCGGCGGGCGGACAAAGGAACGAAGCTCAAGCCCCCTTGGTCCAGCTCAGCGGCATCGATGAAAATGGCTGCGAGGGCCGCGTGCCTTGGGAATTCGTCAAGTTGAGGATGACAGCTGCAAGTTGATGGCTTGCGGGCCGCGGCCGCGGGTGTCGGGCTGGACCTCGAAGCTCAGCTTCATGCCTTCGATCAACTCAGGGATCCCCGAGCGCTGAACCGCCGTGATGTGGACGAAGACGTCCTTGCCGCCGCCGTCGGGAGAAATGAAACCATAACCTTTGGCAACGTTGAAGAACTTGACGATGCCGGTTTGACGCATGTGAACCCAGTTTCCTCCGATCAGCCGTTGATGCGCTCGAGATCCTCCAGGCGCGGCGGTTCGCTCATCCAACCGCCGCCGGCGCGGCCAAAGTCCCGGCCAATCTCGAATTGACGTTTCATCACTTCAGGCTCGAAGGTCAGCCCATCCTTTGCTGCGGGGGCATTGTCCGGGATCGAAATGAGGTTGAAAGCCGCCTCAGATTGCTTGGCCGTCACATAGGTCTGGTAGACCGTGCGCTGCAGGAGACCGCGCAGAAGCTCGGCGATCGACTTCCGGGAGATATCCAGCACCTCAGGCTCCACGGCCTTGTCGGCATTCTGCAGCTTCATCTGGCTGTTGACGATAACATAGACGTTGCGCTTGGCAGCAGGCTGTTTCAGCATGAACGCGCGGAGCAGCACGGGAGCCTTCACGGCGCCATCGACATGCATCTGGCGGGCCTTGGAGGTTTCCGACGGCCTGATGTAGACGGGCTTGAAGAGTCCGGGCACGGCGGCAGAAGCGAGCAGCACCTGCTGATAGATTTTCACCCGCTCGGGGTGGCCAGAGGACGCGATATAGCCCATGTCCCAGACAACGATTTCGCCCGAATCCAGATTGGTCGTGGCAACGTAGAGCCGGCGACCCGCCCGGTGCTCTTCGGCGACGCGATCAAGCAGCTCATCGGTGATGATATCCTCGACCTTGTCCTTGAGCGGGGTGTAGTCGAGCAAACTATCGGAAAAAACACCCTGAATGCCCTTCTTCTTGTAAATGTCGTCCGAACTCACGCTCGTGTAGACGTCCTTCAGGGTCGAGTCGTATTCGGGTCCCAGAAAGACCAGCGTGGCCATCAACGCGCCGGTCGACACACCTGTCACAACATCGAAACGCGGGCGGCCGCCGGCCTCCGACCAGCCGACGAGGACACCCGCTCCGAAGGCTCCGTCGGCGCCGCCGCCCGAGAGGACAAGCACATCAAGCTCGGGCTTGACGGCGACAAAGTTGGGCAGCTGCGAGTTGATCGGATGACCGGTCGAGTCGAAAAGCTCAACCGCGCCCACCGGCGTCTCGGTGCGCACGTCCTCAAGCTCCAGAGGGCGCGCGGCGGCGCAAGCCGCGAGCAGAAGCGTGAGCGCAGCCATCATCGCATGCCGCAAAGGGGCGGCTCTTAATCGGAAAGCTCTATTTTTCATCTTTACGCTGTTGCATCGGGCTAATGATGCCATTAGGCTTTTTTACGACGATTCCAGAGCGGGGATTCGCGGATGCTTACCCATACTCGGCTTGCAGGGCCGATTTGTGCCCTTATTTCAGTGATTTTGGTACCTGTTGCCCAGGCCAAGCCCATTACGAACTATACGCATTATCTCATCGCCGGAGAGTCGGCGGAAAGCCTCTACCGAGCGATGCTGCGCAGGGGCCCGCATGTGGGCGGCGGCAAGGCATATGCATCCACGAAAATGGTGCCGGAAGTATCGGCGAAAACCGTCGAGACCGGCGGCGGCTGCCGCATCCAGGACTTCAAGGTGAACATGACCTTCACGATCAGGCTGCCGCAGCTCAAGAAATCGGCCACGGTGGATGCCACTTTGCGCAAGAGCTTCTCGCGCTTCTATGAATTCGCGAAAAAGCACGAAGAGACGCACCGGACGATCTGGCTCAAATGCGCGGCGGAGGCGGAGGCGCGGGTGAACACTATCAAGGCGAAGACCTGCCCGGATGCGGAAGCGCGCGGGCTCGCCATCGTCGAGGAAGTTGCCAGGCAGTGCGATGCCCGACACGTGGCCTTCGACGAGGCAGAGCAGAAGCGGCTCGTAAATCATCCGTTCATCAAGCAGATACTGGCACGGCAGAAAAAGGCCGTGGCGGAAGCCGGTCTCTCGAAAAAGCGGAAGGTCGTGGCGAACTGAGGACTGCCCGGGCCGGGCCACCGTGTATGTAGGGTCATGGCGAAGCCGCAGGCAATCATCGTTCAAGTCACCCCTTTCCAACAAAATTGCGCGATCCTCTGGGATAGTGACAGCAAGGAAGCCGCCGTCATCGATCCTGGCGGCGATGTCGAGGATATTCTCGAGGCGCTGCGTAGCCAGGATCTACGTCCAACTCAGATCCTGCTGACCCATGGACATATCGATCATGCGGGCGGTGCCGCGGCACTGGCAGAGGCCTTGCAGATTCCGATCGTCGGTCCGGATCAGCAAGACATGTTCCTGCTGCAGTCGCTCGAAGCGAGCGGGAAGCAGTATGGAATGTCGGACGTGCGCAACTGCAATCCGACGCGTTTTCTGATGCATGGGGATGAGGTGAACATCGGCGGCCTTCGGTTCGAGGTGCGCCACTGCCCCGGTCACACGCCGGGACATGTGGTGTTCTTCGACGCGACGAGCAGGCTCGCGATCGTAGGCGATGTCATTTTTCAGGGCTCGATCGGGCGAACGGATCTGCCCCGCGGAAATCATCAGGCCCTGCTCAAGTCGATCCGCGAGCAAATCCTCCCGATGGGGGACGACGTGGCTTTTCTCTGCGGTCACGGCAATCCCTCGACGGTCGGTCGAGAGCGGCAAAGCAATCCCTTCCTGATCTAAGAGCACGCGCGCAATCTCAACCCACCCAACCCTCCCCCGCAAGGCGGGATTAAGGAGGGGGGAGGAGTCGTGAGCATCTGCCGCTCGCGCACTCTCAAAGAAAAGGCGAGACTTGATGAAATAGGCTCGCGTCCCGAAAACCATCGCAGATGAGGTTGATGCAGGGCCGCTGGAGCAGCCCCGATATCTGGAGCGGCGCTCGACAGTATGACCGGTTCGACGAAACTTTAGGCGAGTTGAACGTTGATCGCCTGAGGGCCGCGGCCGCGCTTGTCGTTCTCGGTTTCGAACGTAACCTTCTGGCCCTCG
>Ga0075421_100007312_pt1 | contig 13515 bp, 15 predicted proteins | sample SoiMetdeltSBSDD5_FD_75292 | JGI IMG/M metagenome (GOLD analysis project Ga0075421, IMG submission 75292) | Bulk soil microbial communities from a Populus tree surrounding site in Tennessee, USA - Soil MetaG P. deltoides SBSDD5 | ecosystem: Environmental > Terrestrial > Soil > Tree plantation...
GATTTTTCCACTCATTACATGGGCGAATTCTACAGCCAGTCAATAGAAGACAGCCCATACACAAGGGATATGAAGGAGATAGACAAGGATTATCTAAAGATATTCCTAGATGCTGCACGAGATGTACCCAAGGATATTATCGGACAGCGCTACGGCGTAGTATTCAAGCTAATGTCAAGCGGGACACTAAGAGGGCTGGCTGTAGGCTTTGCAAACATTCTTGGCTATGATAGGTTATTACCTTTGGTCGAATCAGAAGACACATACGTTCAGGTGCCAATAGAACTTGCAGAAAAGATGGGGAGGCATGTTCGGGCAACTTATGAACCTACAATACCTACGATAGCCCTGCGCATTGCACAGCTGAAATATGATGACGATAGGATCTCACACATCAAGGTGCTTCACCCAAATTCTGAATTCATGAAAAAGATCGTGACCCTTTGTCCTACACTCTGCTACAGTATGGAGAGAGGAGGTGAAGTTACGCTTCAGCATGAAGCCTGCATCGAGTGTGGAACCTGTGCCAAGGAAACAGAGTGGCACCACCCAAGAGGAGAAAAAGGGGTGATCTATCAGTACGGCTAGCCATCTAGTTCTTCCACTTTATTGAGCAGCCAATAGAAGGCTCAAAGTCCTTCTCTATCTTTTCTCCTCTTAGCAGCTTGCGAATATTGCTCTCCATAACCGGTACTGTAGGCCTAGCCTCTGGCTCAAGTGCATCGTTTATCCTACCGTGGAATACCAACCTATGATCTGCATCAAATAGGAATGGGTCTGGAGTGCACACTGCGCCATATGCCCTCGCAACATCTTGGCTTTCGTCTATTAGATAGGGAAAATTGAGTTTGTGCTCATTTGCAAATATAAGCATGTTATCAAAGCCCTCGCCTTCGTAGTTTGGATCATTGCTATTGATGCCAATAACCTGAAGCTCTGATGTATTGAATCTGTTTTGCAAATCCACAATGTCACCAATCCTTGCTTTGACGTAGGGACAGTGATTGCAAATGAAGACAACAAGTGTTGTCCTGCTCTTGTAATCCTGTAATGAGTGCATTATATTATCCACACCTTTTAGTGTAAAATCCGGTGCCTTACTACCTGAACTGAGAACCTGAGGTGATGAAGCAGTCTTGACCATAATAGATCATGCGATTTGTAGATATTATATATATATATTTATCACAAAAGCTCTGCCATTCATTGCGGGAGTCAAAAACTGAATAGATAAAGAGCTCGACAGACAATTCTTATTCCTTAGTTTGCCTTGATGTATAAATGTCAGATTCAATTGATACCATATTACAGCTTCCCCAGCGCAAGATCGTTGTAGCAGAGAATGATGTTTTCTTGGACAAGCAAATAAAAAACGATATTTTCATTCTATTGGTAGAAGAATCAACGGGTTCCGCAGGCGGAAGGGCAGCAGGCTTTGGCTACAGACGAGTTGAGAGGATATATGGCTTCTCTTGCTACGAACGCGGAAAGTGTACAAAATTCTTTGACACAACTGAGCAAGACAAAATCGATCAGTTCGACATACCATACAGTGCAGTTGCAATGGATATTAGGCTTTCCGATGGCAAACCGTATGTGTTGCAGGGGATAGTAGATCCTAGTTATGTGGCAACCTATCGTTCAGTTGTAAGCAAGCTAAAATAGGCTTACCGACCAAAGAACATCTAGCAATGTCCGAAGACCATCAGCGCCTTGAGCAAACTGCCTCTGCATTAGAGGACTTGCTTTACATGGGTGCGATTAGGCTTGTCGACAAGGGAGACCGTGCGCTGTTGTCACCGCAGCTGTCTCTCGTAGTTTCAAATATGATGTCAAGTATGAAGATTGACGAGGATGCTGATAACAACGAAATAATGAAAATAATGTACTATTCTCTACTGATCTTTATGGGTGAGTACTTGAAGGTGCCCAAACCTTTTATGATGGCACTTGGAAATGATCTAGAGAAAAACCGCGACAGCATGGAGTCTGGTGCAATAGTCACCAATTATGTTACTGTATTAACTGAGATCTGGCTGCACAATCGTCAGCAGCAGAAGAAATAGTAGAATGGAAAAGTAGATATGACTCTTGCGGAAGTGGCATTCAATTAAAAGTGCACATACCTCTTCCTCTCGCTTTCCCTTTCTGAGAATATTCTTCTCACTAATTCACTGTCATTCCTAATGATTGGAAGGCTATCAAGCTTAGAAACATCCTGATAGAAATGGCATATGATTTTTAAGGATAGCTGATTTAATGACTTCTACGATGTTTAGTGTATCGCTCAAGCCATCAATCATAGAAACAATTCCATTGCTGACAAAGTCTAAGCCCAAGGTGTGGATTGAAGCATATGGTTGCTCGGCAAGCATGGCTGATTCTGAGATGATTGGGGGAATATTAAAGGAGGCTGGCTATGAAATTGCAACCAAGAAGAGCGAGAGTGCTCTCAACCTGATTGTCACATGCTCTGTTAAGGATACAACCGAGCACAAGATGATGAGTAGGATCAGGACCATGGTCAAATCGGGCAAGCCGCTCGTTGTTGCAGGTTGCCTGCCAAAGGCAGACAAATCAAAAATAGAATCAGCGAGTTCATCGGCAAGTCTTATTGGACCCAACTCTATTGACAAAGCACCTGATGCAGTAAGGTCCGCCCTTTCAGGTGACAGGCTGGTAGCCCTTAAGGACTCTCAACTTGATAAGATCAATATTCCAAGGGTCAGACTTAACCCTGTGATCAGCATAGTAGAGATAGCAAATGGATGCATGAGCGAGTGCACCTTTTGCCAAACAAAAATTGCCAAAGGACGGCTTCGAAGCTACCGCATAGGCGATATCGTAAGGGAGATCAAATCCGATATCAAAAGTGGTTGCAAAGAAGTCTGGCTTTCCTCAACCGACAATGGATGCTATGGAAGAGACATAGACACCAACCTTGTAGATCTTCTACAGGCATGCTGCTCTATAGAAGGCAACTTCAAGATAAGAGTCGGAATGATGAATCCTATGTATCTTCCTGCGATCCTAGATAGGATGGTCAGTTTGTTCTGTGAAAACGACAAACTCTTCAAGTTTCTCCACATTCCTGTACAAAGCGGAAGCGACAGAATATTGAGAAAGATGAAGCGTGGTCACACTTCCAAGACATTTATAGACACAGTGCAGGCGTTTAGAGATAAAATCCCTGAGATGACTATTTCAACTGATATCATTGTAGGATTTCCATCAGAAACCGAGGATGATTTCAAACAAACTATTAACTTACTTGAGAGATCTCAGCCGGACTTTGTTAATATTTCACGCTATGCTGCTAGGCCAAAGACGGTGGCATCTGGATGGAAGGAAATGAAGGTTAGCTCTCAAGTATCTAAGGAAAGGTCAGAGTACCTGCACGATCTTACGAGGAGAATCGCAAAGAAGCGCAACTCCATATGGCGGGAATGGCAGGGAGAAATAGTAATTGATGAGACTGGGAAAGTTATGCAAGGAAGAAACTATGCATACAAACCAGTGGTTATATCTTCCTCAACATCTTCCTCAACAGCAAACGCTGCTGATCGTCAAATTTTACTTGGTGATATTGTGAATGTAAAAATTTTTGATTTTTCCAACTTTTCATTGAAGGCAAATGTAATTTAGTGACAAGCTAAAGTTTGTTAGGTTGTGATTAGCTTTTGATTAATCACCAAAGCTTTTTAACTTGACGTCGGTATCTCTGTGCGGGGGAGCTTGGGGGATCTTGGAGGAAGATCTATCTATCAAAAATCCTATGTTGCTGGTGGGCATCGGCGGCGTAGGGAGTAAAATCGCAGCTGCAGCGAGTGCGGCTCTTGAATGCAAATGCCTAATGATAAGCAACGATAAGAAGGATTTGGCAAATAATGATAGGTGCACTGCTATTTTTGTTCGTTCTGGTGAATGGGTTAATCCTTCTTGTTATAAGTTACGCTCATTTGTAGAGGGTCATCGAAATGAGATGGCTGAGGCAATGCACGACTACTCAACGGTTATTGTCGTATCAAATTTAGCCGGCAGAGCAGGCACCGCAATAGCGCCGCTTGTATGCAAGATGGCAAAAGATTCGAGAATTTCGGTAATCTCTATAGCAATTATGCCCTTCAAGTATGAAACCGATCGCATTTTCAGCGCTGGGACCGCTTTAAGAAGAGTGCGCGATGTTTCTGATTCTACAATAGTGATGGACAATGATGCATTTTTGGACAATAATCCAGAGCTGTCTCAGCATGATTGCTTTGCCATAACAAACAATGCAATAATTGAAGTAATTGCGTCAGTGTCATCTGGCATGATAAAACCATCAATGAACGTGCTGTGCACAAGCAGAGCAAGACCTAGCTCGGAATCTTCTCTGCGCGACTCACTTGCAATGCTATATGATACTATACCAGATGCAAGTACCATCAAAAGAGCAATGGTGTATGTAATGGGAGGTAAAAGAATCTCTATTGGTGAGCTGAACAAGTTGGTAGGCTGCGTGCGAGGAATATTCACAGAGGATGGCTCAATAGAAGTTGGGATGCTATCCTCTATGTCAGCTTCTAACAGCACCCGCGTTCACCTTGTTGCATCAGCCCCGCAAAAGACTCGATTTGATAGCTATGATCCCTTGGGCGAAATAATTCCAGATGTACTTGACTGGGAGGAACCTGATTCAGCTCCTGACATCAAGCTGACTATACCTGCCATGGATTAGGTTATATTATATATATATAGCAAGATTGTTAAAGCAATAGTGTAGAGAAGAGAGCGAGATATCTCGCTGATGATACCAGATGATATCGTGTAGTTGCAGATGCATAGCATGTAAGAGTCAGCAGCTTGAAAGCAACCAGTTTGTGACGCATGACGGTTTTGATGATATTCATCATACATGCAAATCCTGTGGCACACATTTCAATCACTTAGATGGGGAGACATACTCAAAATGCGAAATTTGCAAATTTCCCTAACTGCGCATGTTCGAATGTATATCTAACCTCTTTTGTTTATCCATGTATTACTAGATCCTCCCATTGTCTTAGCCATTGACTCTGATGTTACTTCTATAATAACAGGATACTAACCGCAATAATGGTAAGGTTTTATGTGAAAAACTATTTGGGGGATAATTCTTTGCTGTCTTTTTCGATGCTGGATAAGGACTATGATGAAAAAAGTTCTAGAGTGGTATGTAGAACGGCTTATTTACGAGCATAAGTCACTCGAGGTATGTTATCTTATACGATCGCCATGCCGGCGACGATATCAACAACGGCCATGATGAATATGGCACCTTTGATATCGACAACAAAAGAATTTGCTGAAAACAGCTGCAACTCAATGACATCAGGCACACTGTATCAAGAAGAACAACAACTACGAGGAAAAACAAGCGGAAAAGGAGGGGCTAGTAACAAATGACATTTGATAAACTACCATCATATTCGTCATTGGCAAGAACTGGCTCAGTATTGTCAGCGCTGGTTATTGCTGCATTTTTGTTTGCAGGGTCATTAACAACAGTTCAACAGACAGCAGCGACAACGGTACTAACAGACGCAGAACAAAAGATTTTGGATACTCAAGACGCCGCAACAGAAAACCTGAGTGAATCAGATAGAGATGTCAATGGTATAGAATTCACGCCCCGATGGGGAGGTATATCTAGAATAGGACCAAACGACCAAGCAGTGTTATTCGCTGACTGCCAAGAAGATGAGTTTGCCGTATCCTCAATGTCTATGTTCCAGTCATCAGACATCATTGAATACAATTCATTTCCAGTAGCATACCCTGACGACCGCATGTCGTGGCTGTCAGTTGTCACGAATACTGACGACAATGAAGAACGATCTGCTTCAATAGGCGTTATTTGTGCGGATGAAAATGACGGCGACGAAGACGACGATGTCAATATAAGTGTCGCCACCAAGACAATAATTCAGAACACAGTAAACAATTTCGTCCAGGTAGTGAATAACCAGATTGTTAACTTACAAAACGTTGTCGTTATGCAAAACGCGATAACACAAAACGCATACAATATTGCATACATCACTGGAAATAACAATACCGTGAACCAAGTCATTCAACAAAGTGCCACTAATATATTGAATGCGAATACAACCAATGCTGTGGAGGTTGACCAGATAATCAACCAAGCTGCAAGCAATGAAGGAGTAATATCAGGTGGCGGCACTCTTGACCAAGCTATAGGACAAAATGCTACGAATCAGGCTGATGTGACAGACGCAGACGACACTGCTATTGACCAAGCTATAGGACAAAATGCTACGAATCAGGCTGATGTGACAGACGCAGACGACACTGCTATTGACCAAGCTATAGCCCAAGGTGCTGGGAACGCAGCAAATGTAGATGAAGAAGATGAATAAGAATAGACAAAATAATACCATCGGCAAACTAGACAACAACAGAAATGTGAAATGAACTGGACCAACAAAGCAGCAGATGAGGAGACAATCAACTGACCAATTTGCCGCAAATCACCAAGTTGGGGGCAACAAAACTCCCTTCTCTTTTCTTTATTTTTCTACAATATTGAAAAATTCGTAATATGCAGTGATGATGATAACAAAATATAATAATATATTAGCTGGTCTGAGGATAGAAGTAGAATAGAAAGCATATTTACACAATGGCGCAATCAATATGTCGCATATTGATATCTTTATAAGCTCGAACAATCCCTGGTTTCAATTGAATCTAAAACGACATCCGTGTCACAAACCTCAAATTCTCACACCCTCTCTCTTCACATCTCATCTTGCTTTTGTTCAGGTGCGTATCCCTCTATCCTTTTTCATGTGATAGGAGCTTAATACCGTGGAGATTTTATGCTGAGTGTTAGAAATATCATACATTCAAGCCATCTTCCCGCTTACTCTAATACAGTTCTTTCACCAAGCTTCAGTTTGCTACCGCGTAGCGAAATGATTAAGTGCTATATCGTTTACACAGGGAAGTAATGAATCCACATAGTGGAATAGACGATAATAACAAAAAAGATAGAACCAAAACAATAGTGACAGCTATACCTATGGCAGGCATACTAGTCGCTGCAGCACTTCTATCAGCACTATCATTTAACAACTACGAGCCAGCAATAGCACAACAAGAGAACATGACAGCAGGAAGCAACGCAACTACAACCTCCCCAACAACAGGCGGTGGTGGTAACGCCACAGGATCTGTTTGTGCTTCAACACAAACAGGAGGAGGCGGCGGCCAGAACGCAACAACCGCAACGATGGGCGGTGGAGGCGGTACTAATGCTACGACGGGCAACGCTACTACCGGCACAACTGGCACTATGACTGCAAATGCTACAACAGCTGGAGGAGGAGGAAATCAGACGATGACTGGATCACCAACACAGCTTATAGAACAAGCATGTACTGCAGCATTGAATAACGACACTCAAGGCGTACTGATGAACCTGAATGCAGCCCTAAATGCTCTAAGCGGTAACATGACCACTGCTGATGATGCTGAAGATGATGATGATGGCGATGATGACGGCGAAGAAGAAGGAGAAGGCGGCGAAGAAGAAGGAGAAGGCGGCGAAGAAGAAGGAGGATAATGCTATCGGTAGTGGTGTGCTGTAGTAGCTTCAAGACTTGAGGACTATGAGCGAGACCACCACCACTAGCGCATTACCAATAGCAAGAAGATACCAAGAGAGCCTCTTTGTCTTTTTTTTTGTTTCGTTTCTCATTCTAATTTTTGCTCTGTGATAATATGGACAGAATAATTTAGAGTATATTTTTCGATTTCTCTTAGATATCTGGAAGATTCAACCAAACAACTATCGTCTAGGCCTGTTTTGATGAAATTATTTTCTCGTGATTAAACCGACTATTCGATTATTATCTATGCATAAATTCAGAGACTTTTTAATTTAGATCCTGACTTGCAGTATTATTCCTGCGAATTCTTTGCTAGATTCTTAAAAGTTGCATAATCTATACAATCTTTTTAAGTTCTAAAATAAGTAATATACCAAATGATAATTCTGACAAGGAGAGGACATTCCGTATGGTAGCAAGCAATCAAAAATTAGAACAAGGCGTTCTTGGCATTCATCACATCACATCTATAGCTAGGAACCCTCAGCGAAATTTTGACTTTTACTCGGGGCTGCTGGGATTGAGGTTGGTTAAACTGACAGTTAATTTTGATGATCCAACAACATACCATCTTTACTACGGCAATTCGCTTGGACATCCTGGTACCATTCTCACCTTTTTCCCTTGGTCTGAGGCACCTACAGGGTACCGTGGAACAGGACAGGTTACCGCTATATCTTTTTTAATTCCAAATGGTTCGATGACTTACTGGATTGACCGGCTCAAGAGCAATGGCATTTCGTTTGTTGGGCCCTCTGAACGTTTTGGCGATGAATTTGTTTCATTCCGTGATCCGGATGGATTAATGCTTGAGCTTATTTCTCCTTCCTCTATCGATTCTCAAACGCAACTACATCTACAGCAAACAGATAACAACACATGGAAAGAAAGCCCAATTAGTAAGGAACATGCTATCAGAGGATTCCACTCTGCTACCCTTTCTGAAGAAGGATATGAACGCACTGCTTCGCTTCTGGCTGACACTTTGGGATTTAAACTGATAGCCAAAGACAACAAGGAAGACAGATTTCGCTTTGGAATCATAAAAAAGAATAATAGCAATCAAGATGAGGATGCCAGCACTACACAATCCTCCTCCCCTTCCTCATCGATAGGGTCATTTGTCGATATTGTATGTCAACCTGAAATATCTAGAGGCTATGTAGGAATAGGCACAGTTCATCATATTGCATGGCGCGCCGCTAACGACAAGCATCAGTTAGATTTACGTAAGAGAATTGTTAAAGAAGCAAAGCTTAATCCGACTCCTGTAATTGATCGTACATACTTTCATTCTGTCTATTTTCGAGAGCCTGGTGGCATACTGTTTGAAATTGCTACAGATCCACCTGGATTTGCTATAGATGAAAGACCAGAAGATCTTGGTAAGCAGTTAAAATTGCCACAGTGGCTTGAGCCTGTGCGTGCGAAGCTAGAGCAACTTTTGCCTCCAATAAAAACATCACAGGACAGACAATAGTAAAGAATGGGAGGATAGAATGCATTATATGCCAACCACACCATCACAGCCCACCGACAAATCCGATGACCTAGACTTCATACACCGATATATTCAACCACAGGATAGACATGATAATTCTGCATTAACCCTACTTCTGTTGCACGGTACCGGCGGGAACGAAGATGACCTACTACCACTGGGACGAGAGCTTGACCCTCATGCTGGATTGCTAAGTCCTCGTGGCAAAATACTTGAAGCCGGCAGAATACCGCGTTTCTTTCGCAGGCTTGCCGAAGGCGTCTTTGACATTGAGGATCTTACGATTCGCACATTTGAGCTTGCAGGATTTGTTGAGAAGGCTTCGAAAAGATACGAGTTCGATCTGGACAAAGTAGTAGCCGTGGGCTATTCCAACGGTGCAAACATAGCAGCTAGCATGCTGTTACTCAAGCCGCAAACATTGTCAGGCGCAATACTTTTCCGCGCCATGGTTCCTCTCCTTCCAGAAAATCTTCCTGACCTATCGGACAAGCGCATATTTCTGTCATCTGGATTAAGAGATCCAATAGCAACAAAACAAGAAGCAGAGAGGCTTTATGGATTGTTCAAACGAGCTCATGCTATGGTGGATCTGCAATGGCAAAATAGCGGCCATGAGCTAACACAAGCTGACATTCATACAGCTAAACAATGGCTTACGATGAATAATAAAAAGCAACTATAGATCTAATAGACATACACTCTCTCTGTGTGTGTATCCTGTTAATAATAACCAAGCTACTATAGTGAAAATTCTGATACAGTATAATCCGTTCTTTCAGGCATTTTTTCAAATAAGGGCTTTGCTCTATCAACTAGGTTAGCTAAACCTTTATTCTGTATAGAATAAAACTTGTCCATTTCTTCTCTCGTCTCCCAGAAGGTCAGGATGATTGATTCTTGAATGTCGCTTGCGCTCTCAAGTATAATATGACCTTTCATTTCCTTTCCTAACTCTTCTTTTTTTACGCTGCTAAAAAACTCGGTGAACATCTTTCTACCTTTGTCTCTGTCTTCCAAAGATTTGAAACGAACTTTGTTGTGCTTTGAGTATCTGATGTTTGGAGCATCAAACATTAGAGGTGTAAATCCTATGTGACTTTTAAGGCTTGGTTAATTACTTTTTCTTCTAATCTGCATCTACATCGAGATGATTATGATAAGGGGAGAAGAAGAGGTAATTGTGAATGTCAGGAGAGTCTTTCTTTGGTCCTGCAACTGGATTACGCCTAAGGAGGGATCTTATGCTTAGAAGGGGTATAGAAGGCGATATTATTATAACAAACCAATAGAATTGAGAAATAGGGGCCAATCAAATTGACTACACCCCCACACAAAATTGTAGCTCAATAAAAGTAAGATCATGATCCTTGATGTCGGTTAAATTTTTGGAGGCTATTTAGTATCGAATACAAAAGATAAGACAACATAGGCAAATTTTTTATCCTGAAGCAAAATTGGTGGCAGAACAGAAGACTCATCTCTAGACAATTTTCTTGTTATTACAAGAAAATTGTCTAGCAAGACGATGGCAATGTTTTGCTTGAACATGAGATATCCAACTTTACACAGCATTTAGTGAGCCACACCGGTGACGCCATAACCACATTCAATGGAACATTCTCAGTCTCGATGAGGGAAGGAATAGTAAATGATGTACCAGGTTATATGCAATTTACAGGTGATCTAGTAAGCATTTGGCTGGATCCTACAATGCTTGAAAACCACCTTGGTCCAACTCCAATTCAAGGAATGGTTTTACTTCAGACTGAGGGAGATGAAGCAACAGGATCACATTAGCCAAAACGCTTAGAAAAGTCAAAGTCCACCTCAGCGAGGGGGAGGAGGATACAATAAGGCTGATACTCTCGTCAGACCTCTTGTAAGAAACAGGAAAAGAGAAGGGTAAAGCAAGGTCTATGTCATTTCCTCTTTTCCTGCCCATTTATTTGCAATAAAAAAATATTAGTATAATGGGTTTGGTTCTGTCGTCTTTCTGGGTGTCATTCTTGGGTGTTGAAAAGTGGGTGTTAGTTCACATCTATACAATAGGTTATACCTAATAGGTATGCAGGAAAAACAAGTTAATGTCAAAACAATGTGTGAGATGTCAGATAAAGAACTAGCAGGGCTATTAGACGGACTCAGGATGATAAAAGGTTTTGACTTCTTCATAGATAGTCAGTTTGTAGTAAGAAACAAAGTAAAAGAAGAGAAAAAAGGTTAGTCGAACAGAGTATTATCACCTCGTGTCAAGGGCTCAACACCCTCTATTTTTCCGCCTCTTTGTCTGCTTCTCAACGGTTCTGTGCTGTATTGTCTAGACACAAAGAAATGTTCCCGCTTCTCCCAATAGATGATGTTTTGATGCTGTTCATCGTCGCATTAGTAGATTCTCTTTCTGTAATCATCCGTTTTTGGTTTTTCTCTTGGAACTGAATACTCCCGTTCTGCTGGTGGAATAAGCTCAAATGTGCTTGGGCATTGAGAACAGGATGCTCTGTTTCCACGTTGTGCAGTCATGGTTATCTCAATCTCTCCCTGTCAATCTTGTCAAAGCGTTTTTGCACCTGCTTTGTTACTCTAGGCCTGTTCCAGTATGGGCTTTTGCATCTCGGGCAGATTATGGGATCACCTTCAGTAGTAGAGCGTGGAATCCACACATGCTCGCATCGTTCACACTTGAACCCTTCAAGGGTTATCCTTGCCATCTATAACTAATTACTCGCAATTTGTATTTAAGTATTAGGTACAACCTAATAGGTATGTTAATATAATACCTATTACACTATACCTATTAGGTAAGGCGTTTGAAAACACAACTGCCACAAAACAATTCGCATAAGCGGATGACGAAGGGAATGGAAATGCTCCAAAATGGTATGACTGTAACTGAGAATGATGATGGGAGTTTTTCCGTTCCCTCTCAGACGCAAGCAAACAAATTCTATGAAGTAATGCTGTTTGGTGGTAGTGAGAGATTCGTTTGCGACTGTCCAGATTTTCAGTATAGGAAGATTGAAGCATGCAAACACATTCACCTAGTCAAATTCTGTCTTAGCATCAGATTCTTAAGGAATGAACCTAAACCAAAAGTGTTTGCAGATGATGCTATTCCATGCACCCAATGTGGTTCAATCAGAACGATTCATTATGGAATGTCAGCAGGTAAGCAGGTATTCAAATGCAAAGACTGTCAGCGTAAATTCCGAGAACCTTCATTATTGAAACGTGCTAGGTTTACACCTGAGCTAGTCTCATTGACATTGGACTTGTATTTTTCGGGACTTTCACTTAGAAAGATAGCCCGTAACCTGTCTGATCACTTTGATGTGGAGATACATCATTCTACAATCCTTAACTGGATTGAGAAATACATACCAATCATTTCAGAATACGTAAACACCCTGACACCCCAGCTATCAAATCAATGGAGTGCTGACGAATTATTTGTGCGGATGAAAGGAAGCCAGCACCAAGGTAGATACAAAGGATTAGCATTTCTCTGGAACGTAATGGATAAGGAAACAAGATTCCTGCTTGCATCAAAAGTATCAGAGAATAGAGATGCTAGCGGAGCAATCGCAGCGTTGCAACAAGCGATAAAGAACGCCAATGGTAATTTACCTGATGCCATTAATACAGATGCTCATCGCTCATACAGAGAAGCTATCTCAAAGACTCTGCCAAGTATTGAGCATGTAGCAAAATGCGGAGTCAATAAACCTCATGCCAACAATAACAGAATTGAACGGTTGAATGGAACACTAAGAGAAAGGGTAAAGGTGCAGAGAGGTTGGAAATCCTATCGAACTCAAATAACAGAAGGCAAGAGGATACAGTATAACTTTGTTAAGCCTCATATGGCATTGAAGGGACAAACACCCGCCGAAGCGAGCGGAATAATGATAAAAGATGTCGATAGTAGCAACACATGGCTGTCATTATTCAGGAAGGCACATGGGAGGAATAATCTTATAGAAAAGACAAATCAGCGTTGTTGAGAAACAGAGTTTATATCATAGGTTGGGTTACCCGTAAAGAGAACAAGCTTGCTTAGGGAGAGAGTTAATGCTATCAACTCTGAAGAAATTATGAGGAGTATGAAGCAGGGGGTTACCGATGATTTAATGAAGCTTGTCGCAATTGAATTTTCAAATAATTCAAAACTGCGCCCAATAAGTTAGTATTAACCCAAAGAATTTTCTGATTTTGGAGCTTACTCGCAGAAATCCTTAAACGATAGCCTCCTTTCTATGATGTAGAATGAATAACAATACGGCATTTGCAGTAATAGCCATAGTATCAGCACTGGCATTGTTTGGAGTAGTAGTGATTACGGTAGCGGTGACAATTCCC
>Ga0075421_100007315_pt1 | contig 13514 bp, 9 predicted proteins | sample SoiMetdeltSBSDD5_FD_75292 | JGI IMG/M metagenome (GOLD analysis project Ga0075421, IMG submission 75292) | Bulk soil microbial communities from a Populus tree surrounding site in Tennessee, USA - Soil MetaG P. deltoides SBSDD5 | ecosystem: Environmental > Terrestrial > Soil > Tree plantation...
TGAAGACAGCCGCTGACCCAACCGGACGATGGGTGATCGGCACGATGAACAACTGTGCCGGTGGCGTCACACCGTGGGGCACTGTGCTGTCCGGCGAGGAAAACTTCAACCAGTACTTCGTCGGCGGTGACGGGGCGCCCGCAGAGCTCAGGCCGTCGCTTCAGCGATACGGCATCAATGTCGCCACCCGCTACCCCGCCGGTAACCGGCGCTGGGATCGCGCCGACGAGCGGTTCGACCTGAGCCGACACCCGCACGAGGCGCACCGGTTCGGGTGGGTCGTCGAATTGGATCCGTACGACCCGAGTGCATCGCCACGCAAGCACACCGCCCTCGGCCGGTTCAAGCACGAGGGCGCGAACGTGATCGTCAGCCGGGACGGCCGGGCCGTGGCCTACTCCGGGGACGACGAGCGGTTCGACTACCTCTACAAGTTCGTCTCCGACAAGCGCATGATGCCCGGTGACTCGCCGCAGGCTCGGGCGCACAACCTGACCCTGCTGGAATCCGGCACCCTGTACGTGGCGAAGTTCGAGTTCACCAGTGCGGCCGAGATCGACGGGTCCGGGACGCTGCCCAGTGACGGCGGATTCGACGGCACCGGGCGATGGATCCCGCTCGCACACGGTGACATGTCCTACGTGGACGGTATGACCGCTGTCGAGGTGTTGGTCCACACCCGGATCGCGGCCGACCGGGTCGGAGCCACCAAGATGGACCGCCCCGAAGACGTCGAACCAAACCCATACACCGGCAAGGTGTACGCCGCGCTGACCAACAACTCCCGTCGGGGCGCCAGTGGCGCAGCGCCCGCTGACGAGGTCAACCCCCGCGACAACAACCGGCACGGCCAGATTCTGGAGATCACTGAGGACAGTGGCGACCAGACGTCGGAGACCTTCACCTGGAATCTGCCGATCGTCTGCGGTGATCCGGCAGACCCGGCCAGCTACTTTGCCGGATACGACAAGACCCGGGTCTCACCGATCTCCTGCCCGGACAACGTGGCGTTCGACGGGTACGGCAACCTGTGGATCTCTACCGACGGCAACGCGCTCGGATCCAATGACGGTCTGTTCGCGGTGCCGATGGCAGGGCCGGACCGCGGGCACCTCAAGCAGTTCCTGAGCGTGCCGATTGGTGCGGAGACCTGCGGCCCCTTCATCACCAGAGACAACCGCAGCGTGTTCATCGCGGTGCAGCACCCCGGCGAAGCGGACGGGGCGACGCTCGAGAACCCAGCCTCCCGGTGGCCACACGGCAACTACGCGAAGCCCGGCGTGGTGTGCGTGTGGCGGCCGGACGGCGAGGAAATCGGCCGCTGATCTGGCTTTGGCTTAGCTCCTGCGGGGCAGCTCCAAGCCGCGGTTCCAAGCCGCGGTTCCAAGCGTCCCGCAGGAGTCAGAGAGCCACCGGGCCGGGGCCGTACTCGGCGCGCAGAGCGTGCGCCAAGCCGGTCGCCGCACGGCGGATCCGTTGTGCGAGCACAACCGCGCCGGTGGTCTTGGCCACCGTCACCGGCATCACGCAGGCCACCACGACCTGGCGGGCTGGATCCGGATCCCGGCTGACCAGGGTGCTGACGCACGCCAGATCATTCCGGTACTGGCCCAATTCGAGAAAGATCCCGTTTGGGATGTACCGACCGAGGTCGTACTCCAACTCCTGCGGCTCGGTGATCGTCGCGTCGGTGTAACGCCGCATTCCGTTCGCCTTGAGATATCTACGGCGCTGTTCCGGGCTCAGTGTGGCCAGCAGTGCCTTGCCCATCGCGGTGGCATGCGCCGCGTCGTCGAATCCGATGATCAGATCCTCCATGTGCGGCGACTGTTGTCCCTCCACCACCGCGGTCACCGTCACCTTGCCCGTTACGAACCGGCCCAGAAAGTGGCTGTGACCGGTGTCCCGGGCCAGCCGGCGCAGTGACTCCTCCACGATGTCGGGAGCGTGGAACACGGCGGCGAGTTCGGAAAAGGGATCGGACAGTATGATTCCCGGCACGTAATGGCCGTCGTCCCGCCGTACCAGATATCCCTCGTGCTCCAGCGAACGCACCAGGTGGTACGTGGTGGCCAACGAGAACCGACAGGACCGTGCCAGCTCCCTGATGGTGAGACCGGACCGGCTCATCGCGACCGCCTCCAGCAGCCGAATCGCCCGGGACACCGTACGGATCAGATCCGAGGGATCCGGCCGGTACTGCATCACCCAGCTCACCTCCGAATCCGGATGGCCCACTATAGGGTGGCGGTTACCGATCTTGAAAGGCCGCGATACACCGCTTCACCCGATCGGCACGGTACGGGAAACACGGTGCGGAGTCAGCCGGTGCGTTGCACCACATAACCGCAGAGGCTCTCCAGAGCCGTCCTGGCCGGACGGTCTGGGAGCCCCGACAACGCCGACCGGGCCGATTCGGCGTACTCCCGCAAGGTCTCCCGAGCCCGGCACATCGCAGCCGACGAGCGCAACAACCGAAGTGCTTCCGATACCAGCGAGTCGTCGGTGAGTTGGCCCGCGGCTCCGGATGAGCCAGGACGTTCCGGGCTGAAGCCATCAGGCCGGTGTCTCACCGGCCCATTGGGCAGCAACGACCCTTCCGGACCGTCCACGCCGGTCAGGATCTGCCGTAGCCGATGACCCACTGGATCGTCCGTGCCGAGCGCGTACAGCACCGGAAGCGTGGCGATCCCCTCCCTCAGGTCGGTGCCGGGGGTCTTACCGGATTCCTGGGAATCGGACGCGATGTCGAGGATGTCGTCAGACAACTGGAACGCGATACCGATCAGCTCGCCGTACCGGGTAAGCGCCTCCACGGTCGCCGGGGCCGCACCCGAGAACATGCCGCCGAAGCGCGCCGAGGTGGCGATCAGCGAACCGGTCTTCTCTCTGATCACGTGTTGGTAGTGCTCGATCGGGTCCTCTCCGGGGCGGGGACCTGCGGTCTCTCTGATCTGACCCTCTACGAGTCGCGAGAAGGTACGCGCCTGGATCCGCACCGCTTCCGGACCGAGCTCAGCCACGATGTCGGACGCCCGAGCGAACAGGTAGTCGCCGGTGAGAATGGCGATCGTGTTGGTCCAGCGGGAGTTGGCACTCGGGGCACCCCGCCGTACCGCTGCCTCGTCCATCACATCGTCGTGGTAGAGCGTCGCCAGGTGAGTCAACTCCACGACCACGGCGGCGTCGGTGACCTCCGGGGCATCCGGATGGTCACCCAACCGTGCGGCGAGCGTCACCAGCAGCGGCCGAAACCGTTTGCCACCCGCGTCCACCAGATGCCTGGCGGTGTCGGCCACGAACGGGTCGGCACTGGTCACCGCCGCGTGCAGCCGCTCCTCGATCGCGACCAGACTGGACCGCACCGAGGCATCCAATCCCGGGTCTACCAGGTTCAACCCAACCGCCGAGTACGACCGCGCCAAGGACGGCCCCTGCGGAGCACTCACCGAACCCACCCTGTCACACCCCCATCGTCAGCACGGCCGCGTCGTGTTCCCGGCACCGGCCACGGTACGGCAGGCACTTCCAGGATCGGTGATGTGGCCTCGGCAGTCTCGCCTTTCGTCCGGCCACGAAGCTCGGGATCAGGTCACGAATCCGGCTGCCTGTGACGCGATGTCCAACACTGCCTCAGGCGCCAGACCGAGCACCGCGGTCGCCAACACCCCGATTGTCAGCGATGTCGCCGTGAACACACCCGGAACCGACACTGTCGGCGTGTCCTCGGCCGGCTCCGAAAGGTACATCAACACCACGACCCGCAGATACGGGAACGCCAGGATCGCGCTGGACACCATGCCCACGATCACCAGGGCTACCTGATCAGCCCCCAGAGCGGCCGAGAACACCGCGAACTTGCTGGTGAACCCGCTGGTCAACGGGATTCCGACGAAAGCCAGCAGCAGGAACGTGAACAGCGCGGCGACCAGCGGGGAACGCCGACCCAATCCGGCCCAGCGTGCCAGGTGGGTGGCTTCACCGTCCGGGTCCCGCACCAGAGTGACGATCCCAAACGCGGCCAGCACCGCGAATCCGTACGCCAGAACGTAGAACATGGTGCTGGCGACGCCCTCACGGTTCAACGCCAGCACACCGGTCAACGCGTAGCCGGCATTGGCGATCGACGAGTACGCCAGCAGCCGCTTGATGTCGGTCTGGGTGACCGCCAGGATGGCACCGACCAGCATGGTCACGATCGCGATCACCACGAGGACCGGTCGCCAGTCGACAGCTCCCACCGGGAACGCGATCACGAACACCCGCAGCAGACCACCGAATGCGGCGGCCTTGGTGCAGGCCGCCATGAGGGCGGTGACCGGCGTCGGCGCACCCTGGTACACGTCCGGGGTCCAGACGTGGAACGGCACCGCCGCAGCCTTGAACAGCAGCCCGACGGCAAGCATCGACAGCCCTAGCACCAACAGCGTGGAATTCCGGTCGGTTTCACCCACCGCCCGCCGCAGGCCGGCCATCTGAACCGTGCCGGCGAACCCGTACAGCAGGGCCACCCCGTACAGGAAGAACGCCGAGGAGAACGCGCCCAACAGGAAGTACTTGACCGCCGCTTCCTGGGACAGCAGACGACGTCGCCGCGCCAAGCCGCACAGCAGATAGAGCGGGAGCGAGAACACCTCCAGCGCCACGAAGAGGGTCAACAGGTCGTTGGCGGCGACAAACATCATCATCCCGCCGAGTGCGAACAACGCCAGCGGATACACCTCGGTGGCACCTGGCTGACTGGACTGCTGTCGGTCGGCGGGGGTACCCACGGCAACCGACGCCTGGGAGATGAACGAGCCGCCGGGTTCCACGGTGCGATCCGCGATCAGCAGCATCGCGACCAGGCCCAGCACAGCCACCGTGCCCTGGAGGAACAGCGCCGGCCCGTCAACGGCGATCGCGGCGCCCGCGGTGGTGAACCGCCGTCCGGACACCACGACCACCATCACCAACGCCGCGACCAGGCCGCCGATGGCGAGCGATACCTGCAACCGGTAGCGCAGCCGGCGTGGTACGAAAGCCTCCACCAAGACTCCGACGCAGGCCGCGCCAAACAGGATCAGCATGGGCGCGAGCGCCGCGTAGTCGATGTCCGGCAGCTTGAGTTCCGGTGCCGCCAGAAGCCGGGTAGCCATCACTTGTCGCCCTTCGCGCTGCTCGGTACGGGGTCGCTCACCCCAAGATCGGACAGGGTGGCCTGGACCGCGGGCTCAATCACGTCGATCACCGGCTTCGGGTACACCCCGAGCAGCAGGATCAACGCCACGAGGGGCGCGACCACCACGACTTCACGCCTGGTCAGGTCCTGTCGCATCCTGGGAGCCTCGGTGAGCGTTGGGTTCAGGGTGCCCTGCATGGTGCGCTGGTACATCCAGAGCACATATCCCGCGCCCAGGACGACCCCGAGAGTGGCCAGCACCGCCACCCACTGGTTGGTGCTGAAGGCCCCCAGCAGCACCAGGAACTCGCTGACGAAGGGTGCTGTCCCGGGCAGCGACAGCGACGCCAGCCCGGCGATGAAGAACACCCCGGACAGCACCGGCAGCAGCTTTCCGGCCCCGCCGAAGTCGCTGATCAGCGCCGAACCACGCCGCACGACCAGCATGCCCACCACCAGGAAGAGCAGCCCGGTGGCCAAGCCGTGGGTGACCATGTAGAGCACCGCTCCGGTACCCGCCTGGCTGGTGAACGCGAAGATTCCGATCCCGATAAACCCGAAGTGCGAAATCGAGGTGTACGACACCAACCGCTTCAAGTCGTTCTGGCCGATCGCGAGCAGCGCGGCGTACAACACCCCGATCAGCGCGATCACCAGCACCATCGGCGCGAAGTAGCGGGACGCGTCGGGGAACAGCGGCAGACAGTACCGCAGCATCCCGAAGGTGCCGGCCTTGTCGAGCACCCCAACCAAGATCGCGGCGGTCCCAGCTGGCGCGGCGCCACCAGCATCCGGCAACCAGGTGTGGAACGGGAAAAACGGCGCCTTGACCGCGAACGCCACGAAGAACCCGAGGAACAGCCAGCGCTGCGTGTTCTGACTGATGTCCAACTGCGACAGTTTCGCCCAGTCGAACGTCGCCTGACCGAGCTGGTCAGCCGAGATCACCCAGAGCCCGATCAGGGCGGCCAGCAGCAACGCCGAGCCCGCCAGCGAGTACACAAAGAACTTGACCGCCGCGTACTGTCTGCGGGCCCCCCCGAAGCTTCCAATGAGGAAGTACATCGGAACCAGCATCGCCTCAAAGAAGACGAAGAACAGGAACACGTCGGCAGCTGCGAACACCCCGATCATCGTGCACTCGAGGGCGAGCAGCAGGGCGAAGAAGGCGGGTACCGAGCGCCGCCCCGGCTCGCCGGTGTCGGTCCGCTCCGCGTCGTGCCAACTGGCCAGGATCACAATCGGCGTCAGGATCGCGATGAGCGCCAACATCACCAGTGCGATGCCGTCCGCCGCGAAGGTGAATTTCACCCCCCACTGCGGGATCCAGGGGTACGACTCCCGGAACTGGAACCGGTCCCCGGTGACGTTGTACGCGGCCCACATCAGACCCGCGAAGGCCGCCACCGCCAGCGAAAACCCGAGGGCGGTGGCTTTGACCAGTCTCGGGTTGTCTCTGGGCAGGGTCGCCACCACGATCGCACCGACCAACGGCAGCAGGGTCAGCACCGAAAGAAACGGAAATGCCTGCATCCCGGTCATCCGAGCCTCACCGCCATCAGCGCCGCCACCAAGACCAGCGCACCCGTCAGGATCGTCAGGGCGTACGAGCGGACGAAGCCGGTCTGCAGCCGGCGTAGTCGCCCGGACCCGCCGCCAATCGTGGCCGCCAGGCCGTTCACCAGACCGTCGACGCCCTTGCTGTCCAGGTAGACCAGAGCCCGGGTCAGGTACCGCCCGGGTAACTCAAAGACCGCCTCGTTGAACGCGTCGCCGTACAGGTTGGCGCGAGCCGCTCGCACCAGCGGGCTGCGGGCCGGCTGTTCCTGTTTCGCGGTGCCGGTACGGAACAACAGGTACGCCAACCCGGCCCCGAGCAACACCACGATGATCGTCATCGCGGTCACAGTCCAGTGTCCGAGCCTGCCATGCGCCTCCTCCGGCGCTCCGTACAACGGAGTGAGCCAGTCCGGGATCGAGGTCGCCATCAGGCCGCCGGCCGCCACCGAGCCGACCGCCAGCAGAATCAGCGGCACGGTCATCACCGGCGGCGACTCGTGCGGGTGCTCGATGTCGTCGGTCCACCGCTTGGGTCCGTGGAAGGTCAGTACGAACAGTCGGGTCATGTAGAACGCGGTGAGTCCGGCACCCAGCAGCGCGGCCCCGCCGAACAACCAGCCGGTCCAGTCCTCCCGTTGGTTGAACGCGGCGAGGATGATCGGGTCCTTGGTGAAGAAGCCGGACAACGGCGGCAGTCCGATGATTGCCAGCCAGGCCAGGGCGAACGTGGCCCAGGTGATCTTCATGTAACGCCACAGACCGCCGAACCTACGGATGTCGACCTGGTCATTCATGCCGTGCATCACCGAGCCGGCACCCAGGAACAGCCCTGCCTTGAAGAAACCGTGTGCCAACAGGTGGATCAGCCCGAAGGCGTACGCCGCACCACCCAGACCGACGGCGAGGAACATGTAACCGATCTGACTCACCGTGGACCAGGCCAGCACCCGCTTGATGTCGTCCTTGGCGCAACCGATGATCGCCCCGATCATCAGGGTCAACGCCCCGACCGCGACCACGACCGTCTGACCGGTCGGAGTGGCGTCGAAGATCGGGGAGGACCGGGCGATCAGGTAGACCCCAGCGGTGACCATGGTGGCGGCGTGGATCAGGGCGGACACCGGGGTGGGGCCCTCCATCGCGTCTGGGAGCCACGCCTGCAACGGGAACTGGCCGGACTTGCCGCAGGCGCCGAGCAACAGGGTCAACGCGATCGCCAGCAGTGCGCTCTGCGGCAGCGCGTCCACGCCCGCGAACACCGCGTCGAAGTCGGTGGTGCCGAGGTGGGCGAACATCAGGAACACCGCGACCAGGAAGCCGGCGTCCCCGACCCGGTTCATCAGGAACGCCTTCTTGCCGGCGGTCGCGGCGGACGGTCTCACGTACCAGAACGCGATCAGCAGGTACGAGGCCAGGCCCACGCCCTCCCAGCCGATGAAGGCCATCACATAGTTCGCGCCGAGCACCAACAGCAGCATCGCGGCCACGAACAGGTTGAAGTAGCCGAAGAATCGGCGGCGGCCAGCGTCCGATGCCATGTAACCGACGGCGTACAGGTGGATCAGGAAACCCACGCCGGTGATCAGCAGCACGAATACCGCCGCGAGCGGATCGAACCGCAGTGCCACGTCGACCTGCAACTGGCGTACCGGGATGAAACTGAACAGCTTCGCGATCACGACCTTGTCCGCCGTACCACGCAGCGCGAGGAAGTAGCTCAGCCCGAGGACGAATCCGACGCCCACGCTGGCCACCCCGAGCAGGTGACCCCAACGGTCCGCACGCCGACCCAACACCAGCAACACAGCGGCGCTCGCCAGCGGGATGGCGACCAGCAACCAGACGCTGGCCAGGAACCCGGTGGCAGGCACGATAGCCGGGGCGGCTTCAAGAGCGAGGTTCACAGCCAGCCTCTCAGTACTTCAACAGGTTCGCGTCGTCGACCGAGGCCGACCGCCGGGTACGGAAGATCGCCATGATGATCGCGAGACCGACCACCACCTCGGCCGCCGCGACCACCATCACGAAGAAGGCCATGATCTGACCGTCCAGATCGCCGTTGATCCGGCTGAACGTGACCAGGCTCAGGTTGCCGGCGTTGAGCATCAGCTCCACGCACATGAACACCACGATCGCGTTCCGGCGGATCAGCACCCCGACCGCGCCGATGGTGAACAGCGCCGCGGAGAGCACCAGGTAATGCGTCGGAGTCATGTCGGGCTACTGCCTCTCGGTGTCCTTGGGGGCGGCTTCGGCAGGGGTGAGCTGCCGGGCGGCGACCACCTTGGTCAGACTCCGCTCAGCCGGCTCTCCGTCCGGTAGCAGCGCCGGGGTGGCAACCGAGTCCGACGTGGCGAACACTCCCGGTCCAGCCTTCATCGCCGGGTACGAGCCGGGCGCGAACCGAGCCCGGGACCGTTCCTTCTGATTCACCCGACCGTCCCTCGGTCGTTCCACGTGCGCCAGCAGCATCGCGCCCACCGCGGCGGTGATCAACAACGCGCTGGTGACCTCGAAGGCGAACACGTACCGGGTGAACAGCAGGGCCGCGATGCCATCGACGTTGCCCCCGGCGTTCGCCCGATCCAGGCCCTGGGCGGTCACCGCGCCAAGCCCTCGGGCCAGCGCCGAAGCGACGATTCCGGCGAAGCCCACTCCGAGCAGAATCGCGGCCATCCGCTGCCCGCGTAGGGACTCGATCAGCGAGTCAGACGCGTCCCGGCCGATCAGCATCAGCACGAACAGGAACAACATCATGATCGCGCCGGTATACACGATGATCTGCACCATGCCGATGAACGGCCCGGCCTGCAGAACGTAGAAAACCGCCAGCGTAAACATCGTTGTCACCAGGAACAACGCCGAGTGCACCGCGTTGCGGACCGCCACCATGGCGATCGCACCGCCCAGTGAGATCGGCGCGAGCAGCCAGAACACCACCTGCTCAGCGGTGCTGACCTCACCGGCGGCGAGCGTCTGCGCGGTCTGTGCCAGGGTCACGGCTTCACACCCTCCACACTGTCCGCGGCGGTCGCGGCATCCCCGCCGTTCCCGGCGGTCTCGGAGATGGGGGCGCGCTCAGCGCCGGCCGAGGTGCCCGGGTTGTGCAGCGCCTGAACGTAGTAGTCCTTCTCCGAGTCACCGAGCCGCATCGGGTGCGGCGGCTGCTCCATTCCCGGCAGCAGCGGCGCCAGCAACTGCTCCTTGGTGAAGATCAGGTCCTGCCGACTGTCTGAGGCCAGTTCGTACTCGTTGCTCATGGTCAATGAGCGGGTTGGACACGCCTCTATGCACAGTCCACAGAAGATGCACCGGGCGTAGTTGATCTGGTAGACGGCGGCGTACCGCTCACCGGGCGAGTACCGCTCCTGATCCGTGTTGTCCGCGCCCTCCACATAGATCGCGTCCGCTGGGCACGCCCACGCGCACAGCTCGCAGCCGACACACTTCTCGAGACCGTCCGGGTGACGGTTGAGGATGTGCCGCCCGTGGTAGCGCGGCGCGGGCGGCCGGCGTACCTCCGGGTATTTCTCGGTGACCACCTTCTTGAACATGTGGGAGAAGGTGACCCCGAAGCCCTTCACGGCATCCAGCACGACTCACACCTCCTTCTCGGGACCGGCCGCCACCGGCTCCGGCTCACGGGTGGCCTCCAACCGCCGGGCTCGCGGGCTCGGCGGCACCACGAGGTCCAGCGGCGGCAGCGGAAAGCCACCGGCGCCCGGATCCAGCGGCGGGGGCACCGGACGCCGCTTCGGCCACAGGTAGCCCAGCAGTGCGACGATGCCGAGCAGGCCCAGTCCGGTCAGCCAGGCCCGCTCCGTCGCCACGTCACCCACCAGGGATCGGACCCCGGCGACCACCAGGATCCAGGCCAGGTTCGCCGGCACCAGCACCTTCCAACCCAGGTGCATGAACTGGTCGTAGCGCAGCCGGGGCAGGGTACCGCGCAGCCAGACGTACACGAAGAGGAAGCCGAGCACCTTCAGCGTGAACCACAGGAACGGCCACCAGTCGGTGTTCGCGCCATCCCACAGCGACAATGGCCACGGCGCCCGCCAACCACCGAGGAACAGCGTGACCGCGAGTCCCGACATCACCACCATGGCCACGTACTCGGCCAGGAAGAACAGCGCGAACTTCAGCGACGAGTATTCGGTGTGGAAGCCGCCGACCAGTTCGCTCTCCGCCTCGGGGAGGTCGAACGGGGCCCGGTTGGTCTCTCCGACAATCGAGATCAAGAAGATCAGGAACGACGGGAACAGCAGCAGGACGTACCAGCTCGGCAGGCTCAACTCCACCCCGAACACCTGGTACGGAACGCCGCTGGCCTGGGCGGCCACGATCTCACTGGTGGACAGGCTGCCAGCGGTGAGGAACACCGCCACGATCGACAACCCCATACCGATCTCGTACGACACCATCTGGGCGGCACTGCGCAGGCCGCCGTACAGCGGGTACGTCGACCCCGACGACCAGCCGGCGAGCACCACGCCGTACACCCCCATCGCGGAGGCGGCCAGCACCACCAACACCGCCACCGGCACGTCGGCGAGCTGCAGCGGGGTGCGCTCCCCGAAGATGCTCACCTCCGGGCCGAACGGGATCACCGAGAATCCGGTGAACGCCGCGGTTGTGGAGATCACCGGGGCCAGGAAGTAGACCCACTTGTCCGCCGCCCGGGGCATGATGTCTTCTTTGAACGCCAGCTTCAGGCCGTCCGCGAGGCTCTGCAGCAGCCCGAACGGCCCGACCCGGTTCGGACCGGGACGATGCTGCATCCGGCCCACCACCCGACGTTCGAACCAGATCGTGAACAGGGTGACCAGCACCAAAAACGCGAAGATGCCAACCACCTTGAGCAGCAACAGCCACCAGACGTCCTGGCCGAACTGCTCCAGTGCCTGTCGCTGGGCCAGGGTTGTCATCGTGCCTCCTGCTGTGCCGCAGGGCCGGTGGCCGGGGGTGCCTCGGCCACCGCGACGGTGACCACCGCGCCCGATGTGGCGCGCAGGCTCCGGCGCACGGTGCTTCCAGGGGAGTTGGTGGGCAGCCACACCACTCGGTCGGGCATGTCTGTGACGGCCAGCGGCCGGATAACGGTCCCGGCCTCAGTGCTCACGGACACGTACCCGCCGTCCTCGGCCCCGATCTCCTTGGCCGTGGTCGCGGACAACCGGGCAACCGGCTGACGCGCGGTCCCGGCCAGATACGTGTCGCCGTCCTGCAGACTGCCCAGGTCAAGCAGATGGTGCCAGGTGGCCAGCACGGCGTGCCCGGCCTCCGGAATCGGGGCCTGACCGCCGTACTCGGTCGGCGGATCCAGTCGGGCCGTCTCGGTCTCTCCCAGGGCGTTGAACTCGGCCCGCACCCGACGCGGGTCCGCCACGCCGATCGGGGCGGCCATCGCCTCGGCGAGCTCGTCCAGCACCCGGGCGTCAGACAGCGCCCCGGTCCGCAGTGCCGCCTCGAACCGGCGTACCCGGCCCTCCCAGTTCAGGAAACTGCCGGCCTTCTCAACCACCGGGGCGACCGGGAACACCACATCCGCCCGTCGTGCCACCGGGCTGTTCCGCAGCTCGATGCTGACCAGGAAGTCGACCGCCTCCAGCGCCTGCTCGGCGGTGTGGGGATCGGGCAGGTCAGCCGGGTCCACACCGGCCACCAGCAGACCGGAAAGCTCGCCCGCCACGGCGGCGGCGATGATTCCGGCGGCGTCTCGGCCGGGTCGGTCCCGGAGTGTCCCGGCGTCCAAACCCCAGCGCTGTTCCACCTCGGCTCGGGCGACCGGGTCAGTCACCGGACGACCAGCGGGCAACAGGGTGGGCAGGCAACCGGCCTCGATCGCACCCCGGTCCCCGGCCCGGCGTGGCACCCACCCGATCCGGGCCCCGGAAGCCTGTGCCAGGCGGTTCACCGCCGACAGGCCACCCGGTACGGTCGCCAGCCGCTCCCCGACCAGGATCACGCTGCCGAGCTGGCGCAGCGCCTGCGCCGCCTCGGTGATCGGTTCGGGAACCTGTGTGGACCGCGCCGCCATGGCGTCCAGCACCTCGGTCTCGGTGCCGGGTGCGGTGGGTACCAGGGTCGCCCCGCACTTACCCAGCCCGGAGGTCCGGAACGGCTGCATCGCGTACACCCGGATCCGGTGCTTCAGCCAACCCTTGCGCAGCCTCAGGAACAGGGTGGGGCACTCCTCCTCCGGCTCCAGGTCGACGAGCAGCACCACCGGTGCCCGTTCGAGGTCCGGGTAGGTGACGCCACCGGTGTGCGGGTGGTGGCCCGCCACCCGGGACGCCAGAAACCGCTCCTCCTCGGCGCTGTGCGGACGAGCCCGGAAGTCGATGTCGTTGCTGCCGAGCACCACTCGGGCAAACTTGGCGTATCCGTACGCGTCCTCGACAGTGAGCCGACCTCCGGTGAGCACCCCGACACCGTTGGTCTCCCGGGCTCGGCGCAGCCCGGCGGCGGCGACCCGGAACGCCTCAGTCCAACTGGCCTTGCGCAGTTCCTCCGTGTCCGGGTCCCGCACCAACGGGTCGGTGAGCCGATCGAACGTCGTGGCGTACTTGAACGCGAAACGGTCCTTGTCGCTGATCCACTCTTCGTTCACCTCAGGGTCGTCCCCGGCCAACCGGCGCAACACCTTGCCGCGCCGGTGGTCGATCCGGATCGCGGCCCCGCTCGCGTCGTGCTCGGCGACGCCCGGTGTCGACACCAGGTCGAACGGGCGAGCCCGGAATCGGTAATCCGCGCTGGTCAGCGCGCCTACCGGGCAGATCTGCACGGTATT
>Ga0075421_100007317_pt1 | contig 13512 bp, 10 predicted proteins | sample SoiMetdeltSBSDD5_FD_75292 | JGI IMG/M metagenome (GOLD analysis project Ga0075421, IMG submission 75292) | Bulk soil microbial communities from a Populus tree surrounding site in Tennessee, USA - Soil MetaG P. deltoides SBSDD5 | ecosystem: Environmental > Terrestrial > Soil > Tree plantation...
GAATCCCCGGCGCGCGTATTCGGCGACGGTCAGACCGGTCGTGGTCTGAATCGTCTCGACGCCGCCGAACAGCCAGCGGGTCTGCAGCGCTACGAACACGACGAAGAGCAGATCGAGCACGCCGAGCACCGTCGCGGCGGTCGTGTAGCGCAAACCGGGAGACACGAGCCGCTCCCCCATCGCCGCCACGCTCGCATCTCCGAAACACGCGCCGCGGAGCGCGCCTGCCGCGAAGGCGGCAAACACACCCGTCAGCGCCACGTGACTCATCAACGTCGGCACGTCGAAGTGGAGGCTGGTCACGAACCCTTCAAACGTCGCATCCGCCGACGCGAACAGGCCGCCGAATACGAGTACGAGGGGGAGGGCGATGAGCAGTCCGGTCCCGACGGCCCCCAACTGGCGCCAGCGTCCGTGGATCGGCAGCTCGCTCCAGCGCAGGTCGCCGAACACGAGGCGGGGCGCGCCGAACCAGGTGTGAGCTGCGGCGGTGCAGGTGGCGAGGACGTAGGTAGAGATACCGCGCAATCGAACCTGGGCGCCTTGAACCGAGAGCAGCGTGAGCCCCAGCACAACCAGAAGAACGAACACGTCGATCGTGTGGAGCACTTGCGAATCCCGCCGCAGGAACGCCATGGCGCACAGAGCTGTGGTCACTGCGAGCCAGGCGGCATCTTTCGATACGGGCAGCCGATAGTGCATGACGAGCCAGGCGCCGGCCCCGATCAGGGCGAGGGTGACGAGGGTCAGGTTGAGGCCCAAGGGCATGGCACGCAGCAACTGGTCCGCGAGCAGGCCGATGGCGACCGCCAACCCCAGCACGGTCAGAGCGAGCCGCGTCCGCGGCAGAGTCGTCGTGTTCATGCGGCGAGCCGGAAGAGGATCTTGCCGTGCATGAACGCGTTTTCGTGCGCGATCATGAGCCGGGTGGGCCAGTCCCCGCTGGCGAGGATCAGGCGCAGGTCGGTGGCGCTGCCCGGGACGTCGAACACGAACTCGGTCGTGTAGGATTCGCCGGGGATCAGCTTACGCGTCAGGCCGTTGACCGGCCCGGGATAGTGATGTCCCTGGCCGTCGATCAACGCGACCGACCGGCCGTTCGGCGAGAGCGAGAGGTCCCGCGGCCGCCAACTGGCGATCGTGTTCGAGTCGAACCGGACCCGCACGGTGACGATGTAAAACGTGCCCTGAGCGGTGGCGCCGTTCCATTGCTTGGCGGTGTGCACGCTCGAGACCGCGTAGGCCAGATGGCAGTCGACTTCGCAGATGTGCTTCTCTTGCCCGACCGGCAGCTCCTGCGTGTGGCTGGTCAGAGAGGAGATGAGGTACAGGACCAGATAGAGCCCGAGTCCGGCGACCTCGATTCGCAGGATCCACCGGGCCCAGTCGGCCTTCTTGAGGAGCAAGGCGAGCACGTAGCTGGCGCCGAGGGCGAGGGTGCCCAGCAGGGCGACGATGAACAGGCCGAACGAGACGGCTCCGAGGCTGTCGGTGATCATGCGCTCTCCTTGAGGCCCCCGAAGCGACGTTCGCGGGCGTGGAACCAGGTCAGGGCTGCCGAGAGATCGTCGGCACCGAAATCGGGCCACATCGTGTCGGTGAAGTAGAGCTCGGCGTACGCGCTCTCCCACAACAGGAAATCGGACAGCCGCTGCTCGCCGCCGGTGCGGATCACCAGGTCGACATCGGGGAGGAGCTGGCCGCGCTCGATGGCGGCGCGGGCGGAATAGTCCACCGCCAGCCGCAGCTCGAGCCGCTGACCGGCGGCCGTGGCCGCTTCGCTGCGCTCGATGGTGTCCACCAGGGGACCGGGCAGGCGGTCGCGGCGTCCCACGACGCGGAGCGCGACGCCGTTCTGCACGCAGCGCGGCGTTTCGGTCCGCAGGTGACGCGCGAACAGGCGCATCAACGTGCTGACCTCTCCCGCCGGGCGCTTCCAGTTGTCCGCGGAGAAGGCGAACAGGGTGAGGGCGCCGATGCCCAGGTCCGGCGCGGCCTCGACCACGCGCCGCACCGCCTCAGCGCCGACGCGGTGGCCGGCGCCGCGCGACAGGCCGCGCCGGCTGGCCCAGCGCCCGTTGCCATCCATGATGAGTGCAACATGCAGAGTACTTTGTTTCATAAAGCAAACCTCGAAAAGAGAACCCCGAATCCCGAAGTGCCGGGATCAGGGGTCAGGGACTAGGGCTCACCGCGTTGCGTGAATCAGGGCTTCCATATGGTCGAGATACCGCTCCAACGCGCGACGCCCGGCGGCGGTGAGCCGGTACTCCGTTTTGGGCGTCCGTCCTTCGAACGATTTGATGCAGCTGATGTACTCGGCGTCCTCGAGCTTGCGCGCGTGGACGCTCAGGTTGCCGTCGGACACCTTGAGCAGCGTCTTCAGCTCGTTGAAGCTGGCGCGCTCCAGTCCGGCGAGCGCCGACACGATGCCGAGCCGCACGCGCTCGTGGATGAGGCGATCGAGATCGGCGGCGGCCCGGGCTGCCCCGCGTGCCGCGCTGTTGCTCCGATCGGCGGGCGCTGCATGCCGCGCCGCGTTCGATTTAGCCACCATACCTCCGTGCGATCCAGAATCCGAACACCATGTGCAGGCCGCCGAATCCCGCGGCGAGCAGCCAGTTGCCCCAACCCGGAGCGATCAACGCCACCGTGCCCAGCACCAGGAACCCGAGTCCCATCACCGGCACCACGCGAACCGAAAACGCACCGCCCGTGACGACACCCGTGCCGTACAGCAGCAGCCAGACGGCCGGCAGCAGCGCTTGTGCGCCGCCGAAGTACAACGCCACCGAGAGCACGCCGCCCACGAACAGGGGCGGCAGAAAGCTCAACCCAAAGCGACGACCCGGCCCGGACAGCAGGGAATCGTTCACGGCGCGGGCCTTCCGCAGCATCGTCCAGCCGCCGATCGTCATCGCCACGATCGCTTCGGCGAGCCAGACCACCAGCCAGTTCAGCGACGACTGTTGGCGCCCCGCGACCAGCGCCGCAACCAGCGCCGTGGCGCCGACCGCAACCTGCCCCCAGCCCGGGACCGCGGTAAACGATCCCGCGCGCTCCATCGTCGCGCGAATGTAGCGCAGATTGTCGAGCGCCCGATCGGCGAGCGGCTGCGGCGACGCCATGCTGGAGGATAATATCGGGAGCGGGGCCAATTCTGTCAAGTACTTTGCAATGTAAAGTGAATCGGGCCTTCTCCTGGAGGCCTCACCCCCGGCACTCACCCTGTATGGGAGCGGGGAACCGACCCTCTACTCTCATTGCGAACGGGTTCGGTCGGCGAGGCGCCGCACCAGCTTCAGTCCCGACCAGGTCTCATCCACCGCGCACACCTTGACGTCCACCAGCCCGTGGCCGAGGGCCACGGCCCGCACACCGTCTTCCGTGAGATCCGTGACCACTCCCGACGACTGCTTGGGCCAGGAGATCCACAGCGCTCCATCGGTGGTCAGCGCGCGCTCGAGCATGGGAAACCGCGATTCGAGCGCGGCGCGCTGTTTGGTGAAAAAATGGATGAACGGCAGGGTGCCGCGGAGGGTGTCGGTGGTCGTGACGCCGGGCGGGAGCGGGCCGAGGATCGAGCGGTAGCCGCGCGGCGCTCCCATGACCGCGATCCGGGTGTGCGGCTTGATACCGAGCTTCTGGACCAATGTCCGGGAGGAATAGCCTGCGGCCATGAAGACAAGATGCGCTATCGCAGTATCTTTTCCCAATGCGCGTTTACATCTCCGTCGACATGGAAGGGGTCGCGGGCGTCGTCCACGAGGATCAGACGAACCCGGCGGACCCCCGCTGCGCGCCGGAATACGCCCGGTTTCGCAAGCTGATGACCGCCGAGGCGAATGCGGCGGTGCAGGGCGCCCTCGATGCCGGGGCGACCCGGGTGCTGGTGAACGACAGCCACTGGGACATGCGGAATCTCCTGGCCGAGGAGCTGAACGAAGGCGCCGAGCTCGTGTCGGGCGGGCCCAAGCAACGCTCCATGATGGAGGGGATCGACGCCGGGTTCGACGCGGCGCTGTTCATCGCCTATCACGCCCGCGCGGGCACGCGCAACGCCATCCTCGATCACACCTATGCCGACCGCATCCTGGACGCCCGCCTGAACGGCCGCTCGGTGGGAGAGCTGGGGTTGAACGCGGCGCTGGCCGGGACCTACGACGTGCCGGTCGTGCTGGTGAGCGGCGACTCGGCCTTGGCCGCCGAAGCCCACGACCTCCTGGGGGAAGACATCACGACGGTGATCGTGAAAGAAGCGCTCGGCCGGCATGCCGCCAAGAGTCTCGCGCCCGCCGTGGCGTGCCGGCGCATCCGCGAAGGCGCGTCCAAGGCGTTGAAGCGAAAGAAGAAGAAAGGGTTCACGATCGAGCCGCCGGTCACTCTCGAGGTCGATTTCTCGAAAACCGTCGAAGCGGACATGGCGGAGATCACTCCCGGCGCGATCCGCACGAGCGGCCGGACGGTGGCCTTCACGCACGACGACTATCGCGAGGTGTTCCGGGCGTGGAGGGCGATGCAGAACCTGGCGACAGTTTGGTAATGAAAAGGGGCCAGGAGATTCGCTCCCCTGACCCCCTCACCAGAAACAGCTACCCGTCTATCCGTCCACCCGTCCAGTCATTGCCGGCACTGCCCGTTCGGGTCCGGCTTCGGCTTATCCACCACCACACGATGATCGAGGTTCGCCACCGTCTTGGCCATGTCGGCGACGAGCTGCGCCACGCGCGCCATGTGCGCGTAGTCGATGTATTGCGGCTCGTCGGTGACCTGGTGGTAGTCCTCGTGGTTCCCGGTCGTGAAGAAGACGATCGGAATGCCGTAGCGCGCGTACATGTAGTGGTCGCTGCGGCAGTAGTACTGCTCCGGGTGCCCGTTGGCGTCGTACTGATAGTCGAACGTGAACGGGCGCGGCTCGGTCTTGTTCACCGTCTCGACCATGTCGCCGAGCTCCGTCGACAGGCGCCGCGAGCCGATGAGCTGCAGATACGCGGGCCCGCCACCCTGCGTGTCCGCCGAGTCGCCGCGTCCCACCATGTCGATATTCAGCTCGGCCACGATCGAGTCCCGCGAGACCGTGGGATGATCGGTGAACCACTGTGACCCGAACAGCCCAAGCTCCTCGCCGGTGTGCCAGATGAAGAGCAGCGAGCGCTTGGGCGCCGTGCGAGCGGTCGCGAACTGCTCGGCGATCTCGAGCACCGTCACCGTGCCGGAGCCGTCGTCGTCCGCTCCGTTGGAAATCGAATCGAGCCGTGCCGGGTGCGCCTTGCGCAGGCTGTCCAGGATCTGGCTGATGCGAGCCTGCTCGGCGGGCGTGGCCGGACGCTCCGGGGAATCGGCGCCGCTGGGCCGGATCACCTCATTGTGGGCGCGCAGGGAATCGTGATCCACCGGTGAGTTGTCGAATCCGATGTGGTCATTGTGGGCGCCGATCGCGACGTATTGTCCCTTGAGCTTCGGATCGCTGCCCGGCAGGATCGCGACCACGTTGCGCGCCGGAGCCTTCACGTCCACGAATGCGAAGCGGCCGCGGACCGTCTTCCCGACCGCGCCGGCTTTGAGGCTGTCGAGCGGGGCGCCGAACAGGCCTCGTGCGGCCGCGGCGGTGACGTACAGGTAGCTCGGCGCGGCCGCCGTGTCCGTCTGCGCCGGGGCCGCACCCTTCAGCTGTGGGCCCGGATTGCGAAAGCCGGCCTGGAATTGCGGCGGCATGAGGTCCATGCTCGCCACGGCGATCCCGGCCGCGCCGCGATATCGGTTCGTGACCGCCAACCGTGAAATGAGCCAGCGCGGTTGGCCGTTGGGGCCCACGCCCGTCGGGACTGCGATCACGACGAGCTTCCCGGCGGCCTGTTCGGCCGGAAGCATCGCGCTGTCGCCCCAGACGCCGGCGAACACGGCGGGCGCGTCGGTGAGGGGGCGCATCGGCACCTGCTGGTCGCGCGGGATGTAATCCTTCCACGCTTCCAGGGTGACACCGTCCGCGGTAATTCCGGTAGTCGAATCGAACACGGAGCGCACGAGCGGCACGTCCTGGAAAAACGTCCCGCTATCCCCGGCAGGTCGCAGCCCCATCCGCCGCACCTGGTCCGCGATGTAGGCCGTCGCCTTGAGGTTCCACGGCGTTCCCGCCTCACGTCCCATCATGGAATCGTCGGCATAGATGTAGAGCCGCGTCATCAGGTCGGCGGGTGTGATCGCCGCGGTGGTGGAGGCCGGCGCGTGCTTCAGAGGGAGGGAATGGGATACCGGGGCCGGCGGGGGGGCCTGGGCGGCGAGGCCCCTTGCGACCAGGGCCGCCACCGCTGCCAGGCGAATTGAGACGAACATGCATGCTCCGTCAGGAAAAGGTCACGGAATGAGGAATGACGAGATCGAGATGCGAACTATACCTACCCGCGTCGCACGCGGCAGGTTCGAGTCTTGTCAAAACAGCAGGAGGCCGAAGTCCCCCTTTGGTATGAACCCGATCCCTACGGAGGCGCGTTTTGCATCCTCCCGCTCCGCGAACAGCACGGCCCGGGTCACGCCCCGGCGCCGCGCGTCGAGGAGGGAGCCGGCGACCACCCCACGTCCGTACCCTCGCCGTCGCAGCGCGACGGGGACCCAGACGCCGCCGACCTGCACGATGTCGGGAAGCGAGGCGTTGAACGCGGAATAGGCGACGACCTCCCCCTGATCCAGAAGCACCCAATCGGCCTCGCGCTCGTGCAGCAGCATCACCTCGCGCTGCGCATCCTCGCGCACTTCGGGCCCGTCGGGCCGTTTCAAGGCCTCGAGAGCGAAGTCGACGCGCCACGCCGCCATCCGGTCGAGCTCGTCGGCACGCGGGTGGCGAGTGATCCACTGCCCATCGGTGAGCGCGGCCGGAACGACGAGATCGGCGAGATCCAGCGCGAACAATTCCTCGCGGCCGAACTTGGGCGTGGGGCGTTCGTCGAGCCCGAGCGCGTGCCGCGCGGCGGCGACCTGATCGGCCGGTCCCGAGATTCCCGCGATGCGGCGCTCGGAGTGCGCGACGGCGGCGCGCGCCAGGGCCTCGATGTGGACCGGAGCCTGCACCAGCAGCATGTCGTTCCAGCAGTGCGCCGCGACAGCGACGATGCGGCCATCCTCGAACGCCGCCAGGTACTGCGCCTGAAGCGGTTTCCCCTCGTAGGCGAGACCCGCCGCTCGCACGTTCGAGCGCAGGAACATCGAGGTGTCGGCGTGGTGTCGGAGAAATGCTTCGAGGGCCGGTGCGTCGTGCTGATTCAGGATCCGTATGAGGGGGCGTCTCACGGCCCGCAAGATAGGCAAGAGGCAGGTGTCAGGTGTCGGGTGTCAGGTAAGTGCTCCCCTGGCACCTGACACCTGACACCTGACACCTGACACCGGTTCTTACGGATTCGGCCAGCTGCTCCACACCGCGTTCATGCCGGCGTTGTCGGAGGCGAGTGGTGACTGCCGGATGCCGGCGTACACCGGGTTCATCACGGCAGCGGGCGGGGGTCCGAAGTGGCCGAGCTCGAGCGAGTGACCGTTCTCGTGGAGCGCGACCGTCTGCACGTCGACGCCCGGCAGCGCCACGTTGATTCCCCAGGGGTTGCCGACACGGTCGTTTGCCGGATCGCCAAACGTGTTGTTGAAGTAGACCTCGTTCAGCGCGGTATCGAGATAGCCGTCGCCGTTGATGTCGGTCGGGATTCCGTTGTTGTCGACGAAGATGAACGAGACCGAGAAGGCCAGAATGCCGCGCCCACCCCCGGGACCACCGACGGCGTTGAAGAAGGCGCGGGGAAAGAACCCGGCCTCGACGATGTCGGCGGCGAACGGATCTCCGAATCCACCGAACCCGAAGAACCCATCGAAGATCGTGATGTCGGTCCCGGGATCGGCGCGCTTGACGATGTCGACCTTCTTCAACGGGGCGTCGTTAGCCCAGGTCGTCAGGGCCGCATCGAAGGCCGCTTCGGTCTGTGCCGCGGTCAGGCCGCTGGCGGTGGTTCCGCCGGACTGGTCGACGATGTACGTGATGCTGTCCCCCGCGGCGAGGCGGCGGGCATCATTGGGCACCCAGCGGAACGATTGCTGGTGAATGCGGATGCCGGGCCGGCCGTTGCCGATCGTGAAAAAGTCGACGCCTTCGATCGCGACCTTCCGTCCACTGGCCGCGAGCTGGGTGTTGATCTCCTTCACACGGCGCAGCAGGGCCGTATCCTGCTGTTCGGTGGTTTTCGTCGCTGAGAAAACCGGGCCCGTCGGGGCGGTGGATTGTTGGGGTGGTTGATCACAAGCGGCAACAATGCCAAGGAATGCTATGACTGCAGCGAGTTGGGCTTTCCGGTGATGCATGGTGTGCCTCCAACGTGAGCGCCCGCGGTCCGCAACGGTGGTCGAATGATCCAACGAGCAATCTTCGAGCGTTGATGATCGATGACGGCGTCCCTCCGTGATTTTGGCCGGGCCCTGATACCCCCCGTGATCGTGTGCGTTTCGTAATCGCTCGTTCGCTCCGTGTTGCACCATTCTGAGTCAAGAAAACAGAAGGGGCCCAACGGGCCCCTCGAAGAGACGCTACTCCATCGCTACGTAACTCTGCCGAACCAGTCATTGTCGGCTCTTGCTTGGCTTACGGTCTTGAGAGGGTCGAGTCTGCACCACGCAGGAACTCCCGTTCCAGGCGCAGGCTGGGTTCAGGAGCGTCCCACGGGGTGAGATGGGCGGCCCCGGCAAACAGCTCGAAGCGCGCCCCCGGAATGAGCGCGGCATGCCCTCTGACGACTTCGGGACCGACCTCGTCGTATTCACCAGCGGTGACCAGTGTCGGTACGCGGATTTCGCGAAGCAGTGACGTGGCGTCGTATCGCTTCAGCGTGCCGGTGATCGTAAACTCGCTCGGGCCCTGCATGTAGTTGTAGATGGTCTGGTTGAACGTGGCGAACGAGCTGTCCAGGTCGGCGGGCACCGGGTGGCGGAACACATACAGACCATAGAACTCGTTGATCGCGTTCTGGTAGCCCGGCGTGTCGAAGCGGCCCGCGGCCTCGGCCTGGCGAATGGCGCGTTGCGCCGAGTCGGACAGCGTCGGCACGAGCTCCCGGCCCCGGCGTTCGTAGGCCGCGATGTCGAAGACGGGACTCGCGAACGTGAGAGAAGCGACCCGGTCGGGATGCGCCCGGTAGTACTCGAGGGCGAGGATCGTCCCCCAGGAGTGGCCCAGCACGTGCCAGGACTGGACGCCGAGATGGGCGCGGAGGGAATCCAATTCCTGGACGAAGTGGGCGATGGTGAACAGCGTCGTGTCGCTCGTCGTGTCCGATTTCCCACCGCCGAGCTGGTCGTACCGGACGATCTGGCGGTCGTCGCCGAGGTTTTCGAACAGCTTGAGGTAGAAACTCGAAAGGCCTGGTCCGCCGTGCAGCAGCACGAGCGGGGTTCCGGTGCCGGTGCCCGACACCCTGTACCAGATGTGGCCACCCGGCACCGCCAGCCGCGCCTCACCCAGCGCCAGCGGCTTGGCGGGCTGGCGGGCGCGTTGCCCGCCGCACGCGGCCACGGCCATGACGATACCAACGACCAACCTTCGATCCATGAGAATTCCTCCGGCTATGGGCCCTTCGCGGTGACGGTGAATACGCCGCCGTCCGAGCGGCCGTTCACCGCGGGATTGTACATCTCCTCGGCGTGGACCGGCGGCCGCACGAACACGCCCGGGGTCGTGGCACGCGCAACGTAGGTCATCGTGTAAGTGCCGGGCCAGAGTGTGGTGGCGACGTACACCACGCGGTCGTCCCGCAGCTCGCGATGGTCCCAGGGGGACCACCACCCGAATTCCCAGTACCCGTAGTACCACCCGGGACTCTCGCCGCCCACGACCTGCTGCTGCTCTTGGTCGGGATTCTCGTTTTGCGTCTGCACCACCGGCGGAAGGCCGGCGGTGCGGAGCGAGAGATCGACCGCCTCGAGTCCCGCCGGGAGCGCGTCGTCGACGACGATGAAATTGCGCAGCGTGGGGACGGTGACGCGCAGCTTTACGCGGATCAGCTGGCCCTCCGCGATACTCGTGATCGGCGTCGGCGCGTCATAGCGCTCGTACCAGCGTTCGACCTTGATGCCGGCGTCGAACGGGGTCACGGGTCGCGACTGCGGGACCTCGCGCACGGTCAGGTAATAGAAGACGGGCGCCCCGGTTCCCGAGGCGGAGAGACTGACCTGAAGCGTCTGTTTGCCGTCGGGACGAGTCGCCAGCAGGCCGCTCAAGGCGATCGTCGTGTCGGTGAACGCGCCGGCGCCGGCCGGCTTGTCGAACAGCACGCGCGTGCCGCGGGTGATACGGAGCGGACGGGCCGCCGCCTGCTGCCGGTAGGTGTCGTAGCGGGCCAGGGCCTCGACCGCCGAGGCATAATCCTGCGTGTCCCACCACCACCAGGGATCGATGCGGCCGCGCTGCGCCACGGTTTCGACGAGCGGGCCGACCAGCGGATGCCCCGGTTGCACCGCCAGGGTGGCGGTGAGCAGCCGCGCCGCGGGCCGGACGTTGGACCAGAAATAGAAGTATTTGGCGGACGCGTCGGTGGGGAGCACGGCGCGGCGCCCTTCGACCGTAATCTGCGCCCAGGCGGGCTGGAGCAGCGATCGCGCGGTCACGAGCTCGCGCCGGCGCGCCAGCATTTCGGCCAGCAACGCCCGGTCTTCCCAGGAGAGCATCTGGACGCGCTGCAGTAAATCATTCTCGGCCGCGATATCGGGTCGCCCGGCGCGACTCAGGAAGTCGGCCGCCGCCACCCGCTCGCCGAGCCAGACTTTCTGATCGTCATACCAGTGCGCGACGGGCACGATCAGCCGCGTGTCGTTGTGCAGCGCGTTGGTGAGATAGGTGGCGAGCGCCTGAACGACGGAATCGTTGACGGCTACGCCGGCCGCACGGGCCGCGAGCAGCACCCGGCCCGCGTATGCGGAAATCCACGGGGTGGACCAGTCACTTCGGCTCCACAGACCGATCGCGCCGTCGTCGCGCGAGCGGCCCGTGAGGATGGCGACCGCCTGCTGGATCTCGGCTTTGGGGTCGCCGGTGAGCAGCGGCTTTCCGAGCTGCACCTGCGCTCGGTACAAGGCGATCAGCGGCAGCGCAACGCTCGCGACCTGCTCCGAGCAGTAGTACGGGTAGATCTTCAGGGTCTCCCGGTATCCCTTGATCACCGCGAGCGGCGACGCGCCGTAGGAAAGCACCAGACGTGAACGGTCCGGATCGAGAGGCTCGGGGAAGACGAATTCAGCGGACCCGGAATCGACGAGCGTCCCGGCGACTTCGAACGCCCTAGGGTGAAAGGCGGGCCGCACCGGCAACCGGGACTGGACGGCGTCCGCGTCGGCGCCGCTCGACGCTTTGAACGTGAACGACGCCGTATCGCCGGGGGTCCCCCGGAACGTGAACCGGACTTCGCGGCCGCGACCGGCCTCGAGCGTGGCGGTTCTCGTATCAGGCCCGAGCAGGGTCGCCCCCTGGGTCCTGGCTTGCACCGTCACGGTCGGAGTCCCGCCCTGCCGGCTGTTCACCACGATCCCCGCGAGCAGCGAGTCGCCCGCCCGGAGGAAGCGGGGCAGCGCGGGCCGCGCGACGAGGGGCCGGGTCACGAGCAGCTTGGATTCCCCCGAGCCGTACCGGTCTCCTGCCGTGACCGCGACGGCCATGACGCGGAACGTGGTCAGGTTGTCGGGCAGTTTCGCCGTCGCCAGCGCATGCCCGGCGCTGTCCGTGACGACGGAACCCAGGAAGAACGCCGTGGTCTGGAAGCGCGAGCGGAGGATGCCCTCGACGTCCATCCCGCCGCCGCCGCCCGGCGCGCGCTGTCCCTTTTCCGCCTCGGTGATCTGGGCCGCCACCGATGTCAGGGTGCTCGTGAGACGCAATCCCAGTCCGCGGGGCTGGTACAGCAGATCCACGGGGTCCGGGGTCTTGTATCCCGTGAGCGACAGCACTCCTTCGTCGACCGCCCAGAGCGTCACCTCGCTGCGCCGTCCTGTCCCGCGGCCGTCGCGGACCCGCACGTCGATCCGGGCCGTGTCGCCCGGCCGGTATTCATCCGCCGTCGGATGCAGATCGATGGTCAGCCGTTTCACCTCGGGAACGACCCGCAGCTCGGCGTAGCCGACGCGAATCGTGGGGCGCCCGGGATCGTCGGGCGCCGCGGGCGGAGCGCTGCGACCGCGTGCGACCAGAATCGAGACGAACGCGTTGGGCACGTACGCTTCGGTGACCGGCAGCTTGAGGATCGTGGTGCCAGAGGTGATGCGCAGGCGCCGTTGCTCGATCAGTCCTTCGCGCTCGACCGTGATCCAGGCTTCGGCATTGGTGAACGGAGTCGCGAACAGGACGGTCGCCGTGTCGCCCACGGTGTAGCGCGTGCGGTCGGGTACGACGTCCATCTTGAACTGAGACGCGTCGTTCCACGGCACCCAGTCGGGCCCGATGACCCAGCGATAGAACGTCGTGGCGACCGGCCGGCCCTTGGCGTCCGCGGCCACGAAGCGAACCGTGTACGAGCCCCCGCCGGTGGGCGTGAAGTGGCACGACGCTGGCTGGGCGGCGCTCGTCACCATGCAGCGGTCCACCGTATCGGAGACCCACTCCCCGACGTTCTCGTCGTAGCCTTCGCGCTCGCGCCGCACCTGATGCCATTCGCGCCGGATCAGGGTGCCGCGAATCGCGATGCCGGGAAGCTTGGCGCCGTCCGGGGTCACCGCGATCACGTTCACCGTGCGCGGCTTGCCGGCGGTCCAGAAGTATTCCGTTCCTTCTGTTTTCGCGCCGATGTAGAAGCTGGCGGCGTGGACCATCACGGTGGCGGCCGCGGTCACGGTCTGGCGGTTTACATCCGTGACGGTCGCCTCGAACGACAGCCAGGCGGGTTTACCCTTGGCGGGCGGCGGCGCCTCGGCCTTGAGCGTCAGATGACCCGTGGCGTCGAGCGTGTCGGTCGCGTTGGCGAACACGGAGCCGGAGCCCGAGCTCTGGTCCGCCTCCTCCTCCCACCACCATCCCTGCTCGCCGATGACGTACCCCTCGGTGTTGGGAATATCAAAGGACCAGGGACTCGCGGTGCGTTGGCGCGCGAACCAGGTGATCGCGGCGCGCCCCATCGGCGCGCCGAACAGGTAACGCGCCTCGACGGTGGCGGAAACCGAGTCACCCGCGTAGCGCGGCGTCCGCTCGCCGGTGGAGACGCTGACCAGGAATTCCGGCGGCCGGTATTCGGCGACCTGATAGCTCGTCGTGGCGGCGGACCGCCATTTCCCGTCCAGCCGGCGATAGATGCGGACGTTGTAGTAGCCGAGGGGAGCGTTGGGAGCGATCGCGAAGGACTGATCCGCCGTCCCGAACGGCGACACGGCGACGACCGTGTCCTTGATGGTGGCGTTCTCGCGGTCGGCGAATACCCAGCGCAGCGAGTCGCCGCGCGGCACGCGCAGGCTGCCGAGCGCACCATCGCGCACAATCGCCTTGGCGAACACCAGCTCGCCCGGCCG
>Ga0075421_100007318_pt1 | contig 13512 bp, 20 predicted proteins | sample SoiMetdeltSBSDD5_FD_75292 | JGI IMG/M metagenome (GOLD analysis project Ga0075421, IMG submission 75292) | Bulk soil microbial communities from a Populus tree surrounding site in Tennessee, USA - Soil MetaG P. deltoides SBSDD5 | ecosystem: Environmental > Terrestrial > Soil > Tree plantation...
GACCGTGACCACTGCGAAATGCAGCGGACGGACGAGCAGTTGCGGGCGCGGATCGTGGCCGACGCGTACGACGTTGCCTCGCGCGCACCGGCCTGATGTCGTCCTGCCGGCTACAGGTCCAGGTCGACGTGCCGCCGGATGCGTTGTGGGAGCTCGTCGGGAACGCCGAGCGGCACCCGGAATGGTGGCCGCGCGTGATCGACGTCGATTGCGAGGGGCTCGAGCAGGGCTGCAGCTACCGGCAAGTGTTCAAGTCGCCGATGGGCGTGATTGAAACGGACGTGTCGGTCGAGCGGCTCGACGACTGCCGCGAGTTGACGCTGCGCTGCCTCGACACGGGCACCTATGCGCACTGGCTGCTCGCTGAGGCGCAGGGCGGCACGTTTATCGACGTCGAGTTCTGCCTGGACCCGAAGACGACGAGTGTGCGGGCCTTCGACGCTGTCGCCGGCCGGCGTTGGTTTCGCCAATGGCTGTATCAGTCGATCGAAGCGCTGCGGGCCGCCGCGCATGAAGGGGTCGCCGCATGACCGTTCGGGCGCCCGTCGACGTCGAGGTCCTGCGCGAGGAGATCCGCAAGACCTACACCGAGGTCGCCACCGACCAAGAGCGGGAGTTCATCTTCCCCACCGGGCGGAGCTGGGCGAGCGATCTCGGCTATCCCGAGCCGGAGCTCTCTCGCGTGCCCGACGGCACTGTCGAGAGCTTCGCCGGCGTGGCCAACCACTGGACCTTCGGACGGGTCGAGCCGGGCGAGGTCGTGCTTGACCTCGGTTGCGGCGCCGGCACCGACCTGCTGATCGCCGCCCAGATGACCGGGCCGAGCGGGCGCGTCATCGGCGTCGACATGACCGCACCGATGCTGGCGGCCGCACGGGCGAGCGCCAAGGGAATGGGGCTTGAGAACGTAGAGCTACACGAGGCGCTGCTGGAGGACGTGCCCCTCGCCGACGCGTCCGTGGACATCGTGACGTCTAACGGCGTGATCGACCTTGTCCCCGACAAGGAGGCGGTGATCGACGAGATCGACCGCATCCTCCGTCCCGGCGGGCGCCTGCAGCTCGCCGACGTGGTCATCCACAAGGAGGTCTCCGAGGACGCCCGCGCCCGGATCGACCTCTGGACCGGCTGAATTGCCGGGGCGCTGCTCTTCGGCGAGCACGCGCGCCTGCTGGTCCAGCGGGCCTACACGGACATCGAGCAGGGCGCGCTGGTCGACACCTATGCCCGCTCCGCGTTCGAGGACGCCCGCCGCAAGGCGGCCAAGTTCGGCGCGATGGGATCGACGATCCGTGCCACCAAGCCCGACCGCTGACCTCGCCCGTTGGAAGGCTGACCAGGCGCGGGTCTGGGGTGCCGGCTCGTGGGAGGCCCTGGCCGACACCGTGCTTGCTTCGGCCCACGACAAGCTCGTGGCCCGACTCGCACCCCAACCGGGCGAACGGTGGCTGGACGTCGCAACGGGGACCGGGGCGGTGGCGTTGCGCGCCGCCCGCGCCGGGGCGCGAGTGACCGGGCTGGACCTCGCTCCCGCGCTCATCCGAACGGCTGAGGCGCGCGCCGCCGAGCAGGGGCTTGCCATCCACTTCCAGGTGGGCGACGCAGAGCGACTCCCCTATCCGGCTGCCGGCTTCGACGTCGTTTCCTCCGCGCATGGCGTTGTCTTCGCCGCCGACCATCTCGCCGCCGCGGTCGAGCTCGCGCGGGTGTGCCGGCCGGGCGGGCGCCTCGGGCTGACCTATTCGCTCCCCAAACCCGAGCTCGCGCAGCTGATGGAGCGCATTGGGCACACGCGCCCCGTGGGTGCGGGCAGCCCGCGCAATTGGGCGGATCGGGACTATGTCCGAGGGCTTCTCGGTGCCGCCTTCGACCTCTCCTTCTCCGAAGGTGTCTGTCATTGGAAGGCCGAATCAGGAGAGGCCAGCTGGCAGCTCTTCGTCGGCTCGGACGGGCCCGCGAAGACCAGCGTCGAGGCAATGCCGACCGACGAGCGAGAGGCCGTGCGCAGAGACTGGATCGCCTACTTCGAGCGCCACCGGCAGGGCGACGGCGTTGACGTGCCTCGGCCGTACGTCGTCATCACTGGCGTCCGCCGCGACGGCGAAGCTCAGGAGCGTCAGACGATCCATGGCTTGTTGCGCGAGGCGCGGGCGCGGCTCGACCGGCTGAGCCCTCAGGCCGCCCATGCGGCGATGAGCGACGGCGCGCTGCTCATCGACATCCGGTCGGAAAGCCAGCGCGCCGCCGGCGGCGTCATTGGCGGCGGGCTGTTCATCGCTCGCAACGTGCTGGAGTGGAGGCTGGATCCGGCATCCGGTCACCAGCACCCGTCGGTGGGCGGACTGGATCGCCAGGTCGTTCTGATGTGCAACGAGGGCTACCAGTCCAGCCTCGCAGCCGCGACTCTTCAGACGCTTGGCTTCGACCGGGCGACCGACGTCATCGGGGGCTTCCAGGCTTGGCGCGAGGCCGGCCTGCCGGTGGAGCCCCCACCGCGCTGATGGAAGCGAACGCCGACGCCCTTCGCCGCGGCTACGACGCGCTCAACCGAAAAGACCTGTCCGACGTCTTCGGCCTGATCGGTGCGGACTTCGCCTGGGAGAGTGGCAACGGCGAAAGGGGTCGCGGAGCTGAGTCGTTCGAGCGTTTCCTGCGGTCATGGCTCGATAGCTTTTAGGAGTTCCGCATCGAGCCGGAGGAGGTCATCGAGCGCGGCGAGCACCTCGTCGCCATCGTTCGCCAGACCGGCCGCGGCCGCGCCAGCTGCGTCGAGGTCGCCATCCGGATTGCCCACGTATGGACGATCTCCGACGGCCGCGCCGAGCGCTTCCGCGGTCCCAATCGCGGAGCGGCCCTCGCCGCGATCGAGGATCGGTGAGAGGCGGCTCTGCGGCTCGGGCTGCCTGGCTATACCCACGCCGGTGTGGAAGCTCATCGGCGATGAGCCCGCCACGGTCTTCAGCTACTGACGACGAGCCGCCCGCAGGAGCTGCGGCGCCGCGAGCAACGCGCGGCGCAACCCGAGCTGGCGTAGCAGCTCGAGGCTGTCGAAGGCCGACCAGTCCTCGACGATGCGGCCCTCGCGCAGCCGGCTGATGGTGATTCCCCACAGCCGCACGCGGCGCCCACGGTTGGTGCCCGTGACGACGAACCGGCTGGCGACGCGATCGCCTTCCGCCACCTGGTCGACGACGTCGAAGGTCAGGTTTTGAAACAGGGCGCGGTAGAGGGCCGTCGACCGCTGCACCCCGTCGAGGCCGTGGTACTCGAACCGGCCGACGTGGTCGGCGAAGTTCTCCGCATAGCACCGCGGCGCCAGTGCCATGTCGCCGCGCGCGCAGACCTGCTCAAGCGCCGTTCGAGCCACATCCTTGTTCGAAGATGAGCCGGGCATCGGTTACCTACATCGTTGCCTGGTCGACTTCGCGCATCGCTTCGACGACCTCGAGCCAGATGTGCGGGGCTGGCTCCTGGCCGGCGGACTCGGCGCGGATGGCGGGGCCGCGCGTCGCGGTTGGAGAGCGCCTGGGCAATCTGTGATCGCCCCGCGTTGTGGTCCACACGGACAGCACGTCTAGACCTGCGCTGCAGCGCCGTGGATAACGAAGAACGCGCTTCGGGACATGCGTACGGCTTATCACTTGCTCGCGGGTCCCGCAGGCTGGCGTTTGCTCTCGTGCACGACTCACTTCTGAGTCAGCAGCCGGTGCGAGCGGGACAGCCTGAGGGCCTGTGCAGGCGGGTGTGGCCAGCACCAATCAGTTCAGAAAGGTCAGTTAACCGTACGGCACCTTCATGCATGAGTCGCCGACGCCGACAGCCTCGAGGGGGGGACCAGCCGGGGCGCTGGCCTTGTTCCCCAGTTAAATGTTGAACGGCGACCGGGACTTAAGCGAACCCATCCACCGCTCCCGTTGTGCTTGTTGCCTAGGTCATGTCAAGCTAGCCGCGCGGAGTGCTTCGGCGCGGTCGACGTAGTCCTCGATTCGCGTGATCGTGGATCCCTGGATGCGGAACACGTGGTACATCCCGTCTTCGACTTCGATGTCGCCGATCTGGCGCGGTTCGGGCAGCCGAAAATGGAGGATGGCGTGGTCGGGGGCGCCGATGAGCTCGAGCGCGTCGACGTCGTAGTCCTGGTCGCGCTGGGCGACGAAGATCTCGACGATCTCGCTGCCCTGGCAGACGAGGTCGGGGCGGATGCCCTGCCAAGTGGTCTGCGGGTCGAGGCGCTCGAGCAGCGCCTCGGTATCGCGGCGGCGCAATGCGTCCAGCCAGCCGATCATCAGCTCGATGTTGTGACGCTTCACGTCGGTGTCCTTTCGCTGGTGCTCGGTGATGGGGTCAGAGGACCAGGAGGCGGCGCCCTCGCGCCGCCGCCCAGGGCGGCCGGAGTCGGTCGCGCAAGCAGGCCGCGCGCGCACCAATGGTCGGAGCCGAGCGGGTCGGCCCGAGTCGAGGTTCGCCGTACGCTCTAGCGTCACCCGGGCACTGCGCCCGAGGGTAAAGCGGTGGCGGCCGAGCGCGCAACACGCGCGCGGCCAGGTGCGGCGCCGGCGGGGATGGACCGGCGCGACCTGGTTGAGCGCGACACGCTCCATGTCGAGCGCCGGAGCTGCGGGGTCGGGCCGAAGAGATGAGCCGCGTCGAGGAAGTCGATCAGCGCGCGTCGCTCGATCAGTCGCGACGAGGTGGTTCGGTCGCCGGCGTGCACATCGATCGTCCTTCGCGGGCGATCCTCGGCGACCTCGGCCTCGACGCTCTCGCCGTTTCTGTTGGCCGTCTCAAGCGCGGCGACGATCATGGTTGCGGGCGGATATTCCAGCGCCAGCATGTGCTCCGCCCTCCCATGTCCCTCGGGGGGTTACTCGCATAGAGGCGGAAGTCGCAGATGGCCATGAAGGGCGAGATCCCAAGGTGTCCAAGGGCGACGCGATCGAACAGCCGTCCGGCACGCATCGCCCCCCACGCCTTTCCGAAACAGCCACAACGAGCTTCGAGCGTCGCGCAGGCGCCCGCCGCCGCATTCGCCGGCGCGAGGCGAAGCGTTGCGTGCCACCTCCTCGCTGCGCCTCGCCCTCTCTGTGCAGTGGACCTGCGTCAAGCGGGTTGGCGTTGGTTGTGGCTGTTGCGACTGGGGCGCGGGTGCGCGTTTGACGGTATGGGTGCGGTGCGCGCGGGCGCCCAGCCCTATCTCGGTCCTCGACCCAGCGGCGTGGCGGGTCGGCGACGTAATGGTTGATTGGTCCCGCTGCGCCACCGCGCCGGGGGTCCCGCTCGCTGGGCATCGTTTTGGTGTCGTCCGGGTATTGAGAGATTGAGAATCGCGGGCACTCCGCGCTCGCGATCTGCGAGCGCAAAAAGGAGGAGACACCATGAGTAGGCGTTCGCTCTTCCTCGTCGTCGTGGTTGCGGCCTTCCTCGGCTTGGTGCCCGCCTCCGCAGTCGCGAACGCGCCGAACAACGAACCGGCTACGTATCGCCTCGTGACCCCGATTCCGAACATCGGTGAGGCACCCAACGGCGACCACGCCGCAGTCCTGGTCACACAGCCGTTCTTCTTCGGCGTGCACCCCAAGTCGGTCAGTGGCGGCGGGACGTTCACGCACACCTTCGCGGGTGGAAGCTTCTCGACCACCTGGACCGCAACCGAGCTTGTGAGCTTCCAGCCGTACGGCTGCGGTTTGGCTCCCACCGGTATGACGCTGCCCGCCAACTTCTGCGGCGGCCGCGCCGAGATTCGGATTTCGATCGCCACACCGTCGGGGCCGGTGGACGCGATCCTCACCGTGTATTGCCTGATCACCGACAACGGCCAGCGCCCGACGAACGCCGAGGAGGGGATCCGCCTGCTGATCCCGGGCGTGATCAACTTCAACAAGTCCGAGGGTGGCCTCAACCGCTACGAGAAACTTGCTTAGAGCCCGCTTTTAGATCAGCCGGGCCGCTAGCCGGGCCGCCGAGGGAATCCAGGGGAGCAATCGCATCCGGCTCGCTGGTCTCGTCCTCGTGTGGCACGATCGCGCGATGGAGCTGCTCGGCAGCGTCGAGACGGTAATGCTGGCCGCCGTCGATGGCGGCGCCTTACGCGTGAGATGCACGGCGAAGCGAGTGCCGGCGCTACGCGACGAGCCGGATGGAGAGCATCTGCTTCACGTCGCCCTCGGTCGCTGCGTCCACGACGGCCTCGCGCGCCGCGAGCGGCACGGCAGCCGGATCAACTGGGTCATGACGGCCAAAGGCCGAGCGCGACTACGGGCACGGCGCCGTTTCGCCCGGGCGCTAGCAAGCACAGCCCATCCATCGCTAGTCCGCGCTCCGATGCCGGACGCGTCGGCGTAGACGTCGACGCGCGCGAGGTCGGATCCGAGAAGCGAGCTCTGGTGCCTCGCCGACGAGCAGGTCGGCGAGCTGGTTGCGTAGCGCGTCGTCCGTCGCTCCGGCCGAGCGCAGCAGCTCGGCTCCAACGGCGTCACGTTGGGCGCTGAGCGCGAGCAGGACGTGTTCGGGCCCGGCGCAGCGGCCGCCGAGTCGGCGGGCTTCCTTTCCGGCGGCTTCGAGGACGCGCTTGGTGCGGGGAGAGATCCCGAGGGTGCCGCGCTGGCTCGAGTGTCCGGCGCCGACGGTCTGGGTGATTTGTTCGTTGACCAGGTCGGAGTCGATGCCGAGGCGCGTCAGCGTCGTCCCGGCGAGCCCCGGGTCAGCGGTGAGCGCGAGCAGCAGATGCTCGGTGCCCAGGTAGCGGTGGCGAAAGCGGCGCGCGTGGGCCTGGGCGGTCGTGAGCAGCGCGCGCCCGTCGTCGTCGAAGCCCTTCGGCCAAGCAGGGGCCGAAGCGGTGACGAAGCGCTGCTGGGCGGCCTGCTTGGTGACGCCCAGCGCCGCTCCGATCTCGGTCCATGAACGTTGTTCGACGCGCGCGAGGTGGACGTAGCGGTCCAGCAGCTCGTCGCCGCGGTCGCTGAGCTCGCCTGCCATCGCCGCGGCCATTGCGAGTCGCTCGAGGGCCCCATCGGCGCGTCCCTCGACGGTCGAAGAGAGCGCCTCGATACTCGGCATGCCATCCACGCCGTCAAGGTACGCTTGACGCGGATGTACGTCAAGCGGAGATTGACGCCTGCGGCGGGATCTGGTGACGATCATTGGGCGTTCTCCGTTGTCGCCACGGCCTCATCGAGGTCGGCGCGGCGAACCACGCCGATGAGCCTTCCCTCGGGCGCGGTGACGATGGCGGTCCGAGGTTGCGTGCGGCCAGGCGTTGTGCAAGGCCGTGCGCCGGGATGTCGGCGCGCACGGTTGACGACCCCGGTTCCATGACGGATTTGCTCGCGCGGTGGCGTCGTCGGGCGCCTGTTGCAGCGGCTGCTGCTCAGCCGGCCGAGCAGGACGGCGTCCTCGGTGGTGACGAGGGCGAAGCCGTAGGGGGAGTCTTCAACCTGCTCGCGAATCACGCCCACAGGATCGGCCAGGCCGCAGGTGACGATGTCGTCGGAAGTCAGGTTGCCCGCGGTCGGGACACCGGCGAGTTCGCCCTCGACCGGTAGGCCGTGCGCGCGCCAGTCGGCCTTGCCGGGCACGTAGTCGTAGACCTCGGTGAAGCCGAGCGTTTCGAGCCGGCACGCGGCTCGCGGGCTGATGTCTCATAGGTAGTCGTGGCGATTCACAACCACGGCGCGCGCGCGATCCAGGCCCGCGGCGGTGTTGCCGTCCAGTGCCTTGATCGGGATGTTGATGGCGCCTGGCAGATGGGTCTCTCAGTACTCGGGCTCGGGTAGCGCCTCCACGACTTGGACGCTGGCACCCATGAGGCGCTGGAGCTGGTCAAGCGCGATGCGCTTCGCCACGGTTTCCCTCTCCCTTCAGATCAAGCCGGTCAGCATCGCCCGGCGTCGATCGTGCGGCATGCTGCGACGTGCTCGGCGTTGTCCTGGAGCAGCTCCTGGAGGAGGCGGATGATGTGTCGGACTCGCTCGTCGGCGATCCGGTAGTGAATGGTCCGGTATTCGCGCCGGCTTTCGGCGAAGCCGCACCACCGTAGGCAGGCGAGGTGGTTCGACACCTTCGATTGCGGGAGCTCGAGGCGCTGGATCAGCTCGCCGACGCTCAGCTCGCCGTCGGCATCGAGGAGCTGGAGGATGCGCAGGCGGGTGGGGTCTCCGAGGCCGCGGAAGTACTTGGCCACGATGGTGCACGTGGGACTCGGCGTCGGCGGCCCGGCGGTGGGTCGGTCGGTTGCGGTGAACTCGGCCGGCCCGACGCGGAGGCGCGCACGTTGGCGCAGTCACGCACGGTCGGTCGGGGCCGTGGCCGCATTGGTGGTGGCGCGGTTGCGTGGCCAGCCTGTGAGTGCGGTGTTGGTTGCGTGTGGAGTGGCCGCGTCGGCAGCGATGCTGGTCGGCATCGTCGCGCTGGCGGTCCTGTCGCGCGACGCGGCGATGGACCGAGCCCTGCGGCAGCTGCCGGCTGAGCGGCGCGCGGCGCGTGCGACGGTTGACCGGACGCTCGCCAATCCCGGGGAGTACGCCCGGATCGACCAAGAGGTGACCGCCACGTTGCCGCGCGAGGGGTTTGGCACGCGCGTGGCGCGAGGGGTCTTGGCCAACGGTGTGCGTGCCGCCAACCGGATCGCCGATCGCACGCTCGCTCTGCGCGACGGACGCGTGGTCGCCGAGCGCGCCCCACCCAATGCCGACGAGCTTCTCGTCGTCGACCCGGCCGGGCTGGTGCGCCTGGACCCCCACCACCGCGAAGCCGCCGGGATCACCACCCGCGCCCGCGTCTCTGCGAGCGTCACTGGGCTCGCGCTGCGCGGCGAAGCCACGCGCCCCCCGACCATCCTTCCTTGCGGCCCGGCCGCGCCCCCGCGGCCACGCCGACCCGCGTGCCTTCAAACACGATCGCCGCACAACTCATCGCCGCCGAGCACCTCTACCGCTTCGACGGTCACACGATTCCGGCCCTCGGCCCGCTCACCCACACCTTCCCTGCCGGTCGGCGGCTGCACATCGTCAGCGGACCCTCGGGATCGGGCAAGACGACGCTGTTGCAGCTCCTCGCCGGCCTGGAGCGCCCCACCCACGGCCGCGTGCTGATCGGCGACTGCGACCTCAACCGACTCGACCGCACCCAGCTCGCCCAGCTGCGCCGGCGCGAGCTGGCACTCGTCGCGCAGGCCCCACCCCTCATCGAGTTCCTCACGGCCCGCGAGAACGCCGCATTGGCCGCGCTCATCCGTGGACACACCACCGCCGACGCCGGTCGAGACGCCGATGCAGCGCTGGCGGCCGTCGGTCTCCGAGCCGCGGCCGACGAGCGCGCCGACACCCCCTCGGGCGGACAGCGCGCCCGCCTCGCCCTTGCCCGCGCCCTCGCGAGCCACCCACGCGTGCTCCTCATCGACGAGCCGACCGCCAGCCTCGACCAAGCCAACGCCGCAAGTGTCGGCGCGCTCCTCGCCCGCCTCTGCAACGACAACGAACTGACCATCGTTTGCGCGACCCACGATCCGATCGTCGCGGGCCACGGCGATCACCAGCTCGACCTACCCGCTGAACGGCGAGCTATCGCTCGCGTACGGATATGGCCGGCCAGGCCATCAGCCCGTGGCGGGCTGGTCGAGCAGGGAGGCGAAGATGCGGCGTCCGACGTCGATCGCTTCGGGCAGCTCGAGGTAGGGCTCGGTGTGCGAGGTTGAGTCCGCGATGAAGTTGAGGTGCGGGCAACAGCAGGTCGCGCTTGGTCCTTCGCCCGAGAAGCCGATAGTCACGCCCGCCGTCGTGGGCTCCCACCGCGGCTCGCGGCCGGGATCGATCCGCACTCGGATGCGAGTGCGATCGGTCGGGTCACGCGAAGTGATGGTGGCGCGTTGGTCGGCGAGGTAGGGAACGCCGAGCGCGTCGATGGCGCACATGGCGAACACCTCGATGCCCGTGCCGTTCAGCCGCACGCGGTGCGGGGTCGGGCGGCCGGAGAAGGGGTAGGCGACCGCCACGCCGCCGCTGTCGTGGTCGCACCAGAGCACGTCGTGGCGTTCCAGCTCGGCGACGGCGGCGTCGAGGTCAACGTCGAGCTCGGCCGCCCAGCGCGCGAGACCCTCGGCGCCGGTGGGCTGGCCGTCGACGAAGGCGCGCAGGACCCGCTGATGGAGCCGTCGATGCGCCGGCGGAACGCCGTCCAGCCGGTCCCGGGCCGAGCGTTGACCGATGAGGCCGGCGGCCAGCGACCGGGCGCTGGCGGGTGCCGGGTTCGCACCGAGCGCCGCCATTAGCCACTCCTCGGCCGGGGCACCGGCCAGAGCGTCGCCGGTCTGGTAGAGCCGGCACCTGAGGCCGAAGTCCTCGCGCGCATCGGCCCCGGGCTCGACGTCGCGGCCGTCCACCCGCACGGTCGGTGATCCGAGGAATCGCAACCGCTGAGCCTCCTCGTCGGTCTCCACCCGGCGAAGTGTGATCTCAGCGTGCGCGGCGTCTTGTGCGACGAGCTCGCGCAGCCGCTCGAGGACGGGCTCGTGGTTGGGACATCCGTCGAAGTACAGAATCTCGATCGTCATCGGTCCCGCTGCCGCCGCCCGGGCGACGTCGCGCGCCGCCGCAGCCGGATGGCCAACACGAGCGCGGCGGCCAGGACGACGACGAGCCCGCCGATTAATCCGATGAGCGCGGTCGCCGTGAGGCCCCCGATCATGCCGACGACCAGCGGCAGCCCGGCGCAGCAGAAGACCGCTATCACCGCTGCGCCGATGCCGATCGACTCCCAGCGCGCCATCAGCACCGGCCGTCGATCGTGCTGCAGGCCGCGACGTGCCCGGCGTTGTCCGCCAAAAGCGCGTGGGCGAGGTCGATCAAGGCCCGCACCCGGTCGTCGGCGATGCGGTAGATGACTGCCCGCTGATCGCGCCTGGTCGCGACGAACCCGCACCAGCGCAGGCACGCCAAATGGGTCGAAACCGTCGCCTGCGGCAGGGCCAGGCGGTCGACCAGCGCGCCGACCGGCAGCTCCCCCTCGTCCGCAAGGAGCTCGAGGATCCGCAGCCGGGTGGGATCGCCCAGGCCGCGGAAATACTTGGCCACCAGCTCCGGCGCCGTCGGCGCCTCGGGCAGGCGGAACGGTCCGGACATCGTCGCTTGCGCCATATCGGCACTTGACGATATCGTATTCCGCCCATGTGTGCTGACGGGCTGATGACCGTGGGCGAGCTGGCGCGTAGGACGGGGCTGACGGTCAAGGCCATCCGCCGGTACGAGGCGCTGGGGTTGATCTACTCAGCCGGTCGCAGCGAGGGCGGCTACCGGCTGTTTGACGAATCGGCGCTGTGGTGTGCGCAGGTGATCGCGACGCTGCGCTCACTCGGGCTCACGATCAAGGAGATCGACGAACTCGCGCGCGCCTATCTCCAACGGCCCGGCGAGCCGATCGGCCCTCGCCTCGCCGCCCTCATCAGCGGGTCCGAGCGACGGATCGACGACCGCATCGGTGAGCTCGTGGCGGTCCGCGACCGCATTCGCGATTACCGCACTCGGCATGTCGCGGCGCTCGCCGGCCGGCCCGGAGGTGACCTGTTCGGCCGCGATCCGCGGCGCGGGCGGCGGGCCGCTTGACTCTGCCCCCGGGGGTAGGCCGCATCATCGGCGCCGACCCAAAAGGAGGACACACCGATGGGCACATACGTCGACCAGACCAACGCCTTGATCGGCCGCGTCGCAAAACGCGACCTCATCCCACACGCCATCCGGCGGCTGGCTGAGGGAGAGCCGGTCGCACTGGAGCGGCTCGCGAGAGCGGCCGGATGGTCCGTCGACGATGTCGAGGCCGCGCTCGACGCCCAGGTCAGCGCCGAGCGCGACGGCCAGGGACGACTGGTGGGGCGCGCGCTCACCCTTCGACCCACGCGCCATCGCTTCACCGTTGACGGTCGCCGCCTGTTCGCGTGGTGCGCGAGCGACGGGCTCATGCTCGCGGTCATTCTCGGCCGTCCGGGCGTGGTCGAGTCCACCTGTGCGCAGACGGGTCGGCCGATCCGTGTCGAGGCCGCGCCCGACGGAGTCCGGCGCGTCGACCCGCCGACGGCCGTCGTGCCAGCGGTAAGGCCCGTGGGTGAGCTGGCCGTCATGCGCGCGGACACCCGCGAGCACGGGCATTTCTTCGGCTCGATGGCGGCGACGGCGGCGTGGAGCGAAGCGCACCCCGAATGGGCACATCCACCCGGTCGAGGAGGCGTTCCGGCTCGACCGACAGGTCATCGAGCGCCTCGGCTGGCAATCGACCGCACCCCAGGCGGCCTGACCCGTCCGGGAGGGAACGACATGAACGCAACAGCACCCAGCAGCCCGGCCACGGCACCGCGACACACGCTGTCGGCCGCCGCCGCATGTGGCCGCATCGGTCCCATCGGCGCCGCCGCCCGCCTGGTCGTCGGGACCGCCCTGATCGTCCTGGCGCTGGTCTGGCGCGAGCCGCACTGGCGCGATGCCGCGCTTGGCCTGCTCGCCTTCCCGGGCGTGATCACCACCGCGTTCTGGCTTCGCGCCCGCGTGCGACCAGCGGCAGTGCGCGCGATCGGACCGATCGCCCAGGTGCTCAACATCGTGATCGCGACAGTGCTGTTCGCACTGCCGGCGACCGCCGGGCCGACCTTCGTCTTCTACGGCACCTCCATGCTCGTCGCCGCGCTGCGGCGCGCCGGGGGCTGTGAAGTCACCGCCATCTCCAACGTGCTGCTGCGCCGCGACGACCAGATCGGCTGCATGGTCTTTGCCCCCGTCGATCTAGCCGAGGCTCAACTTCGGCGTTCGCCATGACGATCGCCCGATCGGTTCGCCAGGCTGGGGTCGGCGAGGCTGACGCGGTCGGGCAACTGCTGCACGACTTCAACACCGAATTCAACGAGCCCACACCCGGCCCGCGGGCGGTGGCCGAACGCGTCACCAAGCTGCTGGCCGATGGCGACATCACCGTTCTCCTCGCAGGCGCCGGTCCGGACGGCCTGGCCGTGCTGCGCTTCCGCCCCTCGCTGTGGAAGGACGCGCTCCATTGCTACCTCGAGGAGCTCTACGTCGTTCCCGATCGGAGAGGCCGAGGGATCGGGCGAGCGCTGCTGGAAGCTGCGATCAACATCGCGCGCCGCGAAGGCGCGGCGGACATGGACCTGGGCACGGGCGAGGACGACACCGCCGCACGAGGCCTCTACGAAAGCCTCGGGTTCAGCAACCGGGAATCCAACGGCGCGCTGAACTTCGTCTACGAGCGGGAGCTGTGACGGCGAGGCTGACCGGGAGCTCCGCCGTTCTCCTCGTGGCCGACGTCGAACGCTCGGTCGAGTACTACCGCGACCGGCTCGGGTTCACCTGCGAGGTCTACGGCGGGCCACCCGATTTCATCGTCGCCCAGCGCGATGAAGCGTTCATCCTGATGGCGCTGTGCGAGGACCCCGAGCGGATCGTCCCCCACTGGCGAATCGTCCCCAACGTCTGGAACGTCTTCATCCGCGTCGACGACGTCGAGGCGATCTACGAGGAG
>Ga0075421_100007319_pt1 | contig 13512 bp, 10 predicted proteins | sample SoiMetdeltSBSDD5_FD_75292 | JGI IMG/M metagenome (GOLD analysis project Ga0075421, IMG submission 75292) | Bulk soil microbial communities from a Populus tree surrounding site in Tennessee, USA - Soil MetaG P. deltoides SBSDD5 | ecosystem: Environmental > Terrestrial > Soil > Tree plantation...
CCGTGATGGTGGTCTCGATGGTCGTGCTCGGCGGCATGGGCAACATCTGGGGCGTGATCCTCGGCGCGCTGCTGCTTTCGTTCGTGCCGGAGATCCTGCGCTGGACGGTCGACCCGGTGCAGCAGGCGATCTTCGGCAGGACGCTGATCGAGCCCGAAGTGATCCGCATGCTGATCTTCGGGCTCGCGCTGGTGCTGGTCATGCTGTTTCGGCCGGCCGGCTTGCTGCCGTCCGCCGTACGCAAGCGCGAACTGACGGAGCAGGCGCAATGAGCGTGCTGCTCGAAGCGCGCGAGGTAGCGAAGCGGTTCGGCGGCGTGCAGGCGCTCGATTCGATTTCGTTCTCGATCGAGCGCGGCGCGATCTACGGCCTGATCGGCCCGAACGGCGCGGGCAAGACGACGCTCTTCAATACGCTGACCGGCATCTACCCGACCGATGGCGGCGCCTACGTGTTCGACGGCAAGCCGCTGACCGGCCTCGCACCCGATCGCGTGGCTGCCGCCGGAATCGCTCGCACGTTCCAGAACATCCGGCTTTTCGCCAACCTCTCCGCGCTCGAGAACGTCATGATCGGGCGGCACGTCCGAACGCGCGCCGGCGTCATCGGCGCGGTGCTGCGCGGGCCCGCGACGCGCGCAGAAGAAGCCGGCATCGAGCGCCGCGCGGTGGACCTTCTCGACTATGTCGGCATCCGGGCGCGCGCGAACGACGCGGCCGGCAGCCTTCCCTACGGCGACCAGCGGCGACTCGAGATCGCGCGCGCGCTCGCAACCGATCCGAAGCTCCTCGCGCTCGACGAACCCGCCGCCGGCATGAATCCCTCCGAGACGCTCGCGCTGAAGCGGCTGCTCGAGCGCATTCGCGCCGACGGCGTGACGATCCTGCTGATCGAGCACCAGATGCGCCTCGTGATGAGCGTCTGCGACCGGGTCCTGGTGCTCGACTATGGCGAGCGCATCGCGGAAGGCTCGCCCGCCGAGGTTCAGCGCGATCCCAAGGTGATCGAAGCGTATCTGGGCATTCCGCATGCTGCTTGAGGTCAAGGGCCTCGAGGTCGGCTACGGCGGCATCCGCGCGGTGAAGGGCATCGATCTCGCAGTGGAAAAAGGCGAGCTCGTCTGCCTGATCGGCGCGAACGGCGCGGGCAAGACCAGCACGTTGCGCGCGATCTGCGGCCTCGTGCCGGCGCGCGCCGGAACCGTGCGCTACGAGGGGGCCGAGATCTCGCGCACGCCGGTGTACGAGTTGCCGCGCCGCGGCCTCGTGATGGTTCCGGAAGGCCGCGGCATCTTCCCGCAGCTTACGGTCGCGGAAAACCTGTCGATGGGCGCTTTCGCGCGCAACGACGCCGGGATTGCGGACGACGTCGAGCGCCAGTTCGCGACGTTTCCGCGCCTGCGCGAGAGAAGCACGCAAACCGCCGGCACGTTGTCCGGCGGCGAGCAGCAGATGCTGGCGATCGCGCGCGCGCTGATGGCGCGCCCCAAATTGCTGCTGCTCGATGAGCCATCGATGGGACTCGCGCCGCAGCTGGTGGCGAAGATCTTCGCGATCGTGCGCGAGATTGCGGCGCTCGGTGTCACGATCCTGCTGGTCGAGCAGAACGCGCGGCTGGCGCTCGAGGTGGCGAATCGCGGCTATGTAATGGAGTCGGGCGCGATCGCGCTGGCCGACGCAGCAAGCAACCTGCTCGCTGACGCGAAGGTCAGGGAAGCGTACCTGGGAGAAGGCGCGGCTTGAGGGCGCGGCGCCGGCCCAGCGGGTATCATTGCGGCCCATGCGTTCGCTCCGGGCCCGCTGGGCCTTGCTTGCCCTCGTTGCCTTGTCGCTCGCTGCGCTCGCAGTCGAGCTCGATACCATCACCGACCCCCAGATCGGCAAGCTCGCGCAGCAATTCGGCGCGACCGCGAAGACGCGCCTGAGCGACGGGCGCACGCTGGTCACGACCGCGAAGAACAAGGCGCTGCAGCAGGAGCGCGAAAAGCTGGAGCTGGTGAACGATTTCATGAATCGCACGCCCTTCGTAGCCGACGTGCAGCACTGGGGCAAGGAAGATTACTGGGCGACGCCGGTCGAGTTCCTGTCGACGAACGGCGGCGACTGCGAGGACTTCTCGATCGCGAAGTATTTCGCGCTGCGCTCGCTCGGCGTGCCGGACGAGAAGCTGCGCATCACCTACGTAAAAGAGATCGTTGTATACAATGAAGCGCACATGGTGCTCGCTTATTTTCCGGCGCCGGACGCCGAGCCCCTGGTGCTGGACAACATCAACAAGACGATCCGCCCGGCGTCTACCCGCACCGATCTTGTCCCCGTGTACAGCTTCAACGGCTCGGGCCTGTGGCTCGCCAAGGACCAGACCGGACGCGGCCAGTCGGTCGGCGGATCCGACCGCATCGGCCATTGGAAAGACGTCCAGGCGCGCTTGAAGGCGGCGCAGTGAGAGGCGGCGTGAGAGGGGGGGCGCGATGAAACTGTCCCGGCTGCTGATCGGGTTGATTTCGGCGATGTGGGTGCTGGTGTTCATCGGCACGCTGGCGATCGTCATCCAGAGCACCCGGGACTTCCTGCAAAAGACGCTCGAATCGCACGCGCAGGATACGGCGACGTTCCTCGGGCTTGCGATTACGCATAGCGGGCGCGTCAAGGACAAGGAAACGATCGAGCGGATGACCGCAGCGGTCTTCGATCGCGGCTACTACACCGAGATCCTGGTGAAGACCATGAAGGGCGAGCCGCTCGTGACCAAGAAGGTCGAGCAATCGGTCAAGGACGTGCCGCAATGGTTCATCGACTCGTTCCCGCTCGCCACCCCGCGGATGAACGCGATCGTCATGGACGGCTGGATCCAGGCGGCGCAGATCGAAGTGGTGAGCCATCCCGGCCACGCGTACGCCGAGCTGTATCGGATCTCGGTGCGTTCGACCTGGGTGCTGCTCGTCGTCGCGGTGCTGTCGCTGGTCACCGTGCTGGTCGTGCTGCGCTTCGCGCTCAAGCCGCTCGACGACATGGAGCAGCAGGCAATCAACATTTCGAAGCGCCAGTTCACGCTGCTGCCGAAGCTGCCGTGGGCGCGCGAGCTGCATCGCGTCGCGAACGCGATGAACGGGATGGTCGTCGCGGTGGAGCGGATGCTGACCGAGCAGACCGACCTCGCCGAGAAGATGCGCAAGAAGGCCTACATCGATTCGGTCACGGGCCTGATGAACCGCAACGACTTCGCCGAGCGGCTCGCGCACCTGATTGGCGCGCCGACCCGGTTCCCGTCCGGTGTCCTCGCGCTCGTGCGCGTGCGCGGCTTCGCAGCGTTCAACGAGAAGAACGGCCGGGCCGAAGGCGACGCGTTGCTGAAGCGGATCGCCGGGCTGCTCGCCAAGGTCATCGAGAAACGCCCGCAATCGCTGCTGGCAAAGCTGGACGGTCCCGAGTTCGGGATCGTGGTTCCCGAGGTCGCGGAAGCCGACGTGCCTGCGCTCGGCGACGAGATGCTCGCGGCGCTGGCCGAGATCGAGGAGTTCCCGCGCACCGAGACCAGCGTGATGACTTCGATCGGCATGGCGTACTACCGCTATCACGCCGCTGCCACTTTCGGCAAGCTGATGTCGACGGTCAGCGGCGCGATCGCGGTCGCGCAGGCGCGCGGGATCCCGGCGTGGCACCTGCAGGCGCAAGAACTCGCCGAGCAGGCGACGGCGATGTACACCGAAATAAACAATATGTTCCGGGTCGGCCTGCCGGCCGAGCGCGTGGTGCTGCAATTCCAGGCGCTGCGCCCGTGCCGGGTCCCGGAGACCGAATGGGCGTACCGCAGCGAGTCGGTGGTGCGAATCGTCGATTCGAGCGGCCAGTTGATCCGCGCGGGCGAGTTCATCGCGACCGCCAAGCGCCTCGGCGCGCTGCAGCTGCTCGACCGGGTCGTCGTCGACAAGGTGATGCAGCGCATCGCGACCGAAGGGCCGGTGCGCGGCGGAGCCACCGCGGTGAATCTCTCGGTCGACACGATCATCGACCCGACGTTCGTCGAATGGCTGCACGGCAAGCTCGCGGCGCAGCCCGAAGTCGCGCGCCATATCATTCTCGAAGTCGCCGAGCACGCAATCATCGCCAACATCGGCGCGGTGAAGGCGGCGTTCAGCCGGCTGCGCGAGACCGGCGTGCGCCTGTCGATCGACCGCTTCGGCCAGAGCACGGCCTCGGTCGGCTACCTGCGCGGCCTGGAGGTCGACTACATCAAGATCGACGGCAGCTATACGCGGGGCATGGTGGATTCGACGGATCGGCAGTTCTTCGTTCAGGCGCTCGTGGGCATCGCCCACGGCCTGAACATCCAGGTCGTCACCGAGTACATCGAGACGGAGAAGGATTTCGAGCTCGCCCGCAGTCTCGGGGTCGATGGCGCGCAGGGCTACTTCATCGGAAGGCCGGAATGAGCGCAGTGCAAAACCCGGGCGGAGGCGCGGCGCCCCAGCAGGGCCACGCGGCTACCGCCGAGCAGAAGAAAGCGCAGTGGGCGGTGCCGACGCGCGGCGCAACGGCGGACGACCCGCTCGTCAAGTGCCTCGTGCTGCTGACCCGCATCTTCAACCGCCCCTTCTCCGAAGAGACGTTGTGCGCGGGGCTGCCCCTGGTGGACAGCAAGCTCACGCCCGAGCTTTTCGTGCGGGCCGCAGAGCGTGCGGGCCTCACCGCCAAGGTGTCGCGCAGGCCGCTCGAGCGGATTTCGCCGCTCGTCCTGCCGGTGGTGCTGCTGCTCGAGAACGCGCAGGCGTGCATCCTCAGGTCGGTCAAGGCGGACGGGCGCTGCGAGATCGTCGATCCGGACACGGGCGGCGCTTCCGAGCTCGGGCTCGAGGAGCTTCGCAAGCTCTACACCGGCCACGCGATCTTCGTGCGGCAGCAGCTGCAGTTCGACTCGCGCACCGAGCACAGCGCCGTTCCGCGGGTCGAGCACTGGTTCTGGGGCGTCGTCCGGCACGCCTGGCCGATCTACGGCGAGGTGCTCGTCGGGTCGATGCTGATCAACGTGTTCGCGCTGGTCATGCCGCTCTTCATCATGAACGTCTACGACCGCGTCGTGCCGAACGACACGACGGAGACGCTGTGGGCGATGGCGGCCGGCGTGCTGATCGTGCTGCTCTTCGATTTCGGCATGCGCATGCTGCGCGGCTATCTCGTCGACATCGCGGGCAAGCGCATCGACGTCATTCTCTCGGCGAACATCTTCGAGAAGGCGCTCGGCATTCGAATGGAGGCCCGCCCCTCGTCGGTCGGATCGTTTGCGAGCAACATCCACGAGTTCGAGTCGTTCCGGGAGTTCATCACGTCGGCGACCATCACCGCGCTCGTCGACCTGCCGTTCGTGATCCTGTTCATCGGCGTGATCTTCTGGATCGGGGGCTACCTCGGCTATGTGCTGGTGCTCGCCGTGCCATTGATCCTCCTGATCGGGCTCATGCTGCAGCGCCAGCTCGGCGAGATCATCCAGCAGACGTTCCGCTACTCGGCGCAGAAGCAGGGCCTGCTGATCGAAAGCCTCTCCTCGATCGAGACGCTGAAGTCGATTTCGGGCGAAGGCGTGCTGCAGCGCAAGTGGGAGCAGCTGGTCGGAACGGTCGCCCGGCTCGGCATCAAGGCACGCACGCTGTCGTCGGCGATCGTCAACGTCTCGCTCACGGTGCAGCAGCTGACCAGCGTCGGGGTCGTGGTGTTCGGCGTGTATCTGATCGCCGAGCGCGAGCTCACGGTCGGCGCGCTCGTCGCCTGCACGATCCTGACGTCGCGCGCGCTCGCCCCGCTCGGCCAGGTGGCCGGCCTGATGACCCGCTATCACCAGTCGGCGGCCGCGCTGCGCACGCTGCACAACGTCATGCAGCTGCCGATCGAGCGCCCGGCAAACCGCAGTTTCGTGCACCGGCCGCACATCCGCGGCGAGATCGAATTCCGCGGCGTCACCTTCAGCTACCCGAACCAGAAAACGCCCGCGCTTTCGAACGTGTCGTTCAAGCTCGCCGCGGGCGAGCGCGTCGGGCTGATCGGTCGCATCGGGTCGGGCAAGTCGACCATCGAGAAGCTGGTGCTCGCTCTGTACAAGCCGACTTCGGGCTCGATCCTGATCGACGGGGTCGACATCAACCAGATCGACCCGGCGACGCTGCGCAAGAACATCGGCTACGTCCCGCAGGACATCGTGCTGTTCTACGGCTCGGTCAAGGAGAACATCACGTTCGCCGCGCCGTATGCCGACGACGCGGCGCTGGTCCGCGCCGCCGAGATCGCCGGCGTCACCGAGTTCGTGCATCCGTCGGCGCAGGGATTCGACCTGCACATCGGCGAGCGCGGCGAGGGGCTTTCGGGCGGGCAGCGCCAGACCGTGGCGATCGCGCGCGCGCTGCTGCTGGACCCGCCGGTGCTGATCATGGACGAGCCGACCAACTCGCTCGACAACCGCTCGGAAGAAAACTTCAAGATGAAGCTCGACAAGGCGATCGCCGGAAAGACGTTCCTGCTGGTGACGCACCGCGCCTCGCTGCTCTCGCTGGCGCCGCGGCTGATTGTGCTCGATAATGGAAAACTTGTAGCCGACGGCCCGAAGGACCAGGTCATGCAGGCGCTGTCGGGGGGCAAGATCAGTGTCGCAAAGCGCGGGTGAGGACTCACAGCCGGACGCATCGCCGGCCCGTTTCCTGCGCGAGAGGTGGCGCACGCTGGCCAAGGAATTGATGGGGCACGTGAAACCCGGAAAAGCGTTGCCGACGCTGGATCGGCGTGAAGACATCGAGTTCATGGGCGAGACGGCCGCGGCCGCGTTGCAGGGTCCGCCGGTGTACTCGCACGTCCTCATCTGGGGTTCCGTGGCCTTCGTGGCCGTGTTCGTCGCCTGGGCCGCGTTTGCGACGATCGGCGAGACCACCGTCGGCGAAGGCAAGGTGATCCCGTCGAGCCAGGTCCAGGTGATCCAGAACCTGGAAGGCGGGATCGTCGCCGAGATCAAGGTGCGAATCGGCGAGGTCGTGCGCAAGAACCAGGTGCTGGTGCTGATCGACGATACGCGCTACGCGTCGTCGTTCCAGGAGAACAAGGTCAAGAACGACGCGCTGACGGCGAAGATCGCGCGCCTGAACGCCGAAGTCAGCGGCAAGAACTTCGAGCTGCCGCAGAAATTCGTCAAGGACAACCACGACCTCGCCGACCGCGAGTTGACGCTGTACCGGTCGCGGCAGGCCGAGTTCAACGCGAACACCTCGGGCTTGCGCCAGCAGATCGATCAACGCACGCAGGAGCTGAAGGAAAAGCGCGGGCGGCTGGTCCAGATCCAGGCGAGCCTGAACCTGCTGACCAAGGAGCTGACGATGTCGCGTCCGCTGGTCAAGGCCGGCGCGATGTCCGAGGTCGAGCTGCTGCGCCTGGAGCGCCAGGAGAACGATCTGCAAGGCGAGCTCGACTCGACGAAGATCACGATCCCGCGGCTCGACGCGGCCGTCGCCGAGGCGCGGAACAAGCTGGACAGCTACGTGGCGAAGTTCCGCAACGATGCGCTGGCCGAGCTCAACCAGGTGCGCGCCGAACAGGAGGGCTCCTCGGCGACGAGCGTCGCCCTCAAGGACCGGGTCGAGCGCGCGGTCGTTCGCTCGCCGGTCACCGGTACCGTCAAATCGGTAAAGGTCACGACCGTCGGCGGGGTCGTCCAGCCAGGCTCCGACCTGCTGGAGATCGTGCCGCTCGAGGACAACCTGCTGGTCGAGGCGCGCGTCAAGCCGCGCGACATCGCCTTCCTGCGGCCCGGGCAGGACACGCTGGTGAAGATCACGGCGTACGATTTCTCGATCTACGGGGGCTTTCCGGCGAAGCTGGAGAACATCAGCGCCGATTCGATTACCGACGAAAAGAAGGGCGAGAGCTACTACCTCGTGCGTGTGCGGACCAGCAGCACGATGCCGGAGCGCCATGGCCAGCCCCTGGCGATCATTCCCGGCATGACCGCGACCGTGCACATCCATACCGGGGAGAAGACGTTCCTGCAGTATCTGCTCAAGCCGATCATCAAGACGAGGGAACTGGCGTTCCGCGAGCGTTGAGCGGGCGCATGCAGGCGTTCGCACAGGGGAATCGGGCGTTTGAGCCATGGCCATACTGATCGCCACCCGCGATTCGGAGCTTGAGCAGCGCTGCCGGCGCGCCGCGAGCGCCGAGCACGAGCTCGAGCTCGTGACGAGCGCTGGCGCGCTGACCGAGCGCATCGCCGCGCGCGAGCCGACCGCGGTCCTGCTCGATTCGGACCTGCTGGACAAGCCGCTGGAACGGCAGGTCGGCGAGATCGTCGCCCAGGCCGGCCAGGCGCGCGTCATCGTGCTGACGCCGGTGTTCATCGAAGACGAGGAGATCGCGCTGCTCAAGGCCGGCGCGAAGGGCTGCTGCAGACGCGGCGTCGACCCCGATTCGCTACAGCAAGTGCTGAGCGTGACGGCGAACGGCGGTGTCTGGGTGACCCGCAGCCTGCTGCCCCGGCTGGTCAGCGAACTGCGCAAGTATGTGGACGCGCATCGCAAGCCGGCCGAGACGCCGGCGAATGATGCGCTGGCCGAACTGACCCAGCGGGAGCGCGAAATCGTGCGCCTGATCGTCGAGGGAGCTTCGAACAAGGAAGTCGCCTCCAGCCTGAACATCTCCGAGCGCACCGTAAAGGGGCACCTGTCCAACGTTTTCCAGAAGCTTGGGGTGGCCGATCGCCTCAAACTGGTGCTCCTGGTCCGCGGAGAGCGGGTGGCCGGCACGCCGTCGCAGGGCCGCAGGCCCTGAGTCGCGAGAAACAGTCGCCGAAAAGATTCTCAGCGGCTGGTAAATGGTTTACGATTGAACCACTTGGGGAGACTCTGTTGCGGCCGTGCGACATGCCGGGATGCGCCCCTGCCCGGCAGCCAATAATCCATTTACGACAAGCCCTTGACGGGCTATGGTGACAGGGAATCTAGAAGATTTGGGGGGCGCGGCCGCGCGCTTCGACTAGGAAAAACGAGGTGAAGAAATGACGATCAAGTTTTCCGTACGCACGGTAGTCGGTGCGGTCGCCCTGGCAATGAGCGGGTTTGCGGCGGCTGAAACGTTGAAAGAGGTTGTGACGTTCGCCATCGAAACGCATCCGCAGGTGCTTGGCGCCGCGAAGCGCAAAGGTGCTGCGGATTCCGCAATCGATGCGGCGCGCGGCGGCTACTATCCCAAGATCGATTACCTGTTGGGAAGCGGGCGCGAGCACACCAAGAACGCCATCACGCTGGTGACAAATCCCAACTGGGTTGAGATGAATCGCAAGCAGGAAGGCATGATCCTCAACCAGATGATCTTCGACGGCATGGGCGTGTCCGGCGAAGTCGACCGCCGCAAGGCGATCTCGGATTCATCGGCGCACCGCGTGTACAGCGCCGCGGAAGATACCGCGCTGCAGACGATCGACGCCTATCTCGACGTGCTGAAGAACGTCGAGCTGGTGAGCTACGCGAAGGAGAACCTCGCGGCGCACAACCGCACCTTCGATCAGGTCAAGCTGCGCGCCGACAAGGGCGTGGGACGCCGGGCCGACTTGGAGCAGATCGATGCCCGTCTCGCGCTGGCCATCTCGAACCTGGCGGCCGCCGAGAGCACGCTGCGGGATGCCGAGATCGCGTACCTGAAGGTTGTCGGCAAGATGCCGCTTTCGCTGACGCGCCCGGAGGCGCCGCAGATTCCGCCGTCGGCGGAAGAAGCGGTCAAGGTCGCGGTGCTGAACCACCCGATCCTGAAATCCGCGCTGTCGGACGTCGACGCCGCGCAGGCGCAGCGCGAGATCGCGCGGTCGTTTTTCTTCCCGCGCATCGAGCTCGAAGCGAGCTACTCGGACAACAAGAACATCGACGGCCTCGCCGGCCCGAACCGGGACCGCCTCGTCATGCTCTGGCTGAAGTGGAACATTTTCCGCGGCGGGTTCGATTACTACCGCGACGAAGAGACCGCGCAGCAGATCAACGAAGCGCAGGAAATCGCCCGCAACACCAACCGGCAGGTCGAAGCCGCGGTGCGGCTGGCGTACAACGCGTTCGCAACTGCACGCGACCGGATGCCGTCCCTCGATCGCTACGTGAAGGCGAGCGATGCGACGCGCGACGCCTACTCGAAGCAGTTCGCCATCGGCCAGCGCACGTTGCTCGACCTGCTCGATAGCGAAAACGAATTCTTCACTTCGCGCAGCACCTACATCAACGCGTTGTTCATCGAGCTTTCGGCCCGCTACCGCGTGCTCAATGCAATGGGCAACCTGATGCAGGCGCTCGACATCAAGCCGCCGCAGGAGGGGTTGGCAAGGGCGGCGAACAGCATGATGCCGCCCGAGGAGAAGCAGGCCCAGGCACCGAAGCCGCAAAACGCGGCAGCCAGTGCGCAGCCGGCAGCATTGAGGGAGCCGCAGGTGCAGCAAAAGCCCGCGGAAGAGAAGCGTTCGGAAGTGTTCCAGCCGAGCGAAGCGATGCGTGCGCCGGAGCCGCGCAGCGAGGCGCCGCAGCCGGTTCGGGTTTCGGAAAACAAGGCGGTCGCGCCGACGCCGGTAACCCAGGCACCGGTCGCATACGTCCAGGCACCTGCCCTCGCACCCGCGCCGGCACCCGTGGCCGCGCCGGCGAAGGCACAGGACACGGCGAGCGCGGCGGTGGAAGAGCGTCGACTGACGCTCCAGGACTAGCCGATCATGCCGGTCCATCGGGCCGGATTCGGAACGGGGCGGCAACGCCCCGTTTTTTCGTCTGCTGCAGGAACTGCATGCCGTACGTGAGCCGCGATTCGTCGGGCAAGATTTCCGGCGTGTTCGAGCATGCCGAGGTTGCCGTCGCCGAGGAGATCGGCGCGGATGATCCCGAGCTGAAGCGGTTTCTCATAGAGCAGGGCCTGTCGACGCCGGACTCGGCGCGACAGGTGCTCGAGGAGAGCGATCGCAAGATGATCCGCCTCGTCGACGACCTGATCGACCTGATGATCGAGAAGGATGTGATCAAGTTCACCGACCTGCCCCCTGCGGCGGGAGAAAAATACCTGCATCGCCAGGTCGCGCGCAGACGCTTGCAGCAGATCATCGTTGGTGAAGACGACATCCTGTAGCCGGGCGGCAAGCCGCCTAAACGATCCCCTGTTTCTTTGGCGCCTGCTGAGCGCCCTGCTGCTTGCCGCAGGCTGCGGCAGCGCCGTCGCGGCTGCCGCACAGCCGCTCGTCGAGGTCGCTGCGTTCGGCGCCGCTCCGGTATCCGGGGCCGAAGCCTCCAGCGGACCGATCTCCCGAATGGGCGACCTGCTGCTGCGACCGGAAAGCCGGCGCAAGGCGGCGAATGAGTTCGAGATGCGGGCGGCGGCAGGCGAGACCTGGCTGGACCTGCTGGGGCGCGCGAGTGCGCTGCTCGGCTCCGCGACGCTGAAGGATGCGTCGGCGATACGGGGCATCGCGCTGCTGCCTCCGCTCGACGCCGGAAAGTACGTCCGCCTGCGCTCGGTCCAGGGCAGCCGCCAGGTCGAGATCGACTACGTCGTCAGCGTCGAGGAAGGCTACACGATCGTGGTGGACCCGGCCGGCGTGCAGGTCAAGCGGCACGCCAGCGACGCCAAGCTCGTGCAGAAGATGCGTTCGGATCCTGCGAAGGCGTCGCTGTTCACCGCGACCGACGCGATCGGCCTGCCGGAGGCAATTGTGCTGCAGCTGGTCGAGATCTTTGCCGGCGACGTGGATTTCCTTCGCGAGCTGCATCGCGGCTACCGCTGCACGCTCGCGTACGAAGTGAGCTATCGAGACGGGGTGATCGACCAGGCGGGCCGCATCCTCGCGGTCGAGCTCGTGATCCACAACCGTCGCTTGCAGGCGTACTACTTCGACGAGGGCAAGGGCGGCGGGTACTACACCGAGACGGGGCGCAGCATGAAGAAACTTTTTCGCAAGTCCCCGGTGGAGTTCTCGCGCGTCACGTCGAATTACACGCTCGCGCGGTTTCACCCGATCCTCGGGCTTTGGCGCGCGCATCGCGGCGTCGACTACGCGGCGCCGCTGGGATCGAAAGTGCTCGCCACCGCAGACGGCACCGTGGATTTCGCGGGCGAGCACGGCCAGCTCGGCAAGGTGGTGATCCTGCAGCACCAGAACCGCTTCCTGACCTACTACGGCCACCTGCACCGCTTTGCGGCGGGCCTCGCGCCGGGAAGCATGGTGGAAAGCGGTCAGGTCATCGGCTACGTCGGCATGACCGGGCTGGCGACGGGCCCCCACGTGCACTACGAGTTTCACGCGCGCAACGGGACGGGCGACTGGGTGAGCGTGCCGGCGCCCGAGCACGTGGAAGCCCCCCCGGCGAATTCTCCCGCCTACTTCAAGGCCATAGAGGGCTACCGCGGCCAGTTGGAGCTGGCGGCGAGCGCCCATTTCGTGATCCTGGACTGACGGGCGCGACGTGATAAACCCCACAAACGGGACTAAGGTACTGATACCAATGGCGCTAACGCTGTAAGGCCGTCCGCCGCAGAATGCGGACCGTGAGCTTGGGCAAAGTGATGCCCGGAAACGATTAGAAAACCCCTAGGAGGGTACGCAAATGGCTGCAACAGGGAAGATACTCGGGACCGTAACGTCGGTAGTCGGCGAAGCCAAGGCAACGGCGGCGGACGGCACCGTTCGCATTCTTCAGGTCGGCGACACCGTCCGTAGCGACGAGACGATTACCACGTCGGCCGCGGGTGCGGTCAACATCGCGCTCGAGAACGGCAAGACGCTCGACTGCGGTGCGAATACCGACCTCAGCCTGCACGAGAGCATTCTCGGCGTATCGACTGCAGCGGTTACTTCCAAGCCTGCAGCCCCCGGTTCCGTTGAAGCCCTGCAACAGGCGATCGCTTCCGGCCAGGATCCCTCCCAGATTGCCCCTGCCACGGCAGCCGGCGGCGCGCCCGCTGCGGGCGGCGCAGGTGACGGCGGCGGCGGTTCGGCGGTCATCCTCGAGCAAGCGAATACGGCAGGCATCGTTGAGTCGGGTTTCCCGACTGGGGGCGGCTCGATCACGTTCCCGACCCCGGAATTCGAGTTGCAGAACCCTGAAGAGGAGCCCCCGGCCGTCTCTGTTTCGGTCCAGGTGCAGGTACAGGTGCAGGTTCAGGTGGAAGTCGACGTCTCGATCGAGGCGCAGCCCGTCGTCAATGGCCCGTCCGAAGGCGGCGTATTCGCAGTTTCCGCCTCCGGCGACGCCGTGAGCCTGATCGAAGGCACCGCGGATGGGACGATCACGATCCCATTCGTCATCACCCTGGACAAGGTTTTCGACACCGATGTGCAGGTGACCTATCAGATCGTGCCGGATTCGGCCTCGACCCCGTCCGATTTCTTTGACGGCGAGTTGACACAGACGATCACGATTCCGGCGGGCGAGACCTCGTTCGTCGTGCCGATCCAGATCGTGCGCGACCATTTCGTCGAAGGCCACGAGAGCTTCCATATCGTTCTGCTCGACGCGACGAATGC
>Ga0075421_100007320_pt1 | contig 13512 bp, 17 predicted proteins | sample SoiMetdeltSBSDD5_FD_75292 | JGI IMG/M metagenome (GOLD analysis project Ga0075421, IMG submission 75292) | Bulk soil microbial communities from a Populus tree surrounding site in Tennessee, USA - Soil MetaG P. deltoides SBSDD5 | ecosystem: Environmental > Terrestrial > Soil > Tree plantation...
TGCGCACACTGTCCGACCGGCCGACTCCCTGGAATCCATACGGCAAGCTGATGCCTGGGCGCGTGAACAAGCCGGTCTGCAGTTGTCGCATCACGCCGGCATCGTGTAGAACGCAAGCCCGAGGATTGCATATACCGCGATCAGAAGAACGCCTTCCATCCAATTGGACTCGCCATCAAGCGCGATGAGATTCACGATCCCGATAGAAAGCGCGATTGCTGCGATTTCAAAGGTGCTGAACAGCAGATCCAGCGGCCGTCCGAACGCATAGCTGGCAAAGACAAGGACCGGGGCCACCAGCAATGCCACTTGCAGACTCGACCCGACGGCGATATTCACCGCCAGATCCGCCTTGTTCTTGAGAGCAACGAGAACTGCCGTGCTGTGCTCCGCTGCGTTCCCCACGATCGCTACCACAAACACGCCGACAAAGATGTCCGTCATACCCAACTGCTCGGCTGTGTGTTCGATGGCACCCACAAGGAATTCACTGAGCAGAGCGATCAGGACTGTGCTTGCCAGCAGAATCGCTCCAGATAGCCACAGCGGCACGCGCGCGAGTCCCAGTGCCGCGTCGGAATCCGCATCTGCTTCGCCGACGTAAAGGTGTTTGTGCGTATGCAAGGCAAAGATCAGGCTCAAGATGTACGTGATGATTAAAACAATCGAGATTTCCAGACTTAAAGTCCGCTCTAGTTTGGCTAAATCGCCGCCGGCCAGCCGGTGAAAAAGGCCGGGAACAATCAAAGCAATCGCGCTCAGAGCCAGCAGTGTCGCAGACAGCGAAGCCGCCGTTCGATTGAACTTCATGCTAGGGTATTTCGACCCGCCTGCAATAAAGGACAGACCCAGTACGAGCAGTATGTTCCCGATGATGGACCCCGTAATCGACGCCTTCACAACTTCGTGAAGTCCAGCCCGCAGCGCCATAAGAGCAATGATCAATTCGGCAGCGTTCCCGAATGTCGCGTTTAACAGGCCGCCGATACCGGAACCCAGATGCTCCGCCATCCACTCGGTGGCGCGGCCCATCCAACCCGCGAGCGGGATAATTGCCAGCGCGGACACGGCAAAGACATAAACGGGATTGGCGTGTGTCAGCTCCAGGACAATCGCCGCAGGTACCAGAAGCAACATCCAATTGAGGGGGCTCTTCATGCTCAGCGGACTAGACATGGCTGAGAATTATACGCGGCCTGCGCGCAACGCCGCAGAAAGCAAACGGGCCCGCTGATTTGGAAATCAGCGGGCCTGTTGATCGGAACTCGAAACCGTTACTTTTTAGGGCTAGCTCTTTTCCTTTTCAAAAATGCCAAACCTGCCAGGCCCGAACCCAGGAGCAGGACGGAGCTTGGTTCCGGAGCCAATTGCGGAGGAAGGCAGTCACCAATGCAAGTGTCGGTGAGCGATCCGCCATATTGGAAGGCGACACCTGTGATCGAAAGATTGGAGCCGGCACCCGATAACGTAAACGTCACTTGATCCTTGATTAGTGGGAAGTTACCCGTTACTGACGGGTTACCGTTTGCCGTGTTGTCACCCGCCGACAAAATACCGTAATTAATACCCTGCAAGGCCGTAGAACCATCCAAATTCGAACCGTTGAAATTAGCCTGGCCGAAGAGAGTACCTAAACCAGCGCTACTGATTCCGTCATTCAGTCCACCGGGCGCCCCCGCCAGACTATTCCCATACGCCCACTCACCACCGACGTTACCGCCTCCATTTGCACCGAAGAAGACTGTACTTCCTCCGCTAAGGACTGCAGAAACGGGTGTGAGCGCGGTGTTGCCGGTCACCCCAAAAAAGAGTGCCGTGAGGACGTCCGCTGGAGCAAGAACGTCGGCTCCCGAGGTATTTGTCAGAACTAAGGTCAGTTCTCCTGTTCCTGTGTTCAGAGTGAATTGAGCGGACGCTGCCAGATTGCCACTGGATACGCTCGTCGTGTGCGTATTGTTTCCCGCGTTCAAGGTGAACGAGTCCGCCATCGCGGGTAAAGCGACTCCGAGACTTGCGAGCAAAATCGTGAATAAGGAAACGATCATTCGTTTCAAAGTCAAATTTCCACCTTTCTCTCGTCGCCTTCCATGGCGACCAAGAACTCGCAGTTCAACGGGATCGGCCAGCCGATTAAGTCATTAATTCGCATTTACTTACCGACCGCCAAGGGTCGCTTGACAGCGAGAATGACAATCACACTTGTACACACCGATCGGATTTATGTCGAGAGACTTTTCAAAATTTTGACAGATGTCGATATTCAGACAGCGTGCGATCTGTAAGAACACTTTTACAGCCCAATAAATTCAGCGCTTCGCTTACTTCCTTAGGGCGGATAACGTCTGACTTTTGTGCGCGTGGGGATTTGAATTTGAACGTAAACTGAAGACTCGTGCTCCGATGCTACAATCAAACCTGATGATTCAAACTATAGGAAAATCATGTTAGGCAGCATTTTCTCCAACATTGGTGTAGCGATGGTGGTTCTTGGAATCATCATCGTTCTTCACGAGCTCGGCCATTTCCTCGTGGCGAAATTCTTCAAAATCAAGGTTGAAACCTTCTCTGTTGGGTTTGGGCCTCGGCTTATCGGTTTTCGGAAGGGGGATACCGACTACCGCATCAGTGCATTTCCACTGGGCGGCTACGTCAAAATGGCCGGGGATACCCCCAGTGACACGTTGACTGGGGAGGCGCATGAATTCCTCTCCAAGCCAAAATGGCAGCGATTCCTGGTTGCGGCCGCTGGTCCACTGATGAACATCCTCCTGGCGGTTGGTTTGATTGCCGGCCTCTACATGTATGGGACCGACGTGCCCGAGTTTCTCGTTGGTCAGGCCGTTGTCAATGTTGTCGAGCCCGGCTCGCCGGCCGATAAAGCCGGAATCAAGCCCGGAGATCAGATCGTTTCCTTTGACGGCAGGGAGAGACCGGACTGGCAGGCGGTTCAAAACACCGTTATCACCAGCGCCGGACGCGAGCTTCCGATTGTGATTGAACGCGATGGCAATCGGATGGACCTGACGCTCACTCCTCAGCGCAAGGGACGAGAAGAAGCCGGGGATGCGGGAATGTATCCTTTTTACCGGCAGTTGGTTCAGGATCTTCAGCCGAATTCGCCGGCGCTGGTTGCAGGTATCCAACGCGGGGACGAAATCATCCGTGTGAACGGAATCGATATTCGGAACAGTGGACGGACGCTGCAGCAGATCATCCAGCAGATTCCTGACGAGACTTTTCCGGTTACGGTCCTGCGTGGCGGCAAGGAAATCGAGATGAAGGTCACGCCTGTGATGCAGGAAAATCGCAGGATGATTGGAATCGTGCTGCAGTGGCCGACGGTTCATATCAAGCTCGGCACACTGGCGGCCATGCAAAAGTCGATCGAAACCAACAAGGAAAACGCTGCGTTGATCTTCCAGGTCATCGGCAGGCTGCTGAAACGCGAAGCGTCCGTAAAGCAATTGGATGGACCGATCGGCATCATCAGTTATTCGGGTCGGGCGTACCAGGAAGGCTTCGTCACGCTGTTCATGTTCATGGCGCTGATCAGTTTGAATCTGGGAATACTGAACATCATGCCGATCCCGATTCTTGACGGCGGAGTCATGCTGCTTCTCATCATCGAATCACTGATGGGCAGGGACCTGAGTCTGCGGATGAAGGAACGCATCGTTCAGGCCAGCGTCGTTTTCATTTTGATGCTGATGGTGATTGTTCTTTATAACGACGTGGTGAAATTGCTTCCGCCTTCACAGTCGGCTCCATGAAGACACTGAGCCCGGAAATGCAGGTCTTCATGGAGTACCTGCAGGAACACAAACTTAAACTCACACCTCACCGGCAGCTCATTCTCGACACGTTTTTGGAAAACGAAGGTCACCGCAGTGTCGAGGATATCCATCGTGTGGTGCGGGCAGAAGATCCGCGTGTCGGTTACACCACGGTCTACAGGACGATGAAGCTTCTGGCCGAGTGTGGCCTCGCTCGAGAAATCGATCTTGCCGACGGCATCACGCGTTACGAACACCTCTACAATCACGCGCATCACGATCATATGATCTGCATGCAGTGTGGAAAGTCGATCGAGTTCTATGACCCGGATATTGAAACGCTTCAGGATGAGGCGTCCGAGCACTTTGGCTTCAAGGTGCTGGACCATAAGCTTCAGATTTACGGGTTATGCAGCGACTGCCGCACTAAGCACTAGTCCGCTCTCGTACCAACTCTACCGCACATCGCATCGCCGCTTGCATCGCCGATGGATCAGCCTCGCCTTTTCCTGCGATCGCGAACGCTGTTCCATGGTCCGGTGAGGTCCGCACATACGGCAAACCAAGCGTAACGTTCGTAGCCTCGCTGTGCGCGATCAGCTTAATCGGAATCAGGCCCTGGTCGTGATACGGCGCGATCACCACATCAAATTCTCCGGAATGCGCGCGATAGTAAAGGCTATCGGCTGAATGCGGGCCGGATACGCGGATACCCTCGGCCGCGCATTGCCGGACAGCGGGCGCAAGGATATCGAGATCCTCGCGTCCGAACATGCCGCCTTCACCGGCGTGAGGATTGATCGCGGCAACCGCAATGCGTTGTTGTCTGAATTGAGCGTCGACGAAACGGATGAGCCGGAGGTAATGATCTGTCGACAGCTGAGCAAGCGCATCACGCAATGAGACATGAATCGTCGCCAGCACGACTTTAAATGTCGGGGCGAAGAATGCCATTGCGTACTGCTCAACAGCGGCGCGCTCAGCGAGAAAGTCCGTCTGTCCATGGAAAGAAGGGCCAATGGCCTCTTTGGATACCGGCGCCGTTACGATCGCATTGACCTTACCGGCAAGCGCTTCCGCACTGGCTGCTTCCAGATAGGCAAGGGCGCGGCGGCCCGCATCCGGAGTGAGTTTCCCCCATTCAATGTTGGAAAGGCTTCCTTTCAAATCGCGGAGGAAGAGAACGGGCTCTGCGCCGATCTCTGATGCATCTTCAATCCAGCGGTAGGGAACGCCCGGATCGATAACAGCGATGTGGCGCTCGAATATCGAGCGATCGGTAAACAGGAGCCAGCACGCAGATGTCAAAACCGAAGAAATCGATTTCAGGACGACTTCAAGACCGATACCGGCAGGATCGCCTGCGGTGATCGCGATCGTGGCTCGCATGCGGGAGCAGGATTAATCGAGGTCTTTGTCTTCGTTCTCTTTATACATGTACTTAATGTAATGCTTTAGAAGCAGAAGCGGCGGCTCCGGCGCGCGATTCATTTTAATCGAATTCTTGTCGTACCATTCGATAGAGCCCTTGATCGTCTCTCCGTCCTGCAGAACCACAACCATCGGTGTCTTATTCTGTATCTGCTTTACGTAATAGAAGTTTTCCGCATTCGTCTGGTCGTTGGGCGCCGGACGCTTGGCTCGCGGCGGCCTTACAGTCAGTTGTTCTTTGATGTCGGCAAGGCTTGGCCGAATCAACTTCCGGTTTGACATATTTCCTCACTAAAACGTGTCGCAAATGAACTGGTGTTCGGAGGTTTGCGAAGGTTTGCAGTTTAAGTACGACGGATTTTAACGAACGTGCATCAAAAGCACAAGGGGAGAGACACCGAAAGCCGCTACTGCAGCCAGGCCGCAGCGGTTTCATTTCCTGTAACTGCCAGCACATCCGTCAACATTTGCCGGTTCACATATGTTTTTAGACTCAACTCGATGAATCCGATAAATTCCACCATTTTGAGCAGGCGGTCGACAGAGACCCCCTCCACCATCTTGAGCAGTCGCTCGCGGAGATCGATGTTGACAAGCCTGTCTGCCGCGTTCTCCTTCAGATACAGCATGTCGGCAAGAAGTACCGATAGGACGGTGATCCGGCTTTCGAAATCCTGCTTGGCGCGCCCGAGTTCCGCGCTGGCCGAAAGCAACTCCTGAAACTGTTCTGCCCTGGCGTTCAAGACCGTCCCGACGAAATCCAGCATGATCTCGCGCTCGGACTTCAGTCGAGCGATTTCCAGGGCGCGCGCACGCCCGATGCTTCCTTGAGACCAGCGCACTGCCAGTTCGTCCGTCATACCCTGCCGGCGGATTTCATCGAGCGATAGAGGAGTGAAATGGTACACCTGGCAACGTGACCGCACAGTCAGCAACAATTCGTGGACATTGACGGTAATGAGGACGAGCACGCTGTTTTCCGGCGGCTCTTCCAGGCCTTTCAACAAAGCGTTTGCAGCCTCGGGATTCAGCGCGTTTGCCGGATCCAGGATGAATACTTTGTTACGACCTTCGAGCGGTTGCAATTCGAGCAGGCCGAGTACCTGCCGGATTTGGGCAACCTTGATCTGTGTTGCGTCTTCCTCAACGGAAATGCGCATGACGTCCGGATGTATCCCCTCGGCGATTCGCCGGCAGCTCGTGCACGCATCACAAAAGTCTCCCGGCTCAGCGTTTCTGCAATTCAGCGCTTTTGCCAGCATGAGCGCACAGAAGTACTTTCCGACGCCTTCGGGACCGGAAAAAATGAGTCCGTGTGGAAATCGGTCCTGGCGCAGTTTCGTGCGCAGGCGTTCGATGATCTTTCGATTACCGATGAACGAATCGAATTGCATTAATTGAAACCAAGCAATGTCAGGATGTGCTTATGAACAGTTTCAATCGGACGATCGGCGTAGATCAACTGGACGCGCTCATCCTCCGATGCGAGTTCCAGATAGCCATCCCGCACCTTGTTGTAGAACTCCAGATCCTCTGCCTCAAAGCGTCCTTCGTCTTCCGTTCGCCCATGGTTACGAGCGCGCGCGCGAGCAAGTCCGACCTCGGGTTCAATATCGAGCAGAAATGTCATATCCGGCCGGTACGGGTAACACACCAAATCCGTGAGCTTCTGAATAAAATCCAGAGGAATGCCGCGGCCGTAGCCCTGGTATGCCATTGAAGCATGGTAATAGCGGTCGCAGATCACAATCTCGCCCCGGTCGAGCGCCGGTTTGATCTTCTCCTGAATGTTCTGGCTGCGCGAGGCATAGAACAATAAGAGCTCAGACGCGACTGTGAGATGAATCGTTTCGGAGTGCAACAGGATCTTGCGGATGCCCTCTCCAACGGCGGTGCCTCCGGGCTCACGCGTGATGGTGTGGGGAATGCTGTGCTTCTTGAGATACTCCGATAAGAGAACGATCTGAGTTGTCTTACCGCATCCTTCGATGCCTTCAAAACTGATGAATCGGCCTTGTTTCATTCTCGGTTTTCTTAAGACTGCATGTCGTGCCGGACTAAGGTGGCTGGATATTCTAACAGAACCTCCGCGGAGGCGACTGCCGCGTTCATTTCCTCGTCGACGTTTAATCGCGCTTCCGAATTTTCAATCTCGGCCAGGCTGGCCTTGGTTTCGGGATGCTTTGGGACAAAGAGAGAGCAGCAGTCCTGGTCGGGGAGGACCGAAATGCTGTAGGTCCCGATTCGGCGCGCGACATCGATGATTTCAAGCTTGTCGTCTCCGACCAATGGACGCAGGATCGGCATGGACACGGCGCGTGAGATCACGTCGATGTTCTCGATCGTTTGCGAGGCGACTTGCCCGACACTATCGCCCGTCACCAGCACGCGCGCTTTCTCCGACCGTGCAATCCTTTCCGCCAGACGCAACATGTACCGCCGGTAGATGACAACGCGCGTGCTGAGCGGCGTATCGACCATGATGTGCCGCTGAATCTCCGCGAACGGAATCAAATAAACCTTTCCTTTTAAGGCGTAATTCGAGAGCTGCTTCACGATCTGCCGTGCCTTTTCCTGCGACTCCTTATTCGTGTAAGGAAAACTGTGGAAGTGAACGAACACCGGGGTACAACCGCGCTTGATCATTTTCCAGGCAGCCACCGGCGAGTCGATGCCACCCGAAAGCAGTACGACGACCTTCCCGCTTGTCCCCACGGGCAGTCCTCCGGGCCCTTCGCATCGTTCGACGTAAATCAGTGCGTATTTCTCGACGATCTCGATCCAACAGGTCAGTTCCGGATTCTCCAGATCCACGCGCACTCCGCACCTGTCTTTTACGTAAGCGCCGACCTGCTGATTGATTTCCACAGAGGTCAGTGGAAATCTCTTATCGGCTCTACGGGTATCTATTCTGAACGAGTTAAACGAGCGGCCCTGGATGAGTTTCCAGGCATTCGACTGCAGGATTTCCACAGCAAGTGGAGAGGTCCACGCTTCGGCGAAATAGGCGATGCCGAATACGTATCGAAGCCTTTTCCTGATCTCCGGAACGTCGGCCCCGGTCTTCAATGGCAAAAGAATGCGGCCTGAAATGCGCTTCGCTCTGTCCACGCCGCAGTCCTGAAGCACGGAATTGATATTCGAGCAAAGCGCATTCTCGAAATAGTCGCGATTGCCTTTCTTCAGCCCAAGTTCGTTGTAGTGAATGACGAAGAAGCGTTCCACACGAAGGATTATGGCATAGACAGATCAGCCGCAGGGGCCAGGAATTGGTTGTAACTACATGCTAGACTTAAGATTATACTCGGCTGAGAGAGGAGAGTACGCCGCATGAGAGCCATTTGGAAAGGCAATATCAGCTTCGCGCTTGTTTCCATTCCGATTTCACTGTTCAGCGCGACGCGCAGGAACGAGCTTTCGTTTCACTACCTCCATAAGAAGGATATGAGCACTGTATCCTACAAGAGATTTTGCGATACGGAGGACACCGAGGTTGCCTGGGACGACCTCACTCGCGGTTATGAGTATGAGAAGGACCGGTACATCGAAATCACCGATGAGGATTTAGATAAAGCGGACGTCGAACTCACCAAAACCATCCAGATTCAGGAATTCGTCCATGAGGACGAGATCGATCCGGTGTACTTTGACAAACCTTATTACCTCGAGCCGCAGAAGGGTGGGGAGCGGCCTTACGCCCTTATGCGGGATGCGCTGGCGCAGTCGAAAAAGGTTGGGATTGCAAAAGTCGTCATGAAATCTCGCGAACATCTTGCGGCGGTAAAGAGTGTCGGCAACATGCTGACGCTCCAGACCATGCGATTCGCGCATGAAATCGTAGACGCAAGCTCGCTCACGCTTCCCTCCAAATCCGAGATTTCGAAAAAAGAGATGGATCTGGCAAACACGCTGATCGATTCCATGTCGGACAAGTTTGATCCGAATCGGTATAAGGATGACTATTACGAAAAAGTAATGGAGATCATTCGCATGAAGCTGGCAGGTATTACACCCCAGGTTCCTGCCGCCAAGGGTGCCGGTCCGGCGAAAGTGGTCGACTTGATGGAAATCCTCAAGCAGAGTCTCAGTGAGACGAAGAAGTCGAAAGCCGCGCAGCCTGCAGCTGTTGAAGAAGAAACAGTAATGGCAAATGAGCGCCCCAAGGGACGATCGCGTAAGGCGAGATGATCGATGTTCGCGAAAACTGTTTCCGCATCCTCCATAGAATTCACGCGGCGGCAGTGCGGTGCGGACGTGATCCGGCCTCAATCCGATTGATCGCGGTCACCAAAACCGTTCCACCCGAGAGGATTCGCGAGGCTGCGGAATGCGGTATTCGTGATATTGGCGAGAACCGGCTCCAGGAAGCCCTTCCGAAGATGGAGACACTTGCACCGTTGGGGCTGACCTGGCATTTCATTGGACACCTGCAAACGAACAAAGCCAGGAAAGCCGCCGCGCACTTCGATTGGATTCAGTGCATCGACCGGATTGAACTCGTGCAGAAGCTGAATCTGGCTGCGTTGAAACCGCTGCCTGTTCTGATCGAGGTCAAGCTGTACGAGGAGCCGAACAAATCCGGCGTGGAGGAATCCGGGCTGGCAGCGCTGGTCGAGGCTTTCACTGGCTTCGAGAAGCTGCGGTTGCTCGGGCTGATGGCAATACCGCCGCCTTCGGAAGATCCTGAGGAGGCGCGCCCCTATTTTCGCAAATTGCAGGTGCTGGCGAGGCAATACGGACTGCCTGAATTGTCCATGGGAATGAGCCACGATTTTGAAGTCGCAATTGAAGAGGGCGCGACTATGGTTCGTATCGGGTCGGCGTTATTTGGAGACCGATTATGATGGTGGCGGTCGAACTCAAGGTGCGTGTGATTCCGAACGCCAAGAAAGATGAAGTTGGGGGATTTCGCGGAGGCGAGCTGGTGTTGCGCTTGAATGCGCCGGCGATAGAAGGCAAGGCGAACAGGGCCGCTGTCGAGTTCGTATCGCGTTTTTTGGGTGTGTCGCGAGCCGGTGTCCGTCTGCTCCGGGGAGAAAGGAGTAGACACAAGATTTTTCAGATTGTAGGCTTGAACAGTAGTGACCTCGAAAGGAAACTCGCCGAAATAGACCGCTGATGAGCGCATCAAACGAACAAGCCGGTTCCGCATCCGGGGCCGTGTCACCGGTTTCGAGACCAATGAATATCGCCGCCACTCTTGCCATTTGCACAGGCGGGTTGCTGGTACCTGGGCTCGCTCACATCCTCATCGGACGTTGGATTCGCGGAATAATTTTTGCCGTCTGTATCCTGGCGATGTTCGCGCTGGGACTGGCGATGCACGGTAAACTCTATGACTTTCAGTTTACCGAGCCGCTGCAGTTTTTCGCCTTCATTGCCAACATCGGAGCGGGAATACCTTATTGGATCGCAGAACGCCTGGGATGGGGAATCGGCACGATGACGTGGCCCAGCTATGATTACGGTACGACGTTTCTATGGGTTTGCGGCCTGTTGAACTACCTTATCGTATTGGATGCCTTCGATATCGCTCAGGGACGGAAACCGTGATCGTCTCGCACTTCGTCGCACTGCTGATTTTTGCCTTGATCGTGTCGACCGTTTTCGCTCTCATCACGAAGAACGAGCCGCGCGAGCAGTTCCGGTACGGAGTGTTCGTGTTTCTTTCATTCCTCGCTGTTGCATTCGCGGTCGGCTGGATCATGTACCCGCTGCCATTGTAGTGTGTCAGAAACACAGAGACCGGATCTGACCAATTCGTTAATTCTCAATTCCTGATTCCTATCCGAGGGACCCTTTTACCTAGCGGGGTCTTCTCGGATGAGAATCAGGAATTGAGAATTAACGAATTGGTCAGATCCGGTCTCTGCTTACTGTCTCCTTTGAGGAACCTTAAGCTCTTTCAACTTCGCCACGATATCCTCACCGGCGGATGCGGGCTTTACGCCTTTGTCGATGGCCACGATCTTTCCGTCCGGACCAATGTAGAAGGTCCAACGATTGGCCAGCTTACCGAGGTCGCCACCGAAATCCCGGAGTACACCGTATTTATTGGCTGTTTGTTGAGTGGGGTCGGCAAGGAGAGGGAAGTCCGCGTTTTCTTTTTTTGCAAACGCGGTGTTTTGTTCAAGGGTATCGGTACTGATCATGAAATACGCTACATCAAATGCTCGGATTAACCCACCGCTCTCACGGAGCGCTCGGCATTCGGCAGTTCAGCCAGCGGTAAACGCCTTAGGGAACCAGGCGAGTACAACCGTTTTTCCTTTCAGCTTCGACAGCGTATACGTTTGACCATCGGTGGCTTGCAGTGTGAAGTCAGGTGCCGCATCACCCACTTTCAGTTCCTGCGCCCACGCGCCGATAGCCCAAACGCTGATCGCTGTCAACACAGCCATCATTCGTCGAATGCTTCTCTTCATTTAGCCTCCTGTATGTGTAGGATAGCCACTGACAGTCGTATCGACAACAAGATCCTGGTGGCAACGTATCGTTGCCAGGTCGGATTGTACGTTGAACTTCGAGGCGGTAAAATCCTCGACCACGTTCAACTCATAACGGAGAGTGTGATGAAGCGAATCTTTGTTCTTGTGATCAGTGGAGCACTGGCTCTTTCAGCAGTGCTGATTGCACAACAACGGCAGGCACCGCAACTGCCCGCGCCTTCCCAGGCGCGGCCGAATCCCGGCAATAATGTCGCGAGGCCCGAGAGTGCGTTGCCGAAGGTACCGCCGGGTTTCACCGTCGACGTGTTCTTCGACAATATTCAAGGGCCCCGGATGATGGAGTGGGCGCCGAATGGTGATCTGTTTGTGACGCAGACCGGGCAGAATGTCGTCGCCCTTTTGCAGGACACGAATAACGACGGGTTGCCGGATACCCGCTCGGTCTACATTCAAGGTCCGCCTCCTCCGCCTCCGCGAGGCGCGGCTCCGCCCGCTCCTCCGGCTGCGCCCGGCGGCGGTGGTGCTGGACGCGGGCCCGCTCCTGGAGCCGGCGCTGCCCCAGCGGCTCCGCCTGCTGGGGGTGGCCAGGCTGCAGGACGTGGTGGCGCCCCGGCACAACCTGTCTGCACCGGCGATCTGGCGGGTGGACGTCAGCCGGCTGGAATCGCCATTCAAAGTGGCTACCTCTACGTCGGTTTCACAGATTGCGTTGTTCGTTATCCATACAAGCAGGGGGAAGCCCAGTTTCAAGGCAAGCCGGAACGCTGGATCGATCTTCCGGGCGGCGGCAATCACTACGCACGCCACATCGCATTCAGCCGTGACGGCAAGAAGTTGTACGTGGCGGTCGGGTCTGCATCGAACAATGCAGAAGGCGAAGACATTCGGCGCGCGGCTATCAGCGAATACAACGCCGACGGCACAGGATTCCGGATCTACGCGTCCGGACTGCGAAATCCTACCGGGTTGGTTTGGCAACCGGGCACGAGCACACTTTGGACGTCCGTTAACGAGCGCGATAATCTCGGTGACGATCTGGTTCCAGACTATGTCACGTCTGTCAAAGACGGCGCATTCTATGGATGGCCCTTTTCCTACTTCGGGCAAAACTACGATCCGATCCATACCGGTAAACTGCCAAACCTTGTAAAGAGTGCTCTTGTGCCGGACGTTGCAGTCGGTGCGCACACGGCTTCATTGGGTATGAGCTTCTATACTGCATCGCAATTCCCGCAGCGCTACCGCAATGGTCTGTTCGTCGCACAACATGGTTCATGGAACCGCTCTGTCGCAAACGGCTACAAAGTCATTTTTGTTCCGTTTCAGAACGGACGGCCGGGCGCGATTGAAGATTTCATGACGGGTTTTGTCGTCAACGATGGCGGGAATGGTCAGCCGATCACCCGCTGGGGACGCCCCGCGGGCCTGGCGGTCACGCGTGATGGCGCGCTGCTCGTTTCCGACGATGCGGGCAACCGCATCTGGCGCATTCGCTACACCGGCGCCAAATAGATTCTGCAGGTGGCGACCACATGAGAACCACAGAGGACACAGAGGCACAGAGAAAACGACGCAGTAAAACTCGTTAGTTGCGTCGTTTTCTCTGTGCCTCTGTGCCTCTGTGGTTCTTGATGCGCCTACAATCTAGAAACTAAATCGCAACTGTCCCTGCAGCTCCCGCGCGCTTGGCACCTTCGCGTTAGCTCCGATGATCTGGCCGAAGTTAGCGCTGTTGATGTCCATGATGAGGCTCGTGCCGGCCGTGTTGGGTTCGGGATGATTGAACACGTTGCGCGCATCCACCCTCAGTTGCACATTCTTTGATTCGCTGATTCTGAATGTCTTGCCCATGCTTGCAT
>Ga0075421_100007322_pt1 | contig 13510 bp, 16 predicted proteins | sample SoiMetdeltSBSDD5_FD_75292 | JGI IMG/M metagenome (GOLD analysis project Ga0075421, IMG submission 75292) | Bulk soil microbial communities from a Populus tree surrounding site in Tennessee, USA - Soil MetaG P. deltoides SBSDD5 | ecosystem: Environmental > Terrestrial > Soil > Tree plantation...
ATCGGCGTTCTCCTCATTCCACCTTCGTGTCCTGCCGGCCAGCCCATTCGGTCCACGAGCCGTCGTACACCGCAGCGTCGGTGCGGCCGACGAGGTGAAGCGCGAGCGCCAGCACGGACGCTGTGATCCCGGACCCGCACGTGGCCGTGACCGGCCGATCCAGATCGACGCCGGCCTCGATGAATGCCGCGCGCAGCGCCTCCGATGGCAGCAGCGTGCCATCCGGCCGATAGAGCGTCTCGTACGGCAGATTCACGCTGCCCGGGATGTGACCACCGCGGAGCCCCGCGCGGGGCTCGGGCTCGGTGCCCTCGAAGCGGCCGCGTGACCGCGCATCGACAACCTGTTCCACGCGCGCGTCCACGTTGTGTCGCATGGCGTCGAGGTCGCGCACGAGCTCGGGGCGCAACGTCGCCCGGAAGCGCCCTGGCGCGGGCGATGGCTCGCCGCTGGCGACGGGCCGCCCTTCCGCCTTCCATGCGCGCAGGCCGCCGTCGAGGACGGCCACGCGGTCGTGACCGAACGCACGGAACGTCCACCAGACGCGGGCGGCGCTCACCACACCACGCGCGTCGTAGACGATGACGCGGTCGTCGCTGCTGATTCCGAGGGCGGCCACGGCGGCGGCGAACTCGTCGGCGTCCGGCAGCATGTGCGGCAGGGAGGTGGCGCGATCGGCGATACGGTCGATGTCGAAGAACACGGCGCCCGGAATGTGCGCGGCCGCGAACTCCGCGTGGGCGTCGCGCTTCAGCTGCGGCATGTGCCACGTGCCGTCGACCACGCGCAGGTCAGGCTCGCCCAGGTGCTTGGCGAGCCACGCCGTCGACACGACGGTAGGAAGGGGCGCGGTCATGCGCGCACCGGCCGGTCGCGCAGCAGCGCATGCGGACTCACGCCGTCGGGGCGCAGGGCTTCTTCCCACCGCAGATAAGCTTCCATCGCTTCTCGCCCGCGCTCGTACGGCTTGAGCACGACGTCGTCGGGCTCGTCGAGAAGCCGCGTGGCTCCGGATTCGAGCGCGCGTCCGGCCGCGCTCCAGCTCCGCGTGCCGCCATCGAGCACGCGGGCGTCGTAGCCGCGGCGCCGGAGGCCGGCGGCGGCCAGCGTCGACGCGATGCCGTCAGGGCACGTCAGCACCAGCGGGCGCGGCCGCTCCGCCTCGCCGAGCCGCAGCTCGATCCGGCTCGGACAGATCCACGCCGCGCCCGGCACGTGGCCGCGTGTGTAGGCGTCGCTCGGACCGACGTCGATCACGAGCCACTCGCCGAGGTCCCGCGGGGCGATGCGCGGGACGGCCGCACGCGCGGCCTCCCAGCCGAACGGCGACGCGCTGACCGGCCCGGTCGCGACGGCGCCGCCGGTCTGGCGCCATGCCGGCAGTCCGCCGCGGAGCACGGCCACATCCGGGAAGCCCATCTTCTGAAACCACGCGGCCGTCATGACGCTGCGCGCGCCGCCGTCACACACGAACACGAAGCCCGCGTCTCGCACCGCGAAATAGTCGTCGGTGGCCTGGACGGCCTGGCCACCCGGCGCCCAGACCGCGTCCTTGACGTGCTCGGCCGCATATTCCTCCGCCGTGCGGACGTCGACGATGTAGATGTTCCGTCGCCGCCGCTCCGCCCACCGTGTCGCGAGCGCGTCCGGGTCCACGAAGCGAACCGCGTCCTCGGCCGCCACGCGCGCCGCCGTCGTCTCCGCGAGCGTGCGGCTCCTCGCTCCCGGCGGCGGCGCCGAGCGCGTCGCGCCGCGCTCGAGCGTCAGCCCGGCGAGCTCCCAGCCCATGGTGCCGTTCTCGAGCGCGACGATCGGGTTTGGCAGCCGCATGCGACGCAGCGACTCGGCCCCGATGTACGAGCGCGTGCGACCGCCACAGTGCACGACGATCGTCGTCGCCGGACGCTCGACGAGCTCGCCGATGCGCGGCACGAGCTCGGCCCCGGGCACGCTGATGGCGCCCGGAATGCAGCCGCGCGTGTACTCCTCCACCGTGCGCGAGTCCACGATCACCAGGTCGTCACCGCGCTCGATCCGGCGCGCCAGCTCGCGGGGCGCGATCTGCGGCGTCTTCATGGCGTGCAGCGCGTGCTCGCCGAAGACCTTGCTCGGCACGTTCACGCCTTGCACGAGGGGCAGGCCGGCCGCGCGCCAGGCGGCGAGGCCGCCCTCGAGTCGACGCACGTCGGAATATCCCATGGCGGAAAGCGTGGCTGCGGCCAGCGGGGCCAGCGTGCCGTCGGCATCGACGAGCGCGATCGGCGTGGCGGGCGCGGTGACGAGCGCCGGCATGCGGATCTCGAGCTGTCGGCGCGGCAGCGACGTGGTACGAAAGACGTGGCCGCGCTCGTACGCGCCGCGCTCGCGGACGTCGAGCACGGCGTGGGCGGCGTCGCCGGTCATCAGATTGGCGAGGGCGTCGGGCGTCAGCATGACCCGTATGGTACACGCCCTCAGCCGGCGGGGACCGGTCGGTGATACCCTCGGCCTCGCGGAGGTGTGGCCATGAGCGTGGTGCGCGGGTTCGAAGCGGCCTTCAACCGGCAGGACGTCGACGCGCTGCTCGCCTGCTTCACCGAGCGCGCGACGTATCGCGATAACTTTTACGGTGAGCACGCGGGCAAGGACGCCCTGCGCTCGATGTTCCAGCGCATGTTCCGGGAGGGCCACGACTATCACTGGGGCATGACCGTGGTGGTCGAATCCCCGACGGCGGCCACCGCGGAGTGGACGTTCTCCTACGTCGTGAGCGAGGCGGTGCCGCGCAGCGCCGGGCGGAAGATTCGCTTCAACGGCATGAGCGTGTTCGAGCTCGAAGCCGAGCGCATCGCGCGCTACCGCGAGTACTTCGACACCGGTGTCGCGCTGCTGCAGCTGGGCTTCGCCCCGGAGTCGATGGCGAAGGTGCTCCAACGCCGGCTGTAAGCGGTCGCCTGGCGTTTCTCGACGTCCTGCGCGGGGTGGCGTTGATCGTCATGGTGGTCAACCACACCTCGCGCTGGTGGATCGACCGCCAGATGGGCTGGTCGCGCTACTGGCTCGTGTACGGCACCGTCACCGTGGCCGCGCCGATCTTCTTGTTCCTCGTCGGCTTCGTGCTGCCGGTGTCGCTCCACAAGAACGCCGCCGACATGCTGAATCCATCGCGGCTCGGCGGCTACCTGCGGCGCGGCGCCCAGATCATCCTCGCCGGACTGCTGCTGAACCTCGTCGTCTTCCCCGAAGATCCGCTCTGGAGCGGTGGCGTGCTGCAAACGATCGGCCTGTCGATCATCGTGATGACGCTGCTGGCGCCGCTGTTGCGGTACCGCGCCGGTGACTACGCGCTGCTCGCGCTGGCCGTCGCCTCCTATGTGCTGTTCCTCGCCGTGCACGCGCGCCTTCAAGCCTGGCTGCCGGCGCATCCGAATCTCGGGCTCGTGCTGTTCTTCGACTACGCGCCGTGGCCCTGGATGTCGATCGTCCTGGTGGGGCTCGTGCTCGGCTGGTGGTGGCGCGACGTCGCCGCGCGTGGCCCCGACGGACCGTACTTCCGGCGGCTGGCGGCCGTGGGCGCGGCGTTCATGCTGCTGGCGCTGGCGGCGGAATGGCGCTGGCCGTCGACCCCGCACGTCGGCTTCACTCGCGATCCCGGCCTGAACGGTCACTGGATTCCGGGGCCGATCACGATCGTCTGGATCCTCGGCACCGTGTTCGTGCTGCTCTCGCTCTTCTACTGGCTCTGCGAGATGCGCGGCTGGCGGCCCCACTGGCTGGTCGTTCTCGGTCAGACGGCGCTGATGCTCTACTTCGTTCACCAGGTCATCGCCTACTCGCTCGTCAACAAGTGGCTGCACGTCAACTTCAGGTCGTGGGCGCTGTTCTGGATCGCGAACCTCGCGCTGGTCGTCGCGTGCATCGGCCTGGGCTACGCGTGGAAAGGTATCAAGCCTCGCCTGGCCCGCAAGACCGGCCGGCCCGCAATGGCCGCCCAACGCCCCGGCTAAGCCGGGGCGCGCCTCGATTTCGCTGAGCGCGCTATCGTCGCGGCGCGCAGCGCGCGCGCCGCCGGCACCGCGACGGCGATCAGCGCCAGCGTGGTCAGGACGGCGGCGATCGGGCGCTGGAAGAGGATCAAGATGCCGGCGTCGGAGATGATGAGCGCCTGGCGGAGGGAGCGCTCGGCGAGCGGCCCGAGCACCAGCGCCAGCGTCATCGCCGCCGGTGAGTAGTCGAGCTTCTTCATGGCATAGCCGACCACGCCGAACACGAGCATCTGTCCGACGTCCCAGACCTTGTTGTTGAGCGAGTAGGCGCCCGTGATGCAGAACACGATGATGAGCGGCATCAGGATGCTGTACGGGATCCGCAGCGCGCGGACGAAGGCCGGGATGAACGCGATGTTCAGGATCAGCAGCATCACGTTGGCGATGTAGAGCGACGCGATCAGACCCCAGACGAAGTCGGGGTTCTTCTCGAAGAGCAGCGGCCCCGGGCGGATTCCCCACATCATCAGGCCGCCCAGCATCACGGCGGTGGTCGCCGACCCCGGAATGCCGAGCGTGAGCATCGGCACCATGGCGCCGGCGGAGGCGGCGTTGTTGGCCGACTCCGGCGCCGCCACGCCCTCGATCGCGCCCCGACCGAACTCCTCCGGCCGCGCCGAGACCTTCTTCTCCACCGTGTAGGCGAGGAACGACGCGATGGTCGGGCCGGCGCCGGGCAGGACGCCGATGACGAAGCCGAGCACGGTCCCGCGCACGATGGCCCAGCGCGAGCGCATCCAGTCCGCCGCCGTCGGCAGCACGTCGCGCAGGCCGTAGCGTGCGCTGAGGATCTCCGCCCGGCTCGCGTCCTCGGCACCGGCGAGGACCTCGCCCATGCCGAAGAGGCCGATGGCGACGGGGAGAAAATCGAAGCCGTCGAGCATCTCGGTGATACCGCCGGTGTAGCGCTGATCGCCCGAGATGATGTCGAAGCCGACCATCGACATCATGAGACCGAGCACCATCGAGATGTAGCCCTTCACCGCATTGTCGCCGGTGAGGCCGGTCACGGTGGTCAGCCCGAGCAGCATGAGCGCGAACGTCTCGGCCGGCCCGAACGACAGCGCCCAGCGCGCGAGCAGCGGCGACATCCCCATGAGGAAGACGACGCCGACGGTGCCCGCGATGAAGGAGCCGAACGCCGCCATGCCGAGGGCGGGCCCGGCCCGCCCCTGGAGCGCCATCTGATAGCCGTCGATGCACGTCACCACCGACGCCGACTCCCCGGGGGTGTTGATCAGCACCGAGGTGATCGTCCCGCCGTACATCGAGCCGGCGTAGAGCGCGGCCAGCATGATGATGCCGGACGTGGGATGCATGCCGAACGTGATGGGCAGCAGGAGCGCCACGCCCGAGACCGGCCCGATGCCGGGGAGGGCGCCGATGAGCGTGCCGAGAATGACGCCGAGGAATGCCATGAGCAGGTTGAACGGCGTGAAGGCGATGGTGAAGCCGAGGGTGAGATTGGAAAAGAGATCCATCGCTCAGAAGCCCAGCACGCCGACGGGGAACGGAACTTTCAGCCACAGCACGAAGAGCGCCCAGTTCGCCGCCGCCGCGCCCACGGCCACGCCGAGCGTGGCGCGCCAGGAGTGGCCCTCGAGCATCCGGAGCAGGACGCCGAGAAAGAGCCCCGTGCCGAGCACCATGCCGAGCACGGGAAGCAGCGCGATGAACGCGGCCGTCACGGCGACGACCACCACCAGGCGCACGGCGCCGCGTCCCGTCGGGAGCCAGGCCGGGCCCGGCTCGGGCCGGCGTGCCGCGCTCACCAGCAGCAGGGCGGAGAGCGCGGCCAGCACGAGCCCGAGCCAGAACGGAAAGAAGCCGGAACCGGGACCGGTGGCGGTCCAGTACGTATAGCGCCCGGCCGCCGTCGCCGTGTATGCGACGGCGACCACGAGCAGGATGGCCGCGCCGATCCGGTCGGCCGTGCGCACGGCGCTATTTCTTCAGCGCGCCGAGATCGGTGAGCGCCTTCTCGTACTTCGACGTGAGGCCGTCCAGATAGCTGATGGCCTCGTCGCCGGTCCACTGCACGGGCGTCAGCAGATTCCGCTTGATGTAGCCGTCCTGCCACTTCTTCGTGTCGGTCACCTTCTTGAGCACGTCGACCCACCACTTCACGGTCTCGGCCGGCATGCCGCCGGTGCCGACGACGCCGCGCATCTGCTCCCAGTAGAATTCCATGCCCTTCTCGGCGAAGGTCGGCAGATCGGGCGCGTCGGCGAGCCGCTTCTTGGCGGCGACGGCGAGGTTCTTGGCCTTCTTCGCCTCCACCTGCGCGACGATCTCGTTGGGATTCATCACGCCCGCGTCGACGTGGCCGCCCATCAGGGCCGCCGTGCACTCGCCGCCCGAGTTGAACGGCACGTACTTCAGCTTGATGCCGGCCGCCTTCTCGAACAGGTGGGTGAAGATGTGATCTTCCGAGTTCGTCCCGGTGCCGGCGACGGTGAGCTGACCGGCGCGCTCCTTGGCCGCCTTGACGAACTCCTCGATCGACTGGTACTTCGACTCGCTCCGCACCGACAGCATCAGCTCGTCGATGGCGACGATCATCAGCACGGTCATGTCGCGATGATTGCCCGGAATCCGTCCTTCGAGCTTGGCGGACACGATGGTGGGCGCCGCGCCGGCGATGACGTGCGGGTCGCCCTTCTTGCCGAGCAGGTAGGTGTACCCGATGGCCCCGCTGCCGCCCGCGCGATTGTTGACGTTGAGCGCGACCGGCGACCAGCGGTTCTCGTCGATGATGCCCACGATCGTGCGCATCAGGTTGTCGGTGCCGCCGCCGGGCGCGAACGGCACGACCACCTCGATGGTCCGCGACGGATACTTCACCATGGCGGCGGCGGCGCGGGGCCGGGCGGCGGCGGTCAGCAGGCCGGCGCCGGTGGTAGCGATGAAGCGGCGTCTGTCCATGACGTCCTCCTGGGTCAGATGATGCCGTTGGCGCGAAGCGCGCGGCGCTCGCTCTCGCCATAGCCGAGCTCGGCGAGGATCGCGTCGGTGTGCTCGCCGAGCAGCGGCGCCGGTCGGTCGACCGCGCCCGGCGTGTCGGACAGCTTCACGGGCACGCCGAGATTCTTGATGGGGCCCGCGCCGGGATGCACGAGATCGACCACCATGTCGCGCGCGAGCGTGTGCGGGTCGACGAGTGACTCGGCGTACGTGTTGATGGGGCCGGAGGGCACGCCTTCCGCCTCGAGCCGGGCGAGCCAGTGGCCGCGCGGCTCCTTGACGGTCACCGCCTCGACCGCGGCCGCCAGCGCGCGGCGGTTCTCGAGCCTTTGCGCGCGGGTGGCGAAGCGCGCATCGGCGCGCAGCTCCGGCCGTTCGATCACGCGGCAGAGCGCGTCGAAGAGCTTGTCGTTGTTCGCGCCGACCGTGAACCAGCCGTCACTCGCGCGCAGCGCCTGGTACGGCGCCGCGAGTCGATGGGCGGAGCCCAACGCTTTCGGCGTCTGGCCCGTCGCCCAGTACTCCGCCGACTCCCACGCGGTGAGCGCCATCGCCGCCTCCAGCAGCGACGTGTCGACGAACTGGCCCTCGCCGGTGCGCTGCCGGTACTCGAGCGCGCAGAGGATGCCATAGGCGCCGAAGAGGCCGGCCGCCAGGTCGCTGAGCGGCACGCCCGCCTTGGCGGGCGGCCCGTCCTCCTCGCCGGTGACGCTGATGATGCCGCTCATCCCCTGCGCGATGAGGTCGTAGCCGCCGCGCGAGGCGTACGGCCCCGTCGAGCCGAAGCCGGAGATCGAGCAGTAGATCAGGCGCGGGTTCACGGCCTTGAGATCGTCATAGGCGACGCCGAGCCGCGCGGCGGCTCCCGGTCGATAGTTCTGGACGAACACGTCGGCCGTGCGCGCGAGGCGGCGGATGATCTCCACGCCCGCCGGCTGCTTGAGGTCGACGGTGAGACTCCGCTTGTTGCGATTGATGGCGTTGAACGATCCGCTGTGCCCGTTCTTCTGCACCGAGCCGCGCCGCGTCTCCTCGCCGCCCGGTGGCTCGACCTTGATGACGTCGGCGCCCATGTCGGCGAGGTTCATCGTGCAGTAGGGCGCCGCCATCGCCTGGGTGAGATCGATCACGCGGAGTCCGTCGAGCGCCTTCACGTCACTCGCCCGTGAAGACCGGGGGGCGCTTGGCGAAGAACGCCTCCAGCGCCTCCTTGTGATCGCGTGTGCGCTGCAGTCGCGCCCACTCGCTGCGCTCGTAGGCCACGGCTTCCGCGAGCGGCCGCCGGGCGCAGTGGCGCAACGCGAGCTTGTTCGCGCGCACCGAGAGCGGCGCCCGCGAGGCGACGACCTCGGCCCACTGACGCGCCTCCGCGCCGAGCGCGTCTTGCTCGACAACCGCCGAGACGAGGCCGAGCCCGAGCGCCTCGTCGGCCGTCACCGCGCGGCCGGTCAGCAACAGGTCGAGGGCCACCGCTTCGCCGGCCAGGCGCGACAGCCGCGCGGTCGAGACGGTGAGACCGATGGTGACGCCCACACCGGCCAGCTTAGCGCCGCGCGCCGCGATGCGGATGTCGCATGCGAGCGCGAGCTCGAACCCGCCGCCATAGGCATAGCCATTGACGGCCGCGATCGTCGCGCCCGGGAACTCGGCCAGCGCCGTGAACACCGCCTCGTCGGCGTCGAGGAACGCCTGCACCTGGTCGGGCGTGAGCTTTGCCTCGTCGCGCAGGTCGGCGCCGGCGCAGAACGCGCGGCCGGCGCCGGTCAGGACCATCGCTCGCACGCCGCGCGTCTTGAAATCGCCGAGCATCGCCAAGATCGCCTGGCGCACCGGATCGCCGAGCAGGTTGAGCGGCGGCGCGTCGAGCGTCACGGTAGCGACGGGGCCCTCGATAGCGACGTGGATGGGGCTCGAGCTCGACGGACCGTGGCTCACCGGCGGTAGTCCCGCTGCCAGAGCTCGACGTACTCACGGGCGTTGCGCTTGATGTCGGCGATCTCGTCCGGGCCCATCTCGCGCACGGGCTTGGCCGGCACGCCCATCACGAGCCAGCCGGCCTTGACGACCTTGCCGGGCGGCACGAGGGCGCCCGCGCCGACCTGCGCGCCGTCCTCCACGATGGCGCCGGTCAGCACGACGGCGCCGATGCCGATGCGGACGTCGTTGCCGATCGTGCACGCGTGGACCACGCAGCGGTGCCCGATGGTGACGTTGTCGCCCACGACGCACGGGAAGTCCGGCGTCACGTGCAGGACGGAGTTGTCCTGGACGTTGGTGTTGCGACCGACCTTCACGTAGTTGTCCTGGTCGCCGCGCACGACCGTGAAGGGCCAGATCGACGCGCCCTCCTCGATCAGCACGTCGCCGATCACCTGCGCCGCGATGTCGACGTAGGCGCCCGGATGGACGCGCGGCGTGCGGCCGGGCACCGACCGGATCATCGCGCCGTCGTCGGCTCGAGGGCGAGATTCACGGCGCGCTTGGCCGCCGCCAGCACGTCGCGCGGCCGGATCGTCATCCCGCGCGCCCAGGCGGTCGCCTCGTCCATCAACCGCTCGGGCGCCACCACCGCCGACAGCAGGCCGAGGCGGTACGCCTCCTCGGCCTCCACCGTGCGACCGGTGAGCAGCATGTCGCGCGCGCGGCCTTCGGGAAAGAGGCGCGAGAGCTGGACGTTCGAGGCCATGAGGCCGACCTTCACGCCGACCGCGCCGAGCTTCGCGCGCGTGGAGCCGACGCGCACATCGCACCACAGCGCGAGCACGAGGCCGCCACCCATCGCCCAGCCGTTGATGGCGCCGATGACCGGCCGCTCGTAGTCGCGAATGATGCGGAACGTCTGCTCGCCACGCGCCAGGAACGTGCCGACCGTGTCGTCGGTGAGGTGCTTCTCCTCGCCGAGATCGGCGCCGGCGCAGAAGGCGCGGTCACCGGCGCCGGTGAGCACGACGGCGCCGACGTCGTCGCGCCGGAATTCCTCGAGCGCTTCCCGGATGCCGCGGCGGTTCTCGTCGGACAGCACGTTCATCGGAGGATTGTCGAGCACCACGTAGCCGACGCCCGCATCCGTCCACCACCGCGTCTGCGCGTTGCCGCCCATCACTCGCCCGTGAAGACGGCCGGGCGCCGCTCGAAGAAGGCCGCGACGGCGGCCTTGTGGTCGCGCGTGGTCAGCAGGCGGCAGAAGTGCCGGTGCTCGAGGGCGAGGGCCGCGTCGGGGGTCAGCTGCCGCGCCGCGCGGACGCTCTCGCGGATGGCGGGCAGCGCGAGCGGCGGCAGCGCGGCCAGGGTATCCGCCAGCGCCCGCGCCGTGTCCGCGAGCGCCGCCGCGGGGACGACGCGGGTGACGAGGCCCAGGCGGAGCGCGTTCGCCGCGTCGAACGTCCGCATCCCGAGCACGATCTCCTTGGCGCGCGCCTCGCCGAGCAGCTGGGCCAGGCGTCCGGCGCACGCGGCGACGTCGTTCGCCCCGTCCGCGGAAAACGTGGCCGAGTCCGCGGCCACGCGGATGTCGGCGTGCAGCGCGCGCTCGAGCTCGGCGCCGGCGCACGGGCCGTCGATGACGGCGATCACCACGCCGGCCGACGCGATCTCGCGCACGCTAGACTACCTGTCGCTGCCGCAAGCCCGCGATGTCCGCCTCGGCATAGCCGAGCTCGCGGAGGATCGCGTCGGTGTCCGCGCCGAGCGCGGGTGCGGCCGTGCGGAGGCGCGGCGGCGTCGCCGACATCTTCACCGGGTTGCCGAGCGCGTTCACGCGCCCGAGCTGCGGGTGCGGCAGCTCCTGCACCATGCCGCGCGCCTGCGCGTGAGGATCCGCGTGCGCCTCCGGCACGGTGTAGATCGGGCCGGCCGGGATGCCGGCCGTCTCGCACGCCGCCAGCCAGTGCGCGCGCGTCCTGGTGGCGGTCACCTCCTCCAGCAGCCGCTCGAGCTCCGCGCGATGGCGCACGCGGTTCGGCACCGAAGCGAAGCGCGGGTCCGTGATGAGGTGCGACAGGCCCAGCAGCGTCGCGAAGCGCGGCCAGAGATTCTCGTTCGCGGCGCCCACGGTGAAGTGACCATCGCTGGCCCGCAGCGCCTGGTAGGGCGCGTTGAGCCGGTGCGCGGTGCCGAGACCGCGCGGCACCTCGCCCGCGTACCAGTACTGCGTCGCTTCCCACTGACTGAGCGCCACGCCCGCCTCGAACAGGGATGTGTCGACGAGCTGCCCGCGCCCGGTCCGGTGCCGCGCGCGGAGCGCGCAGAGGATGCCGACGACGGCGAAGAGGCCAGCGCCGAGATCCGTGATGGGCACGCCGATCTTGACCGGCGCCCCGCCGTCGCTGCCGGTCGCGCTCATGATCCCGCTCATCGCCTGCGCGATCAGGTCGAAGCCCCCGCGGTGGCCGTACGGACCGTTCTGGCCGAAGCCGGAGATCGAGCAGTAGATCAGCCGCGCATTGAGCGCGGCCAGCGTCTCGTACCCGACCCCGAGGCGCCGCGCCACGCCGGGGCGGTAGTTCTCGACGAGGATGTCGGCGGTCGACACCAGGCGCTCGAGCACGTCGACCCCGGCCGCCTGCTCGAGGTCGAGGCGCAGCGAGCGCTTGTTGCGGTTCACGGCCAGGAACGACGCGGAGACGCCGGGCGCCAGCTCGCGCTCGCGTCGTGTGTCCTCGCCGCCGGGCGGCTCGATCTTCACGACGTCGGCGCCCATGTCGGCGAGCAGCATCGAGCAGAACGGCCCCGCCATCACCTGCGTCAGGTCGAGCACGCGGATCCCCTCGAGGGCCGTCATCGCGCCGGAGAGTGTACCGCACGCGGTGCGAAATAATCCGGCGGCATGAGCCTTGCTGGCCTGTGACGCCATGGACTACTTCGCCTTCGGCTGGACGACGATGCTGATCGCCGTCGGCGTGGTGCTGGTGGTCGGCGCGCTGGTGACGTGGGGTGTCATCGTGCTCGAGCGCCGCAACCGCCGGGAGCAGCGCAGCGAGCGAATCCAGCAGGCGATCGGCGAGGCCATCGCGGCCGAGCCGTTGCTCGCCGACGCCTCCATCTTGCCCGTGGCCGGCTTTCCCGCCGGCACGGCGCCCGTACTCGAGCTGACCGGCTACGTGCCTTCGGCCGAGGCGAGGGCCCGCGCCGTCCGCATCGCGGAAGGCGAGCTGCGTCGCCTGCGCCCCGGCATGCAGGTGATCGATCGGCTCGACGTGCTGCCCTCGCTCGCCGACCGCCGTCGCAACACTGCCTGACCCGTTCCACGGCGCCGCCGGAAGTGGTATGGTCCCCGCACTCGTCACTTCTGGAGGACTGCCATGGCCGACTCCATCCGGATCGCGCAGTATTTTTACGTGGAGACACCGCACCAGCCCGGCGTGGGCGCCGCGATGCTCGCCACGCTCCGGGACGCGGGCGTGAACTTGCTCGCGTTCTCGGGGTTTCCGAGCGGGCGCAAGGCGCAGATCGACTTCGTGCCGGAGAACGCGGAGACCTTCCGCGCCGCCGCCAAGGCCGCCAAGTGGAAGCTGGTGGGGCCCAAGAAGGTCTTCCTCATCAGCGGCGCCGATCGGCCGGGCGCCGTGGCCGAGATCATGACGCGCCTCGCGCAATCCAAGATCAACGTCACGGCCATCGACGCCGTCTGCGCGACCGGTGGCAGCTTCGGCGCGATCCTCTGGGTCGAGCAGCGCGACGTGGCGAAGGCGGCCAAGGCGCTCGGGGCGGCCTGATGGCGCGGCTGGCGCTGCACACGTGGTCACTCGACACGACGCCACTGCCGCAGGCGCTCGCGGCCGCCCAGGCGGCCGGCTGGGACGGCGTCGAGCTGCGGCGCCTCGACTACGCGCGCGCGGCCGAGGCCGGCCGCGACCCCGCCTGGGTTGCCGAGACGGTGCGCGCGACCGGTCTGCGGGTCGCGTGCGTCGGTGTGGAGGCGGGCTGGATGTGGGCCGACGGCGCCGAGCGCGCCCGACTGCTCGGCGTCTTCGACGAGCAGTGCGCCCGCGCCGCCGCCCTCGGCTCCGACACCGTGATGAGTCCGGTCGACAAGACGCGCGGCGATGTCGGGCGCGCGGCGCAGAGCGTCCGCGAGGTCGGTGACATCGCCGCGCGCCACGGCGTGCGGCTGGCCATCGAGTTCAACTCGCAGGCCGAGCAGATCAACTCGCTCGAGCCGATGCGCGAGATCCTCGGCAAGGCGGCGCACGAGCGCTGCGGCCTGCTGCTCGACACCTATCACATCGAGCGAAGCGGCGTCAGCCTGCGCGCGCTGGAAGACGTGAGCGCCTCCGAGATCGCGTACGTTCAGTACAGCGACGTGCCCCGCAGCGGCACCGTGCCCGGTCAGGTCCTGGATCGGCTGCCGCCCGGGCGCGGCCGCGTGCCGTTCAAAGACTTCTTCGCGCTCATGGCGGCCAAGGGCTACGCGGGCTTCCTGAGCTACGAGGCGCCGAACACAGAGGCGTGGAAGCGCCCGGCGCTCGACGTCGCGCGCGAGGCGCTCGAAGCGACGCGCGGCGTCCTGAAGTAGTGGCCGC
>Ga0075421_100007325_pt1 | contig 13508 bp, 10 predicted proteins | sample SoiMetdeltSBSDD5_FD_75292 | JGI IMG/M metagenome (GOLD analysis project Ga0075421, IMG submission 75292) | Bulk soil microbial communities from a Populus tree surrounding site in Tennessee, USA - Soil MetaG P. deltoides SBSDD5 | ecosystem: Environmental > Terrestrial > Soil > Tree plantation...
CCCTCCCGCTCGCCGTCCTGGTGAATCAACAGACGAGCGGCGCGGGAGAGGCGCTGGCGGAGGTCTTGCGCGAAGCCGACGCCGCCGTTCTGATTGGCACGCGCACCGCCGGCGCAGCGCATGTTTTCAAAGAATTCGACCTGACCAATGGTCGGAAGCTTCGAATTGCCGCGGGATCGGTTCGGGTGGGCGAAGACAACGCGCTCCTGGCCGCGGGAATCAAACCGGATATCGAGGTGCCCGTGAGCGCAGAAGATGAAAGGGCATACTTCGCCGACGCGTACAAGATCCTGGCAAACCGAGCCACGCCGAGGGGGGGACAGACCAGTGCCTCTTTGCTCTCGGGAACGAATCGACCCGCCCGCCGGCGAATCAACGAAGCGGAACTGGTACGCATACAAAGGGAAGGCCAGGACGTTGATGACCTTGTCACGGCAACTGGCCGGCCGGAAGAGGAGAGCGTCGGTCCCGTCGTGCGCGACCCTGCTCTGGCGCGAGGGCTCGATCTGCTGAAGGGCATCGCTATCGTGGAGCGTTCCCGCCGCCCTTGAATTTGAGACGCGAAGAGGACAGCCGCCGTGGCGTCTTAATCGCGGGATTACGATGATTAGGATTAAGAAGTAAGACCAGGAGCAGGACACCGCCATGCAACCGGCGGGCTTGACGCACTCGGTCGCGAAACCTAGGCTCGCCCCTTCACGGCTCCGCGGCAGCCGGTCCCGAACGGGACGGACGCGGGGCTTTTGCATCGAAAGGAAAGACTGTGAATGTGACGGTGGAAGACCTGGCGCCCTGCAAGAAGCTCATGCGGGTGGAAGTGGAACCGCAGACGGTGGACGCCACTTTTGAAGAGATTACCAAAGAATATCAACGGCAGGTGCGTCTGCCCGGCTTTCGCCACGGCAAGGCCCCGCGTCACCTGGTGGTCAAGGCCTACGCCGCGCAGATCGATGACGAGGTCAAACGCAAGCTGATCTCCGAGAACTATCGCAAGGCCATCGCCGATCACAAACTCCACGTCGTCGGCGCGCCGGACATCGAAGAAATCCAGTTCGGTAAAGGCCAGTCGCTGCAGTTCGCCGCGACCCTGGAAACGGCGCCTGAATTCGAGCTGCCCGACTACAAGGGCCTGCCCGTCAAAAAGGAAATGGCCGTGGTCACCGATGAAGATGTTGAACGCGCGTTGAATGTGTTGCGCGAACAGCGTGCCGTTTACAACGACGTTGCGCGGGCGGTCCAGTCCGGCGATTTCGTCGTGGTCAATTACACCGGTACTTGCGATGGCAAACCGATCACGGAAACGGCTCCGACCGCGCGCGGGCTGACGGAGAAAAAGGATTTCTGGCTGCACGTCGCGAAGGATTCGTTCATTCCGGGTTTCACCGAACATTTGATCGGCGCCCAGGCGGGCGACAAGCGGACCGTCAACGTTGATTTTCCGGCTGACTTCGTTGCGCCGCAGTTGTCGGGAAAGAAGGGCGTGTATGAAGTGGAGGTCGTGCAGGTGAAGGAGAAGATCGTGCCCGAATTGAATGATGAGTTTGCCCGATCGTTCGGCGCGGAAAACGGGGAAAAACTGCGCGCCGGCGTTGTCACGGACCTGGAAAACGAGCTGAACTATAAGATCAAGCGGAGCGTTCGCGAGCAATTGATGAAGGAACTGCTCGGCCGCGTGACGTGTGACCTGCCGGAATCCGTGGTGTTGAGCGAGACGCGCAACGTGGTTTATGACATCGTTCGCGAAAACCAGCAACGCGGCGTGACCAAAGAAGCGATTGACCGGCAGAAAGACCAGATTTTCTCCCACGCCAACACCAGCGCCAAGGAACGTGTCAAGGCGGCGTTCGTCCTCGGCCGCATCGCGGAAAAGGAGGGCATCAAAGCCGAGGCCAACGAAGTGACTCAGCGCATTCTCGTGCTCGCCCAGCAATACCAGATCAAGCCGGAGAAAATGGTCAAACAGCTTCAGGAACGCAACGGGTTCGGCGAGATCCAGGAGCAAATCATCTCCGCCAAGGTGCTCGATCTCCTGGAGAAGAACGCGAAGGTCGAGGAAGTCCTCCCGACCACGCCGGCTCCGGCCGAGAGCTGAAGCGCGTCCTCAACGAACGGGTTACTGCGTTCGACCGAACTTTTTTTCCAGCTCGCGATAGTTCATCTCGATGAGCGTGGGGCGACCGTGCGGACAGGTGTACGGCATGGCGCAATTCCGAAGATCGTTGACGAGGTTCTCCAACTCCGGCCCGGCGAGCGCGTCGTTCGCTTTCACCGCGTGCCGACAGACCGTCTTGGCGACCGTATGCTCGCCCAACCGCATCGAATTCACCTCGCGGCCGGCCGCGATCAACTCATCCACCAGTTCCAGCACAAACCGGCGCGCATCGGGCGCCTTCACAAAGGGCGGAAGCGCATCGAGCAAAAAAGTTCGTTCGCCAAATTCGCTCAGGCCGACTCCGAGCCGTCCGAGGAGCGGAAGGTGCTCCCGCAAAAACTGCGAGTCGCGAGGCGGCAGCTCCACGGTCTCCGGCAGCAACAATCGCTGTGAAGGAGCGTCCCCTTGTTCCAGTCGCCGAAGCATCTGTTCGTAGAGAATCCGCTCATGGGCGGCATGCTGGTCCATGAGCACCAACCCGCGGTCCGATTCCAGAACGACATACAATTTGCCGATCACTCCCACAAGACGCAGCGGCACCTTGAGCAGGGGAACGGCCGCCGTGGAGGCGAGCGCAGGAGTTGATGACGGAGGGCGGAGGGCGGAGGGCGTTGTGCCGATTGTTGATTGCCCGCCGCCGGTGGTCGGAGGACCGGAGGGAGCAACAGGAAGCTCTGTTGGCGCGGACGAAGTAGTGATGGGTTTGCCCGGCAGCGATGGGATAAGATTCGGAAACTCTCGTGACGACTGAACAAAGACGTCCGGCTCGGAGCGTTTGACCGGAGATACCGGGATGCCGGGCGGCAAAGAGGCAGCGCTCTCGACTTTGAACTTTGAACTTTGGACTTTGGACTCGTCCGCGGCGGGGGCCGCGTGGAAAGCGAGCAGCACCCGGCGCACGGCCTCGGCCACGTGTTTGCGGACGGCCCGTTCGTGGTGGAACTTCACCTCGCGCTTGGACGGATGAATGTTCACGTCCACTTCCGCGGGATCAATCTCCAGAAACAGGCAGCAGACCGGGTAACGCCCTTTCATCAGGGCCGTGTGATAGCCCTCCAGCAACGCGAAGTTGAGCGCGCGATTCTCGACCGGACGGCGGTTGACGAACAGATGCTGGTCCTGGCGCGTGGCGCGCGAGACACCGGGAGCGCCAATGAAGCCCCAGATCCGCAGCTTCGGACGGCTTCCGGCAGACGGACCGCCTTCCCGCAGTTCATCCGCGTCACCCGCTTCGTCCGGTTCGTCGATGTCCGCAGTATAGTCCGCGGCGAGAAGCCGCGTGTCGGGCCCGAGCAGGGCGCGCAGCCGTTCCTCGAGCGCGCCGAACCTTGACCCGATTTCACTCCCGATCTTGATCGCCGGTAACTGCCAGACGAGGCGCTGGTCCTGGGTAAAGGTGAAGCCGACTTCCGGATAAGCGAGGGCCGCGAGCGTGAGGTAATGCTGGATGTGGGCGCGTTCGGTTTCCTCGCTCCGCAGGAATTTGCGCCGGGCCGGCAGATTGTAAAACAACTGGCGGACTTCGACGCTGGTGCCGGGCGCGTGGCCGGCCGATCTGACTTCGAGAATCTTTCCGCCATTGACCACGACCTGCGTGGCTTCGGGCGTGTTGGCGCCGCGCTCGCGCGTGGTCAGCGCGAACCGGCTGACGCTGGCGACACTGGGCAGCGCCTCCCCGCGAAAGCCCATGGTCGAAATCGCGGCGAGGTCTTCGGCGCGTTGAATCTTGCTGGTGGCATGGCGTTCCAGGCAGAGCAGCGCGTCGTCGCGGCTCATGCCGGCGCCGTCGTCCGTCACCCGGATCAAGCCGCGGCCGCCTGCCTGGATTTCGACGGAGATCCGCGCGGCCTGGGCATCGAGCGCGTTTTCGACGAGTTCCTTGACCACGCTCGCGGGGCGTTCCACCACTTCCCCGGCGGCGATCTGGTTGGCCACCTGTTCCGACAGGAGGCGGATGCGGTTCATGCGGCTAAGCTAACGGATGCGGCGGGAAACTCGAACCAGAAATTATTCGCAGGCGGGCGCTGCAAATGCCATCTCAACCCGAAAACGGGCGTGGTCCGGCAACGGTGTTCAAGCCGCGGCCCCGTTGTCTTTGCGAATCGGCAGGCTGAAGCTGAAGATCGCGCCGCGGCCGGGTTCCGACCGTGCGCTGATTTTGCCGTAGTGGTCCTCGATGATCTTCTTGCAGATGGAAAGCCCGAGGCCCGTGCCCTGCGCCTTGCCAAAGGTGGCGAACGCCTCGAACAGGCGCGGCGCGATCTCCGGGGCGATGCCAGGGCCGGAGTCTTCGATTTCGGTCACGACTTCCTTTTCCTCCTGCCTGAAACGGAACTTCACCTTGCCGCCTTTGGGCATGATGTCGCACGCGTTGTGCACGATGTTGTAAAAGACGTGCGTCAGCCGCTTGGGATCGACCAGGAGCGCGACGGACGGAGGCTGGTTCTCCAACTCGATGGTAACCGATTTCGCGCTGACCTCGGACTGCATCTCTTCGAGGATCTGTTTGATGAAATCGGCGTAGTCGGTCCGGGCGAGAACGACCGTCGAGGCCGAGCCCCGCGTGAATTCGAGCAGCTCGTTGATCATGTTGCTGAGCCGGTCGATCTGCTTGCGGATGCGGTTTTTTCCGGCCACGCGCATCTCGGGTGTGGCGGTGTCCATCGCCGCCATCTCGGCGGAGATACCGATGATATTGAGCGGATTCTTGAAATCGTGGACGATGGAGCGCGCGAAGCGGCCGACGAGCGTGAGCCGCTCGGCCTGCAACACCTCCTGCGTGTAACGATGATTGAACTCCCGCATGCGCAGACTGAACTCCCGCACCAGACTGACAGCCAGACCGGGCGAACGGGCCAGGACTTTCAGCAGATCTTCACGATCGATGAAATAAACCTTGGTGTCTATTTCCGCCGTGGCCGAGGCCGAGCGCGGCTGGTTGTCGAGCACCGCCATCTCCCCGAAAAAATCCCCGGGACCCAAAGTGGAGAGGACGCGCCGCTGGTCCTGACTGATCAGCGACGTGATCTGCACTCTGCCTTCCACAACGATGTAGAGGCCGTCCCCCGGATCGCCTTCCTGGAAAATGGTGCGGCCGGCTTTGAAGGCTTTGAGTTGTGCCGTTTGCTCCAGGGCCTGCAACTCCGCAGCGAGCATTCCGCTGAACAGTCTGCTGGTTTTCAGAACGACCATGCGCGCCGATTGTAGTGAAAAGCGGTTCTGCGTAAAGGAAAGAGATAAAGCGGTCGTGGTACCGGCTGGGGGGGCGAGGCGATTGACGAGCCGGCTTGCGGGGACCCTCGCCCCACCGAAAATGCAAACTACGGCAAGCCGTCCACTAACATCGCGCTTTGGCACATTCCCCACGCGCTGACGGTCAGCCAAACAGGAAATGCGGCGGCGCTAGAGCGCCAACAGCAGCTTCTTGATCTCGTTCAATCGAGCCTTCGGCTCCGTCTTCGTCAGGCGTGGAAATTTTCCGGCCAGCGTGATGTAGTCGTTGTTGCGCGTCAGCATCAACTTGTCCTCTTTGGCCTCGAGGTCGGAGATTCCGCGGTCGCCTGCCAGAACTTTCAGTTCCGCCACCTGAAGCAGAAGCTCCATCGCCCGTGGCGGCGGACCGAAACGATCTTTCAATTCGGCGCGCAATGTTTCCAGGCCCCGTTTATCCGTCGCCTGGGCGAGCTTGCGATAGATGTCGATGCGCTGGCGCGAGTCGGAAATGTATCGAAGCGGGATGTAAGCGCTGGCTCTATTCCTGGTTCGTGGTCCGTGGTCCGTGGCATCGCCCCCTGACGACTGACCACTGACCACCGATGACCGATCACTGGCAACCGACGACTCTTCCTGTGGGCTGAGAGCGAGAAAGTCCAGTCGCACGTGCACTTCCACGCGCGGTTTCACTTTCTCCCCTTTCAGCGCGCTGACGCTCTGCTTGAGCAACTGGCAGTATAGTTCGAAGCCGACCGCGGTGATATGTCCGCTTTGCTCCGAACCGAGAAGGTTGCCTGCCCCGCGAATCTCAAGGTCGCGCATGGCGATCTTGAAGCCGCTGCCAAGCGTCGAGTATTGCTTGATGGCACTGATGCGTTTGCGCGCGTCGCTCAACAATCCGGCGTGGCGCGGCAAAAGCAGATACGCGTATGCCTGGTGTTTGTACCGCCCGACCCGCCCGCGCAACTGGTAAAGATCGCTCAGGCCAAAGCGGTCCGCGCGGTCGATAATGATCGTGTTCGCGTTCGGGATATCCAGCCCGCTCTCGATGATGGTTGTTGACAACAGCACGTCGGCTTCCCCGTTGACGAACCGCGTCATGACCTCTTCGAGATCGTCGGCGTGCATCTGGCCGTGGCCGACGACGATGCGCGCGTCCGGCACCAGGGTCTTGAGCTTCTGCGCAATCACATCGATGGTCATGATGCGATTGTGCAGGAAGAAGACCTGTCCGCCGCGGTTCAACTCGCGTTGAATGGCGTCGCGGATTGTTCGCTCGTCGTACTGCGTGACAATGGTTTCCACCGGCAGGCGGTCCTGCGGCGGCGTTTCAATCGTGCTCATGTCGCGCGCGCCGGTCAGGGCCAGATAGAGCGTGCGCGGAATCGGCGTGGCGCTCAGGGTCAGCACATCCACGAGCTTTCTGAGCAGTTTGAATTTCTCCTTCTGCATCACGCCGAAGCGCTGTTCCTCGTCGATCACCACCAGGCCCAGGTCCTTGAACGCGACGTCCTCCTGCACCAGCCGATGCGTGCCGATGACGATGTCCACCGCGCCGGCGGCGAGGTCTTTGATGACGCGGTCCTGCTGCCGCCGCGTGCGAAAGCGCGACAACAGTTCGATGCGCACCGGGTAATCGGCCATGCGCTCGCGAAAGGTATTGAAATGTTGCTGGGCGAGCACGGTGGTGGGAACGAGCACCGCCACTTGCTTGCCGCCCATCACCGCCTTGAACGCGGCGCGAATGGCCACTTCCGTCTTGCCAAAGCCGACATCGCCACAGATCAACCGATCCATCGGCTTCGCCTTCTCCAGGTCGGACTTCGTGTCGGCGATCGCTTTGAGTTGATCGACCGTTTCCTCGTAGATGAATGAGCCTTCGAACTCACGCTGCCATGGCGCATCGGGGCTGAACACGTGACCCGGTTGCGACTCGCGCGCAGCCTGAATGGAGAGCAACTCGCCCGCGAGATCGCGCACCGCCTTCTCCGCCTGCGCCTTGACCCTGGCCCAGCGTGTGCCGCCAAGCGTGTTGAGGGGCGGACGCGCCTTGCCGGCGCCGACGTACTTGCTCACGAGGTGGGCCTCGGTCACGGGCACGTACAGCTTCGGCGGCGGCTGGTCCGGGTCGCTCGCCGCGTATTCAATCACGAGGCATTCCTGGCCGACGTTCGAGTCCCGGGTCCCGGCTCCGGCGTCTCGGGCACCGAGCGGCAATATTTTCAGCCCAACATACCGCCCGATGCCGTGTTGAATGTGAACGACATAGTCGCCCTCTTCGAGTTCCGCGAAATTGATATCGAGCGCCGAGCGAGCGGCGGTGGCGTGCGGCGACTTGAGCCGGCGGGGGCGCTGCACTTTGTAACGCCCGAAGATTTCCGCGTCGGTAACAACGACCGCTTTGGCCTCGTCACAAAGGAAGCCGCGGGCAAGCGAGCCGACCTGACAGGCGATCGCTTGTGTTTCCCCCGCCGCCAGGCCGTATTCCTTCCAGATCTCGGTGAAACGTTGCCTTTCGCCGTCGTTGTTGCAGAACACATGGACCGCATAGCCCTGGCGCAGCCAGCGATGCAGTTGCGCAAAGAATTCCCGTCGCTGGGCTTCGGCAATCTGAGGTTCAGGGGCGCGTTCGCCCAGTGGACGATAAGTGTCCAGCGTGGTGATGGACAGGAGAGAACGCCCCGAACTTTGTGCGCGCATTGCGCCCTCGAACCTCAGGATGGCCCCCTCACCCGGTCCCGCGACTGCGGGACCACCCTCCTCTCCCCCACTGGGGGAGATGGGATCGCGTCTGCCCGTGGATCCCTCGTCGAAATCTTTGGACACCCCGTCTGCGGCGGGGACGGGCGAGGGCAACTCCGGCACGGCTTCGCAAAGTTCGACCACCGTCATGCCGGACGCGATCATCCGTTCCAGGAGATCCTCCCACGCGATGTAAAATCGATCATCCACCGGGACCTGCCGGGCATATTGGCCGGCGTGCTCATCGAGCGCTCCCGGTTCGCAGAGCAGGAAGATCGTCCCGGATGGCAGATAATCGAGCAACGTGCCCAACACTGAGAATCGCTCCCCTGCCCGCTTCAAAAGACCCAACTCGCCCGCCGGCGGCAGCGTGACGGAGGTTATTTCCTCACGCGAGATCTGAGTGAGCGGATCGAAGCAACGCAACGACTCCAACTCATCGCCGAAGAACTCCAGCCGCACCGGCCATGGGCTGGTTGGTGGATAGACGTCGAGAATACCGCCGCGCAGGGCGATTTCACCTTTTTGCGTCACCTGCGCTTCCGGCTCGTAACCCTGCTCTTCAAGCCATTCGACGAGGTCGAGCGGGTCGAGGCGCGCGCCGCGTTCCAACGAACGCGTGCGTCGCGACAGCTCGCGCGGCGGGAAGGTTCGCTGCAACAAAGCGAGCACGTTTGCGACGATGATGGGAGCGCCCGTTCCAGTGCGCGATGCGGGATTCGTGAGCGCCGTCAGTGTCTCCAATCGTTCGCTGATGACATCGGCATGCGGCAGCCTGGTCTCGTGCGGCAGCATCTCCCAGGCGGGATAGAAGAGAGGTTGAGGGTAGAAGGTTGAGCGTTGAGAGTTGGAGCGCGGTTGATCGTCATTGCCGATTGGCCCGCCGTTGGCAACGAAGAGCCACGTTGCAATGTCCTGATGGAAACTTTCCTGGGTCTTGAGTCCTCCGGTGATGACGACCACGGGTCGTCGGGGAAACGATCGCCGCAACAACGCCGCCACAAACGGCTGCGCCGACTGGCTGACGCCGGCACAAGACAATGCGCCGCCCTCCTCCAGTCGCCGTTGCACGGACTGCACGGCGGAGGTTTGCGCGGCGGCGGCGAAAAGATCGTTCACCGCCGCACCTAACGGATCTTTCGCCAAGTGCGGGCAAAGTCGCAGCGATGCCAGGCGGCGTCAAGATCGCGGTGGCAGGCCCCGCAGGGGCGAATCTCAGTTTCTTGCAGATGCCCGGCTGAGAATCCCAAAGGGATTCTGTCCTCCATCCCAAGGTTGCGCAGCTACCTTGGGATGCGAGACATCTCGGTCGTCAACCCAAAGGGAAATCTCGGCAAAAGCCGCCTGTGCATCGGAGCGCGGAGCATTGCTCCGCGAGAACTCGAGGACGATCGCGCAGAGCAATGCTCTGCGCTCCGCTTCTCACACGCTTTTGCTGAGATTTCCAAGGGGGTTGTGGCAACGTCACCCGACCGCCAGACGAAACACGGGATTGCCGCAACCGCGTTGCGGTTTGGGAATCTGTTTTACGATGACCCAAGGTAGCTCGTTCCTCGCAACCTTGGGCTTTGAGACGCAGCCCCCTTTGGGGCTGGCACTGTGGAAATTCTGTGCTTCATCGAAGCCCTGCCTGCCGCTACACTCCGGGCATGCAGAATCCGATCATTGTTGCCCTGGACGTGCCGAAGATGGAAACGGCACTTCAATTGGCCGAACAGCTCGCACCGGTTGTTGGCGCGTTCAAAGTCGGCAAAGAATTGTTCGTGTGCACCGGTCCTGAAATCGTCCGACACATCCGCGCGATGGGCGCATCGGTCTTTCTCGACCTGAAGTTTCACGACATCCCGAACACCGTCGCCGGCGCGGTGGCGGCGGCGGTCCGTCTTGACGTTCAGATGCTCACCATTCACACGAGCGGCGGACGCGAAATGATGCGAGCCGCCGAGCAGGCCGCGCAGGAAACCGCCCGAACGCTGGGACGCACGCCGCCGCTGGTGCTGGGCGTGACGGTATTGACCAGCCTCGACAGCAATGAACTCAGTGAAATCGGGATGAGCCCGAACGTCGGCCATCAGGTCGAGCGACTGGCGGAACTCGCCGCGAAAGCCGATCTTCGCGGTCTGGTGTGCTCGCCTCTCGAAATCGCGGCCCTGCGACAGATCATTCCGGAAGACATGAAACTGGTGACTCCAGGGATTCGCCCGGACGGCAGCGAGAGGGACGATCAAAAGCGGACGCTTTCACCGAAGGAAGCCATCGACGCCGGCGCCGACTGGTTGGTGATCGGGCGTCCGATTTGCGCCGCGGAAAACCCGCGCGCCGCTGCCGAACAGATTCTGGCTTCCCTCCAATAGACTGCGTCACCACACTTCGATTGAGTCCGCCGCGAACAGTTCCTCGAGCAACCGCCGGTAGTCCGGCTCCGGCGCGGTCAGTCTCACCTCTTTGACCTCCAGGTCCGTTCGCCTTCGTTGAGCCGCGATGACTTTCGATGCCAGGCCGTCGTCCGGCCGGATCACAACGTGCAATACAGTCCGTTTGTCAGAAGCGCGCGACATACGGGTGAGTTGCGGCCAATTCGGCCAGTTCGTCATCGTCAATCTCGCGGAATGAAACCGGCGCCTCGCCGATCTCCTTGAGCAACGGAGCGCCGCGTTGAGCGCAGATCAGCCCGCCCGACTCCGGCACCAGCGGCAGGTAACGCGTGAAGTTTGCCTCATCGATCAACTCGTCGGGAAACTCGCTCAAGGCCAGCACGCCGGCGTCGCGCAGATAGATTGTGACGGCCACCTTCCTCCAGGTCCCCACGCCCGCCGCGATGCGAACGGCTTCGGCCGGCTTGGGGCTGGTTCGCGGATCGCTGGTGACCACGATGAGAAGCCGCGGGTTCATGCTTGAATTCGCTTTCGTCGCGCGGCCCCCGGTTCAGTTGAAGCTGACGAAGCAATCGGTGCCCGCGATCAGATCGCTGACAACGGTCAGCCCGGCGAACGCCGCCTTGTCACTCATCGCCACGTTACGCCGCTGCGCGCCGTAAGCGCACGCGAACAGTTTCAAGCCGCTCTGCTTGAGCGCCTGCAAGCGCGGGTCGCCGACGCCGCTCACTGCGTCATCGATGCAATACACGTAAACGTCCACGCCCTGTGCCAGCGCGGTTTCCGCGAGGCGAACGCCGTGGATGAAGCCGGGATGATCAGGTGGAATCGAGAGGAGCAGGCCCAGTTTCTTACCGCGCAATGTCACGCTTGAAAGGCTAATCAGGCAGAAGCAGGGAGTCAAAGCGATCCGTCGTCGCGAAAGCAGAACGGTGAGAAGCGAGAAAACGGCGCGTCAGGTCGCCACGATGGAATTCACGATGTCGATCAGTGTTTTCGGCGTAAACGGCTTTCTCAAAAAACGGTCCGGTTTGATCCGATACATGGCAACGGTCTCCTCCTGAACGTTGCCGCTGTAAAGTATGGTATTCAGGTCGGGTTGGATTTCTTTGCAACGCTGGATCAACTCGCGGCCCGTCATCTGGGGCATCTGAAAGTCCGTCAGCAACAGGGCGGGCCTGGGGTTGGCCTCGATGAACGACTGCAGGGCTCGGAGCGGTTCCTGGAAATACATCGATCTATATCCCCCCAACTTCAAAATGGCCTGTACCACATCGCCGACCATCGGTTCATCATCGACCACGTAAACCAGCGGGGAAGGCTTCGGCGCGGTTGGCTTGGTTTCGTTGTTAGACTCGTCCATCCGGCAAAATAAGTCTCAGCGTTGGGCATTCAGTCGTCAACTATTTCCTTGTGGCGCCTGTGCCCTCCTGAGCGCGGCCCGAATGGCGGCTCGAACCTTGTTCATTTGATTTCCGTTGCGCGCCCGCTTTCCTTCGACGTAATCTGCGTGTGGCTGATTCATACGCCGCTGTTTCCGAACCCAAAAGGCCCCTATGAAACCGGAAAAGAAGACGATTCCTCGAAAGGCAGCCGCGCCGAAGGCGCCCGCGGCCACTCTCCCGGCCGAGTCCGCCAAGCCCCGAACCCGAACCCGCCGCGTTGCCGACGCGGCCGCGACCGAAGCCGCGCCGCCAAAACCGGCGCCCCGAAAGCGCGCGGTCAAGGTGCCACCGATCCTCCTCGAAGGAGACGCGCCCGCAACGCCGCCGGTTGGCGGACCCGGTCAGCGTTACGCCCTCGGTCCCACACCGCCCCCGGAACACTTTGGAAAGATTGAAGAGCAGGACCTGCCGGAGGCCTACGGCACCAAAAAACTGTTGCTTGCCGCCCGCGATCCGCAATGGCTCTACGCTCACTGGGACCTCTCCCGCGAGCAGCTTCGTGAATACAATGCGCTGTCCGCCGACCGGCATTTGGTCCTTCGCGTTTACATCGACGCTGTGATCGGCGAGCCATTCAACGAGGTGCATGTCCACCCTGAATCGCGGAACTGGTTTATTCACGTCGGCCGTGGCGGCACCCGATACGTGGCTGAGCTCGGCTACCACGCCAAGGCGGACGGGAAGTGGCTGACGATTGCCACGTCATCGCCGACCCTGACACCACCCGACGCGTTGTCGCCTGACACGTCCGTTCAATTCGCGACGATTCCTGTGGACGTGCCGTTCGACCAGTTGCTGGCGCTGGTCAAAGCCGCCGTGCGCGAACATGTGCCGCTCGCGGAGGCCATCCTTCAGCTCCGCGCCGCCGGTTACGAGAAACTGCCCGGCGCCGCCGACCTTTCCTCGGCGCGATGGACCCGGCAACAGGAACGCGCCCTGGCGCAACTGATTTCGATGGACCAGGTCCGCCGCGTCTGGGTGGGATCGCTGGAAATTACGGAGTTGATCCGGCGCCAACTCGCGCAGGAGATTTCGTCCGCGGCCGCCGCGCAGTTTTCACTGCCGACGTCGCCCGCCGGCGCCGTGTCGAGCGTCTCCAGTCCCTACGGCGGAGTGGAACGGAAGAAAGGATTCTGGTTCAACGTCAACGCCGAGCTGATTCTCTACGGCGCAACCGAGCCTGACGCGAAAGTCACGATTGGCGGACGGGCGATCAAACTCCGCCCCGACGGCTCCTTCAGCTACCGATTCGCGCTGCCCGACGGCAAGTACGAGTTGCCGGTTGTGGCGACCTCCGCTGAGGGAGATGATTCGCGCAGCGCCGAACTGAAATTCAACCGCCACACCAAATACCGCGGCGACGTGGGGACGCATCCGCAGGATCCCGCGTTGAAAACACCGCGAGCCGCGCACGTGGCCTGAGCGGGCGGGACCGGCGTTCAGAACCAGATTCTCGCGTTCCTCATGCCCGGATACCTCGCACTCATCCTCCACGCTCACCTTCCTTTTGTCCGTCATCCGGACCACGAAAAGTTCCTGGAAGAGAGCTGGCTTTTCGAGGGGATGACCGAGACTTACCTC
>Ga0075421_100007328_pt1 | contig 13506 bp, 9 predicted proteins | sample SoiMetdeltSBSDD5_FD_75292 | JGI IMG/M metagenome (GOLD analysis project Ga0075421, IMG submission 75292) | Bulk soil microbial communities from a Populus tree surrounding site in Tennessee, USA - Soil MetaG P. deltoides SBSDD5 | ecosystem: Environmental > Terrestrial > Soil > Tree plantation...
CTCGATCCGGCGCGGACCGCCCGCCGGCGCGGGCCCCGGACCTCAGGCCTCGTCGGCGACGGCGATCGCGGAGATCTCGAGCTTGCACCTGGGATGCGTCGCCAGGCGTGAGACCTCGACGGTCGTCGTGGTGGGCAGATGGCCGCCGAGATAGTCGGCCCAGACCCGATTCAGGTCGTCCTGCTCCGACACGTCGGTCAGGTAGCGAGTCGCCGAGACGAGATCCGCCATGGTGCAGCCGGCCGCGGCCAGGGTCTTCCGGAGGTTCTCCAGCGTGAGCACCGCTTGCTCGCGCATGGTGGCCGGCAGGTCGAAGTCCTCCTCGCGGTGCGGATGGTGGTGATAGACCGGCGCCGCGGTAACGCCCGACAGGAACACGAGGGCGCCGCGACGGACGACGATCGCCGGGGCATAGGGCATGACGACGTCGGTACGGCGGTCGGCATGGTGCACGATCGGGAGCTCCTTCGCCATGGTCGCCTCCGCCGCCCGCGTCGACGGCCCCTACTGGAAGATCTCCGCGAATCGATCCTTCAGCTTCTTCGCCTCCTTCTCCACGTAGTCGTAGTCGATCGGCCAGAGCTTGACCTGGCTCAGAGGCGGATTGCCCGGCGGCGGCTCCACGTCCACGCGGGCGGCGTAGATGCCCTCGCCCGGGAACAGCTTCTGCACGCTGTCGGAGATCATGAACTCGGCGAAGGCCTTCGCCGCGTTGGGATGGGGGGACCCCTTGATCACGGCGGTCGGCGCCGCCACCGCGAACGCGCCGTCGCTCGGGATCACGGTCTTCACCTTGTGCCCCGCCTTCTGGTCCACCCAGGCGTACTGGTCCGCCCCCTCGGCGGCGATCACCCGCTCGCCGCGGGTCAGGACCTCGGAGACCTGCTGGTGGCCCTGCACGATCATGATGTCGTTGGCGCGCAGTTTCTGGTAGAACTCCCAGCCGTATTTCCGCGAGAGCGTGCCGACGACCATGAGCTGGATTGCCGTGTACGAGGGATCCGGCATGACCAGGAGCCCCTTGTACTTGGGATCGGTGAGGTCGAGCCAGTTCTTCGGCGGCTCGAGCCCCTTGTCCGTGCGCATGATGATGGCGGCCAGGTTCACTCGCTGGGCGATGTGGTGGCCCTGCGGGTCCTTGACCGCATCCGGGATCTTGTCGAAGTTCTTCGGCCGGAACGGGACCAGCAATTCGCGCTTGGCCAGCGCGTTCACCTCCGCGGGATCGGAGACGGTGAGCACGTCAGTGAGGACACGCTTGGCGTCGATCTCCTGCAGGAAGCGCCGGAGGACGGCCGACCCGCCGGAGCGGAACAGCTCGACCTTGATTCCGGTCTCGGCCTGGAACAGGGTGGCGACCTTCTGGGCGGCGACGATCGGCGTCGACGTGTACCAGCTGACGACCCCTTCCCGCTTGGCGGCCGCCAGGTCCACGGGATCCGGCGTGAACCCGCCGGTCTGGGCGCCGGCGGACGCCGAGAGCAGGAGCAGGGCGACGGTCGCGAGCGTGCGAGCGACGCGCATGGTCTTTCTCCCTCACGCCCCGCGGTAGATCGGGGCGGGCTGTGTGAAGAACGCGTGGAGGATATGGTAGGCGATCCGGTAATTCTTTTGGTGGAAGCTCGCGTGGGCGATCCCGGGCATGATCGCGAACTGCTTGTCGGGGTTCGGCAGCCGCCGGAAGAACTCCAGGAGGTCGTCGAGGCCGGCGATGCCGTCGAACTGCCCCCGCATGACGATCGTCGGCACCGGGATCCGCGCGGGATCGACGACGGGCAGATTGGCGCACATGTCGACGTAGGTGCCCGTCGGAACGGAGTCGTCGAGCGCCAGGATCGCGTCGGCGAAGGCCTCGATCACCTCGTCGTCGGCGGTGCCCGGGTGGTCCCGGGTGAAGATGCTGCGCACGAACGCGCGGTCGATCGGGCGGCGGTTCTTCGCGCGGAACTCCGGCAAGCGCTTCCGCCGCTCGACCAGCGTCGGGCTTCCCTCTCCGGTCCAGACGAAGGCGTCGAGAGCCAGGCGCCGGACGCGCTCCGGATGCCGCTCCGCGAACAGCGCGGCCCGCAGCGCGCCCGACGAGATGCCGTACGTCAGGTACGCGCTGACGCCGCGGGTCCGGGCGATGTAGTCCGTCGCGACCTCGAGGTCCTCGGCCCCCATGGCGATATCCGAGCTGACGTCGCGGTGCTTGTCCGACCGCCCGTACCCCTCCATGTCGACGCACCACGTGTCGTAGCCCAGGCGGGCGAAGTAGTCCTTGGCCGACGAGTCCGGCCGGCCCGGCACCTGCAGGTCGAAGGTCGGCTGAGATCCCATCGAGGACCCGTGGACGAAGAGGATCGTTCCGAGAGGCTCGCGCGCGCCGACCGCGGCCTTCTCCCAGAGGAACAGCCGCACCGGCCCCTTGTGGGTCCAGTGCTCACGTCCGAGCACAGCGGGCTCCGCGGTCATTGGCTATCCTCGCTCTGTTGGTGGGGTCAAACTTTCACTTCCCGACATTTCACGCGCTCATGCGGGGAACACCGTGCACGTCTCGCCGTCGAAGGCCAGCCGGAGCGCCTGCCCCGGCTGGAGCGCCGCACCGGAATCCGCCTGGACGCGCACGCGCGTCCCGTCGTCGAGCACCACGTGGCAGTCGATCAGGTTGCCGAGAAACGTGACGTCCGCCAGCTTGCCGTGGAGGGCGCCCTCGCCGACGGCCGCCGGGACTCCGTCGCGTGCCAGCCGGAGGCTCTCGGGCCGAATCGCGACCTGGACCGCGGCTCCCTCCGCCAGCGGGGCTCTCGCGGCGCACCGGATGGGATCCCCGCCGGCGACCGAGACCAGGCTCTCGTCGGCCCCGGCATGCACCACCCGGCCCGGCAGCAGGTTGACGAGCCCCATGAAGTCGGCGACCACGCGGCTGGCCGGCCGCGCGTAGACCTCGCGCGGGACGCCGATCTGGAGCAGCATGCCCTCGTGCAGGACGGCGATGCGATCGGAGAGCGCCATCGCCTCGGCCTGGTCGTGCGTGACGTAGACGAACGTGATGCCGGTCCGGCGCTGGAGCTCCTTCAGCTCCCACCGCATGCGCTCGCGGAGCTTGGCGTCGAGGTTCGACAACGGCTCATCCAGCAGGAGGATCTGCGGCTCCACCACGAGGCTTCGCGCCAGCGCGACGCGCTGCTGCTGGCCGCCGGAGAGCTCGCCGGGAAACCGCCGCTCCAATCCGCCCAGGTTGACCAGGTCCAGCACCCGCGCGACCCGCTCGCGCGCCGCCGCGCCCCGGATGCGACGGACCGCGAGACCGAACGCCACGTTCTCGTAGACGGTCTTGTGCGGCCAGACCGCGTAGTTCTGGAACACCATGCCCATCCCCCGCCGCTCCGGCGGGACAACCGCCTCCGCCGAGGACAGGGTCGACCCGCCCACCCGGATCGTCCCCGCGTCGGGCGCGAGCAACCCCGCGATCAGCCGGAGGAGCGTGGTCTTGCCGCAGCCGCTCGGGCCGAGCAGCGTCACGAACTCGCGATCCCGGACCTCGAGGCTCAGGTCGCGGACGGCGGCGACCGTCCCGTATCGCTTCGACACCCGCTCGATCGAGATGCCCGCCACCGCCCCCGCCTCAGTGCGCCACGCCGGCTCGCTCCACGCGGGCACCGGCGCGACCGACCCGGGTCGCCAGCCAGATGGCGGACCCGATGATGACCATGGTGACGATCGCGAGCGCGGCCACCGGCCCGAGATAGCCGGTCTCGTAGAGGTTGTAGACCGCCACCGCCAGCGTGATCGAGCCGGAGCTGAAGAGCAGGATCGAGGCGCTCAGCTCCTGGATGGCCGGCACGAACACGAGGAGCCAGCCCGCGACCAATCCTGGGCGGGCCAGCGGGAGGGTGATGCTCCCGAACGTCCGGAGCCACCCGGCCCCGGTCACCCGGGCCGTTTCCTCGAGCGACGGATCGATCTGGCGGAAGGCGGCGTTGGCGGAGCGTACCGCCAGCGGGACGTAGCGACCCGCGTAGGCGAGCAGGATGATGAGCAAGGTGCCGTAGATGGGAACGGGGACGCGCAGCCAGAACTGGATCAGCGCCACCGCGACGACGATGCCGGGCAGGCCGAGCGGCACCAGCGAGGCGTAGTCGAGGACTCGCATCCCCGGCAGCCGCGTCCGGAGGTCTCCCCACGCGATGACGCTCCCGAGAAGGACCGTGATCGTCGCCGCAGCGGCGGCCAGACCCAGGCTGTTCACGATGGCCCGCCGGGTCACGTCGTACTCGAAGAGGATGAAGCGATAGTGCGCCAGCGTCAGGTTCTGCCAGAACTCGAGCCCCCACGACCGGCTGACCGACACGGCCAGGAGCGTCACGTAGGGGGCCAGCACCGCCACCAGGAAGATCGCGCAGCAGAAGGCGAGCGCTCCCCAGCGAGCCCGGCCGAGGGCCACGACCTGCGGCCGGTGCCCCTTGCCGGAGAGCGTGACGTACGATCGCCGGGCCAGGTACCGGCGCTGGATCGCGAGGGCGAGCACGGTGATGGCGACGAAGATCAGGGACAGCGCGGACGCGAGACCGTACTGCGGCGGGTGGTCGAACAGCGCATAGATCCGCGTGGGGAGGGTGAATATCCGCCCCGGCAGCCCGATGATCGCCTGCGAGCCGAACAGCGCGATCGCGTTGACGAACGCGATCAGCGCGCCCGCCAGGATCGCGGGGGCCACCAGCGGAACGGTGACGACGCGCAACGTCCGCCACCACCCCGCCCCCAGCATGCGGGCCGATTCCTCCATGGACGCGTCGATCGACTCCAGCGCGCTGGCCGCCAGGAGATATACGAACGGGAACGTGTGGAGAACGGTCACGAGGACCAGCCCGGCCATGGAGTGGATGTTGAACGTGAGGGACGGCAGGCCGAGAACGTCGCGCACCCACCGGTTGACGAGCCCGGCATTCGGGCTGAACAGGTACACGAACGCGATCGCGGTCAGGTAGGGCGGCGTGAGGTAGGCGATCGTCGCCGTGGCGTGGATGAACGGCTTGCCCGGCACGTCGGTGCGGCTGACCGCCCAGGCCATGGGCAACCCGACCACCACGCTCAGGAGCGCCGTCCACGCGCCGAGCACGAGGGAGTTCCGGAGCGCCTGGACGTAGAGCCTCCGGGACAGCGCCTCGCGGAAGTGGCCGAGGGTCAGCCCGCTCTCGCCGGACACGCTGCCGAGGAGCAGCGAGGTCAGGGGCAGGATGACGAGCACGGTGAGAGCGACCGCCGCCAGGAGCATCACGACGTGCTCGGCGCGGATCGTCCACCGCGCGACGAGCGGCTCGGACCTCGCCAGGGCGCCGCTCACGCCGGCTCGCTCCGGTCGCGGTGCGGCCTGCGCCGCGGCGCGGCGCGCCTTCCCCGACCGGTCAGATGTAGACCCCCTTCATCTGCGGCTCGGGATACCGGGTCCCGGCTCCGGCGCCGGGCGGCAGCGCCTCCTCGATGCCCCGGAGGTCGTCAGGCTCCAGCCGGACGCGTAGCGCGCCCAAGTTCTCCTCGAGCCGGTCGATCCGCTTCGTGCCGGGAATCGGCACGATGTCCCGGCCCCGGGTGAGCAGCCATGCCAGAGCGAGCTGAGCCGGCGTCGCGCCCTTGCGCCGGGCGATCTCGGCGAGGCTCCGCACCAGCCGCGCGTTGTGCTCGAGGTTCGCGCCCTGGAACCGCGGATGCTGGCGGCGGCGGTCGTCCGCCGGGATGTCTTCGTGCCGCTCGACCCCCCCGGCGAGGAGGCTGCGCCCGATCGGGGAGTACGCGACGAAGGCAACCCCGAGCTCGCGGCACACGCCGAGCAGCTCTTCGGCCGGATGCCGGTAGAGCAGCGAGTACTCCATCTGCAGCGCGGCGATCGGATGGACGGCGTGCGCGCGGCGGAGCGTGGCCGGGGCCGTCTCGCAGAGGCCGAGCGCCCGGATCTTGCCCTCCTCGCGAAGCCGCGCCATGGCGCCCACCGTCTCCTCGATGGGAACCTTCGGATCGACACGGTGCTGGTAGTAGAGGTCGATCGTCTCGACGCCGAGGCGCCGGAGGCTCGCCTCGCACGCCGTTCGCACGTAGGCGGCGCTTCCGTCCACGAGGTTCCCGGCGCCGTCCGGGCTCTTCACCTGCCCGAACTTGGTGGCGATGATCGCGCCCCGGCGGCGTCCGGCGAGGGCGCGCCCGAGGAGCTCCTCGTTGTGCCCCCAGCCGTACATGTCCGAAGAGTCGAGGAAGTCGACCCCGAGGTCCAGCGCGCGATGGATCACCGCAACGGACGCGGCGTCGTCGCTCTTCCCGTAGGTGCCGGACATCGACATCAAGCCGAGTCCGATCGCCGACACCTCCAGCCCCCCGCGCCCCAGCGAACGATGCTCCATCGCCTCGCCTCCCATGTGTGATCGTTCGATGCAGAATCGAGCCTACTAGAACCGAGCGAGCCGGATCAAGGCGCGGGTCGCTCGGGTCCCGCCCGGGCGAGATCGACGGCGGAGCGACGAGCCCTAACGGGTCAGGAGATCGGCGCGGAGGCTCGAAGAGCCGGGCGCGGCGCGCTCAGGTGCACTGGGGCACGACGGCCAGCGCCTGGGCCACCGCGCGACGGATGTCGGCGATCCGGTAGGGCTTCGCCACCACGCCGACGACGCCCGACTCGCGGACGCGGTCGGGATCCAGCTGATGCCCCCACCCGGTCACCAGCACCACCGGCAAGCCCGGGTGCAGCGTGCGGGCCTGCGCGGCCAGCTCCCAGCCCGAGACGACCGGCATGCCGAGGTCCGTGAAGAGGATGTCCGGCGGGTCGGCCGCCAGGCGCTCCAGGGCCTCCCGGGCGTTGGTGATGACCTCGGGGACCTGCTTGCCGTCCAGGCGGAGGATGTCCGCGAGCATGTTGGCGAGCTCCTCCTCGTCGTCGACGACGAGGATGCGCGCGCTTCCCATCTCCACCGCGCCCGGCTCCTGGGGCGGCGCGGTCGCGGCCCCGCGGAACACGGGCAGCTGGAGGGTCACCGTGGTCCCGACGTTCTCGCGGCTGTCGATCCGGACCCGGCCGCCGTGGCGGGACACGATGCCGTACACGACCGACAGGCCGAGGCCGGTGCCGCGCGCGCCCTTCGTGGTGAAGAAGGGGTCGAAGGCACGGCGCCGCACGTCCTCCGACATGCCGATGCCGGTGTCCCGCACGAAGCACTCGACCGCCTCGTCGAGGGCTTTCCCGTCGCCGTTGCGACCCGCGAGAGACCGGACGCCCAGCGTGACCGTGCCGCCACCGGGCATCGCGTCCACGGCGTTCAGGAGGAGGTTGAGAAATACCTCGCGCAGCTCGGCGGCGTTGCCGCGGACGGGCCGGACCGGCTCGAGGGCCAGCATCACGCTGATGAACGCGCCGCGCGCCTGCGCCTCGTCCTTCCAGCGTGGGCGCGCGATGTCCACCACCTGCTCGAGCAGCGAGGCAAGCTCGATCGGCTCCATGTGCTCATCGCCCTTCGCACGGGCGAAGCCGAGGATCCGCCGCACCGTCTCCGCCCCGTCGAGGGCCGCGCCCTGGATGACCTTCAATCCCTGGACGACGAACGGATCGGTGGCGCGCCGCTGTAGGAGCTCTGCCCGGCCGAGGATGGCCGCCAGCAGGTTGTTGAAGTCGTGAGCGACGCCGCCGGCCATTTGGCCGAGCGCGCCGAGCTTCGCCGTCTGGACCGCCTGCTCCTGGGCCGCCTCAAGCTTCGCGTAGGCCGAGCGCAGGTCGGCGTAGAGCTTGGCGTTGCCGATGGCGATCGCCGCCTGCTGGGCCACGGCCTCCGCGAAGCGCACCTCCTCGGGGCTGAACGCGTACGCCTGACGGAAGTAGATCTTGAGGATCCCCCAGGTCTCCTCGCCGAGGACGATGGGCGCCGCCATGACCGCCCGGATCCCTTCCGCCTTGGCCAGCTCGAGCGCGCTCGGGCTCTCGCGGAACCGCGGATCGACGGTCAGGTCCGCCGTCCACATCGGAACGCGCATCGGCGCCGCGTCCGGGCCCGCCTTCTCGCTCCACCCCGGGTCCAGCAAGGCGACGCGATTCAGCGACAGGCCCCGACCCCGGACGAACTGGAGGGCGCCGCCGTCCAGTCTGAGAATGGACACCGCGTCGGCTCCCACGGCCGCCGACGCGCGCTCCACGACCAGGTCCAGCACGCGGTCGAGGTCCAGCGTGGCCGTCACGGAGCGCCCGATCTCGGCCAGCGCCTCGGCCCGAGCCCGGTGCCGCTCGGCCTCGATGAACAGCGCCTGGGTCTGGCTGAACAGTCGGGCGTTCTGGATCGCCGTGCCCACTTCGAGACCGATGGTGCCCAGGAGATGAAGCTCCGCCTCCGTGAACTGGAGCTTGCGTGGCGCGGTCAGGACGACGGCACCTAGCGGCTGCCCCTTGGATAGGATCGGTATCAGGAGAACGCCATCCACCGGCTGACCCTCGGGAACGCGCTCCTGATAGCGAGCCACACGGACGGGCTCGTTCAAAACGAGGGGACGTCCGGCCAAAAGCGCCTGCCCGCTGTCGCCCTCGTCCGCACGGAGGGGCACCGGGTTGGCCACGTAGCTCGGTCGGAGACCACGCTGCGCAACTAGGATCAGGTTGTCGTTCGTGTCGTCGAGGAGGCGGATTGCCCCGGCCGTAAAGTCAAACAATACCAGGAGCCGGTCGAGGATCGCTTCCAGGCTCTCCCTCAGGTCGAGCGAGGTGTGCGCAGCCTGGATCACCGTGTTGAGAACCTCGAGCTCCTGCCGCTGCCGTTGCGCCTCCTCGGTCCGCGCGCGCACCTCGGCATCCCGCCGGGCGAGGGACTCGGCCATGATGTTGAAGGATCGACCGAGGTCGCCGACCTCGTCCGTCCCCTCGGCCGGCATGCGCAGCCCGAAGTTTCCCGACGCCAGCTGTGCGGTCACCGTCTGAAGCCGACGGACCCGCCGGCTAGCGCCTCGGGCGACAAGAACCACGGCCAACACGAGAACCACCGCGCCGCCGCTCCCGTACGCCAGCGTAGACTGTGTCAGGACACGGACTGAGCCCTCCGTTTCAACCAGCGGCGTGAGGACCCCGACCGACCATCCGTACACGCCAAGAGCCTCGCGAACCAGAAGACCTTGTCCCCCGCCCGTGAGCCCCACGAACCGAGGCTCATCGGGCGGCATCCGCAGGATCGCCGATAGCTCACCGCGACCACTCCACCGCGCCGCCAGGCTCTCGACAGCGCCGGGCGGTCCGATAATCGCGCCACTCTCGTCCACGAGGAAGCTCGTCCCCGGGCGACCGGTCAATGCTCCGGCTAGAGTCGCCGTGAAGTAGGATAACGGCAGGTCCAGGACGACCACGCCGCGGAACTCCTTCCATTCGTTGTAGACGGCAAGCGCAAGCCGCAGAACTTGCACACCGTCGACCGTCTCCAGCGACGCGACGGGCCCGGCGTCGGGCTGCCGCGCCCGCGCGCGCTGAAAGAAAGGCGCGCGCTCGTAGCTCCCGCCCGTGCGCTGCTTTCCTCGGCGGCTCCCGCTGACGAGTTCCCGGCCATTCTGGTCCAGGTACCGCACGTCCGAAACCGTATCCTCGCGACGGCTGACGAACTGCGCAGTGTGCTCGCCCAGCTTCTTGAGCGCGACCTCCGCCTCCTGGACGAGCTGGTACTCGAGCTGGGTGTGATAGTCCCTAAGGGTCGGCGAACTGGCCAGGTCGTAGACGTCCAGCTCGCGCTCCCGGACGAACGGCCGCAAGCGGAGCGCCACCTGGTGGAGACGAGCCAGGATCTCCTCCCGGACCTGCCGCTCGAGCGCCGCCTTGGTGGTCGAATACCAGATATACGCCAGGCCGCCCAGCGGTATCAGGACGAGAGGTATCACCACGAGGGTGAGCTTCGTGGCGATGCGAAGGCGCATGCCTCAACACCCGCCTACAGCGCCAGCGGCGCTCAAGCCTGGAAACATGGCTACTGGCCGCCTGCAGCCTGGCGCCTCATCGGAGTTAGCCCAACTAGGCCCAGGCGTAGAATCGTATCCGCCGAAGGCACGAAGTCAGTAACACGGTCGCGCACGCCGTAGAGATCCACAACCTGGTAGATGGGATGGGTGAGAGCGTCCTCGTACGCGAGGGACTGCACGTCCCGAAGCAGTGACGCGCGGGCAGTCACGTCCTGCTCGGAATCGGCCCGGTTCAGCAGCTCGACGGCTCGCGGATGCGAGGCACGAGCCATGGGATGAGCCGGATCCAGGTGCACCCGAAGCTGGAAGGCCGCATCGAAGATGATGCTGGTAGGATCCGCGATCAGGAAGCTGTGCCGGTCCCGCTCGCGAATCCATCGGTTCACGGCCTGAGCGCGACCCTCCACGGTGAAGTCGAGCTTTACGCCGATCTTGCCCCACTGCTGGGCCAGCGCGGTGGCCAAAGTCTGGGTATCGTGGGTCGCCAATCCCTGCAAGGGAAACCCGTTAGGGTAGCCGGCCTGGGCGAGAAGTGTCCTGGCCTTGCTCGGGTCGAAGGAATACGGCTTCAGTCCGGCGTGGAATCCGAAATCCTCCGGGAGTGTGACCGTTGCAATCGCCTGACCGTTGCCACGGGCAACGTAGCGCACCAGACTTTCCACATCAGTCCCGTGCAGAAGCGCCCGACGAGTCTCAGCGCGACTCAGCGGGCCGTCACGTGCGTCGAGGAAGACCTCGGTGAACCGGATCGAGTTGCGCTTGAGCAGGCGAACGCCGCGGGACCGCAACAGTGAATCCACCTGCTGGGGAAGCAGGTTCGTAACGATGTCGACGCTGCCCCCCAGCAGTTGGCGCAAGCGTTCCTCCGCTTCCGGGATGAACTGAAACACGACCCGGGGCACCTTGGGAGCACCGCCGTGGTAATCCGCGAAGGCGCCCAGAATCGCCTGCCGCGAGTTGAGTTCCGTGAGCTTGAAGGGTCCCAATCCGATCGGCTCCCGGAAGAAGTCGGCTGCGTCACGGCCACGCATCCGATCGGGCAGCACCATGCTGAATTGAGAGAGGCGCGCAGGGAGCAACGCATACGGGCGCTTGGTCGTGATCCGAACCGTCAGATGATCGGCCGCGACGATGGTATCGATCTCGCCAAACTCGTGCCGCCGAGGCGAATTGACCTGAGGGTCCACGATCCGCCCGATCGAGTAGACGACGTCTGCCGCCGTGAGCTCGCCGCCATCGTGAAAGCGGACGCCGGGACGCAGGCGGAACTCCCAGGTCAGCCGGTCAACGGGGCCCCACCGCTCCAGTAGTGGAGTCCGAATGGTTCCGTCGGAAGCGCGGTCGAAAAGCGGCTCGAATATCAGCCGGAAGAAGCTTTGCGCCTGGGTTCCGTAGACCCTGAAGGGGTCGAGCACTGTGGGGGCGGCCGTGGCATCGGCGACGACAAGATCGCCGGCATCGTCGCGCCGTGACGCGGCTCCAGCGTAAATCGGCAGAAGTGCCGCCACCACTGCGATAGCCAAGAGACCCCGAAATATCTGTGCCATAAGGCGATTCCCCCCTACAGTGGATAGGCCGGACAGCGCCCTGTTCCGCACGGGGGGAGGAGAAGTGCAATGGATGTGCCATTGAACCCTGGGGTACATCCCGGTCCAGGAGGAATGGAATCCCTGACGTCATCCGCGGACCCGGAACACCAAGGTCGTCACGGCCGAGGGCCGTCAAATCTCTTCGGCTGTGCGTCGGGGCTGAGCCGGCTCAGCCCCCTGGCGTGGATCATCATCGCCACGTTCTTCCACTTCGGGTCGCTCTACTGCCTCTTGCCCACGCTTCCGCTGTACGTGCTGAGCCTCGGCGGCACGACGTACGACGTCGGCCTGGTCGTGGGCGCATTCTCGCTCGCCTCGCTGCTGGTTCGACGGTCTTCGGAATCTGGATGGACCTAACCGGTCGTCGTGGTTTCCTCCTGACCGGCGCAGCGATCTACGTGCTGGCGTCCCTGGGATATTCCGCCACTCGTCGGTGGCCGGGTTGCTCGCATGGCGAGTGTTTCATGCCATAGGTCTCGCCACATTCAGCACCGCCGCGGCATCTCTCGCGGCCGACCTCGCCCCCCCGGGGCGTCGTGGCGTGACTATGGGGGTCTTCGGACTGGCTCAGGCCAGCGCGCTGATGGTGGGACCGGGGATCGGTCTAGCGATCTCGGCGTTTTTCGGATATCCCGGGCTATTCCTCGCGGCGGCCGGCACCGTCGTGGCGTCCTTGGTGTGCGTCGCAGCTGTCCCGAAGAATCTCCGAACGGACCCGCAAGTGTCCCAGGCTCACCTGTCCCAGCGCCAGTCGACGTGGAGCGCCACGGCCATTCCGTCCGTGGCTCAGTTCGCCGTCAGCGTGGCCTACGGCACGATCGTCTCGTTCGTGACTGTGGTCGCGAGAGAATCGGCGGGGCGCATACAGTACTGGTCACCCGGGTGGCCAATCAGGTGGCCTCCGCGTACCGGTCCTGTAGCATGGCTAGCTTTACTGCTTGCTGGGAGCTTGGCGTGGGCATCGGGGCGATCGCCTTCGGCGGCCTGGCCGATGCCGTCGGTTTCACGCTCATGTTGCTGGTAGTCGCAGCGCTCCCGGTGCTGGGCCTGCTCACCCTCCCATGGCTCCGTGACCGACCGCTACAGGCCTTTCACCTTGGTTGACCGGCCGAGCAGGGGCCGCGCTCGGAGACGTGGCCTCGGCTCTTCCTTTCAGCAGAAGGCGCGGAGGTCAGACGGTGAAATAGTCCGCAAGGGTGTCAAGTCGGCTCCCAAACGGAGCCACCTCGTCCGGATCGATCTCGACGTCCAGGACGGTTGGCCGACCGCTCGCGATGACCTTGTTCATGAATTCACGGTTGATCTGCCCCGGCTCACGGACGTGAAAAGCCTGAGCCCCCAAACCTTCGGCCACTTTCGCGCAATCCACACGCGGATAGCGAGTCCCTACGTCCGAGATGTTGCGAATACGGGCACCGTGGTACGCCATACCATATCCGGCGTCATTGAGCACAACCCAGATGACCTGCTGGCCGTAGTGGACGGCAGTCGACACCTCCATTCCGTTCATCAGAAACCCGCCGTCGCCGGTGATCGAAAGGACTACGCGGTCGGGCGCGGCGAACTTTCCGCCGATTGCTCCAGCCACCCCGAAGCCCATCGACGCCATGCCGGTCGCACAGAAGAAGGTCCGTGGGTACACACTTTGCCAGTAGTGGATCGCCCACGACCGATTCGCACCACCGTCCACGAATACCAGAGTGTCCCGGGGCAGAGCCTCCTGGAGGTCGCGCATCAGACGCTGAGGCTTGATTGGCACCGCGTCGGAGTCCATCGTCGCGGCATTGAGCACTCTCGGTCGATCTGCAGGTGGCTGAAGCTTGCCATTACCTCGTCGCCAGTGCAGATACCGCTGCTGCTGCCGGCGAATCTCGTAGCACAGTTCGGTTAGTCCCGACTTGGCGTCGCCGATCAGAGGCACTGTGACTTGATAGTTCTTACCGACTTCGTACGGGTCGATATCGACGTGCAGCAG
>Ga0075421_100007330_pt1 | contig 13506 bp, 6 predicted proteins | sample SoiMetdeltSBSDD5_FD_75292 | JGI IMG/M metagenome (GOLD analysis project Ga0075421, IMG submission 75292) | Bulk soil microbial communities from a Populus tree surrounding site in Tennessee, USA - Soil MetaG P. deltoides SBSDD5 | ecosystem: Environmental > Terrestrial > Soil > Tree plantation...
CCTGTTTCCCTTGACTGGGAGGAGCATCGGCACTGGATGAAGGATTATGGTTATCCATCCATCGGTGTACCAATCATGCCAAATGAGATGGCGATCTTTGATCCGATTGGGAGCGGCGAACAGCTCGACCCAGGGGAGCGCGGAGAAATCTGTATTCGAGGCCACAACGTCATGAAATACTATTTCAATCGGCCTGACGCAAATACAGAGACTTTTAAGTTTGGATGGTTCCGGTCGGGTGATGAGGGTTTTTACGAAGTCGATGAGCAGGGTCGCCCATTCTTTTTTATTACGGGTCGCTTGAAAGAACTGATCAATCGGGGTGGGGTGAAGTTCTCACCATTTGACATTGAAGAGGTTCTTTTGCAATTGCCGCAGGTAAAAGTAGGACTAGCAGTTGCCTTTGAAAACGACTACTACGGCGAGGAGGTTGGGGCCTATGTAGTGCCGATAGAAGGCCAAGAGGTCTCCGAGCAGGAAGTTTTGGATCACTGCCGCACGCGAATGACCTTCGAAAAAAGCCCAAAGGTTGTTGTGTTCGGAATGGAAGTCCCCGTGACAACTACTGGGAAATATCAGCGTCTTAAACTGCGCGTTTTATTTAGCGAATGGAAACACACTCAATTTAGAGGATAGGGAGCAATAGCAGAATCGCTCCCTGTCAGGCAGGGCCTAATACCAATAGGACTTACGCAAGGGGGAACGATGACATGCTAAACTAGAAGGCATGAGCACGGTAACCCGACTGGACTATTGTCAATTTCTGCTGGTAACGCAGACCAATTACACCCTGACATACTTTGCGGAGCACAGTGAGAATTTTAGCCATGATGCGGTCAAACGCTATCTGGAAGGCGAGAAAATCACGGCGCGGATAGTGTGGGAGAATGTCAAGGGTCAGCTTGTGACCAGTCCCAATGGGTATTTGGCGTTCGACGACACTGTACTGGACAAGAATAGCTCGTTCAAGATTGAGCTGGTGAGGCGACAATACAGTGGGAACGTGCATGGGATCATCAAAGGCATCGGGGTGGTGACGTGTGTCTACATCAATCCAGACACTGACCAGTCCTGGATCATCGACTACCGGATTTTCGACCCTGACGGGGACGGTAAGGGAAAGTTGGATCATGTGCGCGAGATGCTGGACAATGCCTACGCCGACAAGCAGCTTCCCTTTCGTGGAGTGCTGATGGATAGCTGGTATGCCGAGCGCAAGCTGATGATGCACATTGAGGATTTGGGCAAAGTCTACTACTGTCCGCTCAAAACCAATCGGCTGATCAATGACACGCAAGGTCAGCAGCCCAACCAACGCATTGACCAATTGCAATGGTCGGTTTATGAGCAGCAGCATGGCAAGCTGATCCATATCAAGGACTTTCCTAAAGGTCATCAGGTGAAACTGTTCCGATTGGTGCTCTCCACCGGGCGCACGGACTTCATTTCTACCAACGATCTCACTCAGGATTCCTCTCAGGGTACTCAAGACGTGTGTGCCTTGCGCTGGAAGATTGAGCAGTTTCACCGTGAATCCAAACAAATCTCCGGCATTGAACGCTGCCAATGCCGCCTTGCTCGTATTCAGCGAAACCATATCGGTTGTTCTATTCTCGTCTGGATTCGTCTCAAGATAGTCGCTCAACACGCCGCTTCTTCTCTTTATCAGCTCAAGCACAATTTGCTTGGCGACTACATGCGTTCTCAGTTACGTTCACCTGCCATCACTATGCAGTTTGCGTAAGTCCTAAATTAATAGGAACTAATTATCTTTAACCTAAAATTAACTATATCGATCTGCACGATCTGATCAAGAAGCTGGACATGAGCGATATTCTCAACCGCCCATTTAGTTTGTCTGCCGATCAACAGGCATCGCATATCGACTCCCTCTGCGCTAAAATTCTGATCCCCGTAAAAATTCATTAAAGAGAGCAGGTGATCGTGCCAGAGGTTGCAAATCTCCTCGAAGGCTTGAATGACGCACAGCGCAAGGCGGTTGAAGCGCCTGATGGCCCGGTGCTGGTACTGGCAGGCCCTGGAAGCGGCAAAACCCGCGTGCTGACGCGCCGCATTGCATGGCTGATTCAAGAGCGCGGCGTTGCGCCCTGGCGGATCATGGCGGTGACTTTCACGAATAAAGCCGCTAAGGAAATGAAACATCGCATCGAGCAAATGCTCGGCCAGGATTTACGCGGCCTAAGCATGGGGACTTTCCATGCAACGTGTGCGCGTATCCTGCGCAAAGAGGCGGCGCACCTCCCCTTCAATCGCGATTACGTGATCTACGACACTGCCGATCAGCGTGCAGTGATGAAAGAAGTGATCTCCGGCGATCTTGCCCTTGACGAGAAACGCTATTCACCTGAAAAGGTTCTTCACCGCGTCTCATCTATGAAGAATGATCTGATCACCCCGCAGGACTTCCGCCCGGACAGCTACTTTGACGAGATCGTACAGCGTGCTTATGAAGCCTACAACCGCCGTTTGATTGCCAATAACGCGGTCGATTTTGACGACATTCTGCTCTATACAGCGCTGCTGCTGCGAGGGAGCAGGGAAGTCTGCCTCAAGTATCAGAATGCCTACGATCACATTCTGGTCGATGAGTTTCAGGATACGAACGCGGCGCAGTATGAAATCGTCAACACCCTGGCAGGGCTGCGCAACAATCTATTCTGTGTGGGCGACGAAGACCAATCGATTTATCGGTGGCGCGGGGCGGATTACAAGAATGTGCTCCGGCTGCGTACCGATTTCCCCGATTTGACAACTATCCTTCTGGAGCAAAACTACCGATCCACACAAATTATCCTCGACGCTTCTCGCGCGGTGATCGACAAGAACACGTTCCGAACGCCTAAGAAGCTGTTCACTGAACATACGGGCGGCCCTGAAATCATCGTCTACGAGGCATACGACGAACGCGACGAAGCCCAGTTCGTGGTCGATACGATTGCGACAATGGTCGCGCGCCGTGAAGTGGAACCGGGCGAATGTGCAGTAATGTATCGCACTAACGCACAGTCCCGCGCGTTGGAAGAAACTTTCGTGCGCGAAGGTTTACCTTACCGACTGGTTGGAGCCACTCGCTTCTATACGCGTAAAGAGATCAAGGATGTGCTGGCATATCTGCGGCTGGTACATAACCCCGACGACACAATCAGCTTTGCACGCATTGTGAACACACCACCGCGAGGCATTGGCGACAAGACGCTGGCGACTCTGGAAATGTGGGCAGGTTCCGGAAGCATTACCCCTTGCGAAGCGACGTTTCGCCTCGCGGAGTTTCCAGATATTTCTACACCCATCACGGGGAAGGCACGCAGCGCGCTGGCCGGATTCGGCAATATGCTAGCAGGCTGGCGATCCGCGCAAGAGACGCTGCCACTCGGACGGCTGCTGCAACTCATCCTTGACGAGGCAGGCTATATCCAATATCTCGATGACGGAACTGATCAGGGCGAGGAGCGAGTACAGAACGTCACCGAGCTGCTCAACCTCACTCAGCAGTATGAGGAAATCCGCCTTGCCGAGTTTCTTGAAGAAGTTGCGCTGATCTCCGAGGTAGACAATCTCACCGAAGATGCCAACGCGCCAACCCTGCTGACACTCCACGCCGCGAAGGGCCTTGAGTTCGACGTAGTATTCCTCGTTGGGTTGGAGGAGGGTGTGCTGCCCCATTCAAGATCGCTGGATGATGCGGAAGAAATGGCGGAAGAACGCCGCTTGATGTACGTCGGCATGACACGCGCCCGCAAAAATCTATTCATGATCTACACGTTCCAGCGCACCGTTTGGGGGGAGAGCAGCCTCAACGTTCGATCACGCTTCATTGAGGACATCCCTGCGAACTTGATCAGCACTACCCGCGCATCGCATATGGGAGGTATTGCGCCCAAACAGCAGCAGTTTATCTGGGGCAGTAAGCCAGCCCGCATCACCGAACCTGCCCGCCCGCAGGAACAGCAGTTCCGAGCGGGGCAGCGAGTCTCACATCCCCGGTTTGGCGAGGGGATCGTCATCGAGAGCCGTGCGATCAACAATGACGAAGAAGTCAGTGTAGTCTTTGAGGAAGCAGGTCTCAAGCGGTTGATGGCGAGTTTTGCAAATATGCAGGTGATTAAAGAGAACAAAAAGTAAGGGCGATGTGTACATCGCAATCTCTCGTTCCTACGTTGTCACAAACTTAACTCAAACGGAATCAGTGGCAGGCACAAACACGCTGAGTATAATCCCATCAAATTGCTCCAATCTGGCTGGAGATAAGGCTGGATAGTATTCGTAATGTTAGCGGGCAAGGTATGAAGTAGGATCATGAACAACGTCACCGACGAGATCAAAGCGCGTCTCGACATCATCGACGTGATTAATGGTTACACCCCGCTTCGAAAAGCTGGGCGGAACTTCAAAGCGCCTTGCCCCTTCCACAGCGAGAAAACCCCTTCATTTGTTGTGTTTCCCGAATCGCAGACGTGGCGCTGTTTCGGTGCGTGCGGCGAAGGCGGCGATATTTTCTCCTTCGTCATGAAGAAAGAGGGCTGGGATTTTGCGGAGGCACTCCGCAATTTGGCCGACCGTGCAGGTGTTGAGCTAGAGCCTGCGACTCCTCAGCAGGCTGCCTCGAAAGAATCGGAGGAACGGCTGCGGGGTCTGCTTGCCGATGCCGCCAACTTTTTCCACAAACAGCTACTTCAATATCCAAACGCGGCTCATGCCCGCGCTTATATTGAGAAGCGTGGGCTACTGCCTGAGACTATCGCCAGCTTCGAGATCGGCTACGCCCCGGAAGGATGGGATACGACGCTGAATTATCTGACGAGTCTCGGCTATCTGCGCGAAGAGATAGTCAGTGCGGGACTGGTGGTGGTGAAAGAGGATGGCGGAGTTTACGACCGATTTCGTGATCGGCTGGTGATTCCCATTCGCAATTCGCGCGGCCAGATAGCAGGGTTCGGCGCGCGGGGATTATCCAAAGATGCGGTTCCCAAGTATCTCAATTCGCCGCAGAGCGAGCTATTTGATAAAGGTAGCCTGCTATTCGGCCTCGATATAGCCCGCCGCGCGATCCGCGAGACGCAAGTGGCGGTAATCGTTGAAGGCTACATGGATGTGATTCAGGCCCGTCAAGCGGGCTTTACCAATGTAGTCGCGCAGATGGGGACGGCCCTCACCGAGATGCAGCTTCGCTTATTGGGACGCTATGCGAACCGCCTGATCCTCGCGCTTGATTCGGATACGGCTGGTCAGATGGCAACCGACCGGGGCCGCGAAGTGATCGAACGGGTATCGAAGGCGGCGGCAGAGCAAGCAACTGAAGAAGGTGTCTGGGATTTCGACGCTGCCGAGCGTGACTACCGTGCCAAACTCACCGCCGAATTCGATGTGCGCGGCATGGTTCGCTACGAGAGCCGCCTCGGATTCGATATCCGTGTGCTGATTTTGCCGGAAGGTCAAGACCCCGACGATGTGATCCGCCAAACCCCGGAAGCATGGCCCCACCTTATCGAACAATCGCTGCCGATTATCGAGTATATGATTCGTTCGAGCATTGCGGGCAAGAATCTTGACGATCCAAAGGTTAAGTCGCAGATCGCCAAAGAGATCAGCCCGCTCATTGAGGATGTGGCCGATCCTGTTGAACGCAGCCATTACCGCCAAAGGCTTGCCCGGCTTCTGCGTGTTGATGAGCGCGCCCTCTTCCCTGAAGCGCCGAGCAATGGACAAGCCGCCAAAACAGCGAGGCCACAGCCGCGCCCAAATCAGGTGGAGCGGCCCAGCCAAGCAGAACCGGCGCACGGCGATGTCTTCACTGTCACACCAACCGCGTTGGTTGAATCATTCTGTGTAGCATCGCTGATCGTTTTCCCGCGACTGCTGTACCAGACGAATCGGGTACTTGGCGAATGGTTAGATCGCAATGAGTTAGTGCGGGTTCAGCCGGGGCTTCAAGATCGCTCATGGCCGATGTTGGACGCGATCCAGCCATTTGTCGTCGCCAGCGATTTTGCCAAACCTGAATATCGGATGATCTTCGAGGCGTGGCGGGCCTCGTTGGAACAGGAAGATATGGAGCCGCTCAGTTATCTCTCCCAGATACTCGATCCGGTTCTGCATCACACCGTTGAGGAGTGGCTCTCCAAACCGCTTGATGCGCTCTCAAGGGGGGTGATTGCGCCTAGAAAACAAATCTCGGATGAGACTTTTGTTACAGAAGCCATACAGAGATTGTTGGGACTGCGACAAATTCGCATAGATGAGTATATTCAAGAACTAACATATATCATGCAGGACGATGCCAACAACGGCAGCAGTTTGACAGTGAGCGAATATGCGGTCACTATTAAGGCTCTTTTGGCAGCACGTCATCGGCTTTCACAAGCGCAGCGCACCAATACACTAGGGCGTAAGTCAACCAGCGTAAAGCAGGGCAACCCCCAATACCGGGCCAGTTAGGGAGGTGGTGGAAACACCAACATGCGCCAAAACAAAGCCATCAAGCAAGAGGATGCAATTCAGGCTCTGATCGATAAGGGCCGCCGCGACCTTCGCCTCAACGAAACCGAAATCTCTGCCGTCTTCGAAGACCCTGCCAGCCAGGGCGCGCAGGACCTTTACTCGCAGCTAGAAGAGATGGGCGTCGAGATTATCGGCGAAGAAGAGGATGACCTTGACGTTTTGGAGATCGAAATTGAGGAAGAGATCGATCTCGACGTAGAGCTTGACGCCGACCTCGACGTCGAAATAGGCCCCGAAGACGAAGACCTTGACGACCTTGAAGTAGAGGAACTTCAAGTCCGCCCGATGGGAATCGCTGAACCGGAACTCGCCAACGATCCGGTTCGGATGTACCTCAAGGAGATCGGGCAGGTTCAGCTTCTCGACTCCAATCAGGAAATATGGCTCTCCGGGCAGATGGCCGCCAGCCGCATGGTCGATGAGATTTACATTAAACTTGGAGCAGGCGGGCAGCCGGTCATGACTCCAGAAGTTATGATGGATTTGTTTAGCCAGCTTGAGATGGCATGGAACGAAGTGCTAATGCTGGTTGCAGGTTTCCAGTTTGATCTCCCCGACATGGCAGAACTTATCACAGAAGGTCAGCGTCTACGTGATGCATGGTGGAAGCAGTCGAACTCATATCTCCATCGTTATCTGACGCTGCGTGAATGGGGCCGTGACGAAGAATGGTCGGATGTGGCGCGGCGCTTGTTCGTTGTGTTCGAAGTGCTGTATCTGCTGCCGGAACCGATGCAGACCATGCTGATCGAGGTTGTGCGTGGTAAGGGAACACTGATCGATAAAGAGACATTCAGCCAGTGGGTAATTGCAATCAACCCGCACATCATCGAAGATGAGTTTGCCGCCGCCGATGTGCGCGCAGAAGATGCCAGCCAAGCGCTGACTCATGCAAATCTGCGTCTTGTCGTCAGCGTTGCCAAGAAGTATATGGGGCGCGGCATCAGTTTCCTGGATTTGATTCAGGAAGGAAATATTGGCCTACTGCGTGCGGTTGAGAAGTTCGACCACACGAAGGGTTTCAAATTCAGTACGTACGCAACATGGTGGATTCGACAGGCGATCAGCCGCGCGATTGCCGATCAGAGCCGCACGATCCGTATTCCTGTCCACATGGTAGAAACAATCAACCGTCTGATGCGCATCCAGCGTCAGCTTACGCAGGATTTAGGGCGCGAACCGAGTGCGGAAGAGATCGCGCTTGACATGGATATGCTCGAAGTCAACGAGACACGGGCAATCAAACAGACTCGCCGGAATGACGAGCGCATGGACCCAAATCTGTACCGGAAGCTGCGCCGCGCAGCCGCGAAGGTACGGCGGATCATGCGCATCTCACAAGACCCGATGTCGCTCGATATGCCCGTTGGTCAGGAAGATTCGAGTCTGCTGGGGGATTTCATTGAAGATGATAAGATTCCCGGCCCAGTTGAAAAGGCTGATCGCCAGCTTCTCAAGGAGCAGGTGCGCGGCGTTCTGAGCGTACTGAGCGACCGCGAACGTGAAGTCCTGGAAATGCGTTTCGGATTGAAAGATGGGCAGGATCACACACTCGAAGAGGTTGGCAAACACTTCGGCGTGACACGCGAACGCATCCGCCAGATCGAAGCGAAGGCACTGCGCAAGCTGCGCCATCCAACACGCAGCCGCCAGCTTCGGGACTATCTGAGCTAATGCTAGTAAATGGGTATTATGCCTACTGTTGACAACCTTTCTTTGGCGCTAAGATGCCATATGAAGGTCTTATTCCAATACTTAATATAAAGGGCGGCGACGTGACAGCGCCGCTCTTTTAATAGAACATGGTCATTAGAAAACGATTTGTTCTTCCCACCCTCGCTGGAATCGGAATTCTCCTCTTCATATTAGTAGCAATGATCTTTTGGCCTTGGAGCAGCGTGGAGGTCAGCACTGCTCCGCTCACTCAGTCGCCACTTCCCCCAGAGATTCCAACACATCCCCTTTTGACAGAAATTAATACCGCGAAACAAATCGCAACAGATTTCGTTATAACTGACAATTCAACACAGCCGCCAGCCACAGTAGAACCGACGGTTGAGCAATCCATAACAGCATCGCCAGAGAGAAGCCAACCCACACCCATTACTGCCGAACCATTGCCCCCTAAGACCGGAGTAATCATCATTGAAGATCAACAGGTCGCACCGGGGCTTACACAGGTATTTAATCTGCCTGAGGGTTTGTATCGCATCGTGTATGCTACCGATGCGCAGTCAAGCACCGTCACTCCAATTGTAAAGGAAGGGGAATGTAGTGATTATGCAGTCTTCGACTTGATCGCGCCTTTTGATGGAAGCGCCACCTACCGCTCGATGGGCTGCAAAATTCAGTTCGAGATAACAGGTAGGATTGGGACGTGGCATCTTGCGGTTGAGCGCTTCCCGCAGAAAGCAATGAAAACCCCTCCAGTGTCATTCTCAGGCGAAGGGCCGGGAACCACCGACATCGTGAGCTTACCTGCCGGAGAGTACGTCATAAGTCTGGATACAAACAGCGAATACAGCGCGGTAACTTCTATTGTCCAGCAGGGGCCTTGCCGCGAGTGGCCGATCATTCAGGCTACTAGCCCCGGGACGTATCAGACAGAATACACTTCAGACGATTGCCAGATTATTTTCGAAATCGGCAGTGTTACTTCTGAATGGACTCTACACATCGAGTTAAAACCTTAATGCTAAAACGTCCTATTTTCCTGATTATCTTTTTGCTTGGCGCAACGTTTGGGATTGGTCGATCTATCTCGCTGGCAAAAACTGCGCAGCCGCCGCGCTCCACAGCGAATCTTCCCCTCGGAACTGCACCAACTTGCTACAGCATCTGTGATATGTCCGGTATCAACTTTGCACATCCAGAGCGCCAGCCGACCAGCGATTATCTCCGTGCAGAGCGGCTCGGCATGGGGTGGGAACTTGAGATTGCTTACAATCCCTATCTTGATCTCCTGCGAACCTCCGAGGCCATGAACCGGGCAATCGACCACAATCTGCATCCGATCTTAAGGGTGTGTGATGCAGATGTCTCGAAGTGTGGTTTCACCAATCCGCAGACCTATTCGGACTTTCTACACAACTTAGCCCCAATGGTGAAGGGTGAATTCTGGTCGCTTTTTGGCCCGAACGAACCAGATTTGGAGAAGTGGGCGAGGGATGACTCAATCTGTCTCTCGACTGATCCTTACTCCAAATGCCTCGCCGGGTATATGAACAGTATGCTGACGCTCACAGGGGATATACCTACTTTGCATTCTGTGTCCCCGGCTTTTAGCTCGACCAACCCCGCGACCGAAAAACTATTCAATGGTATGGAGAGCTATGGAGCACAATTCGGCGCTCTCGATGCTTTTGCATCGACCACCTACACAGTCTCTGGTAACGGGGCCTATTACTACTACGCTAGTAACACCGGGTTTCATGAGACAATGCGCCATCGTGCAGCACGCTTCCATAAGAAAGTGATCTTCGTCGAATATGGCACATTCGGCATGTTTGATAAGCCCAAAGTGGGCGATCCGCGCCGTGCCACAATCGTGCAGCAGATGCGCTCTGAATTCGCCAAAGCTGCTAATGACACGACTGTCATGGCAATCCTACATTTCGACGCTTTTGGTACGAATGGTACGCCACACAAATACTATGATCCAGAAATGATCACGATAGCGAAGAATCTCTCCTGTCTGAACGGGAGCCAACGGCAGGCCGGAGTAGGTCTAGCGATTTCAACCACACAAACGCTGTGGAGCAGCGCTAGTACTCCCGGAGCGTGTCAGGAGTGGCAGTATGGCTGTCCCTTCCTGACCGCAATCGCCTGTGATGTTTCGACAAGCTGCGTCGATAACGACGGCGATCATCTGTATGGAGATGGGGGCACGTGTACGCGAACCGACTGCGAGGATTCCGATCCCGCCATTGCCGAGTCGTGTGCACCTGGCATTGTTCCTGATACATCTTCTGGGTGGGGCACGCTCAGCATCATCGACAGCAGCACCGCCGACCATGATACAGATATCTGGCCTGTGGTTGGGCTGCGCCAAAACGGTCTGCCGATGATTGCGTACCATCACGATGTGCTAGGCTACCGTGATCTTAACATCATGGAGTGTTTGACCGCCGATTGTACCAGTTCGCTGCGACGTGTGTTGGCATCCGACGACTACGCCGGGATGCACCCTTCGATAGCGATTGGGCAAGATGGCAATCCTGTCATTGTGCACTATGACCTGATCGATGAAGACCTTGAGGTCTTAGCATGTGCCGACCTATCCTGCCTTACCGGACAGACGCATATCATCGATTACGAACCCGGCGCTGGCGTTTTAACTTCAATTGTCATTCGCGCCGATGGCAGGCCCCTCATCGCGTATTGGCGCGACAACGGCGACGATCTATATCTCTACAATTGTGCAGATGCAATTTGCTCCACTGGCGCTTCAAGAAGTCTTGATAGCGGCCAGTTCACCGGACGCTCACCGTCGATCTTCCTTCGGTCTAATGGAACGCCTATGATCGCCTACGAGAAAGCGACATCACCACCACGCATAAAGATTTACAACTGTGCTGATTCTAACTGTGCAAGCGGCGGCTCTTATGCTGGCAGCGACTTCGATGCGGCTGCCTCCGAGCATGGATCAGTTCTTCGGCTAGATGGGAGAGCAGCGTTTGTCTTCCGCAATCCAAGCGATGGGCATTTGGTTATGACGGATTGCAATAATTCTGTTGATCCTCAGACTTATTGTAAGACCTGGCACGATAGTCAAGGATGGCATTTCGGGTGGGCGAATCGTGAACTGGATACTGGCGGCGATTTCTACGATCCGGCGGTAACGCTTCTTTACGATGGCAATCCCTTCATTGCCTATCGAGAAGATGTTGGTGGTACATCTAATCTTAAATTGATGCGCTGCTTCGATCCATCGTGCATCTCCAATGTCACTCAGATGGTCGTCAACGGCGGTGTTGGGCGTCACCCTGATATTGTGCGTCTGCCCAACGGCAATCCGCTGATTACATTCTTTGATCTGAACGACCCAGAGCATGGCAAGTTGGGAGTCTTCGCTGTAGATCTTTCGCTGATTGAGGGTGGATTTGGTCTACCTCCTGACCCGCCAACGGACTTTGCTGCAACATCAGATGGCTATCGCCACATAAATTTGAGTTGGACGACGAATAATACTCTCAGAGAATCATCGTTCAAACTGGAGCGTTCAACTAATCAAACCGATTGGGAGGATTTGACCACCCTGCCTGCCAACGCAGCGTCTTATGCGGATACTGTCCCAGTCTGCGGTACAATCTACTACTACCGACTCACCGGGATTCGCCTGGACGGGCAGAGTTCGTCATCGGTCGAAGCGAACACTACGACGGATCCATGCCCGCCTGCGCCTGATACTCCATCAGGTTTCGCTGCCGCTCCGTTCAATCACAAACAGATTGATCTTTCGTGGATTGACAGCCCGGATGAAACTGGCTATCTGCTCCGCTACTCCACCGATCTGACGAACTGGACAAACTTGCCAGCGATCAATGCAGATGCAGTTAACTATTCTCACAGCCCTGTTGATTGCGACACCTTAACTTATTACCAGCTTCTTGCGCATCGCGAGAGTGATGGGCAGTATTCGGCTCCAGCCGAGGCTTCTGCACAGGCTATGTGTGTCCCACCGCCAAACGCTCCGACCGAACTCACGGTAGTGCTGAATGGCCGAACCCAGATCGATTTGAACTGGATTGATAATGCATCTGGTACAGCCATTTTCAAGGTCGAGCGCTCGCTGGATGGAGAGATTACTTGGGAGGAAATCGGCACAGCCTCCATTCCCAGCTATACAGATATGAATCGCGAATGCGAGACAACCTACAACTATCGTGTGCGTGCTTACGACGCGCACGAAGATCAGTATTCGGAATATAGTGAGACTGCCAGCGCCACCACCGCCGATTGCTTGAGTGCTCTCCCCGTACCGCTTCTCTCCAAACCGAAAAATGGAGTGGCGGTGTACACGGCAACACCCAAGCTGATCTGGCGACGTGTCCGCTATGCGCTGAAGTACCATCTTCAGGTCTCGACTGACCCGACTTTCGAGACCGGACTGGCCATCGACACTGACAGCCTGACCGCCTACTATCTCACGCCCCTCGCCAGCGCGCTGCCCTATGGGACGTACTTTTGGCGGGTGAAGGCATTCGATGGAACGCACTGGACAGCCTACTCGCTGCCTTACCAGTTCGACCTGACCCGTCTGAAAGCACCGAAGAAGAAGGCGGATGTCTACACCCCTCAGCCCAAGTTCGTGTGGGCTGCGGTGCTGGGTGCAACAGGCTATCATCTCCAGGTCGCGACCGACTCGACCTTCGACAGCGGGCTGGTCATCGACACCGATACGGCAGTGCCGTACTACCTCACGCCGCTCGGTCAGGCACTGCCCTACGGCACATACTACTGGCGGGTGCAGGCCAATCAGGGCGTGAGCACCCCCTACACCCCCACCTGGTTGTTCCAGCGCACCCTGCTCCGCGCACCTACCAATGGCGTGGCGGTGCGGACACTGCTGCCGAGATTCGTGTGGCTGGGGGTGAGCGGCGCGGTGCAGTATCATCTACAGGTGGCGACCGACCCGATCTTCGACAGCGGGGTGGTAATCGACCAGACCCGCATCGTGCCTTACTACCAATCGCTAGTCGCGGATGGATTAGATTACGGACGGTACTACTGGCGGGTGCAGGTGGATACCGGCTCCGGGTTCGGGGACTTTACCCCTGCTCGCACCTTCGACATCACGAACCTATATGCGCCGAAGAAGGGGGCATTCACCACCCTCAAGACGCCGAAGTTCGTGTGGCTGGCTGTGCCAGGGTCTACGAGCTACAAGATTCAGGTGGACGACGATGAGGACTTCTCCAGCCCGGTAATCGACCAGAGCGGGCTGCTGGTGCGGTATCTCATCTCGCCTATCAGTTTGGGGCAGGG
>Ga0075421_100007331_pt1 | contig 13506 bp, 13 predicted proteins | sample SoiMetdeltSBSDD5_FD_75292 | JGI IMG/M metagenome (GOLD analysis project Ga0075421, IMG submission 75292) | Bulk soil microbial communities from a Populus tree surrounding site in Tennessee, USA - Soil MetaG P. deltoides SBSDD5 | ecosystem: Environmental > Terrestrial > Soil > Tree plantation...
ATCTCGGCGTTTGTCGCGGCGGGCTTCGAGCATTCCGTCGCAAACATGTATTTCATTCCGTTGGGTATCCTGTTGCGCGATTTTGTCGATACGACCCACATTGCAGGCATCGACACACTCGACTGGCACGGGTATTTGCGCAATCTGGTGCCCGTCACGCTCGGCAACATCGTCGGCGGCAGCGGCCTGGTCGCGCTCGTCTATTACGTCATCTACCGATCCGGACGCCGCTCGGGCAGCGGTTCGAGCGTCGCTGCGGCCGCAACCGCACGTGGACATGCGCGCGCTCGCTAGCGCTCGTGCTCGCGTCCTGAGAGTCTCCCGTTACGATGACAACAGCGCGCGTTCTCTCCTGACGTGCGTCAGAAAGCTGGAGCATCTGTCTGCAAGAGTGGCGATTCCGAGTGCCGCACGGTGGAAACCGGCGAAGAGATCTTCGAGACCGTCCCCGCAGCACTGATTGTCAAAGCGGCGCTCATAGCGGTTGCTCATTCGCTGGCACCCGCCGCCAGCGCCTGTTCGGTCTGACGCCGCGCAAGTCGAAGTAGCGAAAAGCGTACTCCGGATTTCGCGGGCACCCCGTAATTCACACTCCATGGCGAGATTCGCCAGCCCGTCCCGCGGGATCGACGCATTGAAGGAACTCGCACGCGCGAACCGCGATCAGTCCCGCAGGGACCGCGATCGTGCATCGCGCGCTTGCCGCGCCGCTTCGACAGGTCGTCGCCAACGCGGGACTCGATCCGTCCACCGTTTTGGACGCTGTGGAGCAGGGTAGCGGCAGCTTTGGCTACAATGTGGTAGCAAGGCACTTATGGCGATGGTCGAAATGGGCGTCCTCGATCCGGCGAAAGTGACACGCAATGCGCTGCTCAACGCGGCGTCCGTCGCAGGGCTCATCCTGACGGCCGACTGCATGGTCGCGGAGAAGCCGAAAGCGGGCATCTGCGCGGATGTCGAAGACGCCCGCTAGCGCGGTTATGGTGCGCACGTTCGAGGCAGGAGATGCGCTGCTGGTCGTCGACGTGCAGCGCGATTTCCTGCCCGGCGGGGCCCTTGCCGTGCCACATGGCGATGCCGTCGTGCCGGTGCTGAATCGTTACATTGCGCTCGCAGAGAAAAGCGGGATCCCGGTCTTTGCAAGTCGGGACTGGCATCCCGAGAACCATTGCTCGTTTCGCACGCGCGGCGGCAGGTGGCCGCCCCACTGCGTCGCCGAAACTGACGGCGCGCGCTTTGCACCGGGACTGCAGGTCTCTCCGGATATCGTCGTCGTGAGCAAAGGGACCGACCAGGACGCGGAGGCCTACTCGGCCTTCAGCGGCACGAACCTCGCGGCAACGTTGAAATCGCGCGGCGTGCGGCGATTGTGGATCGGAGGCCTGGCAACGGATTATTGTGTGCTCGAGACCGTCCTCAGTGCCCGCCGCGCGGGCTTCGACGTCTTTTTGCTGCAAGACGCAACTCGCGCTGTCGACGTCAATTCCGGTGATGGTGCGACGGCAGTCGCAAGAATGATTGCCGCGGGTGCCGTACCCGTCGACGACTCGCAGATTGCACAATGAATCCGCTGACCTCGCCGCTTCTTACCGATCTGTATCAGCTCACGATGCTGCACGCCTATCAAGTACATCGGATGACCGATACGGCGGTGTTCGAGCTCTTCGTGCGCAAGCTTCCGCCGACGCGCAATTTCATGATCGCAGCGGGGCTCGACCAGGCGCTCGCGTTGCTCGAGCAGCTGCGGTTTTCCAGCGACGAGCTTGCGTGGGTGCGCGAGAGCGGCCGGTTCGGAAGCGGCTTTGCCGAATACCTCGAGAGTTTGCGCTTCAGCGGAGACGTTTACGCGATGCCCGAGGGTACCGTGTTTTTCCCGGAGGAACCGATATTGCGCGTCGTGGCGCCGCTCCCCGAAGCACAGCTCGTGGAAACGCGCCTCATGAATCTCGTCCAGTTCGAGACCATGATTGCGAGTAAAGCCGCGCGTGCCGTGCTCGTGGCGTCCGACAAACTGCTCGTCGATTTCGGCCTGCGGCGGGCCCACGGCGCCGAGGCGGGGCTCCTCGCAGCGCGTGCGTCGTATCTCGCCGGTTTCTCCGGCACTGCGACGGTGCTCGCGGGAGCCGCCTTCGGGGTTCCGCTATACGGCACGATGGCCCACGCGTTCGTACAGGCGCACGACGACGAAGTGGATGCCTTCGCGCGTTTCGTGGAAGTCTATCCCGGAGGTACTACGCTTCTTATCGACACCTACGACACGGAGCAGGCCGCGCGAAAAGTCGTTGCGCTGGCGAAGCGGCTCGCTCCGCGGGGGATTCGCATTGGCGGGGTTCGACTCGACAGCGGCGACCTCGGTGCACTCGCGAAAAACGTGCGGGCGATTTTCGATGCCGCTGGACTGAGCGAGATGAAGATATTCGCGAGCGGCAATCTCGATGAGAACCGGATACACGAGCTTCTTGCAGTCGGCGCCCCGATCGACGGTTTCGGAGTAGGCACGAGCCTCGTGACGTCATCCGACGCGCCTTCGCTCGATACGGTTTACAAGCTGCAGGAATATGCCGGTAAGCCGCGGCGAAAGCGATCTGACGCTAAAGCAACATGGCCCGGCCGCAAACAGGTGTTCAGGCATTACGACGGCGCCGGACGCATGCAATACGACGTGGTGAGCACGGAAGACGATCACGCCCAGACCGGCGAGCCGCTGCTGGTGCGCGTGATGGCCGCCGGGCGACGGGTCGGTCCAGCAGAGTCGCTCGACAGCATCCGTGCGCGGACCGCCGGTGAGCTCGCGCGTCTGCCTGAATCGTTGCGTGGGCTCACCCCATCCGCGCCCCGTTATTCGGTCACGATTGCGCCGGCATTGCACAAGCTTGCGCGTGAAGTCGATGCGGCGTGCGCCGAAGTCCCGGCGCTATGTCGCTAGGCTTCGCAGGTCTCGTTCCGCGCGGCCCAATTGATTTCGTCGCGACCCAAGCTCTGCTCTACAGCGATCAACGCAAGTACACGTAACGTCCCGGCGCGCGCTCGAGCTGCGGGTAACCTCGGTCCGGCGCGCCGATCGAGGGTGGGGTACCCGGTGGCCCCGAATGCTGCGCGAGCCATGCATGCCATGCCGGCCACCACGAGCCCTCGAAGTGCGGCGCGAGTGTCTGCCATTCCTCAGGCGGAGTGAAACGTGCACTGACTGCCGAAGTCATCTGCTGGTATGAACGGCCGCCATGGCCCGGTTCGCTCACGATACCTGCGTTGTGCCCGCCTTTGGTGAGCACGAACGTCACTTCGGTATCGGTAAGAAGGTGAATCTTGAACACGGATGTCCATGGCGCGACGTGATCCATCCTCGTGCCGACGACGAACAGGGGCACGCGCAAATCGGTGAGCGCCACCGGCTTTCCCCGCACGAGGAAGCGGCCCTCTGCAAGGTCGTTCCCGAGAAAGAGGCCGCGAAGGTATTCGGAATGCATGCGAAAAGGCATTCGCGTGGCATCTGCATTCCATGCCATGAGGTCAGTCATCTCCATGCGGCGCCCGAGCAGATAGTTTCGAACGAGCCGGGACCAGATCAGGTCCTGTGAATTGAGCAGCCCGAATGCGCCGGCCATCTGATCGCTCGACAGATATCCCTGGTCCCACATCATGTCTTCGAGCAGAGTCACCTGGCTCTCGTCCATGAAGAGCGAGAGCTCTCCCGGTTCTTCGAAGTCGGTCTGCGCTGCGAGCAGCGTCATCGAAGCGAGCCTCTCGTCGCGGTCGCGTGCCATGGCCGCCCCCGCGATCGCGAGCAGCGTTCCGCCGAGGCAGTAGCCGCAGGCATGCACGCGCGTTTGCGGCGCAATCGCGGCAATCGCAGCGAGCGCCGCCTCTATGCCGAGTGCCAGGTAATCTGCCAGACCGAAGTCGCGATCGCTCGCGTCCGGATTCTTCCAGGAGATCATGAATACCGTGTGGCCTTGATCCACCAGGTATTTGACGAGCGAGTTGTGCACCGAAAGATCGAGGATGTAGTACTTCATGATCCATGCGGGCACGATGAGCACGGGCTCGGGATGCACTTGCCCGGCCGTGGGGGCGTACTGAATCAGCTCGATCAGTGGGTTGCGCAGCACGACTTTCCCGGCCGTCGCCGCGAGATTCACACCGACGTGAAAACGCTCGACACCGACGGGCGGCCGCCCGAGCACGTGGCGGGTCACGTCTTCGAGCCAGTTCTGTGCGCCGTTGACGAGGTTCATACCCGCGTTCTCAGCAGTGGCGCGCGACACTTCGGGGTTCGTGATGACGTAATTCGAGGGCGAGAAAACGTCCAGCAACTGGCGTGTTGCGAACTCGAGGACCTGCTCGTGATGCGCTGAGACGCCGGCCACACCCGTCGTTGCGACATGCCACCATTGCTGCGCGAGCAGGAAGCTCTGGTAAACGTAGTTGTACGGCCATCGCTGCCAATCGGAGTGCGAGAACCGTCGGTCCTGGGGCAGCGGCGCGATGCAAGGCGCGCACGGGCGCGCAGCGCTCGCCGTCCACGAGGCGAGGAGCGTTGCCTTGCGCAAAGCTTTTTCGAGCAATTGCTGCTGTTTTCCGGGCGAGGCGAGCAGATGAATGATCCAGTTCGCATATGCCGCGGAGAGAGATGCGACCGACAGACCGCCTGTCATGCGGCCAACTGCGGCACGCAACGCGCGGTCGATCGGGCGGCGTTCGCGGTCTTCGGGAGCAGGGTGGGTTGCCGCATCCGCAGGAATGGGAACATCCATGAGCATGTCCTTTAGGGAACGCCTGGCCTCTGGCGACCCGTTATGTACGTCAGCGACCCGGGGGTCGGCACTATCAGTCTTCGCCCGTCTTATCGAAGGCAGCACGGGCATGGTGATCTCCTTTCCGGATATCGCGGGCCTATAGTGCGCCGCGCGCGTGCAACGCTCGCTGACCCACGTCAGGTGTCCTGGGGCTAAATCTGCCGGGCATGGGCCTCGCACGAGGCTTCCGAGACTCCGCATACGATGGTTGCTCTAGATCAAGGTGCGGCCATACGACGGTCCCTAGGATGCATCGTACAGCCCGGGGAGAAGCAGGGTGGACCACTCGTCGATCGACAAACAGACCTACATTCAACAGTTGTTGAGCGGCCGTAAGCGTGTGCTTCTCACGTCCGCAGCCTCACAGCGCAGTCTGCCGTTCGACCACTCGGTCGAGCGCTTCCAGCACTCATGCGGCGATGCCGGAGACGAGTTCGTTGCACGCATGCTCAGCGATTTACGGGCGCTCGAAGCGAAGCGCAAGATGACCGAGCTCGCGGCGATTCGCCGGGCCCTTTCCCGCATAGAAGGCGGAACCTGTGAGACGTGCGAACACTGCGGCATGGAGATCGCGGACGATCACCCGAAAGCCCGGCCGACGGCGACGCATGGCGTCGACTCCCAGGCGGCCCGCCAGCGCACCTATCGCTAACACCGCAAGAAGGGGAAACAGGGGAGGCCGAAATGAAAATCTGGTGGCAGAGCAGCACGCCGATACATCGCCTGGATGACTACCGCAATGCGCTAACGTACCAGCTGAACAGTCTCAAGCGCGCCGACACCGAAGTGCACGTGAACGGCGTCGACGACGGTTCGATGGACCTGCACTACAACGCGGTCGTGGCGATGAACAGCTACGGACCGGGTGGAGTGCTGAACAAAATCATACAGGCAGCAGATCGCGAGTACGACGCTGTCGCGATTGGCTGCTTCCTCGATCCCGCGATGCAGGAAGCGCGCGAAATCGTGCCCATTCCGGTTTTCGGGCTCGGGGAGACGTGCATGCTGATGGCGTGCATGTACGGCCACAGGTTCTCGGGCGTCGCTTTTCACTCGAAGCAGTCTCAGTACTACGACCGTAAAGCGCACGAATACGGGCTCGCATCGCGTCACATTCCATTCGGAAGTCTCGGTATCGACTTCAATCAGGTGCAGACCGCATTCACCCGGCCGGCGGAAATGCGCGACACTTTTATCGCCGAAGCGCGCCGGCTCGCCGCACAGGGCGCGGAAGTGATCCTCGCCGCTTGTGCGACGGTGAACGCGATAATCCGCAAAGAGGAAATCCTCGAAGTCGACGGCGCTCTCGTCATGGACTGCAACGCCGTCCTGCTCAAAACGACCGAGGCGATGGCCGAGCTTGCGCGCAGCGCAGGGCTGCGTGCAAGCCAGCGACTGCTGTATCAGCGGCCGGCTCCCAAGTCGCTCGCCCACTGGATGCGAACGTACGGCTTTCGCAGCTAAGGAACCTATTCCGCCTTCACGCCGGCAGTCCTGATGACGCGCGTCCAGCGCTCGTAATCTTTCTTGAGGAACGCGGCGAACTCGGCTGGCGTGTCGCCGATGATCTCCGCGCCCAGTGCGTTGAGCCGCGTCACGACCTCCGGCTTCGCAAGTGCCTTGCGCATTTCGTCGCTCAGCCGATTCACGATCGGCGTCGGCGTGCCCGCTGGCACGAGCATGCCCACCCACGGCGCGCATTGTTCGAAACCGGCAAACCCCGACTCCGCGGCAGTCGGCACGCTCGGAAAATCCGGATGACGCTTCGCCGTTCCCACGGCAAGCACTTTGAGCTTGTTCGCGGAGACGAATTCCGCAATGCCTATAATCGGGTAGACCATGAACGTGACCTGCCCGGACATCACGTCGATCAGGGCAGGCGCGTTGCCGCGGAAAGAGACGTGAGTCATTCTGACGTTGCCCATGGTCTCGAGCATGGCCCCGGCAAGGTGCGCCGAGCCACCGTGTCCCGCCGAACCGTAGGTGACTTCGGCCGGTCTGCGCTTCGCCAGCGCGATCAGCTCCCGCATGGAATTCACCGGCGTCGACGGCCGCGTGACGACCACCATCGGAAGCGACGCCGCGTTGCTTACCGGCGCGAAATCCTTGAACGGATCGTACTTGATCTTGTCCGGACTCAGGATCGCGTTCACGAGCAGCGACAGCGACGAAAAAAGTGCGGTGTAACCGTCGGGTGCGGCGCGGGCGACAAGATCGGTTGCGATGATCGCGTTCGCGCCAGTCCTGTTTTCCACGACGACGGTCTGGCCGAGCGGCGCCGTCATGTGCTGCGCGAGCACGCGGGCGATGATATCGGTGGGTCCGCCGGCGGCGAAGCCGACGACGAGACGAATCGGCTTCGCCGGATACGGCTGTCCCGAGCCGGGAGCGGCCGGTCCTGTCCCTGGTGACGTCTGGGCCGCAGCCGGCGCGCTCGTCATGACAGCGGTGCAGAGAGCGGCGGCTATAACGCACGACAGCGATTTCCTCATATCATCTCCGTCTGATCCGAACGCTTCTGCATTATCGCGGTTGCATGCGCATGCGAGAAGATCCCGCGGCGGGGAGGGCACGATGAAAGCACGGTCGGCGATCGTTCAGTGGATGGCACTGGCGGCAACTGCACTCGCCACGGCTGCAGCTGCGCAGAGCTATCCGACTAAACCGATCCGCATGGTGGTCGGATTCCCGCCGGGCGGCGGGACGGATGTCGTCGCGCGCATCATTGCTCCGCGCCTGTCGGAAAGCTTGGGTCAACCGATCGTGATCGATAATCGTCCCGGGGCAACGGGAACGGTGGCCGCGGGCATGGTCGCCAAGGCTCCGGCTGACGGCTACACGATCATGATGGGCCATGTTTCCGTGAATGCCATCGCGCCGAGCCTCTTCGCGAAGCTGCCTTACGACGTGGAGAAGGACTTCGCTCCGATCACGCTGACGGCTTCGGTCCCTCATTTCATCGTTGTGCACCCGTCGCTCCCTGTTACGTCGGTAAAGGAACTGATTGCATACGCCAGAACGCGCGACGGAAAACTGAGCTTCCCGTCGGCCGGCAACGGCAGCACGCCTCATCTCGCCGGGGAGATGTTCAAAACGATGGCTGGCGTGAACCTCCTGCATGTGCCCTACAAAGGGACCGGTCAGTCGATGCAGGACCTGCTCGGCGGCCAGCATCAGGTCGCATTCGACACGTTGCCGGCGTGCACGCCGCACGTCCGCGCGAACCGTTTACGCCCGCTCGCCGTGACGAGCGCGAAGCGGCTTGCAGAGTTCCCGGATGTTCCGACCGTCGAGCAGGCCGGCGTGGCCGGTTACCAGATGACCACGTGGTACGGAGTATTCGCGCCTGCCGGTACGCCGCGGCCGATCGTCGAGCGTCTGCACGGAGAGATCTCGAAAACGATGCAGACGCCGGACACGCGTGCGAGGCTGCTCGAAGCGGGCGCCGACGATACGGTGACCCGCTCCCCGGCGGAGTTCACGGCCATCGTGCGCGCGGACATTGTCCGCTACGCGAAAATCGTGAAGCAGGCCGGCGTGCGGATCGACTGAGCCTGCATGATCGAGAGGTTCATCGCGTACTTTCACGATTCCGGGTTCGAGTATCTCGCGCTCGATTTCGATGGGTATTCCGTCCGGCTGTCGCGCGAGCCGCTGCCGCAGGGTGCCGCCGCCAGCGACCGACAGTCGGTCGGCATCGTAGGGCCGAGTGTCGGATTCATTGCACTGGCGAACGGGCGCGAGCACTTTCCCCGTGCGGGCGTGGCTGTGGTCGCCGGCGAGCCGCTTTTCACGCTGCGCAGGTTCAAGAGCACGATGGACGTCCAAGCCCCGGCGGCGGGCATCCTCCGTTCGGTGCTCGTGGAGGAGGGGAGCTTCGTGGAATACGGCCAGACTCTCGCGATCCTAAGCACGATGTAGCCGTGCGAGGACACACAAGCATGGAATGGACAGAAAAACAGATACTCGAAATGCTGAAGTTCATCGAGGCCTCCGATTACGATGAAGTGAAGCTGGAGGCCCATAACTTTCGCCTGCACGTGCGCAAGAGCGGCGCGCCTGCGTCAGGCTTGCATGCCGAGGTGCCTCCCGCTCTCGCGGCGACACACAATGCTCAATTGCGACGCGAGGATGAGGAGATCGCAAGTGCCGGAGCGCCCGATACATCAGACTCCGGTGGTGTCCCCGCCGGGATGATCGCCATACGGGCGCCCATAATGGGCACCTTCTATCGCGCTCCGGCACCTCATCTGGCGCCGTTCGTCGAAATCGGCACGCGAGTGAAGCCGGACGACACGGTCTGCCTGATCGAAGTCATGAAACTCTTCAACACGATCAAGGCGGGCATAACGGGGACGGTCGTGAAGATCGTTGCGGGCAATGGCGCAACGGTAAAGAAAGACGAGCTCCTCATCGTGATCGAGCCATGAGATGAAGCGAGTTCTCATCGCGAACCGGGGCGAAATCGCAGCGCGCATCGCACGCGCGTGCCAGAAGCTCGATGTCGAAGCCGTGCTTGCATGCGCCGATTCCGACGACAACGCCGCACTGGCGAGCATGGTGGATCGTGTCGTGCGCGTGGGTGCTGCGCCTGCCACGCAGAGCTACCTCGATCAGGACGCGGTCATTACCGCGGCCATCGGCACCGGCTGCGACGCAATCCATCCAGGATATGGTTTTCTTTCCGAACGGGCGTCGTTTCGGCGGCTTTGCGACGAAGCCGGCGTTACTTTCATCGGACCGGACGCGCAGGCGATGGCCACGATGGGCGACAAGCTCGCCGCGCTCAAGCTCGCAAGAAGCCATGATGTTCCGACGATCCCCGGCTGCGAGCGGCTCGATACCGGCCGAGACGCAGCCCGTGAAGCTGCGCGCGTCGGTTTGCCCGTGATCCTCAAAGCGAGCGCCGGCGGCGGCGGCCGGGGTATGCGTGTCGTCCGCGAGCTACCGGAGATGGAGAGCGCATTCGACGCCGCGTCCGCGGAGGCGCGCGCAGCGTTCGGGGACGGAACGCTGTTCATGGAGAAGTACATCGAGCGCGCTCGCCACATCGAAGTGCAGATCTTTGGTGATGCGCGTGGAAACGTCGTTCACCTCGGCGAGCGGGACTGCTCGGTTCAGCGCAGACACCAGAAACTCATCGAGGAGTCGCCGTCGCCTGTTGCCGATGAAGCTCTTCGCTCAGCACTGGCCGCTGCGGCCGTGCGGCTTGCGAAGGCAGCGTCCTACGTCGGCGCGGGAACGGTTGAGTTCGTGCTCGATCTCTCGAGCGGGGCCTTTTATTTCCTGGAGATGAACACGCGCATCCAGGTGGAACACCCGATCACGGAAGAAATCACGGGGATCGATCTCGTCGCGGAGCAGATCCGTGTGGCAGCCGGCGAGTCCCTGTCGTTCTCGCAGAGCGATGTGACGTTTCGCGGCCACGCGATCGAATGCAGAATCAATGCAGAAGACGTCGACAACGGTTTTGCACCGTGTCCCGGTACCATCCTCGAATGGCGTCCGCCCGATGCCCCCGGTGTCCGGGTCGACAGTCACTGCTACCCGGGATATATCGTTCCGCCTTTCTACGATTCGATGATCGGGAAGCTCATCGTGCACGGTCGGGATCGCGCCGAAGCCATCGAAAGAATGCTCGCGGCGCTCGACGCCTTCGGGGTAGCTGGCGTACACACGACGCTGCCGTTTAGCAGAGCCATCATTGCAGATACGGACTTCCAACAGTCGGCGATCACGACCGCATGGCTCGAAACGGTTTTCCTGCCGCGCTATCTCGAGTTACATGTCTCGCGCGTGCGGACCGAATAAGGTGAGGGGAACACTGTGAGCGAAGTGCGAATCATCGACACGACGCTGCGCGACGCGCCCCAATGCCTTTGGGCGACGCGTATGACGACTGCGATGATGATGCCTGTCGCGGAGAAAATCGATCGCGCCGGTTTCGGGCGCCTGGATCTCGCGGCGGCGATTCAGTTCGACGTCTGCGTGCGCTATCTCAAGGAGAACCCGTGGGAACGGTTCAGGCTGCTGCGCGAAAAAATCGTCCGGACGCCGCTCATGGCGACGGTACGCGGACGCAGTCTCGTGAGCTTCGACATCCTCCCTGACGACGTGATCGAGCTCTGGACCGAGCGCCTTGTCGCGAATGGCTTTCGCGTGGTGTGTGCGATGGATGGACTGAACGATATCGATAATCTGGTCGTCAGTCTGAAGCTCGCAAAAGCGCTCGGCGCGACGACCGAAGCATCGCTCGCGTACTCGCTCTCTCCCGTACACACCGATGAGCACTACGCGTCCGCCGCGCAGGACGCGATCCGAAAGATCGGCGTCGACATCGTGAAGATTCGCGATGCCGGTGGCCTGCTCACGCCCGATCGCGTGAAGACGCTCGTCCCGGCATTGAAACGCGTCCTCGGCGACAAGAAGCTCGCGTTGCACAGCCACTGTTTGACGGGACTCGCGCCGCTCGTCTACCTGGAAGCGGTGAAGCTCGGCGTCGACGAGGTGGCGACGTCGATTGCGCCGCTCGCGAACGGGCCCGCGCAGCCGGCCACACAGACTTTCGTGCGCAACGCACGCGACCTTGGATTCGAAGTGGGCGTCGATCTCGAGCTTGCAAATGAAATCGGCGAGCACTTCCGCCGTGTGGCAGAGCAGGAAGGCTTGCCTCTCGGCGTGCCGGCTGAGTACGACGAATTCCATTTCACGCACCAGGTGCCAGGCGGCATGCTGACGAACCTCAAATTCCAGCTCGAGCAGGCGGGGTTGAGCGATCGCTTCGATGCGGTGCTCGAGGAATGCGCACGCGTTCGCGAAGAGCTCGGCTGGCCGATCATGATCACGCCGTTTTCGCAGCTCGTCGGCACGCAAGCGGTGCTCAACGTAGTGCAGGGTGAGCGCTATGGTGTCGTGCCGAACGAAGTCAAGAAATACGCGCTTGGTCACTACGGAAAGCTGCTTGCGCCGGTGCAGCCTGACGTGCTCGACCGCATCGTGGAGAACGGCTCGAGCGAAATCACCGCGACGCCAGCTCCGCTGGAACCGGCCGTGCCGACATTGCGGAAAAAGTACCCGGGACAAAGCGACGACGAGCGGCTGTTGCGGTTCATGTTTGCGGGCAACCAGGTGGACCAAATGAATGCGGCCGGTTCCATGCAGACCGAATATGTCTTCAAGAACAAGGCGCAGCGGCTGCTGGAAGCCGCGCTGAGCGGAACGAAGCCGCGGTACGTCAGCATTGCCGACGGCGATGTGAAGCTCGAAGCTTTTCGCTATTCGTGACTGCTGCCTGCCCGATCGTCCGGGCCGGCACACGGTCCGCTACGGACAATGCGCATACGGAGGCGCGCCGTCCTGCACGGCCCGGCTCTGCAGCTCCAGACGATAGCGGGCGAGGACGCCATTCGTCTTCGCATACGTTGGATCCGTTTCGTTACCCCATAGATGAAAAACGGAAGCACTGCTGCTCGTGAGCGATGCATTGGGATCGCCTTGCACGCTTTTCCAGCTGCTTCTCGTCACTGGCGTCGTGAACAGCGCCGGGTCGATGACCATTTCGCGCGAACGTAGGAAACCCGGTCGTCGCACGCACAACGTCGGCGCGACGTGCCAGCCCCAGTGGACCATGCAGCTGGGGTTATTGCGTGTGCTGACGGCGAGCCATCCCTCGATCCACACCTTTCCGGGCGACAAGCCCATCGCGATCATCAGACGGCACATCTCGTGCGCGCGACCCCAGCATCCGTCATCGGGATAGAGAAAAGGGATGCACGGCGGCGGCACGGTGAGTGGGTCGCACGTCGTGGCGCTCATCGCATCGAATACCTGCTGTGCACGCGACCACGAAATGCAGCGAAACCACCACCACGGCCAGCCGTGCCAGTGCCATAGCCGGTTGAGCCGGTCACGTAACCAGCTCGGTGGCCACGGAGCAGGCCAGGGCGGCGGCGGGGGTGGGGCGTCCGGCCCGGGCCGGAACGCGCGCACATCGATGACATTGTGTGCCTCGTCGTCCGTGACGATGAGCGGGTCGCCGCTGTGCTGGGCAGCCAGCAGTTGACGCTCGAACTCCGCGAAATCGGCGTTGTCGCGGCGGAGCAAGTGCCGCGCGTGAGACGGCGCGAGCTGGATATCGAGCGCACCGCGCTCGCCGGAACGAACGGACACGACGCGGGCCACGTATGGGATCAGGAGCCGCGATATGGTGGAGAACGCTGGGTCGACCTCGAGATACACGGGCATGCGCTGTATTCGCAGCCCGTCGAGAACCTGCGCAAAGCCGGCGTACCGCGGGTCGTCCGGATCCAGACGTATGCGTCGGCCGTCTTCGAGCTCCACCTCACGAGCGCCGATCGCGTGCAACGTCTCCAGTGCGGCACGTTCGAGCGGGGGCTCTATCCGCAGAACCCGGGAGACGACTGCATTGGGATTCGCCATGGTCCTTCGCCGCTCAGTTCGCGTTTTTTAGCATGCGGGAAGCCAGCGGGCGAGACCTCTCCGGCACGGCGCTTGCCGTACCTCAATCGGTCCCGAGCAGTTAAATTGACCACGATGGTGCTGGCTCAGGGACCAGGGGCTCGGGCCAAACGTATCCCGAGCCCCTTCTGCATCCCCCTTCGCAACACCCGCAGCGCCTCCGCCGTCTGTGTCAGATTGCTCCCCGCGGCGGCAGGCGCGTACGGCACTGTGAGGTTTTGCCTCGACTCCG
>Ga0075421_100007332_pt1 | contig 13505 bp, 14 predicted proteins | sample SoiMetdeltSBSDD5_FD_75292 | JGI IMG/M metagenome (GOLD analysis project Ga0075421, IMG submission 75292) | Bulk soil microbial communities from a Populus tree surrounding site in Tennessee, USA - Soil MetaG P. deltoides SBSDD5 | ecosystem: Environmental > Terrestrial > Soil > Tree plantation...
TGGAACGCGCGCGCACGATCCGCGGCCTGCGAAACCCCCTCCACGCAATGCAACCTACCCTGCTGCTACAAGCAGACCGATGCCGCTGCGAGCAGTTCTCTTCGACGTCGACTTCACGATCGCCAAGCCGGGGCCCGACCTGGGTCCCGAGGGCTATCGGCGCCTAGGCGAGCGGTTCGGCCTGAGTCTCGATCCCGAGCGCTACGGTGAGGCGCGCGCACATGCGGTGGGGACCCTCGAGCGGCACCCGGAGCTCGACCACGACGAGGAGGTCTGGGTGCTCTTCACGGAGCAGATCATCCGCGGCATGGGCGGCGATTCCGACCGGGCGTACGAGTGCGCCGTCGAGATGACGCGCGCCTGGGAGCACGCGCACAACTTCCAGATCTTCGAGGACGTTCTGCCGACGCTCTCCGACCTGCGGGCCCGGGGGCTCAAGCTCGGCCTCGTCTCGAACACCGGCCGTGACCTGGAGGCGTTCGTCGCCCACCACGGGCTCCACGTGGACGCCGTCGTCAGCTCCGGCATCCACGGCAAGACGAAACCGCACCCGACCATCTTCCGCGCGGCGCTCGAGCGCCTCGGCGTCGAGCCGGCGGATGCGGTGATGATCGGCGACTCCGTCGAGGACGACGTGGAGGGCGCACGGGCCGTCGGGATCCATGCCCTCCTGCTCGACCGCGAGAACCGCTATCCGGAGATCGAGGACAAGCTCACCGACCTGCGCTCGCTCCCGGCCGCCCTGGGACTGCCGGCAGCGTGAGCTTGGCCGCGATCCGCGCCGTCTCCTAGACTCACCGGGCTGTGCCGGAGGGCTCGAAGATCCAGGCGGAGCGGCGGCGGCAGATCCTGCAAGCCGCTGTTCGGACCTTTGCCGAGAAGGGCTATCACGCCGCGCGGGTGAGCGACATCGCCAAGGAGGCCGGTGTCGCCTACGGCCTCGTCTACCACTACTACGAATCGAAGGAGACGCTTCTCGAGGCGATCTTCAGGGAGACCTGGGGCGCGATGCTCGAGACGGTCCGGTCGGTCGAGCAGCTCGACGAGTCGGCGCGCGAGCGGGTGCGGAAGGTGAGCGAGATCGTCCTCCGCACGTGGAAGCGGGATCCCGACCTCGTCCGCGTCCTCGTCCGTGAGGTCACGCGCAGCGCTCAGGTCCAGGACGAGACCGAGGAGATCGAGCTCGCCCACCAGGCCCTGCAGCGGATCGTCGAGCACGGCCAGGAGAGCGGTGAGTTCCGTGCCGACCTGGACGCGCGCCTGACGGCGACGATCTGGTACGGCGCGCTCGAGGAGATCCTGACCGGGTGGGCCTTCGGACAGCTGCCCGATCGGGACGACGATGTAGCGCGGGCCGAGCTCGCCGTCGTCGAGATCGTCACCGACGGGCTCGCGTCGGATCGGACGGCGACTCCCGCCTGATGGCGACACATACCGCGGCGCACGAGCTGCCGACGCTCGCGCCGGTTCAGCGTCGGCTGCTCTGGACGCTCGGCCTCGGCGCCTTCGGGCTGGCCTTCTCGATCACGACGATCTCGGTCGCGCTCCCGCCGCTCCTGCACGCCTTCACGACCTCCGGCTCGCTGATCGGGCTGGTGATCGGGGCCGAGGGATTGTTCGCGCTGACCCTATCCCCGGTGGTGGGGCCCTGGAGCGACACGTTCCACACGCCGCTCGGCCGCCGGCGCCCCTTCATGCTCGTTGCGATCGGCCCGATGGCGTTCTGCCTCTTGCTGATCCCCTTCATGCCGAATCTCTGGACGACGACGCTGCTCGTCCTCGCGTTCTACTTCGCCTACTACCTGTACGAGCCGCCGTACCGGGGCCTCTACCCGGACGTCCTCGCGCCCGAGGCTTACGGGCGCGCGCAGGGAGTCCAGCACGTGCTGCGCGGGATCGCGCTCGGCGTCGCGTTGATCGGCGGCAACTTCCTGCTGAAGGTCTGGTCGCCGGCGCCGTTCCTGACTGCCGCGGTCGTCACCAGCGCGGCTTGCGGTCTGACGATCCTCCTCGTGCGCGAGGATGGCGGACACGGGCGGGTCTTCGAGGGCGTCTTCACCTATGTGAAGCGCAGCTGGGACATCTTCTGGCACGACGGCGACGTCCGCCGCTTTCTCATCGCGAACTCCGCATGGGAGGGGACGTTCGCGGCGGCACGAAGCTTCGTGATCCTCTATGTAATCGAGGGCCTCCACGAGTCGAAGACGGTCTCGGGTGAGATTCTCGCCGCGGTCGCGGTCGGCTACGTGATCGCCGCCCTGTTCTCCGGCCGGCTCGGGGACCGGTTCGGGCTCGCCCGCGTGATCTTCTTCGCCTCGTTCGTGTACGGCACCGGCCTGCTCGTCGGCGGGCTCGCCGAGCAATGGCACCCCTGGTACTTCGGGCTGATCATCCCGGTCGCGATCGCCGGCGGCACGGTCATGACCCTTGCCTGGGGCCTCCTCTACAAGATCGTTCCTTCGGAGCACCGCGGCGCGGTCTCGGGGCTCGCAACCACCACCAAGGGGATCGGGCTCCTGATCGGGGCACCCGTCGCGGGGCTGGCGATCGACCTCGCGAAGCCGCACCTCGACGCCACGAGCGGCTACCAGATCCTCTGGCCGGTCTGCGCGCTGCCGATTCTCGCCGTGATCCCGCTACTTGTTCGGCTCATGCAGGTCGAAGACGCGCAGGAGCCGGTGCGGCCGTCAGGAGCCGCGACGCCCTTGCCGTAGCTCTCACGCCCCGGTTGCGACAGGACGCTCGCGCTGCACCGGCGCGAGCGCCGGAGCCCACGAGCAGAGCGGCGAGACCTCGCCGCCGCGGCCGTTGAGGCTGCGATATCCGAGCGCGTGCTCGGCCTGCATCAGCTTGTGGATCTGCGTCGTACCCTCGTAGATGATCGGCGCCCGCGCGTTGCGGAAGTAGCGCTCGATCCCGTACTCGGCCGAGTAGCCGTAGGCGCCGTGGACCTGGATCGCGAGGTGCGCAGCGCGGAACGCGGACTCCGTCGCGTGCCATTTCGCCAGTGAGGTCTCGCGCGTGTTCCGTCGGCCCTCGTTCTTCATCCACGCGGCCTGCATGACAAGGAGCTTCGACGTCTCGTAGCCGAGAACCATCTCCGCGACCATGTCCTGGACGAACTGGTACTTGCCGATCGGCTGGCCGAACGTCTCCCGCTCGCGCGCGTACTCGACCGAGCGCTCGAGACAGGCGCGCGTGACACCGCAAGCCCCTGCCGCGACCGTGAAGCGGCCCTGATCGAGGCCGTACATCGCGATCTCGAACCCTTGGCCCTCCTCGCCGATCAGGTTCTCTGCGGGTACCTCGACGTTCTGGAAGAAGAGCTCCCCCGTGGATCCGGCCCAGACGCCGAGCTTGTGCTCGGTGTCGGCGGCGCTGAAGCCCGGCATGCCCTTCTCCAGCACGAAGGCCGAGATGCCCTTGTGCTTTGCCGCCGGGTCGGTCTTGGCGAAGACGAGCGCATGGTCCGCCACGGTCGCGTATGAGATCCAGTTCTTGGAGCCGTTCAGGACATAGACGTCGCCCTCGCGGCGCGCGGTCGTCTTCATCGCCGCGACGTCCGAGCCGGCGGCGGGCTCCGTCAGGCCGAAGCAGGCGAGCTTCTCCCCGCGGGCCTGAGGCACGAGCCAGCGCTGCTTCTGCTCTTCGTTCGCGTAGCCAAGCAGCGCGAGCGAGTTGAGCCCGACGTGGACGGAGATCAGCGTCCGGAACGCCGCCTCGCCGCGCTCGATCTCCTCGCAGGACAGCGCCTCGGCGACGAAGTCGAGCCCGGCGCCGCCGTACTCCTCGGGGATGACGATGCCGAGCAGGCCGAGCTCGGCCATCCCTTCGATCACCGACAGGTCGAGGCGATGCTCGATGTCGTTGTCGACCGCGTTCGGTAGCACGCGCTCGTCGACGAAGGCTCGTACCGTTTCCTGGATGAGCCGCTGTTCGTCCGTCAGCTCGAAGTCCACGGGGCAAGTCTACGGTCGCGCCCGCCGGCTCGGCCCCGCGCTCTTGCCGTTCCTCCTCGTCTGCGGCGCGGCCTGCGACAACTGCGGCTTCGACACGACTACCTAGGGTTGGCGGACGGTGGTGCCGCTCGTCGCCGTGGCGGTGGCGCTTGTTTTGAATCGCGCTCGCCGGCCGAGCGGGTGGGGAGTCGCGTTCCTGGCATTGCTCTCCGCGTTCACCGGCTGGACGTTCGTCTCGATCGCGTGGTCGGAAAAGTGGCCAAATTCATGCATGACGCGGCCGTCAAAGGCAAGGGGCACGGCAAGAAGTAGGCCGGCCAAGCGTTACGCAGGACTCGCGCAAGAGCCCCGGGCTCCGGGGCTCTACGCTTCTGTAGGGTCGATCGCGTGAGTCGCCTCGCAGCGGGGACGTATGCCCGGGTCGCCGAGCTTCCGCTCGCAATCGAGTCGTTCGAGCTCGAGCGCCTCGAGCTGGATGTCTCGCCCGAGTTCAGGCGCGTCACGACCGTCATCCACCTGCACGGCGCCGGACAGGAGGGTGTCGGCGAGGATGTGACCTACGGCACTCCCGAGCAGGACGCCTTCCAGCGGGAGGGACCGCGGCTGGCCCTCGACGGCAGCCGCACGCTGGAGGAGTTCTCGCGGCTGCTCGACACGCTCGAGGTCTTCCCGGAGGAACCTGCGATGCCGGCCTATCGAGACTATCGCCGTTGGGCGCTCGAGAGCTCGGCGCTCGATCTCGCGCTGCGGCAGGCGGGCATGTCGCTCGCCGATGCGCTCGACCGTGGGCCGCGGCCGGTCCAATACGTGGCGTCGATGCGCCTGGGCGAGCCTGCGTCCCTCGAGCCGTTGCAGCGTTGGCTCGCGCTCTACCCCGAGCTCCGCTTCAAGCTCGATCCGACCGGCTCCTGGACGGAGGAGCTCGTCGCCGGTCTCGCCGCGCTCGACCGGGTCGAGGTCGTCGACTTGAAGGGACAGTACAAGGGCACGGTCGTCGATCAACCGCCGGATCCCGGGCTCTACGCGCGCGTCGCCGAGGGATTCCCGGATGCGTGGATCGAGGATCCGGCCCTCACGCCCGAGACCGACCGCGTCCTCGAGCCACATCGCGCCCGGGTCACGTGGGACGCGCCGATCCACTCGGTCGACGACGTGCTCGCGCTGCCCTTCGGGCCTCGGATGTTGAACGTCAAGCCGTCTCGTTTCGGGGCCTTGCACCGGTTGTTCGACTTCTACGACTGGTGCGCCGAGAACGGCGTGCGCAACTACGGGGGCGGGCAGTTCGAGCTCGGGCCGGGCCGGGGCCAGATCCAGTACCTGGCCTCGCTGTTCCACCCGGATGCGCCGAACGACGTGGCGCCCGGTGGTTTCAACGCCGGCGTGCAGGCGGGGCTCCCCGGGAGCCCGCTCGAGCCGCCTGGCCGGAACCAGCCTGGCTTTCGCTTGTAGAGGGCTCGGCGAAACAGTGGCTGTGCCGCCGGGCCGCCAGGCCCTCTATATTGACTCGCGAGTCAACTTTGGGCGCAACCGGGATCTCAGCGGGCATTTCCTTCAGCCTGAGCGACGAGCAGCGGGCGCTGCGCGACCTCGCGCGCGAGTTCGCCGGGCGGGAGATCCGCACCGTCGCGGCCGCCTACGACGAGCGCTCCCAGCACCCGGCGGACGTGATCGCCAAGGCGCACGAGGTCGGGCTCATGAACCCACACATCCCGGAAGAGCTCGGCGGGCCCGGGTTGTCGGCGTTCGAGCAGATCTTGATCGGCGAAGAGCTTGCCTGGGGCTGCTCCGGAATCGCCACGTCGATCGTCGCCAACATCCTCGGCTCGCTGCCAGTCCTGCTCGCGGGCACCGACGAGCAACGGCGCGAGTGGTTGTCGCCGCTGCTCGCCGAGCCGCTGCTCTGCTCCTTCGGCCTGACCGAGCCCGGCGCCGGGTCGGACGTCTCGGCGATCCAGTCGACAGCCACCCGGGACGGCGGCGACTATGTCCTCAACGGCTCGAAGATGTTCATCACGAACGCGGGCGAGGCGGCCTGGTTCGTCATCTTCGCGTCGACGGACCGCTCGGCCGGCCACCGCGGCTTGTCGGCGTTCCTCGTCCCGGCCGACTCGAACGGCGTCGTCGTCGAGGAGCACCTCGACAAGCTCGGGCAGCGTGCCACCGACACGTCGGCGCTCGCCTTTCAGGACGTCCGGGTGCCGGCCGCGAACCGGCTCGGGGAGGAGGGCGAGGGGTTCAAGATCGCGATGCGGACGCTCGACTTCACGAGGCCCGGGACAGCGGCAGGCGCGGTCGGGGTCGCGCGTGCGGCCTTCGAGCACGCCGTCGAGTACGCGAAGACCCGCGTCCAGTTCGGCCAGCCGATCGCGATCAACCAGGGCGTCAACTTCCTCGTCGCCGATATGGCCGCTGAGATCGAGGCCGCGCGCCTCCTGACCTGGCAGGCGGCGTGGCTGATCGACCAGGGCGAGCGCGCGACGCTGCAGTCGTCCTATGCCAAACGGTTCGCGGCCGACACCGCGATGAAGGTGGCGACCGACGCGGTCCAGATCTTCGGCGGCTACGGCTACATGAAGGAGTACCCCGTCGAGAAGCTGCTCCGCGACGCGAAGCTCTTCCAGATCTACGAGGGCACGTCGCAGATTCAGCGGCTTGTGATCGCGCGGGAAATCTTCTTGCCCCGCGATACGTAGCCCGGAACCATCTCTCATCGCGGGGCGGGCTGAGCGGCTGCCGCGCGACATTTGACTGGTTTTCGCCGGCCATTCTCGCGGCTAGACTGGCGCCTTCGTGGCCACCCGTACACGGGCCGTTCCCGCGCGCGCTCGGCGTCGGCGGAGGACCTCGACGCGCGTGCGCGTCCAACGCAGTGTGGTCCTGTTCGTGTTCCTCGCGGTGACGGGCTCAGTCCTCGGGCTTGCTTTCGCCGGCTCCCCAGGGCGGATCGCCGACGGCGTCAGCATCGACGGCGTCGACGTAGGCGGCATGACGCCCGGCGCCGCGGAGCGCCTCCTCGAGAGCCGCGCGAAGAAGCTCGAAGGCGTCCCCGTCGTCTTCGTCGCAGGCAATCGCCGGTGGCGGCTGAGCCCGCGCCAGCTCGGCGTCACCGCGGACTGGCACGCGGCAGTGCAGGTCGCCCGCCGTCACAGCGGCGGCTTCGGCCCGTTCCGCGGCTTCAGGCGGATCGGCGTTCGCGTTTTCGGAGCGGAGTTCGCGCCGCCGACACAGGTCTACGACGCGGCCCTCCAGCTCGAGCTCAACCGGTTCTCCCGGGCTCTCTACCGGCCGCACCATGACGCGGAGCTGCGGCTACACGGACTCGACCCGGTCGTCGTCCCTGGCACCGTCGGGCGGGCGCTCGACCGTGCGGCGGCGGCGCGCATCGTCGTCGCCGCCCTGGCCGGCTTCGGCCGTGAGCCGGTGGCGCTGCCGGTCCGCAGCGAGCACCCATCCATCTCCGCGGCGCAGCTCGACGCTGCGGCGGCGAAGGTACGGGTCGCCCTCTCGGCGCCCGTCCAGATGCGCTGGGGGACGTCGGCGTGGACGATCACGCCGTGGCAGCTGCGGTCGATGCTCGCGCTTCCAGGGCACGGGAGGTCGAAGCTGCAGATCGGCGGCCCCGGGGCCGACCGGTATTTCGCCGGCCTCCGCCGAGCGCTCAACCGGCCGGCGCGAAATGCCGGCTTTGCGGTCTCAGCGGGAGGCACCGTCGGGATCGTCCCAGCTCGGCGAGGCCGGGTACTCAACGCGCCGAGCACGGCCGCCGGCCTATTCGCAGCGGCGCTCTCGCATGACGCGCGCACCGCCCGCGTTGTCGTCGGGACGATCAGTCCGGGCCGCACGACCCGCCAGGCGCGTTCGCTTGGGATCCACGGGCTGGTCGGCAGCTACGAGACGATCTACGGCGGCGACGCGAACCGGGTCCACAACGTCCAGCTCGTCGCGCGTCTGCTGGACGGAAAGCTGATCGCCCCCGGCGCGACGTTCTCGTTCAACCGTGCGACCGGCGCCCGCACCGCCGCCAAGGGCTTCCGCGAAGCCCCCGTGATCATCAACGGCGAGCTCCAGACCGGGCTCGGCGGTGGCGTGTGCCAGGTCTCGACGACGGTGTTCAACGCCGCCTACGAAGCCGGCCTGAAGATCACTGCCCGCACCAACCACGCCCTCTACATCAGCCACTACCCGCTCGGTCGCGACGCGACCGTCGACTACCCGGACGTCGACCTCCGTTTCGTCAACGACACGCCGCATTGGCTCCTGCTCAGGACGTTTGTCGGTTCGTACTCGCTGACGGTTGGCCTCTATGGAGCGCCGCAGCACCGTCGGGTCGTAACCGACACCCGACCGCTCGTCGAGACGGGGCAGCCGCCGGTCGAGCACCAGCCCGACCCGAGCCTGACGGAGGGTCAGACAGCCGTCGTCGACGGCGGCGAGCCGTCGAGGTCGACAAGCGTGCGGCGCCGGGTCTATGCGCACGGGAACCTGCTCTACGACGACACGTGGTACTCGTCGTACCGCGCCGAGCCGAAGATCGTCCTGGTGGGCACGAAGCCGAAGCCGCTCCCGGAGCCCAAGAAGAAAAAGAAGCCGCCGCCGACGACGACCACCACGACGACCACGACGACCACGACCACTACGACTCCGACGACCGGCTAGTTCTTCTCGATCTCCGCGATCATTGCGAACAGCCGGCGCGAAGCGCCTGTCCGCGGAGTTCTTCAGGCACAGAGCGCTAAGGCTCTTCTTCGCGGATCGCTTCAGCTAGCCACTCCGGCACGCGCGTCGGCCTTAGGGTCCGCGCGTCCGCGCAGGCGTGGCCCGTCGAACCGTCGGCGATCACCTGACCGTTCCGCTCGACGAGGTAGTCGAACCGGAAGCGGGCGCCGCGGACCTCGGCGCAGCGGGCGTGGACGGCGAGCCTGTCGTCGAAACGGGCGGGCGCGCGGTAACGGACGTTCGCTTCGAGCGTGAGCGCCTCGATTCCCTCCGCCTGCAGCTCCGGATAGCCGCCGCGGAAGCGCGCGAGGTACTCGATCCGCGCGACCTCGAACCAGACGAGGTAGACGGCGTGGTGGGCGATCCCCTGCGCGTCCGTCTCGGCGAACCGGACCTTCACCTCGGTTGCGAACCCGAAGTCCACGGTCGAACTCTCTACGATCGGCGGTGTGGACGCGTCCGCTCTCGCCGTCCTGATCGGCGCGCACCAGCCGTGCGTCGTGCTCACCGGGGCAGGGGTGTCGACGGAGAGCGGGATCCCCGACTTCCGCTCGCCGACCGGCATCTGGGCCGAGTTCGATCCGCTCGAGTATGCGTCGCTGCCCGCGTTCCGCGCTGACCCGGAGAAGGTCTGGAGCTTCTACAAGCCGCGGATCGCGATGCTGACAGCGGCCGAGCCGAACGCTGCCCACCGCGCTCTCGCGCGACTCGAGGAAGCCGGCCTCGTCGAGGCCGTCGTGACGCAGAACATCGACCTCCTGCACGAGCGGGCGGGGAGTCGCAACGTCGTCGAGGTGCACGGGTCGATCCGGAGCGCCACGTGCCCTCGGTGCGTCAGGTCCTACCCGCGGGACGACGTGCTCACGAGGCTCGAGGACGGGGACGCGCCGGCGTGCGATGACTGCGGCGCCGTCCTGAAGCCGGACGTCGTCTTCTTCGGGGAGCTTCTACCGGCCGACGCCGTCGAGCGAGCCTTCGAGCTGGCGCGGCGGGCCGGATTGCTGCTGGTCGTCGGCTCCTCGCTGGAGGTGCACCCGATTGCGGCACTGCCGGAGGCGACGATGCTCGCAGGCGGCCGCCTCGCGATCGTCAACAAGGGGCCAACGCCGTACGACGGGCGGGCGGATCTGAAGCTGGAAGGAAACGCCGGGGAGATCCTCGGCGCCGTCGCCGATCGGCTGGTCTAGGCGGCGGCGCGACGCAGCGGGCGCTCCTCGAGGAGCCGCTTGCACTGCGTGCACTGCACGCGCTCGACCTCGTAGGGGATTCCCTCGCGCTGTCGCAGCGCGTAGGTCGTCACCTTCGTGTGCCGGTGTGGGGCCCGGAACGGGATCGGATTGCGCATCTCACTCAAGGTAACTCTGTCCTCGGAAGATACGACGCCCGAAGGGGTGAAGAAGTTGTGACAAAGCGGAGACGGCTTGCGGGCGCCGCGGGACCGGTTAGCCTCTCCTACTCGCGAGCGACGAAAGGATTCGTGATGGCCTCACGAAAGCAGGGCGGACTGATGGGGATCAGCGAGGATCTGCTCGGCCGGATCGCCGAGCTCCCAGGCGCCACGAAGTTTCTCGAAGGGTTGAACACGCTCCGCGACCGCGTCGACGAGCTGCAGAAGCGGATGCGCGGGCTCGACGAGCTGGAGAAGCGCGTGGACGCGCTCGAGCGCCGGGTCGACCAGCTCTCCGGCGGAAAATCGTCGGCCCGCCGCGGCTCGACCCGCAAGACGAGCGCGCGCTCGTCTGCGGCAAAGAAGGCCCCGCCGGCGAGCGCCCCGACGCCGAAGCCGCCGGCCCCCGGCGAGGGCGGCCCGAGCGCCGGCAGCGGCCCGGGCACGCCTTCTCCGAGCTGACGCGACGGGCTAACGCGGCACGCGCAGCCGCAAGGCGCGCGGCACGACCTCGAACTGCACCGGCGTCGTCCCGGGCTGCTCGCCGTCCAGCTCGATCGGCAGCGGTTCCTCCGCCCGGATCTCGACCGTCGCTGCGCGGAGGAGCTCCGCCTTCGGGTGGGGGAGGTGCCTGCCGAAGTACGTCTTCGGCAGCGTCAGGAGGAGGTCGCGCTTCGTCAGGTTGCCGATCATCAGCACGTCGAAGGCGCCGTCGTCCGCATCGGCCTCCGGCGTGATCATCATCCCGCCGCCGAAGTAGCGCCCGTTCGCGACGACGACAAGGTGCATCGCCGAGCGGCGCACCTCGCCGTCCGCCTCGACCGAGATCTCGGATGTTCGCCAGCGGGCGAAGACTGCGAAGGTCGCCCACAGGTACGACGCCCGGCCGCCAAGCGCCTTGCTGGTCTCGTTCGCGCGCTTGGCGATCGCTCCGCTCATCCCGGCGCTGGCGATGTTGGCGAAGTACGCCTCGCCGGTCTCGCCCTGCCAGGAGCGGAACCGCGCCCGGCCGAGGTCGATCTGGCGCGTCCGGCCTTCGACGGCCGTGTGGATGGAGTCGTCGAGTCGATGTGAAATGCCGTAGGTGCGAACGAAGTCCCGGCCGGTCCCGCGCGGAACGATCGCGAGCTCGACGTCCGCCCGCCCTGCGATTCCGTTCACGATCTCGTTGACCGTGCCGTCCCCGCCGACGGCGACGAGAAGCTCCGCGCCGTCGTCGGCGGCCTTTCCGGCGAGCTCGGTGAGTTGGCCCGGCCGCTCGGAGAGGAGCGCGTCGCCGGTCAGCCCGGCGGCCGCCGCCCGGTTGGCGATTTGAGGCCAGCGCCGGCCGGTGGCGCCGTTGTCGGACGCCGGATTGACCAGAAAGACGGTCCCAGGCTTGTTAATGCTTCGGCTCGGCAGTCACCGTCGCGAGCGCGATCCGGGTCATGCGGTCGACACCGGCGCGTAGATCGTCGTCCGAGATCCGTTTGAACTCCTTCTCGACGACCACATCGCTTACCGTCAGCAGGCAGCCCGACCTGACGCCGCGGAGAGCGCCGAGCGTGAACAGCACCGCCGCCTCCATCTCGACGGCCAGGATGCCCCGGGAGCACCAGCGGTCGTACTGCTCGCCGTCCGGGTTGTAGAAGAGGTCGCTCGAAACGATCGGCCCGACGCGGAGCGGCTGGTCGTGCTCCTTCGCGTAATGAACGGCCCCGTGGACGAGCTCCCAGTCGGAAGTCGGAGTGTGTTGCTCACCGCCGACCAGGTGCTGAGCCGTCGAGTCGGCAGCCACTGCTGAGACCGCGACGATCAGGTCGCCCAGCTCGAGGTCCGGCTGAAGACCGCCGCAGGTGCCGACGCGGAGGAACCGTTTGACGCCGAGCTGAACGAGCTCCTCGAACACGATCGCCGCCGAGGGGCAGCCCATCCCGGTCGCCTGAACCGACACCGGCTTGCCCTCGAACTCGCCGGTGTAGCCGAGCATGCCGCGCTCGCTGTTCCGCTGGACTGGGTTGTCGAGGTAGGTCTCTGCGATGTACTGCGCCCGCAGCGGGTCGCCCGGGAGCAGACACGCCTCGGCGTAGTCGCCGGGCTCGGCGCGGACGTGGATCGGCACGGCGCAACATTAGTGACGTTGCGGTGCGGAAGTGATGTAGATGTACACCTACATCACGTGGCGACGCTGCGAGAGCCGGAGCTCGACGAGATCCTGGCCTTCTGCGCCGAGGATCCGGTCGAGCGCGTCTTCCTCGAGGACATCGCGCGGCGGGGGCTCGGCCGCTTCACGGCGCTGGCCGGCAACGGCGGGGTGGAGGCGCTGTGCCACGCCGGCGCGAACCTCGTCCCGTCCGGGCAGGGCTGCGGCGCCTTCGCCGAGGTCGTGACCGACTGGCGCGCACGCATGATCATCGGGGAGGAGCGGGCGGTCTCCGAGCTCTGGACCACGGCGTCGGCGCTGCTGTCGGACCCGCGCGAGGACCGACCGGGGCAGCCCGTGTACGTGCTCGACGAAGCGCCGGAGCCAGGGGGAAGCGGCCTGCGCGCCGCCGTGCCCGACGACTTCGACCTCCTCCTACCGGCGTGCGCTGCCGCACACGAGGAGGAGATCGGGATCAATCCGCTCCAGCGAGATCCCGAGGGCTTCCGCTGGAGGACGCGCGCGCAGATCGACGAAGGCCGGTCCTGGGTCTGGGCGGAGAACGGGACGATCCTGTTCAAGGCCGAGGCATCCGCCTGGACTCCTCATGCGGTCCAGCTGCAGCAGGTGTGGGTCGACCCGGCTGCCCGGAATCATGGAAACGGCAAGCGGGGCCTGCGCGATCTCTGCCGCGTCCTGCTCGCGCGCGTGCCGACCGTCTGCCTGTTCGTGCGCAGCGACAACGGGGCCGCGATCCGGCTCTACGAGGCGATCGGGATGCGACACACGATCTCGTACCGGAGCCTGATCTTCTGACGCTCCGGCGGCTCATCTGGCTAGGGCTCGCCGGGTGGATTGCCCGCTGGGCCGCGCTCGAGCTCGCGTCGTGGGCCGGGCACCGGCTTCTGCCTCGCGGCCCGGCGCCGAACGACCTGGCCGAGCCGCGTGACGGCTAGCTGAGCGCGGATTGCAACAATCCTTCGATGGAAGCAGCCGAGCTCCGCGCGCGTGTGCAGGATCACATTCGTCGGCTCGAGCTGATTCCGCGCGGCGGGGAAGTGACCGTTCTGGTCTCCGGCGGCGCCGACTCGACCTGCGCCTGGCACGTGCTCCGAGAGCTCGGCTATCGCGTGTCGGCGCTGCACGTCGACCACGGCCTGCGCGGACGCGACTCCGACGACGACGCCCGTTTCTGTCGCGACGTCCTCGGTGCCGAGATCGTCGACGGTCGAGTCGGGCGCGGCATCGCTCGCGATGCAGTCATGGAGGGCGCGCCGGCGTCGCCGGTGCGCCCGGGTCCCAGCGAGGCCGAGCTGCGGGA
>Ga0075421_100007333_pt1 | contig 13502 bp, 16 predicted proteins | sample SoiMetdeltSBSDD5_FD_75292 | JGI IMG/M metagenome (GOLD analysis project Ga0075421, IMG submission 75292) | Bulk soil microbial communities from a Populus tree surrounding site in Tennessee, USA - Soil MetaG P. deltoides SBSDD5 | ecosystem: Environmental > Terrestrial > Soil > Tree plantation...
AAACATTCGAAGCTTGCTTCTCAAGATAAGGAAGACCACCTTCGGCATATCCAGGAAGTCCTTTTGCAATCTGATCTTTTAATAGTTTTTCACTATCTTTTACGCTTTTCTGAATAGTATTTTCTGCTTCAGGGGTTAGTCTAGAGTACTTTTTTAGAAGTTTTCTTTCTTCCAAAGCATTCTTTGCAAGAGTGATGTCTTGCTCTGAGAAACCAGCTTTTCTAAGATTTTGAATGGTTTGTTCTACTTCAGGAGATTTAGAGGTGATTGCTCTTGTTCCCGTTTTGGGAGCATATTTTAAGCTGGCGATGATTTCAGCAGCAGCTTGCATCCATGGAGGGCCACCGGCTTCTTCGATCGTTTGACCTGCTAATCCTGCAACTATTGGTGCTTTAATGGCTGGTAGGCCTGTAACTAGTGATCCTGATGCTAATTTGCCTATTCTCTTGGCATATCTACCTGCTGCGGATTCGGGTTCGGATACAAGTCCAAATTCCTTTCCTAAGCTTTCTACGTCTTGAGAAGTAGGAAGTCTAGAATATCGTGGAAGCTCATCGTCAGATAACTCCATTAATTCTCCAGCTGAAGGAACTTCGCCTTTTTCCATCTTCTCTAACGTAGCGAATTCTCTGGAGTATTTACCTTTTTCTGACTCGGAAACATCTTTAGGATTTAAACCAAGCATCTCAAAAATATCTCCATAGGTTCCTAATGCACCTATACCTAATCCTTGAGTGGCTTGTTTAGCTACATCCTTAGCGTATTCCTTAGCACCAAATTCCTTTTCAGGTTTGGGAGTTTTCTTCTGTGATTCATAAGCCTTAGTGAATATCTCTTCGGGTTTATAACCAAGTTCGACTGCTTTTTGATATTTTTTTGCAAAATTAGGGTCTTTTTTGGAGAAATGTTCGGCTATCTGTTCATCGGTATAACCCATTTCTAAAGCTTCTGCATATGGTGAAGTCATGAGAAAATATCATCCAATGTTTTAGCTTGTTCCAGAGTGGGTTTTTCCTGTTCTTCTACAGGTTGTTTTGAAATATAGTCAGTCGCTTTTTCGTTTACTGCTTTTAGCTGTGCTTCTAAATCTCCTTTCAACCTTCTATAGTTTTGTGTGGCATACTTCTTAATTAGAACCGGATCTGCACCTGAGCCATAATGCTCAACAGCTGCTTTGTAGGTTTCATCTTTAAGATAAGCTATGCGATTACCTAACCCAAGCTGTTCAGAGATGATTTTACGACCTTCTGGGCTATTAGCAAGCGTTGGAAATCCTTGTTTGAACTGATCTAAGTCAAAGTTTGTGACCCTGCCAGGAAAGAAGTCTTTTGCTCTTCTAGCCATACGAGCAATTGTTTTTACGTAGTCTTGAGCTTCGGGAGAGGCTAAAGCTTTGACACGTAGATCACCTGTATCCCAATTTACGTTCCATTTTTGAATACCTGTAGGAAGTTTTCCGGTTTGATCTAAGTCTTGAAGATGTTGAACTTCTCTATATTCATCATCAAGAGCATTGATGCGATCTACAGTCTCGTTATACAGTGGAGTATTTGTCTTTTCCCTATACTCATTTTGCTTAACCATATCTGAAGGAGTTAAGCCAACAGGTTCTGGCAATTCTGGAAAATCTAATTCTAATGGCTTATCAGTAATTCCAGGAATCTCGATCGATGGTTTTATCTGAGGTTTTCCTTCTTGTTCTCCGTTCAAACCTTTCCCAGTTTTGGAACGTCTTATTAGATCATTTACTTGTCTTATGACATCTGTTTGTCCACCAGTTGGAGCATTCTCCATCTGATTTTGCCAAAGTGCAGCTGTTTCTTCAGGATATCCTGATTTTAAAAGAGAATCGTAGACGCTTTTACCAGCTTGCTTTCTCTTTTGAATATCCATCAGTTTCAACTGATTCTGTGGAGAGACTTTACCTAATTCTTTTGGTGTTACTTTTTGTCCAACTACAGCCTTGCCTAATATGCTTTGCTCTTCTTCAGCCTGTCTTTGCTGCTCGATTGCAAGGCGCTGTTGTAGCAATTGTTGCCCGACTTCACCATAAGGACTAACAGCTCTCTGTATTTTACCCATTCTTTCAGAGGGAGAAGCATCTGCCAAAGATTCATCGTTAATCACTTCATCTATAGCTTTATTTGCAAAATGAGTATTTATTCTCTGACCAATACCCATTCCCAATGCTTCTCCAAGTTTTCCTAATGCCGCATCTCTTGGATCAGGTGCACCTTTAAAAAACTGAACCATATTAGGTCAAAGCTCCTGTTCTAAATAAAGTATCATAAGTACCTGTAAGTGGTGAAGCTTTAGAGTTCGAGTTGAATAAACTTTTAAAACCACTAGATGCTAGATCTGTTGCACCTGAAACTAAAGAAGGTGCAAGCGATGATAGCAATGAACCAAATATTCCTTGGCTACCTGGTGTTTCATGATAAGCAAAAGGTTGGTATCCTAATCCTAATTGAGAAAGTCCTTGGAACTGATTTTGCTGCCTTCCTGCAGCTTGACCCTGTAGCTGACTGAATAGCTGAGCAAGTTGCGATTGTAGGCCCGCTCCAGCCCCGCCAAGCGCTTGTGCGAATCCAGATGAGGAAAGCCCCCCCATGCCGGCAAATTGCTCCGCAATGCGAGGCGCTATCTGTTCTTGGAACTGCTGTAAGTATGGAGCGGAAAACTGATCATAAGCTCCCTGGTTTCCAAACCCACCTTGAAGCAATCCTTGATCATATTGATTTGCTTGTTGTAAACCACCACCTTGACCCATCATTTGCTGAAGAAGACTGATAAGGTCTTGTCCACCAAATTGCTGTTGAGCGGCAGTTCCTGTTGCTTTCTTCTTAAGTTGTGGAGAAGATCCAAAAATCCATTCACCTAGTCCAGGCATAAATCACCTAATTTTTTAAGTATTCCATGACCCAATATAATTGGGTTAGTGCGTTACCCGTATTATTAACAATGGTAAAGGTATTTGTCGAGGGGTTAAAAGAAATTGTTACATTAGGATCGCTAGGAAAATAACATACTCCAGTTGTATCAGTTGCACCACCTACTCCCCTTGTAGGAAAAAGGAAACCATTAATAGCAGGTGGTTGAGTAGAAGCAGTAAGTTGTAGGTTTGTAGTGCCATTGGGAATGTTGACTCCTGCATTCAAAGCTACAAAATCTACTGTGATTCTATAACCATTGCGATTTTGAGCTATTTGAGTAGTATCGCTGAACCATTGCTGAAAATTTCCAGTTTCTTGTAAAAGATATAGGGCTTGTTCTTTAGTATTAGTGGCATTAGCGATTCTTCTTAAGTAAAGCAGTAAAATGGAATCAAAGCCCTCTTCTCCTGGATTTACATCCAAAGAAACTGGCAGCTGGTTACTAAGGATTGCATTGTCGCTGGTGAAGCTCATAAATATGTAAAGCCGCTTTACATTGATTAAGGTCCGGTTAATCTACCACCTTGTCTGAACCAGAAGTTCATGCCATGCAATTCAAAACCTGTCTGGTGTGTACAAAGTTGGTTCATCAGGATATTGTCATAGGTTATACCAAGGCGAAGATATTGACCAAATGCAGTGGCGTAGAAGCGATACCATCTATAATCTGAAACCTGAGATCCTGAAGGGATTAATGGATTGTTCCAAAGATTCCATGTTCCTCCGCTTTGATAGGTTGTAAAGCCTGTAGCATCAATTCCATCAAGGCTAAAGGTATTTGCATCTATAACGGTAATGCTGTAATATCCTGAGTTTAATTCAGTGGTTCCTAGGATGTTTGAAATATAAATTTCACTGCCTGTAGGTATAGAATAATTTGGGCTGGTAATGACACAAGGATTAGTTAAAGAAACACCAGTAATGATTCCAGAAGCAGACGAATTCAAAAGATCTTGATTAGCAAATATCAGATTGCTCTGGCTCAGATAGGTATTTACAAAAAGCTGAATATTGAATCCTGTGATACCGTTTTCTCTTGAAGAATCGAAAAGAAAGTCAACATATGAAAGCTTAAATTGTTTACCCACGCCTTGGTATGGATTAAAATCCTTTGTGACTATATCTACAACAGGAAGCAATGATAAAACACCAGCTCCCAAATAAGTAGGAGCCATTCCTGTAAAAGATGTATTTACATATATGTTAGCAGCGGCATCCCAAAACATTAAACTTAAAGTGTTTGGATCTACGAAATTAACCGCAAAGATTCTATTGCTAAGACCTGGATCTGTTCCTTGCCATGCCAAATTAGAAAGATAAATTACCTCACCATCTTGCAAATTGTGGTTGTTCACCGTAATCTGAATGGGAGTTTTTGTGAGGTCTACAGCTGTTACAGATAGACTAGGGTCAAACTCAAGCAAAGAGGGATACGGGGGAGATAAATCCACATTATCGCCACCATATTCATAGAGATGGATAAATCCATGTTGGTTTCCGGAAGTAATGTAATTGGTGTCTATTTGAGAATCTTGAGAATCCCAAGAAATAGAACTATCCCATAGAGCTGTTAAACTATCCCAGGTGATTCCAGTTGAAAATTGAGAAATTCCGAAAGTTGTGACACTATCTCTAAACTGGGCATAAGTATTGTTTCTATAATTGAAGAGCAGAACTGTGTTTGGGAAAACAGTTCCAGAACTATATACTTCAGGTCTCACCACGCTGGAATCAATGTAGTTCCAATAAACAACCTCTTTCTCAAAGTCTCTTATCCCATGCACAAAGTTCTGATTATTCAATGCAGCAGTACTACTGCCTATTTGCATGCTAAAAGCTGTTTCAGGAATCTGTTCGTCGATACGTTCAAGTCCAGCAGCCGAAGCTGAAATTATCCCACGATTGCTGACTGATAATACTCCCTTGTCAAAAATAACCGAAGAAAATGTAGAGTTTGATCCAAAATCGGAAGATATCCTCTCCCATAGAAATGGAAATCCATATTCTCCCACATAGCGAAGTTGCCATGTTGAATACTCAAAAAAAACAATGAGAGTGTTTCGATAAAAAGCAGCGCTAACAATACTTTCATTAGTTGGAGCATCGATGAATCCCCCTTTTCCGAATTGATCTGAACGCCAAGAATCAGCTGCTGTTGGGTCTCCTAATTTAGAAAAGCGACATCTAGCATAAAAATTCGTAGCACCTGTAAATGTTGATGCTGTTGGTCCTTCCCATGTATTTAAAGCCAGAAGCCTTCCATAATATGGGACTAAAATTAAAGCCTGCCATAATGTATCTGTAGCTGTCACAAGAGGTTGAAGAGCTGTCCATACGCTACTGTTAAAATAGTAAGGAGGATCGTAAACAGCTCCAGAAATGTTAATATTGTTATTAGTCACAAAGAATAATCTAGTGCTTGCATCAACACCTTGATAATTAGTAGACCAAAATATATTCGTAGGGTTTCCGGTAAAAGTTACTCCAGTATAATTCTGAAAGGCCCCTCCGGTATATTGATAAGCATTTTCAGTATCAAAATAGATTGTATTGTCAATTCCCTCAGAAGCTATATCTTGTCTTCTAATTCCTGTTGCTGGAAGTGTTGGAAAATATTTGTAAGTAGCATGAACCTGTACTCCGTTTGCTGGAGCAACTGTGAATGTCAAAAGTATTTGACCTGTCACGTAGTTGACAAATGAGCTAGTGATAGATGTGTTAATTTGATACGTTGTTCCTGAAGTTCTTGTAAAACCACCCTGTCCATTATCTGTAAATGTGGTTGCAGCACCACCTGTATCAAATGTTAAAGAAAGAGTTCCAGGAGCTATTTCGGCATTTGGCTTAGTAGCTCTTACAGCTGAAAGCAAATCCACAATTGCGTAAGTGGGAGAAGTGCTCACATTAGCTCTAGCTTGATTGGTGACTACTATTTGCAGTCTTCCTACAAGCTTAATCCCATCCCTTTTTTTAACCCTTTCACGAAATACATAAGCATTAAATAGAGCTGTAAAAGCATTATCAGGAACAAGAAATGGCTTTCTATCGGTGATTAAACCACCTGTCGGATATCCGCCTATGTAAACCTGATTAAATGCCGACATTAGTTACCTATGGCTAACCAATAAATTGGATTCCAATGACTGCTTATTGTACCTTCCCAAGAAAAACCAGAAGTTGTTAAAGTTCCTGTAGATACGCCATTTCTAAAAGTGCTATTATTATCTGCCGAGCCCGTAAGTTGAATATTAAATACATTATTTGGGAATGTAAGGGGAAAGCTTACATTAGTGCTTGAATTAGGATTAAATCTTCCCCATTGAAATATTAAACCTCCTGGTAGGTAGCTATATCCATTTGTTGATACCACAGGAGCAAGATTGGTCGTTAATTGCGAAACCAGTCCCCCTCCAGTTTCCCAAAAAAGAGCTGTGTCGTTTGTGACATCATTGATTATTTTGCTGAATAGTTGACCAAAACCAGCAACAGGAGATGGATTTGATCCTTGGGGAACAATGTGAATCACATTATGATATCCAGCTGGATTAGTGCCTGGTGCTCCATTATTATTTATATGATCGACACTTAGGGTTTCAAAAGTACCATCTAGGTTAGCTCTAATTTGAGCCTTAGTGCTTCCTAAGCTGGAACCATCCTGAGGGAATCCTGTTCTATATGTTGGAATTACCATAAATCTCCTAAACAGCTACAGCCGGAACAGGCTGAGCATCTTGACGTCTTTTTAATTTTTTCTTTGCATCCTTAGACAATTTTGCCTTGGAAGGAAGAGCAGCTGACTGCAACTTTTTTTCTTTACCTTTAATAATTGACATATTCACTCACGATACATTGTTAGTTGATATATAGAGTTGATTAAGAGGGTTTTTTAATGTCTTTTTAGCGTTTGCCGTCATTCCGTGATTTTTACGTACAGATTTATTTTGTTTGGTTTTCTTTTTCATCCTGTTGTATGCCTTCCAACAAATGGAGTTTGATTAAATTTAATAGGCTTATTTGGCAATGTGGTTAAAGTCTTTTTAGACTTCTTAGGCGGCTTCGTCTTCTTCATATATGTACCAATATTCCCAATCTCTAAAGCTAGCGACTGGTGTTTCTTCTACGTAAAAATTTAAACAACCACCTTCAAGATGTACTGAGGTAGCATCCACTATCAAAAAGTCACCTTCTATTGTTTTTATCTTATAAGTATTCATGGTCCTCCAATGTTTGCTCCAAATCCGTTTTGGCTGTAGTTGTAAGTCACTTGATCTGTATAAATTGTGTAGATTTGACGAGAGCCTATTTGGGCATAGGTTCGTGTTTCAATGATGTCATATCTCTCTTTAAGCATCTTATCGATGAATATGACACCATCGGAATCTAGACGATCTTCAAATATTTTCTTTGCTGCTCCAACGGCTAAAATTTCCCACCATTCACTTAGTTCAGGATTTCCTGTTTGATCTTCAGCTAGAATTGCTTTGATAGGGGATCTATAGGCTGTCAACTGGACGGTGTAACCTTGGTCAGGCACTGGAGCAAGTGTGAATTGGTTCTGAAAAAACAAGATTGCCAAAGGCATTTGTAACACTTTGGGATTGTAGGATATATTGATAGGAGTGCCTTGAGGAACTACCTGCGAGAAGGATAGGTTACTGATTTCACCTGTCTGATAATTAATAGTCCCAACTGGTGTTAAAGAAACACCGCTAGTATCATAATAATTTCTATAATAATTCCATCCAAACTGTGTCTGCGCGGTATTATTAGTCTGGAAAATCTCTATAAGATTTCCTTGTCCATCATCAGTCACACAGATGGTATTGAGATAGTCGATGTTGACAGCAATCAGGATATTTTGTACCCTGCTTTGTGGAAAATAGAGACTTGGATTGGATTGAGGACCAGGATCATTATTAACGCTTGGAAGAAGATTCTGAGCAATTGTAAAACCATTATAAGGGCCAACCGCACCAGTTCCAGTTGCAAAAGTCTCTGGGCCGTTTTGCCAGTTGAAATTGACACCATAGAAGTTCCATGGGTCATTATAAAGCTTTGTCTCACGATTGTTGATATAACAAGGCATTTCAACTGTAGTATATATTTCACTGTTGAATGGATAGACTGCTTGTCCTTGTACTGTAGTAAATGTATAAAAATCTTTTAATTTTAATGAGCGGAACTTAGCAGGCAGATCGTATGAATAGAAGCTATTCATATACTGCACTATCTGTTCATCGGTGATCTGAAAAGAATTTGTTGAACCAGTTAGTTTCCTTGCTTTTGCTATCGCATTGGACAAGGTAGGAAACTGGGGAAAAGTTGGAGTAAAAGTTTGTAACGTCATAATGTTGGCTCGTTATCAAATGTATCTTCCAGCGTTGTATAAGCAGCACCTGGAGGAATACCCGAAGCCGAAGGAACTGCTATACAAGGAAACTGTGGGTCTGAAAATGATATAAACGGAAAAAAACCCAAAGTGTCTACATCAATCGTCACTTCTGTTCCATTAATTGAATTTATTAATGCTTGTTTATTATTTAATTGAATCATCCCGTTAGAAGGAGGAATTCTAAAAGAAATCCACTCTCCAACGGTAAAATTAGTAGTAGTAGTAAAAGTAACAACCGCCTGCTGCGCCTGAGAAATATTCTCAATATATTGCAGGTTGGGAATAAAGTTAGCTCCAAATGGAGGACCGAAGTTTGGATTTGTCACAGAACATCCGTTGGAGTGAAGCGTACTCTAGAAATAGTTTCGTATGAGCGAGGAGGTCTTCCGCCAGCTTGAGGAATTTCCAAATTGTATCTACGAACTTTCTTTTTGGTATTATTCAAATGCTTGATAAGCCCCATTGGGAGATCGCATATTTCCCCGTGGATTAGCTTAATCATTTGAATTGGTTCGCCTGGATACTTTCTATAAGCAAATTCAAGCCAGCCGCCTTGAGCATCTAGGAATTCAAACATGCCTTTTCTGAGTTTGTCATCTTCTTTACGGCTTTTTTTTATTAATTCTTCTCTTTCTTGTAGAGGCAGTGTGTTTTTCTGCTTTTTATGAAGCTCTCTAACTTCCATGTCATTTCCTTATTTTATGAGTCGATTACAAAATGTAACCGACTCAATTTTATTATTAAGCGTTTGTTATCGCGTTATTAAAATCGGCTTTGAATGCCATTACGACCATGTTGGCGCTTGCAGCACCTACCACACTAGTACCAAGATTCATGACGTATTGAGCACGATTGTCAAATGCGTCTTGTAAATTGGTTCCTGGAGGACTTTGTGGAATTGTTGCGCTTCCAACTACTGTTGCACTAGCACCGCTAGGAACTACGCCAGAACCTGCTGGGAAGCAAACTGCTGGTGAAGCACCTGCTTGGAAAGTTGCAGATGACGGATACGTAAAGGCTGTAAAACCTGTGGTATCGTAATCAAGTGTAATGGAGGATTCTGTTGCAGAGTTAATGACCTGAAGAACTCTTGCAGGTCCTGCTTTATTTCCTGTTACACCATTTGTTGCGTTTCCAGCCAAGTTGCTAAGTTGTGTCATTCCAAATGGTGTGGGTATTTGGAAATCTACAAATTCGCCTACTGTAAAGTCATTTTGACGCGCAAAATAGACTTTAGCCTGAGTTGCTTGGCTGATAAATAGCACTTCTCTAAGTGCTGGATACATGAAACCTGGATATACCTTTTGATAAAATCCAGTTGTTCCATTACCATAACCAGAACCTTTTGCCGTAGCTGCTGTGGCTGCGTAACCTAAAGTAATGCTTACGCCAGCACTTACAGCTGTTACCTGAAATAAAATCCCTGATAACTCTAAAGCTCCAGCAACATTAATGAGACGAACAATATCTCCGACATTAATGCCTGTTGTCGTTGCTGTAGAAACAACAAATGTTGTGCCGTTTATAGCTGTTATTGCTACTCTTGTATAAGTAGGCGGATTGGTTTGATCAATAAAAGTAAAACCCGCAGAAGTACCAACATTGCTTGTAAGAGCATTGGTTGTTACGGTTTGATCCATGGATATAAATGATCCTTGGGCCATTCCACTAAACCACTCAGATTCAATGCTTGTTACTGCTGTAGTATCACCCCAATCGGATAGATTTTTTACAATCACCCAATCTGGCTTATCCGTCATTGGGATATTGACAGCAACTGGTGTAGCTGGGTTTGTATAATTCCATTTACCAATAAATGAATAAGGTAATGCCATATAAATACCTCCTTAAATACCTGTAGAGCGTAAGTTCTGGATCCACAGGTCATTAGTGATGCACTGTCCTTGGTAGAACGAGCATCCTGCTGTATGCCTAAGCATGCATGGGTCGTTGTTGTATCCTGGAGGCAGATAGATAAAGCGAGCTTTACCACCAGCTTGCCATACCACTTTGTACGACTCTTTTGCAGCCACGAAGCAGTTAGCAATGTCATTACCAAGCATAGAAGCATTGGGGGAGACAGAGCCTTGTTCGGAAGCAAAGAATCGAATGTTATTAGCACCACCGATCTCGGTAGAGAGCGTTTGGCTAATATTTGGGTATTGGAATTTCTTGACGAAACCAGTCATGTTATAGAGAACTGGGATCATACGAGTAGTCAACATGCAACCATAAGCGTCACCAATCGGACTTGTGCCGAATTTCAGGTCTGCTTCCACAATGTTTGTGATATATTCAGCAGAGTTGTTTTGTAGCACTGTGAACACATCATCAACGTCTGTAAGGGTCATCTCTGTTGGGATATCTCCATTAGTACCACCAACGCAGTTGATGATAGAAGCAGAGCTTTCCAGGTTATCTCTTTGCAGAGCATCCTGTGTCTCACGGAGAGATTGACCAAGACGAGCAGCAGCACTATTAAGCACTGGATCTTCGTTGGTGATGGTGACCTGACGGGTTAATACGATATAAGTCGCATAAACACGTACACGGCAATCCACGTCAACACGATTAAGTTGTTGGGGTGGTGGGTTGTTTTGCGCATCGTCAAGAGGCACTTCAAACAGGTCTAGCCTGTCGTAGCGTGATTGACGGTCGATAAAGCCGTTATTATCTGGAAGCTCAACCGGAGTCGCAAATAATTGGTGAATCAGGTTGTGCTCAGGTGTTGATAACAGCTTTGCATTATAACGCTGCTGAATTTGAGGAGGCAGCGAGGCTATTGTTACAGTCATAGGTTTCCTTTGTGTCTTTAGGACATTTCAGGAACCGCACTGGCCATGGATGCGTAGCCCGTCATCTCTCGGTACAATTCTTTTTTCATAGCATCCGTCATCTTGAAAGCTTGAGCGATTGGTCGCTTATCAAAAGCAGATGGGGATTGAATAGCCTTCTCAGACTTATCAACCGCCTTCTCAATCTCTTTTTGCCTTCTTGCTTCAGGAGCTTTTGAAACAAGATTCATAGCCTTGATATATTTGTAGCTTTGCACTCCAATTTTGTAGGGATCTTTTAAATCCGCTATCGTCTGAGCCAATTCAGGTTCCTTTTCTTCTAGTAAAGATAAAGTTTCTGGATTGACGATCTCGGAAAAGTCTGAATACTGACGATTTAAGCGGTCTAAGAACTGACTATCATTTTGCTTTTGGATATGTCTTTCGACTTCTCTTTTAGCAATTTCTTCGGCGTATTTCTGAGCCTTCTTTTCAACAAGTTCTACAACTTTGCCTTTAGGAATGAACTCATCAGAGCCGATTTTGTCAAATTCATCGACTTCTTGATTTGCAGGTGCTGAATTTGCAAGCTGGGCTTGCATAATCTGCATCTGCATTTCCTCGTATTTTTTCAGTTTTTTTTCGAGTTCGGCATTTTTGAGACGCATGGCTTTCAAGTGAGAGTTATTCACTTCCTCTTGAGATCTCTGCGCCTCTTTATTCTCATTAACTTCTGTTTCAACCTGGGGTGCTACCGCCTGGACTTCGCTATTTGGGTTTTCTACTTCTGTCATGAATTTTCCTTATTTGTTGATACGGATGGCTAAACCGTAATACGCCATGAACGCTGGGCTAATGCGTTTTTTATGCGCCCGATTTGACACTGAAGAAAAAAAAATGTATATGTCCAGAAAAAATTGAAACTATATGATTTGTCCAGACTGTAAAAAAGATTTGAACCCAACAGAATTTATTGGCTGTCAGAAGTCTTGCTATCATTGTGTTTATAAGAAAAAAATTGAATTCTTAAAAAAAGTCAAAGCGCCAGAAACAACACTTTGTCGAGTGTGTAATAAGAAAATCATTTTTGATAAAACCCTTAAAAAAAGACAAAGAAATGTGTTCTGCTCATCAGAATGTGCAGATATTGGCAACAGAGATAAAAGGAATTCTCATTGGACTAGGAAGCTTCGGGAATTGATTCCATGCAAATTCTAGTCTGAATTTTTTTCTCTTCGGGTTTGATAGAGACTATTTCGTCACCAGAATAAAAGGGGTTTTCCGTCCAATTTCCCTCGCTATTTTTCATAAATCCGAAGTGTTCTAACTGCATATTTTCCCATTTACGATACTTCAGGATGTCTTTTGGATCATATAACTCAGGGCATGCTAGAATATTGAGCATGTTTGATCGGTGAGGAAGTTCCCAGCAAAAATAGACACAGTTTGTATAAGGAATTACTTTAAAAACTAAAGTATCATCTTCAGGATATGGCCTGTAAACGGTTTTGATCATTCGACGAATGAAAGCATTCTTCATCTGAAGATCACGCTTTTCATGTACAGTGATATAGAATGGACGACCTTCAAAGTCTTTGCTTCCTTGAATAATAGTGGCGTTTAGATCTTCTGCAAGGCTTTTTCTAAGCTCATAGTTCATATCTCCGCAGATGATTTGCTTTTCGCCGCTAAATTGGGCATCTCTATAAATTGCCCCTACAGTCTTTCTAGATGGATCATATTTACTTTGATTCTTCACAAACATTCCTAAAAGTTAGTTTTAACCTAACCGTTTAGGATAAAGTTTGTTTTTGTAAATATTTTCTATGCGAAAGTGTCGTCGATTTTCTTGTTTTTGACGATTTTGCGAGGACGATCTTTATATGGCATTTGCTGGATTAGAGGAGGCTTTGCGCTGATTTTTAGATTTTGATTTTTTGATTTTGGTTTCGTTTTCATACCAATTTTTAATCGCTAATTTAAAATTAAATTCACCATCCCACCAATGTGTAAAGCATCTTTTCCCATTGGGAAATCTTGCTTCAAGATAAGAATTATTCCAAATTGTCCAATCTTCTAATGAATTTCCTGTACCATCAAGACCAGGACCTCTTGTGATAAGTCTTTTTCCTTCCTCAGGAAGTCTTTCTAAAAATTTTATCCAAGACATATTTAAATACGGTTCCTAACCAGTGTCACCGTAAACCGAGAGGGAAGATTTCCGGAGAGTCTTATATGCGTTTTAAGCAATGCCTCCCTGCTACGTCTTACCCTAAAATTTATCTTTTTGGTTCATGCTTTGTCAAAATCTTACCTTCTCGTCGCATCTGATTCATTTCTAAATCTCGACGTGTAGGCTCTTCTTTGTAAAAAGCTAAAGAGTCCGTTTCGTCACAGCGAATA
>Ga0075421_100007334_pt1 | contig 13502 bp, 9 predicted proteins | sample SoiMetdeltSBSDD5_FD_75292 | JGI IMG/M metagenome (GOLD analysis project Ga0075421, IMG submission 75292) | Bulk soil microbial communities from a Populus tree surrounding site in Tennessee, USA - Soil MetaG P. deltoides SBSDD5 | ecosystem: Environmental > Terrestrial > Soil > Tree plantation...
AGGCGTGGAGCGGGCGTGCGGCCGCGCGCTGGAGCAGCCCGACCGCGCGCTCCTGGCTGACGACTCGCTCCCACATGCTGCCGAGACTATGGCTCCGCCGGTGAAACAGGCCGACCGCCCGGAGCGGGAATTGCTGAACCGGCGGACTTCAGGCGCACCCCGGTCGTGCCGATACACCCGTGGTCACACTGTGATCGGCGTTCGAGGGCAGGGGGGATCACCCGTGGCGCAACCGCGGCAGGGGAAGGTCGGTCCGCTCCGGCAAGTGCCGGGCCTCGCTCCGATGTTGTTGGCGGCGCTGTTCGCCCGGACCGGGGCGATGATGGTCGGGCTCGTCATGGGCTTCGTCGCCTACCACCAGACTGCGTCGGCGCTCACAGTGGCGATGGTGGCCGCGGCCTTCGGTCTCGCGTTCGCGGTCTCTGCGCTCGTTGCCGGTCAGGTGATGGAGCGCGTCGGCTTGCGGACGATGCTGGCGGGCGCGCTGCTGCTGCAGATCACCGGCACCATGGTGCTCGCGAGCGTGACGGAGACAGCGGGGGACGACATCACCTGGCTGATCCTGTTCAGCGTCAGCAACGGGTTCGCGGCTTCGCTCACGTTCGTGGGCACGCAGCTCCTGATCAACAAGCTTGCGCCTCCCGAGCACCTTTCGCGCGTGGTTTCCTTCGACGCCGCTGCCGCGAGCGTGGCGCGCATTGCCGGCCCCGCGCTCGGCGGCGTCCTTCTCGCGCAACTCGGCATCCCGCCGGTGTTCCTCATCGCCGCGCTGTCGTTCGTGCCCCTGGCAGTCGCCATCATGGCCCTGGCGAGGCGGGTGAGCGACGAGCATCCAGCGAAACGAACCCGCCTACGAGAGGCCGTCGGCCTCGTCCGGCAAGTTCCGCTGTTGCGTTGGGCCCTCGTCACCGCCGTTCTGGGCGAGGCTCTCGCACTCCCGCTGGTACCCCTGATGCCGGCGCTCACCGAGTCGCTGAACCGCGACGCCGCCGACCGCCTCGGCATCCTCGTCGCATGCGTTGCGCTCGGATCCGTCGGGCAGATCTTCCTCGTCGATCGGCTACGCGCGCGGCATGACGCACGCGTCGTGGTCGGGATCGGATATGTCGCCGCGGGTGCCTTGCTGATCGGGCTTGCACTCGACGACGAGCTGTTCGTCGGCGGCTTCCTGCTCGTGCTCTTTGGCCTGTCGATATCGATCAGCAGGACGGTGCTGCTCACGTCCATGCACGTGGGCTCGCCCGATTCCCATCGTCATCACATCCTGTCGCTCTATCTCTTCGTCACTGCCGCGGCGACACCACTCGCCGCGCTGCTCTGGGGTGTGACCGCCGACTCGGTGGGCATCGACCCGACGATTGCCGGCGCCGGGTTGCTGCTCATGTTCCTGATCGCCGCCGGACTGATCTCCTACCGGCGGCGCCCGGCTGCACTGCCGTCTGCCGAGGCGGATCCCGTCAGCTCGGAGTCTCGGCCGGCGGGCTTGGTGACATGACCGGTACCGCGGGGAGCGCGAGCCTCGTTCGTCAGGTGCCGAGCTTTGCACCGTTGCTGCTGGCGACGCTTCTCGCCAAGAGCGGCGCGACCATGGTGGGGCTCGCCATGGGCTTCGTCGCCTATGACCAGACCGCTTCCGCGTTCGCCGTCGCGATCGTCGTCTCCTCCTTCGGGATCGCCTTCGCGCTCTCCAGCCTGATCGCCGGCCATGTCCTCGAGCGCGTCGGTTTGCGAACGATGCTCGTCGGCGCCTTGGCCTCACAGATCGCGGGGGCGCTGGCGCTCGCCAGCGTGACGAGCACCGAGGGCACGGACGTCACCTGGCTGACGGTCTGCGGCCTCGGCAGCGGTCTGGCATCGGCGTTCATCTACTTGGGATCACAGATGTTGATCCACGGCCTCGCGCCCGACGAGCACCTCGAGCGCGCGGTCTCCCTCGACGCCGCCGCCTCGAGCCTCTCGCGCATCGCCGGCCCGGCGTTGGGGGGCTTCCTCCTGGCGCAGATCGGCATCCCACCCGTCTTCCTCATCGCCGCGGTCGGCTACGTGCCGCTGGGAATCGTCGTCGCCTTCGTCGCCGCGCCCGTCGTTGCTCGGGGCGACGCTGGACATCGACCAAATCTGCGAGAGGCGGCGCGCTTCTTCCGGCGCTTGCCGCTCCTGCGCTGGGCGCTGATCACCGCCGCGCTCGCCGAGACGCTCGCGCTTCCTCTGGTGATCATGCTCCCGGCCGTGACTGCGTCGCTGAACCGCGACTCGGCCGACCGGCTCGGCATCCTCGTGGCCTGTGTCGCAGTGGGCTCGGTCGGGCAGGTCGTGATCCTCACGAGGCTCCGCGCGCGGCTTGACGCGCGCTGGATCGTCGCCGTCGCGTACGGCGCCGCGGGTGCGGTACTCCTCGGCCTTGCGGTCGGCGGGGATGTGTTCGTCGCGGGTGCGTTACTCGTTGCGTTCGGTCTGTCGGTTTCCATCGGCAGGACGCTGGTGATGACGTGCGTGCACGTCGGCTCGCCTGATTCCCACCGCCATCACGTGCTCTCGCTGTACCTCTTCGTCACGGCTGCCGCCACGCCCATCGGCGCGCTGATCTGGGGCGCCGCCGCAGACCTCGTCGGCATCGACGCCACGATCGCCGGGTCAGGCCTGGTACTCGTGTTCGGCATCCTCCTCACCTTCGTGGCAATCGTTCGCGGCCATGCGGATGTGCCGGCGGCCGTCGCTCCGAGAGCGGTCAGCGCTTCGCCGCCGGCCTCAACCACCGCTGCACGGGTGGCCGTGCCGGCGGCAGACTAGAGGCCGAGCCGCTCGCGCAGGGCGCTCCAGATGCGCTCCGCGACCACGTCGACGTCGGCGTTGCCGTCGACCAGAGCCCAACCACGCTCGACGGCAAGTGAGCGGTAGGCGCTGCGCACCGCGGCATGGAACTCGGCGCCGGCCCGCTCGAGTCGGTCACCCGGGACCGCGCGGCGTGATGTGGCGACGGCCTCGTCGACGTCGAGCACGACCACGACGTCGGGCTCGAGACCGCCCGTCGCCCAGCGGTTGAGCCTCTCCACCTTCTCGACTCCCAGCCCGCGACCCACGCCTTGATACGCGAGCGACGACGGGACGTACCGGTCGCTCACGACGTCAGCGCCGCGCGCCAGTGCCGGCCGCACGATGTCGGCGACCTCCTGCGCGCGGTCGGCGGCGAGCAACAACGCCTCCGTCAACGGGTCGATCGAGCCGGCGGCGTGGAGGAGCAGCGTGCGAATGGCAGCACCCGTTTCGGTTGCACCCGGCTCGAAGGTGAGCACCACGTCGCGGCCGAGTGCACGCAACCGCTCGACAAGGAGAGCGGCCTGGGTGCTCTTTCCGCTGGCGTCCGCTCCTTCGAGCACTACGAAGCGGCCCGCTGCCGCGGGAGCCATCGCGGGGTCCCTAGTCCCCGGCTCGGGGCACGACGTCGCGCGACATGACGTCGAGCTCTCGCCGCCGCGCGCGGCGTACGGCGCGCCAGGACACGAAGCCGGCGAAGAACGTGATGAGGCCGCCGCCCCAGAGCGCGAATCGAACCCCGGGCAGCGCGTAGGTGTACCCGCCTATCTCGATGGCCTGGTCGGTGAAGAGCGCGCTCGACACCCGATCCCATCCGTCTGCCCACAGCGGCGAGATCGTGAGTGAGATGAGGAGGCACATCCGGATCACGGTGTACAGCGCGGCGAACGTGCGACCCCGGAGCTCGTCGCGGACGTTCTCCTGGAGCACCGTGAATCCTGTGACATACGAGCTGCCGGCGAACGCGCCGACGAGACCCACCAGCAGGACGGCGATCGCGGTGTTGGAGACCGACGCCGCGGCGATGAGCGAGATGCCCGTCGCCATCACCGCGAACTGGAACACCGTCTCGCGCGAGAGCCGCTTCTGGAAGACGAGGAGCGAGACAACCCCTATTGCCGCGCCGAACCCGAGCGTCGTCATCAACAAACCGAAGGCGGCGCTCCCGCCACCCAACACCTGATCCGCGAAGACGGGGCCGAGCGGGATCATCGCGCCACCACCGATGAGCCCGACGCCGATGCCGATGATCACGCCGCGAACGAGTCGATTGTGACGAATGAACCGCACGCCCTCAGAGATGTCGCGAAGCGTGGCGGTCCAGTCGGCGCGTTCGCCCGTCCGGTCGTACGCGCGCGGTATCGGCAATCGCCAGATGATCATCGCCGACACGAGGAACGTCACGCCGTCGACCCACAGTGCGAGGAACTCGCGGTCGACGTTGAACGACGAGAAGGCGCCGAAGCTGCTCAGCCCGGCCGCCGCGTACGCGAGCAGCGCGAATGCCAGCGACGCGAGCGGGAACGTCCCGAAGGCGGCGAAGAGCCCGAGCGAATTGGCCGACGTGAGCTGCTTCGTGTCGACCAGGTTGGGAATCGACGCGTCCTTCGCGGGGCCCCACAGCAGCGAGAGGATCTCGAGCGCGAACGACACCAGCACGAGCCCGAGCAGGTTGTCGACGAACGGCAGCAGGGCCAGCAGCGCCGCCCGGCCGATGTCGCAGGCGACCATGACGCGGCGGCGATCGAAGCGGTCGACGATGACGCCGCCCACTGTGGCGAGGAAAAACCCGGGCACGACCCGCGCGACCATCACAAGGCTCACTGCCGCGCCCGATCCACCCGAGATCCGGGCGGCAATGGCGAGGATCGCGATGATCCCGATCCAGTCGCCCAGGCTCGACACCACCTGCGCGACCCACAGCTTGAAGAACGACCGCGTGCCGAAGACGCGCCAGAACGCCGGCGGCAGGCCGGTCTCCTCAGGTGAGGAAGGGATGAACGGTGCCGCCTGCTCCGCCATGGTCGGGGCCAGATTATGTGTGGGTCGCCGGCGCGGACAGGCCGGCTGAGCCTCGACGCCTACGAATGTCCGGGCGCGACCGGAGCGTCCCTCCGGCCGTTGCCGTCGCCCGCCTCGACGGCCGGCGCGTCCATCGAGGCGACGACCTCACCGGTGGTCGCCGGGGGCTTCCTCGCACGCTTGCCGTCGCCGCCGCCGCGCGAGCGGGCGCCACCAGATCGCTTCGCACTCTTTGCCTTCGTCGACTTGGTGGCCTTCTTCTTCGTTCCTGCGGCCTTCTTCTTCGTTCCCGTCGCCTTCTTCTTCCGGGGCCTCTTCGCCGGTCCGCGGGCTTCGCGCTCGCGCAGGAGGTCGACGGCTTCTCCGAGGTTCACCGACTTCGGGTCCGTGCCGCGCGGGATCGTCGCGTTCAGCGATCCGTCGGTCACGTACGGGCCGTAACGGCCGTCCATCACCCGTATCGGCGTACCGGTGTCGGGGTGCGCTCCGAGCTCGGCGATCGGAGGCCTGGTGCGCCGGCGATGTTGCTTCGGCTGGGCGAACAGCGCCAGGGCCTCCTCGACCGTGACCGTGAAGATCTGCTCCTCGGTCTCGAGGCTGCGGCTCTCGTTGCCGCGCTTGAGATACGGCCCGTAACGGCCGTTGTGGGCGGTGATGTTGTGGCCTTCGGCGTCCGTGCCGACGACCCGCGGGAGCCGCAAAACCTTCAGCGCGTCGTCGAGCGTGATCGTGTCGAGGGTCATGGACGACAGCAGCGAAGCCGTCTTCGGCTTCTCCTCGCCGTCGATCAGCTCCCCGAGCTGCACGTACGCGCCATACCGCCCGTCGCGGGCGATCACCTCGAGGCCGGTCTCCGGATCCGTCCCGAGCACCTGCGGGCCTTCGGCGGCTCGTTCGAGCAGCTCGACGGCGAGATCGACGGTCAGCTCATCGGGTGCGATGTCTTCGGCGAGCGACGCGCGTTCCTCATCCCGCTCGAGGTACGGGCCGAACTTGCCGACGCGCACGTTGACGGCGCGCCCCTGGTCGTCCTTCCCGATCGGGATCGTGTTGACCTCGCGTGGGTCGATCTCGGCAAGGTGCTTCTCGCCCACGAGGTCCTTCAGGCCTCGTTGACCGTTCCCGAAGTAGAACTCGCGGAGCCAGTTCGTCGATTCCGTCTCGCCCCGTGCGATGCAGTCGAGCGACTCCTCCATCGTGGCCGTGAAGTCGTAATCGACGAGGTGCGGGAAGTACCACTCGAGTAGTTGCATCTTCGCGAACGCCGTCCACGACGGAACGAGCGCGCTGCCCTTCTTCCAGACGTACCCGCGTTCGTGCGTGATCGTCTGGATCACCGATGCATACGTCGAAGGACGGCCGATGCCGCGCTCCTCGAGCTCCTTGACGAGGCTCGCCTCCGTATACCGCGCCGGCGGCTGCGTGCTGTGCCCGGCGGCGGCGAGCGCTTCACAGCGCACCGCATCGCCCTGCGACAAGGGCGGGATCGGTGACTCCGCGTCCTCGATCTCGGCGGCCGGGTCATCGGCGCCCTCGACGTACGCGCGCCGGAATCCGAGGAACTCGTACGTCTTTCCCGATGCACCGAAGACGGCGGCTTCGCCGGCGGTCGATGTCGCCGAGAGCCGAATGGAGACGCGTCGGGCGCGGGCGTCGGTCATCTGGCACGCGAGCGTGCGCATCCAGACGAGCTGGTAGAGGCGCCGCTCGTCGGCGGCGAGCTCGCCCTTCACCTCGTCGGGGCTGCGCATGTGCTCTCCCGCCGGACGGATGGCCTCGTGCGCCTCTTGCGCGTTCTTGACCTTGCTCTGGTAGGTGCGCGGCGCGTCCGGGAGGTACTCGTCGCCGTAGAGGTTGCGGATCTGCTCACGCGCGCCGTTGATCGCCTGGTCCGAGAGGTTGACCGAGTCGGTGCGCACGTAGGTGATGTACCCGCGTTCGTAGAGCCCTTGGGCAACGCGCATCGCACGGGCGGCCGAGAACCGCAGCTTCCGTCCGGCTTCCTGCTGCAAGGTGGACGTGGTGAACGGCGGCTTCGGGCGCTCGGTGAATGCTCTCGACTCGACCGACGCGACCTCGTATCCGACCTCGCGCAGGCGGTCGACGAGGGCCTCGGCCTCGGGCTGGGTGAGGTGGACGATCGGGTCGCCGCTGCGGGCACCGTCGGCGACCTGGCCCGTCGCGGGGTCGAAGTCGCGACCGCCGGCCACCTTCTTGCCGTCGAGCTCGACGAGCGTGGCGGGGAAGCGGGCGCCTTCGCCGTTCTCTTCGGGGGAGAACTCGCCTTCGAGGTCCCAGTACTCGGCGGACCGGAACGCCATCCGGGCCCGCTCCCGCTCGACCACCAGGCGGGTGGCCACGCTCTGGACCCGGCCCGCCGACAGCCGCGGCATCATCTTCTTCCAGAGGACCGGGGACATCTCGTAGCCGACGAGCCGGTCGAGCACCCGCCGGCTCTCCTGGGCCTCGACGAGCTTCATGTCGAGGTCGCGCCAGTTCTCGATGGCGGCTTCGATCGCTTGCCGCGTGATCTCGTGGAACACCATCCGGCGCACCGGTACGTTCGGGTCGAGCACCTCGAGGACGTGCCACGAGATCGCCTCGCCTTCGCGGTCCTCGTCGGTGGCAAGGTACAGCTCGCTCGCATCGGCGACCGCGGCCTTGAGCTCCTTGACCACGTCCTTTTTCTTCTTGGGCACGACGTAGATCGGCTGGAACTCGTTCTCGACGTCGATCCCCAGACGACCGGCGTCGGTGCCCTTGTACTTCTTCGGAACCTCGCTGGCGTTACTGGGCAGGTCGCGGATGTGCCCGACGCTCGACTGCACGACGTAGTCCTTGCCGAGATAGCCCGCGATCGTGCGGGCCTTCGCCGGAGATTCGACGATCACAAGCGGCTTGGGCACGTGCGAAATCCTCGTGATTGGGGGTGCGGAGAGGCCAACCGGGGGAGTCGACCTCACCGTGGTGCCACGAACGAGGCACCCGTGTCAAACATTCCCCTGCTGGCATTCCCTTTGTTCGGGGGCGAATCCCTCTCCTGGTGCGGCCTTGTCTATCGTGTCCAGCCATGCACCTGGCGGCGCTGAGCCTCGATCCCCAGGATCTCCTGGACTCGTTCGGCCCCTGGGCAACCATCGGACTGTTCCTCATCATCTTCGCGGAGACCGGTCTGCTCATCGGGTTTTTCCTACCTGGTGACTCCCTCCTGTTCACCGCCGGTTTGCTCGCCTCGAAGGGGAACCTCAATATCGCGGTGATCCTCGTCGGGTGTTTCCTTGCCGCAGTCATCGGCGACCAGGTCGGCTATACCATCGGCCAGCGAGCCGGCCCGACCTTGTTCCGCCGTCCCGATTCGCGCATCTTCAAACAGAAATACGTCGACCGCACGAAGGAGTTCTTCGACAAGCACGGGCCTAAGACGATCCTGCTGGCTCGGTTCGTGCCGATCGTGCGGACGTTCGCGCCGGTGCTCGCGGGTGTCGGCGAGATGGACCGGCGGACGTTCACGACGTACAACGTCGTCGGGGGTTTCATCTGGGGCGTCGGCGTGACGCTGGCCGGCTACCTGCTCAGCGAGGTGATCGGCGACAGCATCGACCGGTACCTCTTGCCCATCATCGCCCTCATCATCGTGCTGTCCCTCTTGCCTCCGGTGATCGAGGCCCTGCGGCAGCGCCGTCACACCCGAGCCGCCGCCGTCTCAGCCGCCGAGGCCGAGGCCGAAGCCGCCGACCTCCACCAAGCTGTCCGCGAGGACTGACCCCTCCGCCGGACGGCCGGCGCCGTCCCGTCAAGCGGCCGTCAGGTTCGGAGGGGGTGAGGTTAGGAACGCGTCAGGGGTGGTTTCGCGCCAAACTGGGTTGGCGTTATCACGAAGTATGACCACGGGGTCGCGACGCGAGGGGCCTGACGACAACCTGGTCGTCGCCGGCCTCGGAGTGGCCGCGATCGGACCCATCATCGTCGCGAGTCTGCTCGTCCTCGTGCGCGACCACCTCGCGCGCTCGAACGCCGCGCTCGTGTTCGTCATCGTGGTGGTCCTCGCCGCCGCGCTCGGCGGTCGGTGGGCCGCCATCGTCGCCGCGTTGGTGTCCGCCATCTCGTACGACTTCTTCCTCACGCGACCGTACGGGTCGCTGAAGATCGACGACGCCGAGGACATTGTGGCCACCGCGTTGCTCCTCGTGGTCGGCTTGATCGTGGGCGAGGTCGTGGTCTGGGCGCACCGCGGCTATCGCAAATCCGAGCGCGGGAGCGACGAGGTTGCGCGACTGCACCGGGTCGCGGAGCTGGTCGCCGCGGGCAGCAGCGCCGAGCGCGTGCAGGCGTCGGTGTGCAACGAGCTGTCGGAGCTGCTGTCGCTACGCGATTGCCGGTTCGAGCGTGCTCCGTTCAGCGCTCCGTTGGCGCGTCTGGAGCGCAACGGTTCGATCGACACCCCCCGTCGGCGGTTCGCCCGCGGTGAGTTCACGCTGCCGGCCGAAGGAGTCGAGATCCCGGTCCTCGGCCGCGGCCGGCAGCTCGGCCGCCTGGTGGTCGAGCCGGACCCCGACGTCGGAGTGTCGCTCGAAGAGCGCGTCGTCGCCATCGCGCTGTCGGACCAGCTCGGCGCCGCGCTCGCAGCCGAGTTGGATGCGCAAGGCTCCAGCGGCACTCCGTAACGGTTTCAGCTCTCGAACCGGTAGCCCATCCCGGGCTCGGTGATGAAGTAGCGAGGCTGGGCAGGCTCAGGCTCGAGCTTGCGGCGCACTTGCGCCATGAACACCCGCAGGTAGTTCGTCTCGTCGTGATACTGGGGACCCCACACTTCCTGCAGGAGCTGGCGCTGGGCGACGAGACGGCCGCGGTTGCGGACGAGGACCTCGACAAGGTGCCACTCGGTCGGGGTGAGTCGGACCTCGTCGCCGTCGCGCCGCACCTTCTTGGCGGCGAGGTCGATCGTGAAGTCAGCGGTCTCGACGAGCGCCTCTTCATCAGCGGGAGCGGTTCGGCGGAGCGCGGCGCGCAACCGGGCGAGAAGCTCGTCCATGCCGAACGGCTTCGTCACGTAGTCGTCGGCGCCGGCGTCGAGCGCGGCGACCTTGTCGCCTTCGGCATCGCGGACGGAGAGCACGACGATCGGGACCTGTGACCATCCGCGGAGACCCCGGATCACGTCCACGCCGTCCAGGCCCGGCAAGCCGAGGTCGAGCACGACGACGTCGGGATGCTTGCGTGCCGCCAGATCGAGGGCGCGCTCCCCGTCGGGCGCGAGGTCCACGTCGTAGCCGCGCGCTCGGAGGTTGATGCCGAGTGCGCGCAGGATCTGCGGCTCGTCGTCGACGACGAGCACGCGGCTCATGCCGAGGCTTCGAGATTCACGACCACCGTCAGTCCGCCGCCGGGAGTGTCCTCGACGGTGATCTCACCACCCATGGCGTCGATGAATCCACGCGCGACCGCCAAGCCGAGCCCGGTGCCGCTGTCACTAGACTGATCACCCAACCGCTGGAACGGCTGGAAGACGCGGTCGCGTTGGTCGGGCGGGATGCCCGGTCCCCGGTCGACGACCCGGAGGTCGACACGGTTGCCCACCGGGCAGGCATCGACCCGAACGGGACGGTCCGGCGGCGACCACGTGATCGCGTTGTCAACGAGGTTGGCGATCGCGCGTTCCAGGAGGGCGGCGTCGGCCCGGACGCGCGGCATCGTCTCGTCGACGGTCACGTCGACGTTTTGCGCGCGCTCGCCGAGTCCCTTGATCGCGGCCGGCACGACTTCCTCGAGGCCGATGTCCCGCATCACGAGTTGCAGCGCGCCGCTTTGGAGCCGGCTCATGTCGAGCAGGTTGCCCACCAGCGTGTTGAGCCGATCAGCCTCCTCGTCGATGGTCGCGAGCAGCTCGCGAGTCGCCTGAGGCGTCCAGTCGACGTCCTGCTGGAGCAGGCTCGTCACCGCGGCCTTGATCGACGACAGCGGCGTCCGCAGATCGTGCGACACCGCCGCAAGGAGCGCGGCGCGCAGATCGCTGGCTTCCGCCAGCCCCGCCGCAATGGCCGCCTCGGCTTGCAGCTGCCGGCGCTCGAGCGCCAGCGCGAGCTGGCCGGTGAACGCCTGCAGGAGGGAGAGGTCGTCGGCAGCCAATCCGGGACCGACCACCACGAGCTGCATGGTCTCGTCGATGGGGATGCTCAGGTCCCCCTCCTCCGGAGCTCCGGGAACCGGCGTGCCGCTCGAGGACTCGACGACCCAGCCGTCGCCGCTGCGCTCGAGAACCGCGATGGCACCGATGCCGAACGCTGTTCGTAGCGTGCCGATGAGTTGCGGCAGCGGGTCCTCCTCGGCCATCAGCTGGCCGCCAAGACGCGCCAGCGTCTCGGCTTCGGCTCGAGCGCGCGCCGCCTCGGCGGTGCGCCGCGCCGCGAATTGCACGTAACCGCTGACGACCCCCGCCACGAGGAGGAACACGACGAGAGCGATCAGATCCTTCCCCTCGTGGATCGCGAATTCGTGGAGGGGAGGGATGAAGTAGAAGTTGGCGAGCAGGAACGCGGCAACGCTCGCTCCCAATGCCGGCCACACTCCGCCGACTGCGGCGATCGTGACCACGGCCAAGAGGTACAGGAGCAGAGTGGTCTGCAGCTCCAGGCTGTCCCGCCCGATGGCCATGAGGACCGTCATCACGGGGAGCAGAACGACGCCGAGGATCGCCGCCGCGACCTGACGCCGAACCGGGAGCGCACGCCGACCCCGAGGCCGCCTAAAAGGGGCTTCTGGCTCTGGCTCCTCAGTCGAGATCACGTGCACGTCGATCGGTCCGGACGCCCGCATCACGCGGTTGATCACCGAGCCGCGGGTGAGCTCGGCCCAACGGGACCGGCGGCTGGCCCCGACGACGAGCTGTGTTCCGTTCTCGGCACGCGCGAAGTCGATCAACGCCTTCCCGACGTCGTCACCCACGATCTCGTGGTACGCACCACCTACCTCGCTCAGGAGCGCCCGATGCTCGTCCAGGAGCTCTTTGGGGGGGCCGGAGAGGCCGTCGGTGGAGCGCACGTGCACACCCAGAAGCTCGGCGTGGGCGCGCATCGCCATGCGCGCCGCGCGCCTGATGAGCGTGGCGCCACCCGGCGCGCCGGTGAGCGCGACGACAACCCGTTCGCGCGTCTCCCACGGCCCCTGGATGCCATGCGTCTCCATGTAGTCCTGCAGGGAGTCGTCGACCTTGTCGACCACCCACAACAGAGCAAGCTCCCGAAGCGCTGCGAGGTTGCCGGGGCGGAAGTAGTTGGCGAGCGAGGCGTCGATCCGCTCCGGCGGGTAGATGTTTCCGTGCGCCATGCGGCGGCGGATCGCCTCCGGCGTCATGTCCACCAGCTCGACCTGCTCCGCAGCTCGGACGACGGCGTCGGGGATCGTCTCCTGCTGCTTGATGCCCGTGATGCGCTCGACAACGTCGTTGACTGACTCGAGATGCTGCATGTTCAGGGTGGTTACGACGTCGATGCCTGCGTCGAGCAGCTCGTCGACGTCCTGCCACCGCTTCTCGTTGCGCGAGCCGGGGACATTCGTGTGGGCGATCTCGTCGACGAGCGCCACCTGTGGGTTCCGGGCGAGGATGGCGTCGACGTCCATCTCCTCGAACTCGCGGTCTCGGTACGAGATCTTCTTCCGGGGCACGACCTCGAGGTCGCGGATCTGCGCTGCCGTGTTCTCACGCCCGTGGGTCTCGACGAAGCCGACGACGACGTCCTTGCCCCGGTGAAGGCCCCGCCAGCCTTCGTTGAGCATCGCGAAGGTCTTGCCGACGCCCGGCGCGGCACCCAGGTATACGCGCATTTTCCCGCGAGCCATCGTCACAGCCTACGACCGGGTTGGATGCATAGCCTCAGTCGCCCGGCTCGAAGCGGTAGCCGAGACCGGCCTCGGTGGAGAGGTACCGGGGCCGCGACGGTTCGGGCTCGAGCTTGCGTCGGAGTCGCGCGACGTATTCCCGAAGATTGCCGGTCTCGTCGTGATACTGAGGACCCCAGACCTCTCGCAGCAGCTGGCGCTGGGGCACGAGCTTCCCGCGATTGCGCGCGAGAACCTCGATCAGCTGCCATTCGGTCGGCGTCAGCCGGACCTCTTCACCGTCACGGGTGACGCGCTTCGCCGCGAGGTCGATCGTGAAGCTACGGGTCTCGATGACCGGCTGCTCTTCGTCAGAGGGAGCAGCGCGTCGGAGGGCGGCGCCGAGGCGAGCAAGGAGCTCGTCCATCCCGAACGGCTTGGTGACGTAGTCGTCGGCGCCTGCGTTGAGCGCCGCGACCTTGTCGGCCTCGGTGTCGCGGACGGACAACACGATGATGGGGACACGGCTCCAGCCCCGGAGACCTTCGATGACCTCGATGCCGCCGATGCCGGGGAGGCCTAGGTCGACGATGACGACGTCGGGCCGGTGACGGGCCGCGAGCTCGAGGGCGCGTTCGCCGGTCTCGGCGAGGTCGACCTCGAAGCCGTGGGCCCGCAGGTTGATACCCACCGTGCGCCGGATCTGGGTCTCGTCGTCGACGACGAGCACACGACCGTTCATGGTCTCGGTCCAAGGTGCGAGCGGCTGCCCTAGCGGATCACGACCTCAGCTTGTCGAGGGCGAGATTGAGCTCGAGCACGTTGACGGTCTTCTCCCCGAGGACGCCGAG
>Ga0075421_100007336_pt1 | contig 13499 bp, 13 predicted proteins | sample SoiMetdeltSBSDD5_FD_75292 | JGI IMG/M metagenome (GOLD analysis project Ga0075421, IMG submission 75292) | Bulk soil microbial communities from a Populus tree surrounding site in Tennessee, USA - Soil MetaG P. deltoides SBSDD5 | ecosystem: Environmental > Terrestrial > Soil > Tree plantation...
ACAACTAATAATAAATAGCAATGGCTACTAAACTTGAAAGAAGGCAAAAAATTCGCTACAGCATCCGCAAGAAAGTGGTGGGTACTGCCGGAAAGCCAAGAATGTCGGTATTCAGGAGCAACACAGAAATATATGTGCAACTGATTGATGATGCAAACGGTGTTACACTGGCAGCTGCATCTTCAAGAGATAAGGATATTGCTGCTCAGAAAGTAACAAAATCTGAAAAGTCCAGGTTGGTTGGAGCAGCTATCGCAAGAAAAGCTGCTGAAGTTGGAGTGAAGACTGTTGTATTCGATCGCGGTGGCAACCTTTACCATGGACGTGTGCAGGGTGTTGCGGAAGGAGCAAGAGAAGGCGGCCTTGTTTTTTAAAATTATTAAACAGAAGAAATGTCAAAACTTAATTTAAACAGGGTTAAGCCCGGAGAACTCGAACTGAAAGAAAAAGTTGTTGCCATCAACCGTGTGGTAAAAACCACTAAGGGTGGACGTGCTTTCAGTTTCTCTGCTCTCGTGGTTGTAGGAAATGAAAAAGGCGTTGTTGGCCATGGTCTCGGAAAAGCAAAAGAAGTTCAGGAAGCTATTACCAAGGGTATTGAAGATGCAAAGAAAAACCTGATCAAGGTTCCTATCATGCACGGAACAATTCCTCACGACCAGCTTTCAAAGGAAGGCGCAGCTAAAGTGCTTATCAAACCGGCAGCACATGGTACCGGCGTGATCGCTGGAGGCAGCATGCGCGCAGTGCTTGAAAGTGCAGGCGTGACCGACGTTCTTGCAAAGTCTCTCGGTTCTGCTAATCCGCATAACGTGGTTAAGGCAACTGTAAAGGCTCTGGCAACACTTCGTGAACCGGTAAGCGTAGCGAAGCAAAGAAACTTAAATCTGAAAAAGGTATTCAACGGGTAATTCCGGTATACACTAATACACTCTTATCATGGCAAAGATCAGAATCACCCAGGTTAAAAGCGCAATCGACAGGCCCGAACGTCAGAAGTTGACGCTCAAAGCACTTGGACTGAACAAGCTGAATGCTACCAGGGAAGTGGAAGCAACACCACAGATACTGGGAATGGTTGGCAAAGTAAATCACCTCGTACAGGTGGAAGAAGTAAAATAATTATTGGTAATTCATAAGCGAGGGATGATTTCCCGTTGAGTTAAAATCAAAACAATGAACTTAAATAACATCAGGCCAGCTAAAGGCGCTACGCATAAACCCAAATCACGCCTCGGACGCGGAGAAGCTTCAGGTAAAGGTGGTACATCCACAAAAGGTAACAAGGGTGGACAAAGTCGCGCAGGTTACCAGCGAAAAAATGCTCATGAAGGTGGACAGATGCCGATCCAGCGCCGTTTGCCAAAACGAGGATTCAACAACATCAGCAGGATTGAGTACAAGGTTTTCAATCTCGGACAGGTTGAATCAATAAAAGAAAAATATAACATCGAGGATTTCAGCCTCGAAACACTGTATGCCAACGGATTGATCGGAAGAACCGACAAAGTAAAGATCCTGGGCAATGGAGAACTTAAGAGCAAGATTGCTTTTAAGGTGAATGCCATTAGCGAAAAAGCAAAGTCCGCTATAGAATCTGCCGGAGGTTCTGTGGAACTGCTAGTGAAGTAAATTCTGTAACTTAGACGGGCCAAAAATTTTTGCGACCAGTGAAAAAATTCATCAACACACTTAAGAATATTTGGAGCATTGAAGAGCTGAGAAGTAAGATCCTGGTGACAATCATGCTCATTGCCGTATACCGGTTGGGAACACACATCGTACTTCCTGGTCTTGATCCTGCGAAAATTGATCCATCTGCAGCAACAGGTGGAATTTTAGGCCTTATAGATGCCTTTGCGGGGGGTGCCTTCTCTCAGGCTTCTATCCTTGCACTTGGTATCATGCCATACATCTCCGCATCGATCTTCATGCAGTTGATGACGATACTTTATCCGCCTTTCCAAAAACTGCAGAAAGAAGGTGACAGCGGAAGAAAGAAGATCAACCAATACACACGATATCTCACTGTAGGTGTGGCCTTGCTTCAGGCCAGCGCCTATGTACAATACCTGAACAGTCCCGGATACCGTCAGGCACTGCTTCCGGCATACTCAGCATATTTCTGGCTTTCTACGACCGTATTGCTCACCGCGGGTACACTGTTCGTGATGTGGCTTGGCGAAAAGATCACCGATAAGGGATTGGGTAACGGTGCCTCCGTGATCATTATGGTGGGTATTCTTGCACGTCTTCCGCAGGCTTTCTGGCAGGAATGGCAGGCGAAGATCCCCACAGGTGGTGGCGGGCTGCTGATATTCGTAATTGAAGTAGCCGTATTGATTGCAATCATTATGGGATTGATCGTATTGATACAGGGCGTAAGAAAGATTCCGGTGCAGTATGCGAAACAGATAGTCGGAAACAGGCAATTCGGTGGCGCAAGGCAGTTCCTTCCCATGAAAGTGAACAGCTCTGGGGTGATGCCAATTATCTTCGCTCAGGCCATCATGTTCCTGCCAACATTATTATCAAATTTCGAGACTACCCAGGGCCTTGCCAGAATATTCGGTGACCATAGCAATTTCTGGTACATGTTGATCTACGCTGTAATGGTTATCGGCTTTACTTTCCTCTACACAGCTTTAATATTCAACCCGAAGCAAATTGCAGACGATCTGAAAAGAAACAACGGATTTATTCCGGGCGTTAAGCCAGGTCAACCTACGGCAGATTACATCGGTGCAGTGATGGATAAAATCACATTACCGGGTGCAGTACTTCTTGCCCTTGTCGGCATCCTTCCGGGTTTTGCGCAAAGGCTCGGCGTGCAGCATGCATTCTCATCTTTTTTTGGAGGAACATCTCTGCTGATCATGGTAGGTGTAATATTAGATACGCTGCAGCAGATCGAAACACAACTGCTCATGCGCCAGTATGATGGTTTGATGAAGAGTGGCAGGATACAAGGCCGCCAGACCGTTTCACCGGCATCAATGTGATTTCACATACACATGATTCATTATAAATCTCCTGCTGAAATAGAGACAATGCGTGAAAGCGCCTTGCTCGTTGGAAAAGCTATCGCAGAAGTGGCAAAGATTATCAGGCCAGGTGTTACTACAGCCTATCTCGACAAAGTTGCTGATGAATTCATCAGAGATAACAAAGCGACACCATCATTTAAAAATTTTAAGGGATACCCGTTCGCATCATGCATTTCTGTGAATGATGCTGTCGTACATGGTTTTCCCAGCAATGTCGAATTAAAGGAGGGTGATGTCGTTTCTGTTGATATTGGCGTATACAAAAATGCATTTCATGGCGATAGCGCATACACCCTGGCGTTAGGTGATCCCGGAGCCGAGGTTTTGCAGCTGTTGAAGGTTACCAAAGAATCGCTGTACAAGGGAATTGAAAAAGCGGTTGCAGGGAACAGGGTAGGTGATATTGGATTTGCGGTGCAGGAACACTGTGAGAAGCATTTTAAATATGGCGTGGTACGTGAATTGGTTGGACATGGCCTTGGCAAGAGTCTTCATGAAGATCCACAGATACCGAATTTCGGCAGAAGAGGAAGCGGCGCGAAACTGCATGAAGGATTGGTGATAGCTATCGAGCCTATGATCAATCTCGGAGTGAAGGAAGTGTGGTATGATAAAGACGGATGGACCGTAAGAACAAAGGATGGAAAAGTATCTGCACATTATGAGCACAACGTTTGTGTACGGAAAGGCAAGGCCGACATTCTTTCATCTTTCGAAGAAATTGAAACCGCCGAAAAAAACAACCAGTATTTAAACAGCACTTATTACGAATAAAACGGTGATGTGGTGATGAAAACCTCAGTACACGGAATGGGTTCCTCGTGTACTTTCATTTCATAAATCATCACACCATGAAAAGAACCCAGGCCGATGGCTCTGAACATCTCCCATCATTCGATCTTCCACTCGAGAATGAATTGCTTATACTCAAACTGAAAGCTGAATTCGGTGCGGAATGTTCAGCCGGACATGAAAAGATTCCTCCCGAAATTGTCAATGAATTTCTCCGTTCAGTTTACGATTTAGAAAACACCTTTTGTAAAGAACGGCCGACAATAAAGCTGTTCGAAAAATTAGGAAGGCCTCTGTTTAGAAAGGCTGATTCCATTCCGGAGTCAGAGATTGCAAAGGAGCTAAGAGGGCTGAATAACCTTTTGAATCAGTACAACATACAGCTCGACGTGCTCGGCGAATACCCCGACCGCCATATATACAGGTTCATCACTGAAGAATTTATTCACGAGGAAATCGATGTTCCGGAAATTGAAGGATATACTCTTCATTATTGTTATGAAGATTTTCACCCCAACTACGAACTGGAGATCAGGCAACGTTCAACTGAGTTTTTATTGCAGTGGTTCAGCAGGAAGTTGGGTGAATATAGCTGGCAGCTCGCTGATCCTTTCATTCATCCCGATGGTCGCGAGTTCAGAAAGGATTTTGTTTTGAAAAAAATCCGGAATGTATTTGATGCGTACGTGGCATACAGTGAATGCAGCTATGTAATGAGCGACATTCAATTTGAATGGAATGATTCAAAGCAATGCGGAAGAGGTATTGTGAGGGGTAACGTGAAATACAATGCGGAAACAGAATCAGGAGAAAAGGTACATTATGACGGGCCTTTTGAATTTTATCTTTCTAATTCGGGTACATGGTGGAGCATATTTTATTTTGTGTTTCCCGGTTTTGTTTGGTGAGTATCTTCGTTCATGCGATTAATTGTAATTGGCGGAGGCGCCGCAGGCTTCTTTTGTGCATTGAACGCTGCGCGAATGAATCCATCTCTTGAAACAATCATTGTAGAGAAAAGCAGCAAGCTGCTGTCGAAGGTGAGGATATCAGGCGGCGGAAGATGCAATGTGACGCACGCATGTTTCTCGATACCTGAAATGGCAAGAAAATATCCACGCGGGGCAAACTTTGTAAAGAAAACATTCCATCAGTTTTTCACGGAAGACATCATTAACTGGTTTCTTGAACGAGGTGTAAAGCTAAAGACTGAACCCGATGGACGAATGTTTCCGGTTACCGATTCATCAGAAACAATAATTGATTGTCTGCTTCGTGAATCCGATAGGCAGCGCGTGAAGGTCCGAATGAACGCGGAGGTGAAAAAGATAGTGTGTGAGAACAACAAATGGAAACTTGAATTCGCCAGCGGGCAGAAGGAAGAAGCAGATTTTGTTTGTGTTGCATGTGGAGGTTATCCGAAGTCGTCGATGTTTGAATGGTTGACACAAACTGGTCATACAATTGAACCGCCGGTACCTTCTTTGTTTACTTTCAACATGCCCGGTAATGCCATTACAAAACTCATGGGCGTATCGGTAATAGCGAAAATAAAGATACAGGGCACCAAACTTGAGGAAGAAGGCGCGGTGCTCATCACACACTGGGGACTGAGTGGACCAGCTGTACTTAAATTAAGTGCGAGGGGTGCGAGGGAGTTGAATGAACTCAATTACCGGTTCAATGTAATTGTGAACTGGTGGCCGGAATACAATGAGAATTCGCTGAGGGAAAAGTTGTTTGAGATGCGCGCCACTCATCCATCGCAAAAAATATATAATGGTAATGTATTTGGAATGCCTCAGCGGTTATGGGAGTATCTCAGTGATGTAAGTGGGATAGGTGACGCGTCGCGGTGGTCAGATCTGCCTGCCGTGAAACAAAATCTATTAATAAAGAATGTATGTGCCCATGAAATGAAAGTGGAGGGTAAAACAACATACAAGGAGGAGTTTGTAACAGCCGGAGGTATCAGGCTAAGTGAAGTAGATGCTGCAACAATGCAAAGCAGGAAGGCAGAAGGATTATATTTTGCCGGCGAAATTCTGGATGTTGACGGTATTACCGGCGGATTTAATTTTCAGCACGCCTGGACCAGCGGGTGGATCGCTGCTAAGAGCATAGCAGAATCGGCTCGGTTATCCAACCGGGTTTAAGGTTTACGAATCTTTGCTATTCTCCTGTAACGAAAAACCGCACCATGCCGGAGCTGGATATATACAAAACATCATTGCAGCGATTGCCTCATAATCGGCTTAAAACCAGAAGTTTATTGTAGGTTCTATTTTTTGTTATTGTTTCATATTTTCTTGATTTAGTGTATCTTTGCACCCCCGAATAAAAACATCGGGTTTTATTATGTCTGATAACAATATTGTTAACCCAAACGCTGAATCACAGGAGTCTGCCGTTCTAGAGGAGACTACAGCGACAACAAATCAACCTGTGAAAGAGAAGGCTCCAAAAGTGGAGACTGCTCACGACGATTTCGATTGGAGCATTGATAAGCGCAATGTTGCTTCTTATTCAAATGAAGAAAAAAAGAAGTACGACTCCGTTTATGAAGGCACTTTCAAAGCGGTAACCGATGGCGAGCTTGTAAAAGGTGTAGTTGTTGGTCTAACTAAAACGGATGTTGTAATCAATATCGGTTTTAAAAGTGACGGACTTGTTTCTCTGAACGAGTTCCGCGAAATGCAGAATCTGAAAGTGGGTGATGAAGTTGAGGTGATGGTGGTTGAAAAAGAAGACCGCGAAGGAAATCTTAACCTCAGCCGCAAACAGGCCCGTATCACACGTGCATGGGAGAGAATTGTTGAGGTTCACAAAACCGGTGAAGTAATTACCGGTACGGTTACATCAAAAACTAAAGGTGGTCTTATCGTTGACGTATTCGGAATGGAAACATTCCTCCCGGGTTCACAGATCGACGTTAAACCTGTAACCGATTACGATCAGTTCGTTGGAAAAACAATGGAGTTCAAAGTGGTGAAGATCAACGAAGCCATCAAGAACGCAGTAGTTTCTCATAAGGCACTTATTGAAAGCGATATCGAAGCACAGCGTGCAGAGATCATGAGCAAACTCGAAAGAGGACAGGTTCTCGAAGGTTCTATCAAGAACATCACCGACTTCGGTGCGTTCATGGACCTTGGCGGTCTCGACGGATTACTGTACATCACCGACATCAGTTGGGGACGTATAAGTCATCCGAGCGAAGTGCTGAAGCTCGACCAGAAACTTAAAGTGGTGGTACTCGACTTCGATGATGAGAAGAAGAGAATCAGCCTCGGTCTGAAGCAACTTACTCCTCATCCGTGGGACATTCTTCCTGAAAACATTAAGGAAGGTTCAGTAGTGAAAGGTAAAGTGGTGAACATCGAAGATTACGGTGCATTCCTCGAGATTCTTCCTGGGGTTGAAGGTCTTGTTCACGTAAGTGAGATCACATGGGCTAACACCCCCATTAATGCAAAAGAATTCTTCAAGCTGAACGACGAGCACGAAGCGAAGATCGTTACACTCGACAAGGACAGCCGCAAGATGAGTCTTTCCATTAAGCAAATGAGCGAGGACCCATGGAGCACAATCGAAAATAAATTCCCTGAAGGCAGCCGTCATTCAGGTCTTGTTAAGAACATCACTCCTTATGGCGTGTTTGTTGAGCTTACTCCTGGCATCGGTGGTATGATTCATATCAGTGACCTCAGCTGGCTCAAACGTTTCAATCACCCATCGGAATACACGAAAGTTGGAAGCCATATCGATGTGATCATCCTTGGTATTGATAAGGAAAACCGCAAACTTCAGCTTGGCCACAAGCAGCTTGAAGAAGATCCATGGAACACACTTCAGGATACTTTTGCTCCGGGAACAATTCATGAAGGAACTGTGATCCGCAAAGACGATAAAGGTGCTCTTGTACAGCTGCCTTACGGTCTTGAAGGGTTTGCGCCCAACCGTCACCTTTCAAAAGAAGATGGCAAAACTGTTGGTGCAGATGAAACGACCCAGTTCATGGTAATCGAATTCGACCGCAATGAAAAACGTATCGTAGTGTCTCATTCAAGAATATGGGAACAGGCGAAAGTTGATGAGAAAGAAACAGCGAAGAAAGAAGCGCGGGCTGATGCCGATACAACAAGAAAAACAGTGAAGAATATCCAGAGTAAAGTGGAGAAGGCTACGCTGGGTGATCTTGGAGCGCTCGCACAACTGAAACAAAAGTTGCAGCAGGAAGAGCAGCAGGGCAACGAGCCGAAAGAAACAAAGGAATAACATTGTTTCAATATATCTGAGGCGCCTCGAAAGAGGCGCCTTTTTTTATTTACTAAGCCCAACACGATCAACGTGATAAGAATGTTATAGTATTATCCGAAATCGACGAAACTCGTAGTATTCCCATTGTCCGGTCGTTGGTTTGGGAGTAATTTTGTTATACCCTAATTCCTATGAAAGCGCCAGGAGCTATATTCTTATTTGTTTTATTTTCATTTCACCTCAATGCGCAGGTGAACGCTTATGCGCGCGTTACTTCAATCTCTTCCACCACCATCGGTATTGGAACAAGCAATGAAACATATGGAACTTTTATAACAGGTCTGCCGGTTATCATTATGCAGATGCAGGATAATACTATTGGTTCAAACACGTCAAACAATTCATCGTTCGGAACATTGTCGTCCATACAGTCTACCGGCATGTATGAAATCGCACATATAACTTCTGTTTCGCGCACTCCTGGACTATCGCAAATCACAATTTCGAGTCCTCTTACCAACACTTATAATATTAATTCCAACAGTAGTGTACAAGTGATCAGTTATCCTTTGCTAAGTTCTTCAGACTACACTACAACTGCAGATATATCGGCGGTTGCATGGAATGGGTCGATCGGCGGAGTAGTAGCGTTTCGCGTAGGTGGTACACTTACACTCAATCATAATATTACAGCAGATTATGCGGGATTCCGGGGAGGCTCGATTAACGCAGGTAATGCCGGTTCGTGCGACGCTACTACGTACATTTCATCAACAAGCGACAACTATGCCAACAAAGGTGAATCGATCTATAAGGTAAGCAACACTGCTTACGCGGCGGGCAGAGGACGCATATTGAATGGGGGCGGTGGCGGAAATAATCACAATGCCGGCGGGGGCGGTGGCTCAAATGCTTCGGCAGGTGGTGATGGTGGCAAGGGGTATAACTGTGTATCAAGCTCTGGAGGTCTTGGAGGAACAACCCTGTATTCATTCATCGGATCGAACAGAATATTCATGGGTGGCGGTGCAGGTGCCGGCGAAGCAAACAATAATTACACAACCACTGGTGGTAACGGAGGAGGAATTGTGATCATCACCGCGAACCAGATAACTACTACGGGAACCGGTTCCGCATTAAGAATAAGTGCTAATGGACAGACAGCATCTGATGTTGGTAACGATGGTGCCGGCGGAGGTGGAGCAGGTGGTACAGTGATGCTGAATGTAGCCACCTGGAATATCGCCGCAACAAAAACATTGACGATTTCATCGAACGGCGGATCGGGAGGGAATGTAACAGATGCTGCCGCTCATGGTGGAGGGGGTGGTGGTGGACAGGGCGCGGTAATCTTCAGCACTGCAACACCCGTAACTAATATTACAACGAGAACTCTGAATGGAATCGGTGGACGAAATTACGCCGGAGGAACTTATGCTGACAATGGTGCGGGATCAGATAACGTTGGCATATTCAACAGTTCGTTTGGATTGCTTCCATTGAAGTTGATCAATTTCAAGGCAAAAAAATCAACGAACGCCAATTCGCTCGACTGGATGATGGTGAACGATGATGAAATTACTTATTATGAAGTGCAGCGATCTTACAATGGGAATAATTTTGAAACAATCGCCTCGATACAACAGAGTGCACACGACTATTCATTCACAGATAACAACGCGGAAGATAAAAACATTTTTTACAGAATTGTAATGCACGATAACACGGGAAATATTCAGTATAGTAATGTTGTGATGATCAGATCAGCGAACACATCGTCAATAAGTGTTGCGTTAATGCCCAATCCTGTTAGCAGCAATGCTACGCTTAAAATAGATGCGGCACGTGCAGTTACAGGAACTATCAGGATCGTGAACCCAATCGGCATGATCGTGTTTGCAAAAAACGTTAAGCTGAATGAAGGTGAAAACATTGTAGCGTTACCTGATATTACACGCTTGCAGACCGGAGCTTACCAGGTTGTTGTGAATGCGGCAAACACCTCTTCGAACATTAAAATGCTGGTAAACAGATAGCCTGGGCGCTATTACTGTGCAATTCCATAAATTCGCGGGCATCGAAACAGGTAATATGGGATTCGCAGACAGGTTAAAACATCTCCGTCTATTCAAAAAGATATTATACTTTGTTATAGGAGTTGTCAGTTATCCGGGTATTGCCATAGTAAACAAGTTGAGGATCACCGGAACTGAACATCTCAAAGGACTTCCAAAGAAAAATGTACTCTTCGTAAGTAACCACCAGACCTATTTTGCTGATGTTATAACTATTCTTCACATATTTTCAGCCGTTAAGTGGGGAAAGAAAAACAGACTCGGGGTTCCTTACTATTTGTTGAACGCATTCACAGACGTGTATTATGTAGCTGCCGAAGAAACGATGAAGGCCAACTTTCTGAGTAAGCTATTTACAATGGGTGGGGCCATAACGGTTAAGCGTACGTGGACCGGAAAAGGCACTGAAAGAAGAAAAGGACTTGATCCTTCGGACACGAGAAAAATCAGCAGGGCACTTGAAGAAAACTGGGTCATACAGTTCCCACAGGGCACTACCACACCATTTGCACCGGGACGGAAAGGTACCGCCCACCTTATTAAAATGCACAGGCCGATCGTGATTCCAATCATGATTGACGGATTCAGCACAGCGTTCGATAAAAAAGGACTTAAATTAAAAAAGCGGGGAACGCTGCTTACAGTAAATTTTAAGGAGTGCCTGCAGGTTGACTATGATGCACCGGTAGAAGAGATACTCGACAATGTGATGACTGCAATAGGGCAGAAGCGGTTATGACATGAACAACGCTTTCAGTTCTGTAGCATCACCTGGTTTCATCTTACCACCGAGTATAAGACGAAGCTGCCTTCTGCGTAATGCGCTGTCGTATAATTTTTTTTCTTCTTCGGTTTCAGGCGTTACTTCAGGAACTTTTTTTGGTTTGCCCAGCGAGTCGAGGGCCACAAAAGTATAGTAAGCTTCATTACTTTTATAACGGTATTGCATAAGCGCGTCTTCACCCCATACTTTTATATGTATTTCCATGGATGTATTGAACGCTCTTGAAACCTTGGCTTCGATATGCACTACGTTGCCGATCTTTATCGGGTTTTCAAAAGATATATTATCCACTGATGCGGTTACGGTTGGCGAGGAGCAATGCTTGAGGGCCGCGAGAGCTGCTGCTATATCCATCCAGTACATTAAACGTCCCCCCATCAGGTTGCCAAAAACATTTGTATCGTTGGGTAGTACGAGTTCTGTCATAACTACAAATGATTCGTGCGGGGTCTTTGTATGTCTTTCCATCTTTGTTTTTTAAATAAGTTAAACGGAGATTTTTTCACATCTGCTTAAAAAATCCTCATCTGCATCTGCACCTATTCCAGGCGCAGCGGGCACTTCAATAGAATATCGGTTGTATTTAACTCCGCCTGTTACCGGGTCTTCTTTATGTCCAAGCATGCATGTATCCATGTCGTAAAAAATCACATTGTCGTGTGCCATTGCAAAATGTGCGAAAGCTGTCAATGCAAGCCTGCTCTCCAACATTCCTCCCATCATGCAGGGTATGTTACTCTTTTTACACGTATCGTGAATTTTAATTGCTTCACAAATACCGCCTGATTTTGCAAATTTAATGTTTACATAGTCGCACGCATTCGCGGCAATCAGTCGCTCAGCGTCATGATGATCATATACACTTTCGTCGGCCATTATTTTAATTGGCGACGCTTTTCTTAAGTCCGGCAACAGGTGATCGTCCCAAAACCGCATTGGCTGCTCACAGAATTCAATGTCGTATTCAGCAATAGCATTAAGCACATTCAGGGCATCGTTGTAGTTCCATCCCTGGTTGGCATCTATTCTGAGTTTGATTGAGGAACCTGCTGCATTTCTGATCATTCTCACACGTTCTATATCCTGTACTGTTTTCTTGCCGAGCTTGATCTTTATGATACGAACGCCGTTGGCAACAAACTCTTTTGCTTTCTGAGCCATCAAATTTGGTTCATCTATGCCGATCGTGAGATCAGTTTCAATACTTTTCATTCCGCCACCAAGGTATTCGTACAAAGGCTTATCTGCGGTTTTCGCGGCTATGTCGTAAAGGGCCATGTCGAATGCGCTTTTGATAGTATAGTTGAATGAAGCAAAATCGTCGAGTTCCTTTAAACGGTCACCTATTTTTAACGCGTCTTTCCCTTTCCAGAGCGCCGCAAAATCTTTGGCCATCTCAAAACATGTGGACTGGGTTTCACCAACGATCATGGGGAAAGCGGAGCATTCACCAACACCGTACGTTCCGTTTTCAAGGTATGTGCGAATGAATATGTTCTGGGCAAAGTGCATGGTTCCCGTTGCGATGGTGAACGGATGCATGGGTATGCTGAACTTCCAGATATCAGTATGCGTGATGGTCATAAACGCTGCAATTTACAATCTGTAAGATCATTAATGGTTTTCCTATTTTTGCGCCCTAATATTTTCACGGATAATGGACGCTTACCATCTGTCGTTTGAAAACACAAAGAACGCTTTCGCTTATAAGTCGGACAAAGAGCTGCGCAGAGCTAAATTTTTGTTCTCCTCAATGAGCTATAAAACATTTGTGAAGCTGGGTACCACCCTTACCCCAATAGTAATGAAGCTGGGTTTGCCGGTGAAGGGACTGATCAAAAAAACAATATTCGAACAGTTTGTGGGTGGCGAATCGCTTGAGGAAACTGCCAGGGTAGTTGACAAACTTGAAAAATTTGATGTGAATGTTATACTCGACTACGGCGTGGAGGGTAAAGAAGGCGAAGATAATTTTGAACATTCCTGCGATGAGTTCGTTCGGGTGGTGAAGTATGCATCCGGGCAACCAAACATTCCGTTTATCAGTATCAAGGTAACCGGATTTGCGAGATTTGCACTCCTCCAAAAGCTCGACGCCGCTGCTAACGACAGAAGCGGATATACAGGAAATGTTTATACAGGAGTGTTGAATGACGAAGAGAAAGCAGAATGGGGCAGAGTAGTGGAAAGAATGGAAAGGATCATTAAAGCCGCGGCCGAGGGTAACGTTGGAGTACTGGTAGACGCGGAGGAAAGCTGGATACAGGATCCTGTCGACGCAGTTACCATGCAGATGATGGCAAAATATAATAAGGAGCGGGCTGTGGTATATAATACCATTCAATTATACAGAAGCGACAGGCTTCAGTTCCTTAAGAATAGTTTTGAAGAATCAAAAAACAAGAATTTTCTGCTAGCGGTAAAGCTGGTTCGTGGCGCATACATGGAAAAAGAAAGAAAACGTGCGGCTGAATTGAATTATCCGTCACCCATTCAACCCGACAAGGCTTCAACAGACCGTGACTATAACTTAGCACTGAA
>Ga0075421_100007338_pt1 | contig 13498 bp, 15 predicted proteins | sample SoiMetdeltSBSDD5_FD_75292 | JGI IMG/M metagenome (GOLD analysis project Ga0075421, IMG submission 75292) | Bulk soil microbial communities from a Populus tree surrounding site in Tennessee, USA - Soil MetaG P. deltoides SBSDD5 | ecosystem: Environmental > Terrestrial > Soil > Tree plantation...
CCGGTGCAGTCGCGGATGGTGTCGGCGATTCTCCTCGGCACCGTGATCGGCGTCCCCAGGGGCAAGGATGTCGGCGGCTCGTTCACGAGCGTGCCGCTGTGCCGCTCGGCGTCGCAGATCGGGTGCGCGATCACGTTCGCTTCGTACCGGTCAACCGTGCCGCCGCCAGCGAACACGTTGTTCGGCAAGGTGGCCGACGCCAGCATGGAAGCGGCGTGCACGAATCCGGCGGCGCTTGCCGGCGGCAGCGGCGAGCTGCACGCGTATCTCGACCAGACTGGCGGAACCATCACCTCGCGGGCGCCGCTGAAGCCGTGGGTGACTCCGGAGCAGCCGATCGACACGCCGTTCGTGAGCGTTCCGGGCTTGCTGAACGCGAAGTGCGCGTCGAATGAGAATGCGTCGGGCTATCTCGAGGTCACCGTCAACGGCAACCCGTCGGATCCGCGCGTCGACGACATCGTCGGCGACCTGGGCGCGCCGTCGAACGTGCTTGCGAACTGGGGGCTGCACCTGGTGGACGTGAACCTGGTGATGGGCAATCTGCTCGACCTCGTCGCGCAGCAGTCGAAGACGTATCAGAACAAGAAGAAGTAGGGGCTGGTTGCAAGCTTCTGAGTTCAGGTCAGAATGCGCGCGATCGCGAATGCCATGACGACGAGCGCCACGGCCAGGCAGCCGTGGGCGACGACCAGGTAGAAGACCGCGATCTTCGGCCGATCGGCTTTGCGGCTCAGGAATCGATGCAGCCAGCCGAAGAAGAACAGTGTCGCGACGGTCGGCGGATAGTAGAGGAAGACCGTGAGCCCGAGCTGCCAGCCGGACGACTCCCCCGCTCCGCGGGCGAGGTAGGCCCACAGCGGGAACAGCAGCATGCAGACGCCGCCGGCCGTCAGCGGCGCGGTCCAGTGAAGCGAAATCGACCTCACTGCGTACGCTTGAACAGCCCGACGCAGGCCGCCTTGCCGCGGACGTGCCCGGCCATGGCGGCGAGGGCAGCGGCGCGCGTCTGCGGCGGCGACGCGCCGACCGCCGGCACGTCGAGCATCGCATCGAGCGCAAACAACTCGAACACGTAGTGGTGCGCCGGCCCCGCCGCCGCCGCGCCCGGGCCGCGGTAGTAAGGGCCGCTGGCGCTGATCTGGCGGGTGCCATCGGGGAGTTCCGCCCGCGGCGGTACCCCCTCGCTCAGGCTGCGCGAGGCCCCCGGAATGTTCCAGAGCATCCAGTGCAGGATATCGTCGGTCCCGTTGCCGATCGCGGCGTCGACGTCGTGAGCGATCAGCACGAAGCTCACGACGCCGTCCGGCACGTTGCTCCAGGCGAAGGGTGGCGACACCTGGTCACCCGCCTGCGTGTGTTTCACCGGGATCTGCCCGCCGTCGGTCCATGCCGGCGAGGTGAGCGTCATCACCTGCACGCCGCCGCGGCCGCTGCCTCGCCCGCCGGGTTGCGCCGGCGCGGACGGCGGCGCGCCGCGCTGCTGTCCCGCCACGAGCGCGGACGCGCACACCAACGCAATCGGGACCGACGCGAGCACGCCCCGCCTGATCGACGACGCCACCTTTACCATCACTTGAACGAGGCTGGCTGTGTCTTGCGCCACCCGTCGTAGCGCATGCGAAGAGTCTTCACCGGGTTCAGATTCTCGCCTGGCTGGATCGCGAATGGCCCGTGATCGGCTGCCGGCTGCGACGTCGTCAGGTACATCGCGTACTTGCCGTTGTTGTGGGAGTCGCCGCTGGTGTCGCCCTTCTCCGCCATCAGGATGTAGGCGACATACGCCGTGCGGCCGTCGCACGGAATCGCCGGCTTCGATCCATCGGCCGGCCACGGCGGACAGGTGCAGCGGCTGTCGCCGCCGGATCCATCGGCGGCCTCCATCGCTGCCATCACCCGATCGGTGATCGCTCCGCCCGCGGCGACGAACGCCTGCACCGCGTTCGGCACGACCTGCCCGGGCCTGAGGATGTTCCCCTGGATTGAATAGAAGACCTCGGTGCCGGGCACCTGACCCTGCATGTCCTGCGAGACGTAGCCGTTGGTGAGCCCCGAGTGCCCGGCACGCCGTCCCTGCAGGTCGAGGATGCCGAACTGCCGGCTCTGGAACGCCGGATCCTGGCTCAGGAGCTCGATGATCCGCTTCGGATCGGTGCCCTTCTGCAGTTCCTGGAACACGAGCATCTGGTTCTGGTGCGTCTGGTCGACCGCCGCCTGGCATGCGGCGACGCCCTTGCCGGGCACCACGACGGCCTGCACCCCCTTCAGGAATTCATCGTCGCGATCGACGCACGTCGCCGACGCGATGACGACGCGGCCGGTGCTGCGGTCGACGGCGATGACCGACCAGGTTGCGGAGGCGGTCGAAGGAAGGACGAGCAGCGAGGCGAGTGCAAGGATCGTCCGGCGCATGAACAGATCATAGTCTCAGTCGTCAGGCGCAGTCATGGCTGAGACTGATGACTGTTTCACGACTGCGACCGGGTACTGCTCAAGGCACGGCGCGCATGAACACATCCTTCGACGATCCGTAGTTCTTCGCGCCCGGCATCGAGTAGCCGTGCTGGACGATCACCATCGTTTCAACGGTCATCTCGCGGCCGCCGGGATCGAGCGTCCGTGACTCCTTCACCGTGACGGTGTAGCCGTTGACCGGCCGCTGCGTCTCGGTCACGAGCCTGTCGCCCTCCCAGTACGCCTCGGGATGCGCGGCGGACGACGCCGCCGCGGCCGCGCGTGCGCGCCCGAGCGGGTAGAGAATGTTCTCGATCCGTTCGCCGCGGGTCGTCTCGATGCGCACCTGCGTCGGCATCTGCGTGATGACGAAGGTGACCGGCTTGACCGACGTCCCCTGCTGCGACGACTCGCTCCTCGCGAGGTCCATCGTCCACGTGCCGGAGAAATCGATCGTGCGTTGGGCGCGAGGCGTCGCCGGCAGGAGGACCAGAATCGCGAAGAGCGCCGCCGGTGGAATGAGATGCATCGTTCCTCCAGGGGACAGCGACCGAGCCTTGATTGTCTCGCTCACCGGCCGCGCGCGCAACCGAAAGCGCGATCGGCGATTGCCGGTCGAGCATCCGAATGGTCGCTGCCGGTCAGGCATCCGCGTTCCAGCGATGGCATCGCGGTTGCTCCACATACTGATAACGCTGCGCTCGGCCGCCACCCTGGCAGGCCGACGAAAACCTCGAAAGCTCCCTACACCACGGACGGGAGGCAAACGTTGCCTCCCGGCTCGCCTTGTACGGTCGATGGCGATGGAAAAAGCGATCGAGAAATCGCGACGTCTCGATATCCGGGGGATTTGTGAGTTTGGGCGACTTATCGAACGCGACGTGGGTGGCGCCAGGGGACCGTGGGCAGGGCTGCGCCCGGCCCCAAGCTCCCTGCCTGTGCACCACGGCTGCCGTTTCGGATGTCGTGAAGAGGACAGGATGATAACACGAACTACTCAGGAGGCGGAAACTCGATACACATCAGGTCGCGTGGCTGGCGCTGAGACCTCGAACGGTCGAGCTTCAAGAATTCGACTGCTTCGACGCCGCCTCGGCGCTGGCGACTGCCGCGGCCTCCGTCTCGTGGATGTCGAACACCGAGTTGAGCCGCGTGACGACGAAGATGTCCTTGAGTTTTTTCGTCAGGCAGCACAACTTGAGCGAGCCGCCGCTATTGGCGAGGATCATGTGCCCGGAGGCGAGATCCGAAACGCCCGACGAATCGATCGACGTCGCGTCCTGCATGTTGACGATGACCGTGCGGACACCGTCGGCGACGGCCTGACGAATCACGTCGCGCAGGCCACGTTCGCCGACCGCGGCGGTCATCGTTCCGTGAACGTGAAGAATCGTCGTCGTCCCAACGAGCTGACTCTTGATCGTCATGTCGGTCCGTGTGGCAGAGGCGCGGATCGTAGCACGCGCGCTGACGTTTCAGCAGCGGCAAACCATTCGTGTCGGACGATCGCCTACGGCGTCACAGCGGCCAGCCCTTCCGTCTTCAGCAGCGCGTTCAATGCCGGCAGATGGATCGTTTTCACCGCGCGCCAGCGCGCCAGCGCCTTGTCCGCGGCGGCACGCGCAGCGGTAATCGCGCCGACCTGCACGGTTGTCGGCCGCACGTCGGCTCCCTGCAGGATGTTCATCACCGCGACGAGCGCATCGGCCGCGCCGCTCAATGAGTCGGGCGGCGGTTCGCCGCCCGGCGTCGTGCCGCCGAGCCTCGTCGGTACGGCGCCGAACCCGGGGCCACGCACCGGCCCGGGCTCCAGCGCCTCGATGCGCTCCTCGAGCAGACCCAGCGACACGACCGTCGCGCCGGTCACCTGCGGCCGCAGCTTCGCGAGCTGGTCGGCCACGCGCCGCACCTGGGCCGCCGCCTCACGGGCATCGACCGCCGCGTAGTACGCACCCTTCGACAACGAGTAGACCTGCTGCATCGCCAGCAAAGGCGTCTTCACGCGGGGATCCTGCTTGACCACGATCGGCTGCGTGTACGCCTCGCCATTCACGGTCAGCTTCAGCGTGAACGTGCCGGGATTCACCCACGGCGTGGTCGCCGCCGCCACGGTGTTGCGGCGGATTGCGGCAATCGGCAGCGTCGGGCCGCCGACCTGCGCCGGCTTGCTGGCGTCCAGGGCGTCGAGCGGCTGGTAGTGCAGGTCCCACGTGAACCGGTGCATCCCCGCCTCGGCCGAAAGCCCGACGAGGTCGCGGAACCAGTAGAGCGGCACGCCGATCGTCGCCGGGTTCGGCTTGAAGATTTCGTCGTCGCTCGAATAGCGCCGCACCAGCCGGCCATCGGCGCCGGTGATTTCGAGCGTCACGGCGCCGGCCGCCGCGGTCTTCAAGTAGTAGTCGATGATCGCACCCTCAGGAGGATTGGGCGCCGTCGGCTCGTCAGGCGGGAGCGGCGTGTCGGTGTTGGTGTTCCAGCGGACGCGATAGACGTTCTGCGGCTCGAACAGCACGACATCCTTCGCGGCGGTGGCCGCGTCGATCTGACGCAGCGGCGTGATGTCGTCGAGAATCCAGATGCCGCGGCCGTGGGTGCCGACGACCAGGTCGTCGTCCTTGACGACCAGATCGCGGACCGACGACGCCGCCATGTTCAGCCGCAGCGACTGCCAGTTGTCGCCATCGTCGAACGACACGTAGACCTGCGTCTCCGAGCCGGCGAACAGCAGCCCCTTTCGCTTCGGATCTTCGCGCACGACGCTGACCGGCGCCCCGCCGGGAATGCCGTTGACGATTTCCTTCCACGTCTTGCCGCCGTCGTGCGTGCGGTAGATGTGCGGGTTCATGTCGTCGAGGCGGAGCGTGTTGACCGCGGCATACGCCGTCAACGCGTCGAAGCGCCCCGGATCGATGGTGAACACCTTCATGAACGGTGTCAGCGGCGGCGGCGTGACGTTGTTCCAGCGCAGGCCGCCGTCCACGGTGGTGTGAATCAAGCCGTCGTCGGTGCCGATCCAGATCCGGTTGATGTCGAGGTAGGACGGCCCGATCGTGTAGATCACCTGCGCCGGGATCGCCCCCCGCTCGCGCCGCTGCACGCGATCGCTGTAGGTGCCGACGCTCTTCGGCACCTCCCACGTCTCGCGCGTCAGGTCGGGGCTGATTTGCGACCAGTTCACGCCGCCGTCGAGCGACTTCCACAGCACGTTGTTGGCGTAGAACAACGGGTGCGGAGCGATCGGCGAGAAGACCACCGGCTGCGTCCGGACGGTGCGGTACGCGGGCCTGCCCGCTGCAGCCGCGGCTCCCCGTCCCCGTCCGGCGAGAACGGGCCCGACATCCGACACCTGGCCGGTTCGGCGGTCGTAGCGGGTCACCTTTCCGCCGTAAACGAGATCGGGATTGCGCGGGTCCGGCGCGGCGTAGCCGTATTCCTCGACGCCGACCGGGTGCCATTCACGGAACGTGATCTGGCCGTCGTTGCCGCGGCTCGCGATGCACACCGAGCCGCTGTCCTGCTGGCCGCCGCACACGCGATACGGAAAGGCGTTGTCGGTCATGACGTGGAACAGCGCGGAGGTCGGCTGCGTGTACCACGAGCTCCAGGTCTCGCCGCCGTTCAGCGTCACCACCGCGCCCTGATCGGCGACGAGCAGCATCACCTCGGGGTTGGTCGGATTCCACCAGATGTTCTGGTTGTCGTCGCCGCCGGGCGCGCCCTTGAATGGCACGAACGTGCGGCCGCCGTCGGTGGACTTGTAGCTGACGATGTCGGTGATGATGACGGTCTCGGGATCGGTCGGGTGGACATGCGGGACCGCCTCGTTGATGCGGCTGGTGGGACGCTTGTCGGCGGTGATGCGCGTCCAGCTCTCGCCGGCGTCGTCGGATCTGAAGATCCCGGTGCCCTCGTCGCCGGCTTCGACGGTGGCGAAGATGCGCCGCGGACTCGACGGAGCGATGCCGAGCTCGGCGTTGATCAAGCCGCGCGGCAGACCCTGCGTCAGCTGCTTCCACGTGGTGCCGCCGTCGGTCGACTTGAAGATCCCGCCGTTGGTGCCCTGCCAGGCGCCGTTTTCCCACGGTCCCTGGCGCTGCTCCCACATCGTGGCATAGACGATGTCCGGGTTGGCGGGATCGATGTCGACGTCCTTGCCGCCGGTATTCGCGTCCTTGAAGAGCACACGCTCGAAATGCTGGCCGCCGTCGGTGGAGCGGAAGATGCCGCGCTCCTCGTTCGGTCCATACGGATGGCCGAGCGCGGCGACAAACAGCCGGTTCGCGTTGCGCGGGTCGATTGCCAGCTTCGGAATCTGCTGCGTGTCGCGCAGGCCAAGGTGCGTCCAGGTCTTGCCGGCGTCAGCGGATCGGTAGACGCCGTCGCCGACGGCCAGGTCCGGGCGCGGCAGCCCCTCGCCGGTCGCAACGTAGACGATGTTCGGATCGGAGGGCGCGACGGCGACCCAGCCGATCGATCCGGTCGGCTGCTCGTCGAAGATCGGCTGCCACGTGCGGCCGGCGTCGGTGGTCTTCCAGACGCCGCCGTTGACCATGCCCATATAGAACGTGTGCAGCTGGCGCGCGTGGCCCGCGGCCGCCTTCGTCCGCCCGGCGCGGTGAGGACCGATGTTGCGCCATTTCAGTTCGCTGAAGAGGCTGGGGCTCACTTGCGGTGCCTGCTGTGCCGGGAGCGAGACGGACATCATGGCGGCGGCAAGGCAGACCGGCGGCAGAAAGGCGACCACGGCGCGCTGGAATCTCATGACTTGGAAATTCTACCGGACGGCGATGCGCGACGGCGTCGCCATCGCGCGATGCCAATTGCGAACATCCATCCGATCAGGACCAGGCTTGATGGCATGCTCAGGATCATCGCCAGGGGACCACGGCCTTCAGCGCGGGCCGCCGCGCGATTCGGGCGAGGTGCTGTTCGGTGCTCACGCCGGCGCGCGACCGGTGGGCGTGAGCATGTTCGCATCGCGGAAGATCACCCAGCGTCCTTCCGGGGTCCGGCGAAGAATCGACAGGGCCGGTCCCGCCATGCTGTTCGGCTCGCCGCCGTCCGCCGGATGCACGGTGACATTCAACTGGACCCACGAGTAGGCCCAGTCGCCGAAGACGCGAACTTCCTGAACCTCCGTCTTGCCTTCGAAGCGGACCTTGCCTTCCATGGCGCGTGTCTGCGCGGCGAATGCGTCCTTGCCGCGCATCGGCTGGCGGCCGGCGCCGATGAACACGACATCGTCGTCCATCAGCTCGAGAACGCGAGCCAGATCGCCTGCGAGCGTCGCGTCCATCCAGGTCTGCACCATCGAGCGAATCATCTGTTCGTCACGGTCCATGGCGCCATTATCGCGCGGTCGTGCCGACCGTCTGCGTCAGGAGCGGCCAGGCCGAGCTCCAGTGGAGCTCGCCGTAGTATTGCGACCGACGATCGGAGGTGAAATATTCGAAGCTGTCGCGATCGTCACGGCTGTGAACAGCCGAGGCGCCGAGTCCGCGGTGTAGGTAATGTCTGGCTTCAGCCGGACCGCCTGAAGACGCTACATCGATCGGAAGGTCGCGCGGTCGAATCACCGGCGCTTGAAGAACTGCACTGCCCGCTCGTGCCGTTCGGCCGCCGCGCGGGACGCAAACGTGCCGAGGTTGCGGGGCTTGCCGGTGCGCGGATCCTTCTTGCGGGAATACAGGCGATATTTCCCCGAGGCCAGCTTGCGAATCATGACTGCTAACGCTGCATCGCGTCGATCTTTGTGCTGACGATCGCGAAGCCTTCAGCAAGCATGCGGATGTCGTCGCGCAACGATTCGTGCAGCACCTCGGCGTGGCGGCGGACCTCGACCAACTCTCCACGGACTTCGACCAGTCCTCCACGGACTCCGGCCAATCCTCCACGGACTTCGGCCAATCCTCCACGGACTTCGGCCAATCCTCCAAGGGCTTCGGCCAATCCTCCACGGACCTCGACCAACTCCCCACGGACTTCGGCCAATCCTCCACGGACTTCATCCAGACCGCCGCGAACTTCTACCAACTCCGCGCGGATGCCGGCGAATCCTGCCTGCATCTCCGCACGCACGGCGACAAACTCCTCGCGCATCGTCACTTCGAGCCCGTCGACACGCCGCTCGACGCGGTCGATACGCCGATCGAGTCCGTCAATCCGGTTTCCCATGCGCTCGAATGCCTCCGCCGCCTCGCTATCCATGCCCGACGCGCCATCCTAGCATCGTCTCCAGCACGCGCGTCGTTTGCACCGTTCTCGTGCAGCACTCGGCCTGTCGTTTTGCACGCAGAAGAACCGCGTGATCACGTGCGCAGCTTTCGCAGTGCCCGCGGCACGGTTTTTTGAATCGCTTTCTCGCAGCGGCTCGAGCAGATCATGAATACGACGTCGTCACCGGCCAGAGCCGCCTTGGAGTCTGCGGCCGTCATCACGCCCATCGCCAACTGCTCCCGATCGATTGAAACCGGCAGCACCCGGCCTTCGCGTGAGGCATACCGGGAGCGGTCGGGCAGCTTGAACGCGGCAAACCGCGCCGAGCCCTCGTCAACTTCGATCTCACACCACGCGCAATGACTCATCGCGTAGTCGAGATCCATGGCCTCGACGTCCTCGTGCGTCAGGGGCTCTTGCGGCGTCAGGTCGTAAACAGCACTCGTCACGTCTACATCGAACCATGCATCGAATAGCTCACGAGTGAGCGGCGCCGGCCAGGTGGAGCCGTCTTCCATCCACATGGCGAGCTCCTCTTCGAACATCGGCTGCCAGAACTCGTTGAGCAGCCGCTCGCGGTCCGGTTCGTTCGTCGACTCGGGCACGAGATAGATCGTCCGGCGATCATGCGCCAGTTCCGCCGACAGCTTCGGGCCGTCGTCGAGCGTGTTCGCCCAGTCAAGATACGGCTGCCGGCGCGTGAGGGTGAGGCCGAACCGATACAGGAAAGACATCGCGGTGCGATTTGGCTGAGAAAGAGTCGGGAGCTCTCAGTGCTCGACGATTCCCTTCGGGAATCGATCGGCGACGAGGTTCAATCTGATGCCGTGCTCGAGCAGCGCCTTCGCGCCGGCCAGCACGAGCGAAAACCCCTGAGTCGAGTTGGTGACCTGCGTCACGAGTTCGTCGCCATTACCCTTGAAACCTGATTCGGTGATGCTGACGAACGTCGTGCCGTCGTTCTGGGCATTGAACAGCCATTCAACCGTGTTCGCGCCGCTGTAACCCGGCCATTCGATGACGATGCGCTTGTCCGGCTCGATGGTCTTGGCCGTCACCAGAATGGAGATGCCGTACATCTCCCATTCCCACTGCACCTGCCGGCCCGCTTCGAGCCGGCCGCTGCCCTTCGTGAACCAGAACCGGGTCGTGATCTCAGGCTCGACGAACGCCTCGAAGACTTCGGCCGCGGGCTTGCGAATCAGCATGCCCGTATTCATCACCGGCACTTGCCTCAGCTGGAGGGTTTCCATCGGCGTTCTCCTCGTCGCTACTCGTCAGGTTCGGCGACGGCAACCGCGCTCGCCCGCGGGCTCGGCTTCGGCATTCGTGGAACGGGCCGCCAGGCATACGGATCCGAGCCGAAACGCGGAGGCGGATCATACGGGCGTTGGTACCGGTAGACCAGATCAAAGCCGAGCAGCGCGAGTATCCGGCGAAGGGCTTGAATCATGATGGCAACTCAGGCGGATGCTGCGGAACCAGCGCCGCGCGAATCCGTTCCAACTGCCGCAGGTGCAGCAGGTCGTGGGCCGCGTGGAGTCGCCGCATGTGCTCGAGGCTCTCCTCGCCGCGCTCGGCGTGGATCCCAACTCGAGCCAGGTCGGGTGACGTCAAGCGCTCCCAGAGGCGCACGTTTGCGGCGCGAAGCGCTGCGAACTGCTCGAGCGCCTCGCCCACGTCGACGTCCCGGTAGCCGAGCCGGCCCGCCCACAGATCCTGATCGTAGCCCGCGATCGCCGGCCGATCGTGCGCGAGTACCATGCGCAGCCGGAAGCCGCCGACGAGATCCGAGTCCGCCAGGTGCTGAATCACCTCACGAATCGACCATTTTCCCGGGGCCTCGGCGCGTCCCACAACCTCCGGCGGCACCGTTTCGAGGAAGCGCCGGAGAGCGCCCGTGGTCTCGCGGAGCACGGCGACCGGATCCTTGTCGCCGAGCAGGTCCAGGAGGGCTGCAACATAAGAATCCGCGCCGTTCGTGGACGACGAAGCGGGATTGCTGAAGACGCTCACCGGTAAACTCCCGAGGCCAGCGCCGGCACGCCATCGAAGAAGTCGACGATGCCGGTCTCCAGGGAATATTCGGCGCCGACGACCATCAGCCCGTTTCGCTGGATCAATCCTTCGAGGATGTCGGATCCGTTCCTGAGCTGATTCGCCGAGACGCGAATGTTCGCGCGCACCGCCTGCCGCACGAGCGCGTCGGCGTCGTGCCGCAAGTCGGTCGCGAGCAGCGCTTCCACCGACGGCCGGACGCGGTCGACGATCGAGCGCAGGTTCCGCGATTGGTCTGTCGACGGCTGCTGCAGGTATTCGAGCGTCGCCTGCACCGCGCCGCACTGCGAGTGTCCGAGCACCACGACCAGCCGCGTGCCGAAGCGCGCGGCGGCGAACTCGACGCTGCCGATCTGCGACGACGCGACGACGTTGCCGGCGACGCGGATGACGAACAGATCGCCAAGCCCCTGATCGAACACGATTTCCGCCGGCACCCGGGAATCCGAACAACCGAGGATGATCGCGAACGGCTCCTGCGTCGCGGCGAGCCCGTTGTGATGCGTGTGACTGGTCCGTCCGCCGCCGTTCCGCATGTCGTCGACGAACCGGCGGTTGCCCTGGCGGAGACGCTCGAGTGCTGCTGGCGCTGAGATCATGAGTCGGTTGGTCCCTCGTCCTGGCTGCCAACGCCGCGTGCTCACGGACGCGTGCGCTCAGAAGGAGAATTGTATGACGTCGCATTCTCGAGAATCATCTGCGTCGAGGGTTGACGAGTACGTTGACGCTGATCCTCAGCCGGGTGCCAGGTGCCACCCCAGCCAACGAACTAGCCCACAGGCAATGGCCGAGCCGGCGACCAACACGGCAGGCAAACAGGATTGGCTGACAACCGCAAACGCGGCACCGGCCGCCGCCATCGACCGCTGATGAGAATGGTTCTGCACCAAGCACTGTCAGGTGAGCAGCACGGCGACGATCCGGCTCAGATCCCTCCGCATCGACATCGCGTCAACGAGGCGCCAGCTGCCAGACGCCGAGCACGTTCCCGGCCGGATCGCTGAACGTCGCGACCCAGAGGTCGCCCTCGGGATACGGCGGTTTGACCACTGCCCCGCCGCTCGCCGTCACTTGTTCCAGCGCGGCGTCGATGCCGTGGACGTAGATGTACGGCAGCACGCCTGGCTCGCGCGAGACCGCGCGGCCCGTGACCCAGGCGCCGATCATGTCGCCGGTGGCATCGGTGAAGCTCAGGTGATTGGTGCCATCGCCCCGGCTCTTCCACGCAAACACGCTCTCGTAAAACCGCGCCGACGCGCGCACGTCGAGCGCCGGAATCTGCACGTACGAGAGGCGGCCGTGGCCGAACATGTGCCTCGGCGCGCCGCCGCCGACATCGTCTCCGTGCTGGCTGCTGGCCACGTCTACCTCGCAGGAAAATTCGCGCTGCCGGAAATCATCTTAGCGCGCCGCAGCGCCGCCCGCATCGGGCGCCATCACCGTGAGCGGCCTGCACGGGACCGGCCTGCGCGATCTTCGGATTGTTCAACATCTGCATCAGCTCGCGAACCTGCTCGGGACGCATCGGCACACCGACGAGGACGCCAACTTCGAGGACGGCACAGCAGAAAACCGTGCGAAGACGACGCTTGAGCGACACCGGACCTCCAACGGAAACGCACACTCGCGGCTCTGCACACGCGGCGCGGCGGAGCTCACGTCATACCGGACTGATTGGTTGGGAAATGCGCCGCCGCGAGCGGCCGGGCGCGTTTCAGCACCTAGCTCAGCTAGGAAACCGGTGGTGCCCTGGAGGGGAGAGTCGGGCTGACGTACGACGAGGGTCGATGCGCCGGTTCGATTAAAGGGATCGGCGCCGGGAGAACGATTCCGAAGAGGAGCGGGAGCGGGACGAGAACCGCGCAGAACGCATCCGACGCGACAGGCGCCATCGCCGCGGCCAGCATGGCCGCAATGCATACGAGCGCGACGAATCCACGGCTGCGCGGCACGGCTCGGTCTCTACCCGTCGACTGTACGTTGATGAGGCGGGATGCGCAAGGCATCGGCATTCCTGCGCAGCTATGCCCGGGCCGAGCGCGCATCGACATACACCCAGGCCTGCGTTCCCGAGGCGAGCGTGGTGTGAATTCGCTTGTAGGACGCTTGCTCTTCGTATCGATCGGCGTCCGCGAGCTCGGCGTCGCTGATCTCGAACACCATGCCGCCAACGCGGCTGTCGTTCCGGCCGTTGAACGTGACGTTGTCGTGGTGCGTCCTGCCGAGGGCGGTTGCAAGCGCCGAGTCCTCGATCTCGACCAACGACGGCGCGAACCCGACGAGCTCATCTTGCCGCCCCTGCAGCAGCCTTCCAAATGTTGCCAGCTGCACCTCATGCTGCTGGAGCGTGCCGTAAGAGAAGATCAGCGGCATGCGGGTGATCAAAGCCTGTCTGCACCAGGGAGCTTTGCGAGGTTGCGGCCGAACGTGCCGCGTGGCAAATGACCGGCTTTCCGGGCAACAGCGAAGACGAGGCGAGCAGAGAATCGCAGCGCCGGTCGTCTACACCGGATCCTCCATCAACGCTCAAGACGCGTGGCGTGAGCCGCTCGGCGCAAACCTGAGCGCCCAGAATTCGGGATCCGCAGCCACCCACGATGCATCCGGGTAGCTCCATTGCGGCTCCACGGCCAGAAGCATCGATCCAGGCGCTCGTGCCGCAAGCCGCTCGGCTGCCACTCGGCTCTCAGCTGAGGCAATGTCGAACCGGTCGCCGTCAGGCGATTCGAAGACCGATCCCGCCGCTTCACCAACGCCGGCGAGGTTGACG
>Ga0075421_100007339_pt1 | contig 13495 bp, 11 predicted proteins | sample SoiMetdeltSBSDD5_FD_75292 | JGI IMG/M metagenome (GOLD analysis project Ga0075421, IMG submission 75292) | Bulk soil microbial communities from a Populus tree surrounding site in Tennessee, USA - Soil MetaG P. deltoides SBSDD5 | ecosystem: Environmental > Terrestrial > Soil > Tree plantation...
CGGCGCCGCCGGCCACGCTCTCCCGGTCCGAGCTGGCCGACTGGATCGACCACCTGTGCGCCGTCGACGGCGCGACCCGGCTGGGCGGCTACCGCGACGCCGCCGAAGGCCTCGCGCCGCTCCTCGACGTGCCGGCCGAGCGGGTCGAGGCGATCAACGAGCTGGTGGGCGCCGCCCTGGGGACCCGGGCATCGACGTCGGACTCCGCTGCGCTGCGGGCCCGGGCCACCGGCGTCCCCTTCGACCAGCAGCGCATCGTGCGGTTCGAGCTGCTGGCCGACCACCTGCGCGACATCGTCACCACCCATCCCGCGCTCGGTGCCGACGCGGGGCGGCGGGCGACGCTGCCGTTCTGGGAGGCCTACTTCTCGAACTTCATCGAGGGCACCGAGTTCACGCCCGACGAAGCCGAGCGCATCGTGTTCGCGGGCGAGGTCCCGGAGGCCCGGCCCGAGGACGCCCACGACGTCATCGGCACCTACCTGCTCCTGGCCGACGAGACCGAGATGCGGCGGCGCACGGCCTCGGCCGACGAGCTCATCGACGTGCTCCGGCGCTGGCACCGGACGATCCTCGGGGGCCGTCCCGACAAGCGCCCGGGTGAGCTCAAGGTGGCGCCCAACCGGGCGGGCAGCACGGTCTTCGTGGCTCCCGACCTGGTCGAGGGCACCCTCCGCCGGGGCTACGAGATCCTCGAGTCGCTCGCCACGCCGACGCAGCGGGGTGCGTTCGCCGCGTTCCTGATCGCCGAGGTCCACCCGTTCGACGACGGCAACGGCCGCTTGGCCCGGGCGGTGATGAACGCCGAGTACGTCGCCGGCGACGAGCAGCGAGCGGTCATCCCGACGATCACCCGCAACGACTACCTGCGGGCCCTGCGCCGCCTCAGCCGCCAGGACCGGCCCGACCTGCTCGTGGCCTACCTCGACCGGGTCCGCCGCTGGACCGCCCGCATGGACTGGTCGACGCTGCCCGCCGCCCGGCGGCTCCTCGACCGCACGAACGCGTTCGTCGATGCCAACGAGGCCGAGGACCGGGGCCTCCACCTCGTCGACCCCGCGATCGACCCCGCGATCGACTCGATCGACCTCGAGCCGTGAACGGTCCTCAGGTCTTCTTGCGGCGGGTCGGGGGCAGGCGGAGCTTGGCGGTGACGGTGGCGAGCCACTGGTCGTCGACGGGGGCGCCCAGGCCTTCCAGGCAGAACGCGACGAGGGTGTCGACCGACGGGAGCCGGACCGCGGTGTCGTTGCCGAGGGTCTGGCTGGTGATGAACGACGACTTGAGCGCCAGCAGCATGTAGGTCGCCGCGTCGGGGTCGCTGGCGCGGATGCGGCCGGCCTCGGCGGCGTCGACCACCAGCTCGCGGAGCAGCAGGGTCACCGGGGCCTGCGAGCGGGCGACGAGCGCGGGGTCGACCTCGCGCAGGCCCAGGCGCAGCCGGGCGAGGCCCCGGTCGACGCCGGTGCCGCTGAGCTCGGACATGCGGAGGGCGGCGACGAGCGCGCCGCCGAGCCGGTCGAGCGGGTCGGTGAGGTCGTCGATCGCGGTGCGGATCATGCGCCGGTAGGTGCGCATCGCCTCCTCGAACACCGCCAGCAGCAGGTCGTCCTTGCTGGCGAAGTGCTGGTACAGCGTCCGGATCGACTGCCCGGCCTCGTCGGCGACGTCCTGCACGGTGAAGCCGTCGCCGTTCGACCGCTCGAGCAGCTTGGCCGCGGCCTTGATGAGGCTGGCCCCCCGGTCGATCGACCGCTTGGTCGCCGCGCCCAACGACCGGTGGACCACCCGTTGGCGCCAGTCGGCCAGCGCATCCGCCGCCTCGACGTCGTCCACGTCGTCGACGTCGCTTGTGCGGTCCACGCCCGCGTCCGTTTCGTCCACGGGCCAACGCTATTCGCGGATCCCGCGAATGGGCTACCGGAACTGCCGGAACCGCCGGGGCTGTCAGTAGTGGTGCATCAGGTCGATCACGGTCGTGGCCTGCTGGCCGAGCAGCACCCGGCCGACGACCGCCATGTGGGCGCGCCAGTGCTCCTCGGCCTCGGCGACCTCGCCGGCCTCGATCAGGTCGACCAGCCGCTCCTGCGAGCGGATGCCCCGGCGCCGGGTCGACACCGAGTCCCGCGCCGGCTCGGCCTGGCTGACCGCGGTCACCGCCCGGGCCACGATCTCGTTGAGCATCTCGGCGACGATGCCGAGCGTCTGGTTGCCGCCCAGCTCGACCAGGCGCTCGTGGAACCGGGCGTTGGCGCGGCCGAACGCCGCGGGGTCCTCGATCACCTCCTCCTGCTCGGCGATCAGCGGGCGCAGCTCGGCCGCGGCCGCCTTGCGCCGCCGGGACGCGGCCACGACCCGCACCGCCGCGGGCTCGAGGATGCCGCGGGCGTCGTAGACGTCGGCGAGCGACACGTTGCGCGCCTGGAGCACCAGCGCGGCGGTGCGGGCGGTCATCCGCTGGTCGGGCTCGTGCACGACCACCCCGCCGCGCACGCCGCGGACGACCGAGATCAGGCCCTCGGCCTCGAGGATGCGCAGCGCCTCGCGCAGCGACGGCCGCGACACGCCGAACCGCTCGACCAGGTCGGGCTCGTGGCCGAGCGAGTCGCCCTCGGTCAGCTCCCCGCTGACGATGAGCCGGCGCAGCTCGTCGGCGATCTGTTGGGGCTTCTCACGTCCGGCCACCGGCTCAGGCTCGCGCATCGCGGATGACCCGAGGTGCACCCGCCAGAATTGTCGACACGACGATGTCGACAGGCCATGCGCACCATCGCGGCGATGCGGAGGCCAGCTGATGCGACGCACCGACCGGCTCTACGCCCTGGTCGAGGAGCTGCGGGCCCGGGCGCCCCGGCTGGTCGGCCGCGCCCAGCTGGCCCGGCACCTCGAGGTCACGCCGCGCACGGTCGAGCGCGACATCCTCGCCCTGCAGCAGGCCGGGGTCCCGATCTGGTCGCAGCGGGGACGGGGCGGGGGCTACGCCATCGACCCCCGCTGGAGCCTCCCCCCGCTGAACTTCGACGCGACCGAGGCGCTGGCGGTGATCGCCGCGCTGACCGCGGCGCGGTCGATGCCGTTCGCTGCTGCTGGTCAGCGGGCCCTGCGCAAGGTGCTGGCGGCCATGTCCTCCGGCGAGGCCGATCGGGCGAAGGAGCTGGCCGGGCGGCTGCGGCTGGGCACCTTCGGGACGGCGGGCGCCCGCGACATCGTCCGGGCGGTCGAACGGGCGGTGGAGCGCCGCTCGACGATCCGCATCGGCTACCGCGACCGCGACGGCACGGTCACCACCCGCCCGGTCGAAGCCCACGGCATGCACCTGACCGCGGCCGGCGCCTACCTGCTGGGCTGGTGCCGGCTCCGCGACGCGGGCCGCACGTTCCGCCTCGACCGCATCGTGAACGTCCACGACACCGGGGAGATCTCGCCCCAGCGCGACCTCTCCGACCTGCTCGACACCACCGACGACGCGGTCGCTCCCGACCTCGCCGGCGAACCCCGACCACCCGAGGAAGGCGCCATGCCGACCAGATCACCCAAGCCTGCGAACGCCCCGGCCCGCCGCCGTGGCGGAGCGCCCCGCAAGACCGAGCACCGCACCGGCGCCAACCCGGCCTTCGCTCGAGCGATCGCCGAGCAGCTGCCGGGCATCGAACGCATCACCCGGAACGGCGTGGCCGTGTACTCGATCGCCGGCCACACGATCCTGGACGTCGACGACGAGGACGACTCGGTGGTCGTCGACGTGCCGTCGGGCGAGGAGCAGACGCTGGTGCTCCGCACGATCGGCCGTGACGAGCTGCGCGAGGCGATCGAGGAAGCGTGGGCCGCCCACGCACCGGACGATCTGGTGAAGGCCCATGCCGAGGCCGCCGCCCGCCGGGCCCGGCTGCCGGCGATCACCCACGACGACATCCGGGCGGCGGTCCTCGCCCTGCCCGGGGCGACCGAGGGCCCGATCTGGGGCCAGGACATCGGCTTCCTCATCGGCACCGAGAAGCGGACCCGCTTCGCCCGGTTCGGCCCGCCGGAAGGCGGTCGCGTCGGCAACCTGCTGCCGCCCGACGACCTCGACACGCTGGTGATCCTCCGCTGCGAGCAGCGGCCGGAGATCCTGGCGGCGAGCCCCGACCGGTTCTTCACCACGCCCCACTACGGCGCCCCCGGCGAGCCGGGCGGCGTCATCCTCCGCCTGTCCGAGCACCGGGGACCGGCCGAGCTGGCCGAGATCGCCGAGCTGCTCGAGGACGCCTGGCGCTCGGTCGCACCGCCCGACCTGATCGCCCAGCTCGACGGTGGTGACGGCGGCTAGGCCGTCGGGGCGGGGGCGGGCAGGCCCATGAGGCCGAACATGTTGGTGGACATGATCTTCTCGACGTCGCCGGCCGGCAGGTCCGAGATCTCGTCGCGCCAGGCCAGGGGGTCGTCGAGGCCCTCGGGGTGGGGGTAGTCGGAGCCGAAGCAGACCCGGTCGGCGCCGATCAGGTCGACCAGGCCGAGCACCGACTCCTCCCAGAACGGGTTGACCCACACGTTGCGGGCGAAGACCTCGCGGGGGTGCTCGGGGAACTCGTTGGGCATCTTCCGGTAGGCGAGCTCGAGGTTCCTGAGCAGCAGCCCGACCCAGCTGCCGCCGTTCTCGACGCTGAGCAGGCGGACGTCGGGGAACCGGGTCAGCATCCCGTGGCACACCGCCGAGGCCAGCGCGTCGTGGATCGAGCGGCCGTCGTCGGCCACGGTGGCGAAGGTCCTGGGCCGGAAGGCCACGTACTCGGCGCCGCCGCTGCCCTCCCACGTGTTGAGGTAGTCCTGGTAGCCGCTGTCGGAGGCGTGCAGCGCCACGACCACCCCGGTCTCCTGGACCCGGGCCCAGAACGGGTCGAAGTCGGGCAGGAAGGGCGACCGGGTGCCCCGCAGCCCGCTCACTGGCGCCGGCCGCAGCAGCACCGCCCGGGCGCCGCGCTCGACGACCAGCTCGAGCTCGGCGATGCCCTCGTCGAGCAGGCACGGGTTGACGATCGGCGTGGCGAAGATGCGGCCGTCGCGGGCGTAGCCCCACTGCTCGTGCAGCCACTCGTTGAAGGCGTGGATCGCCACCTGGGTGAGCACGGGGTCGTCGATCAGCCGCTGCTCGATCAGGCTCGCCAGCGTGGGGAACATCAGCGAAGCAGCGATGCCCTGCTCGTCGAGCAGGGCCAGCCGGGCCCTGGGGTCGCGGAAGGCCGGGATCGAGGCCATCGGCTCGCCGGTCAGCTCGCGCAGCGTGCGACCCTCGGGGTTCTGGCCGGCGTAGAACGCCATGTGGGCGCCGGGCCGGGCGACCACCTCGAAGGTGGGGTTCGGGATGAACTCGGTGATGCGGTCGCGCACGACCAGCTTCTTGCGGCCCCGGATCTCGACGAACCGGAACAGGTCGCGGTGCGCCGGCGGCAGGTGCCGGGTGAACGCGTCCTCGGTCTCGTAGAGGTGGTTGTCGGCGTCGAAGACGGCGAACCCCAGGTCAGTGCCCATGCCACCTTTTCTAGCCCAGGTCGGAACGGTAATCACGGTGGACGGAACTGCCGTTGTCGCGATTCGGACATCCTGCTACGTTGCCGCCCGGACGACCGGAGGGGGTGTAGGCGATGTCGGTCGAGATGTCGTTGGCCGCGGTGCTCGACGCGGTGGCGGGCGCCGCGCCCGACCAGGACATGGTCGTGTGGACCTCCGGTGCCTCGGGGACGACCACGCGGCGGACCTACGGCGAGGTCGTCGACCGCACCCGCGGGCTGGCGGCGTTCCTGGGTGCCCACGGCCTCGGGCTGCGCCGCGAGCGCGCCGAGCTCGAACGCTGGGAGTGCGGCCAGGACACGGTCGCGGTGCTGCTCCACAACCGCCCCGAGTACCTCGAGACGATGCTCGGCGCCTACCGGGCCCGGGCGGTGCCCTTCAACGTCAACCAGCACTACAAGGCCGGTGAGATCCGCGGCGTCCTCGACATGCTCGACACGGCGGCGGTGGTCTACCAGCGGGCGCTCGGACCCCTGCTGGCCGAGGCCCTCGCCGAGCCGGCCGGCCGCCGGGCGCCGCTGCTGATCGACGTCGACGACGGCTCGGGCACGCCGCCGCTCCCCGGCAGCACCGCCTTCGAGGACGCCGTCGCCACGCCGGCCGACGCCGACGCCGGCGCCGCGACGCTCCCGGTGCCCTCGCCCGACGACCTCTACGTCGTGTGCACCGGCGGCACGACCGGGACGCCCAAGGCGGTGCTCTGGCGCCAGGCCGACGTGTTCGTGGCCGGCATGGGCGGCAGCCCCGACGCCACCCCCGCGTCGATCGCGGCGGCCGCGGCCACCGGTCGCGGCGGCGCGTGGTTCGCCGCTCCCCCGCTGATGCACGGCGCCGCCCAGTGGACCGCGTTCGGCGGGCTCCACCTGGGCGCCACGATCGTCCTCCACGACGACACCCGCCCGTTCGACGCCGCCACCATCCTCGCCACGGCCGCCCGGGAGCGGGTGGGACTGATGTCGATCGTCGGCGACGCCTACGCCGCGCCGATCGTCGAGGAGCTGCGCCGGGGCGACCACGACCTCGGGGCGCTGCACACCCTCGCCACCGGCGGCGCGGCCACCAACGACGTGCACAAGGAGGCGCTGCTCGACCTGCTGCCCCACGTCACGATCGTCGACGGCTACGGCGCCTCCGAGACCGGCGGGATGGCCTTCGGCGCCCGGACCCGCACCACCAAGCCGGTCGGGTTCACGCCGGTCGCGGGCGGCCGGGTCCTCTCGGCCGACCGGACCCGCTTCCTCACCCCCGGCGAGGACGGCGGCGACGACGGCGAGGTCGGCTGGACGGCCCGCACCGGCCGGGTCCCGCTCGGCTACCTCGGCGACCGGGCCAAGACCGAGGACACCTTCCCGATCATCGACGGCCTGCGGATCAGCGTCCCGGGCGACCGGGCCCGGCTGGCGCCCGACGGGTCGATCGTGATGCTCGGCCGCGACTCGATGGTGGTGAACACCGGCGGCGAGAAGGTCTTCGTCGAGGAGGTCGAGGCCGTCCTCCGGCAGCACGACGACATCGTCGACGCCCTGGTGGTCGGCCGGCCGTCCGACCGCTTCGGCCAGGAGGTCGTCGCCCTCGTCCAGCTGCGCGCCGGCGCCGAGGCCCTGGGCCCCGCCGAGATCCGTGAACTGGTCGCCACCTCGCTGGCCCGCTTCAAGGCCCCCCGTGCCGTCGCCATCTGCGACCGGGTCCACCGCCACGCCAACGGCAAGGCCGACTACGCCTGGGCCCGCACCGCCGCCCTCGACGCCCCCTCGGCCGCCGGCGCCTCCACCCCCGCGGGCTGAGCCGTGGACCTGGGCGTCCGTGGTCACGGCTACCTGATCTTCGGGGGCACGCGGGGCATCGGGCTGGCCGCCGCCCGGACCCTGGCCGCCGACGGCGCCGCTGTGGCGCTGGTCGGCCGGGACGAGGCCGCGGCGCGATCGGCCGCCGCCGAGCTGGGCAGCGACGCGATCGGGCTGGGCGGCGATCTGACCGTGGCGGGTCAGGCCGAGCGGCTGGTCGCCGAGGCAGTCGAGGCGCTCGGGGCGCTCGGTGGCCTCCGGGGCATGGCGGTGACCACCGGCCTGGGGATGCGCGGCCAGCGCGACCTGGCGGGCGGCACCGACGAGGACTGGTCGGCCACGTTCGACGACGTGCTGCTGGCCACGGTCCGGGCGTGCCGGGCCACGGTCCCCCACCTGGTGGAGGCCGGCGGCGGGGCGATCGTCACCACCGCGGCGTACTCGATCCGGGCACCGAAGGCGCACCAGGTGCCGTACGCCGCGCTCAAGGCCGGCGTCGCCAACCTGACCAAGAACCTGGCCAAGGCCTACGGACCGGCCGGCGTGCGGGCCAACTGCGTGTGCCCGGGCGCCACCGAGACCGACGTCCTGGCCGCCATGCGCACCAGCGTCGCGGCCGAGCGGGGCTGGCCGGTCGACGAGGCCCTCGAGCGGGTGATGGTCGAGGAGTGGGGCATGCACGTCGCCCTCGGCCGGGCCGGCCGCCCCGAGGAGCTGGGCGACGTGATCGCCTTCCTCCTGTCCGAGCGGGCGAGCTACCTCACCGGCGCCCTGGTGAACGTCGATGGCGGCACCGACTTCTGAGCGGTGCCGCGGCGACGGCGGCCGCCGGTCAGGGCTCGGGGATGTCGTCGGGGACGTCCTCGGGAACGTCGAAGTGGGCGTCGCGGAGCTCGAACGCCTTGCGGGTGCCGTGCTCGGCGCGGGCCTTGACGAAGTTGAACTCGCCCTCGTCGAACTGGAGGTTGGTGCCGAGCACGTGGAAGAGGTAGCTGGCGACCTCCTCGCCCTGGTACCCCTGCAGCTGCTCGACCAGCCGGAACGCCTCCTTGGCGATGACGATGCCGTCGGCGGGCATGCGGGCCGCCTTGCGGGCCCACCAGTCGGCCCGGGCCGTGACCCGGTCGGGGTCGGTGACGTCGGTGAAGATCGACAGGTGCGCCAGCTCGTCGGCGGCGATCGTGTCGCCGGTCAGCAGCAGCCGCCGAGCGAGCACCGGACCGAGCCGGTAGAAGAACATGTGGAGCGAGCCGAGCGCGGGCCCCAGCATCCGGGTCGCGGGCATGCCGACGACCGTGTCGCGGGCCACGACCGAGATGTCGGCCATCAGCGCCAGCTCGAGCCCGCCGCCGAGCGCGTAGCCCGCGACCTCGGCGACGGTCACCTTCGGGTAGCCGAGGAAGTCGTGGTAGAAGCTGAACGTCTTGCGGTCGACCGTGAGCCGCCGCCGCTGGCTGGGGCGGCGCCGCCGGGTCTCGGCTGCGCCGGCCTCGCCCGTGGCGCTCTCGCTGCCGTACCAGCCGTAGGCGTTGGCCATGTCGGCGCCGGTGCTGAACACCCCGCCCTCGCCCCGCAGCAGCACGACCTTCATGGCGTCGTCGAGGGCGATCTCGTCGAGGTAGGCGCCGAGCTGCTCGCGCATCTCGGGGTCGTAGGCGTTGCGCCGCTCGGGGTTGTCGAGGGTGAGGCGGGCGATCCCGGTCACCGTGTCCCGTTCCATGCGCACGCGGCCGTCGGCCACAGATCCGTCCTCCCGGTCGTTCCCGTCCTACCGTACGTTCTAATATCTAGATGTTTCCAGCAGGAGCGCTGACGCCGATGGACTTCGAGACGATCCTCTACGACGTCGACGACCGCATCGCGACGATCACGTTCAACCGGCCCGAGCAGCTCAACGCGGTCAGCCCGCTGATGGCCCGCGAGCTGCGGACCGCCTACGCCGCGGCCGAGGCCGACGACGCGGTGTGGACCGTGCTGGTCACGGGGTCGGGGCGAGCGTTCTGCGCCGGGGCCGACGTGACCGAGATCCCCGAGGACGGGCGGGTGATCTACGACGAGCCCTACCTGTCGACCTACCCCCAGTGGGAGGCGCCGCAGGAGGCCACCCCGCCGTTCCGGACCATGACCAAGCCCATCGTCACCGCGGTCAACGGGCTGTGCTGCGGCGCCGGCCTCGACCTGGTCACGACCGGCGACATCACGATCGCGTCCGACCGGGCCGAGTTCTTCGACCCGCACGTCTCGATCGGGTTGGTGTCGGGGCGCGAGGTGGTGCGCCTGGCGCGGGTCCTGCCGCTGAACATCGCCATGCGGATGGCGCTGACCGGCCGCCACGAGCGCCTCGGCGCCCAGCGGGCCTACGACCTGGGCTTGGTGTCCGAGGTGGTCGAGCACGACCGGCTCCTGGCCCGGGCGCGTGAGATCGCTGCGCTGGTCAACCGCAACGCGCCGCTGGCGGTGCGCGGCACCCGGCTGGCGATCCGCAAGGGCCTCGACCTGCCGCTGCACGAAGCCGAGATCCTGGCCGAGGCGTTCCGCGAGCGGGTGGTCCGCACCGAGGACGCCAAGGAGGGGCCGCGGGCCTTCGTCGACAAGCGCGAGCCGAAGTGGCAGGCCCGATGAGCGAGGGTTCGGGCTATGAGACGATCCGCTACGAGACCGGGGCCGACCTCGTCGCCACGATCACCCTCGACCGGCCCGAGGCCCTCAACGCCTTCGACCGGCGGATGTGCGAGGAGATCCGCGACGCCTGGCGGCGGATCAAGGCCGATCCCAAGGTCAACGCCGTGGTGCTGCGGGCCGCCGGCGACCGGGCGTTCTGCGCCGGGCTCGACGTCAAGAAGCCCTACGGCCAGCCCGACGACGTCTGGAACCACGAGGACCCCGGCGAGCTGATCAGCCCCAAGTGGCAGAAGGTCTGGAAGCCCGTGGTCTGCGCGGTCCACGGCATCTGCACCGCCGGCGCCTTCTACTTCCTCAACGAGGCCGACGTCGTGATCTGCTCGACCGACGCCACGTTCTTCGACTCCCACGTGAGCGGGGGCATGGTCTCGGCCTTGGAGCCCGTGGGGCTGATGCGGCGCATCGGGCTCGGCGAGACGCTGCGGATGGCGCTGACCGGCAACGACGAGCGGGTCTCCGCATCGACGGCGCTGCGGATCGGGCTGGTGACCGAGGTGGTCGACCGCTCCCTGCTGTGGGAGCGGGCGCACGAGATCGCTGCCGGCATCGCGGCCAAGCCGACCGCGGCGACCCAGGGGACGGTGCGGGCGATCTGGGAGTCGCTCGACCGGCCCTACCGCGCCGCCATGGAGCAGGGCCTGATCTACACCCGGCTCGGCAACCCCATCGGCATGGCGGAGGCTGCTGCGGCCTCGTCCGACGAGGACCCGCCGCTGGCGCCGCCGAGGATCCGCTGATGGGGTTGTCGGAGCGGATCGGCGCCGTCGCGGCCCTCGACCCCGCGGCGCCCGTCCTCGAGTTCGACGGACGCTGGCGGACCTGGGGCGACCTCGGCGCCACGATCGACGCTGTCGCCGCGCTGGTGCCGTCGCCGGGGACCGAGGTCGGCATCCTGCTGCGGAACCGGCCGGCCTCCGTCGGGCTCCTGCTCGGCGTGCTCCGCGCCGGCGGCTGCGTGGTCACGGTGAACCCGGGCCGCGGCGACGACCGCACCCGTGAGGACCTGGCCGCGCTCGACCTCCCCTTCGTGGCCGGCGAGCCGGCCGACCTCGACCGCTTCGCCGGACCCGACCTCCGCGCGGTTCGCCTCTCGACCGACGACCTCGGTTCTGGGCTCCGGACATCTCCTTCCGGCGAGACATCCGGAGCCCAGGACGACGGTGGTGTCGCGGTGCGGATGCTGACGAGCGGGACGACCGGTCCGCCCAAGCGGGTCGACCTGCCGTACCGGATGCTCGAGCGGGTGCTCGCGGGCGCCAAGCACTACGAGAGCGACCGGGCCGCCGAGCTGCGGCTGCGGACCGGGGTCGCCATCGTGAACTCGCCGCTGGTCCACCTCGGTGGGCTGTTCCGGGTGCTGCAGTGCGTCAACGACGGCCGGTCGTTCGCGCTGCTCGAGCGGTTCACGGTCGACGGCTGGGTCGACGCCGTGCGGCGCCACCGCCCGGCCACCGCCAGCCTCGTGCCCGCCGCGCTGCGCATGGTGCTCGAAGCCGACGTCGACGCGGCCGATCTGGCCAGCCTGCGGTCGGTCGTGTCGGGCACCGCTCCCCTCTCCCCCGACGACGCCGACGCCTTCACCGCCCGCTTCGGCGTCCCCGTGCTGGTGTCCTACGCGGCCACCGAGTTCGGCGGCGGGGTCGCCGGTTGGACCGTCGCCGACCACCGGGCGTTCTGGGCGACCAAGCGGGGCAGCGTGGGCCGGGCCCATCCGGGCTGCGAGCTGCGGGTCGTGTCGCCCGACTCGGACTCGGTGTTCGGCCCTGACGAGGAGGGCCTCCTGGAGGTCCGGGCCGCGCAGCTGGGCGACGAGGCCGGCTGGGTCCGCACGACCGACCTGGCCCGCATCGACGCCGACGGGTTCGTGTGGATCCTGGGCCGGGCCGACCAGGCGATCATCCGCGGCGGGTTCAAGGTCCGCCCCGACGACGTGCGGGCCGCGCTCGAACGCCATCCCCGGGTGCGGGGCGCCGCGGTGGTGGGTCGGCCCGACGGCCGGCTCGGGGCGGTGCCGGTGGCGGCGGTCGAGCTGCGCCCGGATGCCCCGGGGATCACCCCGCAGGAGCTGCTCGACCACCTCGCGACCCAGCTGGCCCGCTACGAGCTGCCCACCGACATCCGGATCGTCGAGGAGCTGCCCCGCACGCCGGCCGGCAAGCCCGACCTCGCCGGGGTCGGCGCCCTGTTCGCCACGGAGGAGCCATGACCGTGCCGCCGACGAGGTGGACCTTCGGCGTCGAGCCCTTGGCCCAGACGGTCACCGTGGCCGGCCTGCTGCGGCGGGTCACCGACCTCGTCGTCGCCCTGGAGGACGAGGACGACGAGGTCGAGCGCCTGATCGACCAGCTGCGGACCACCGAGGCGCGCCTCGCCGCCCGGGTGCCCGCGGACCCCAGGGCCCGCATCGGCGAGCTCGCCGGCTCGGCGACCGGTCGGGTCTACGTCGACCACGCCCGCCACGTCGGCGCCTTCAACCCCTGCTTCCCGGAGTACGTTCTCGCCGTCGAGGGCGACGACGGCGACCGGGCCTCGGGGGCCGTGACCTTCCCGCTGGCGTTCGAGGGACCGCCCGGCATCGTCCACGGCGGGTTCCTCGGCGTCTTCTTCGACCTGGTCATGCAGCACCACAACTGCGACGTCGGGGTGGCCGGCAAGACGACCTCGCTGGCGCTGCGCTACCGGCGACCGGTACCGCTGCTCACCGAGCTGCGCTTCTCGCTGGAGCGGTCGCTCGACGATCGCCGCATCACCTCGACCGGTTCGCTGTCCGCCGCCGACGGCACCGTGCTCTGCGAAGCCGAGATGCGCGCCGTCGCCGGCGACCTCGCGGCCTTGCCGGCCGTCTCCCCTCGGAGATCCGCGGGGACCCGGTCGTGACCGCCACCGTGATCGACGCGGGCGACGGGCTGCCGCTGACCGTCCCGGCCCTGCTGCGCTCGCAGGTCGCTGCCCGGCCGGACGCGGTGCTGCTGGCCTGCGACGACGACGTCCTCACCTACGGCGCGGCCGACGAGCGCTCGGCCGCCCTGGCCCGGGGCCTGCTCGCCGCGGGCGCCGGGAAGGGCACGCACGTCGGGATCCTCCACCCCAACGGCAGCGAGTTCGTGGTCTCGTGGCTGGCCGCCGCACGGATCGGCGCGGTGAGCGTGCCGCTGAGCACGTTCTCGACCGGCGCCGAGCTGGCGGGCCTGCTCCGCAACGCCGACGTGGCGCTGCTGCTGAGCGCGGCCGGCTACCGCTCGCACGACTACGTCCAGGCGCTCGGCGCAGCGATCCCCGAGCTCGACCTCACGGTGCCACCGCCGCTGCTCGCCCCCTCCGCGCCCGTCCTCCGCCGGATCGCCTTCGCCGGCGAGCCGGCTGGCGTCGACCCTGCGTGCTCTCCAGGGGCGTGGACGACGGCGGCGCTGGTCGCGCACGCAGCCGGCCTCGACGACACGGTGCTGCGAGCGGCCGAGGACGCAGTGTCACCGGCCGATCGG